>Ga0207645_10002118_pt1 | contig 15885 bp, 13 predicted proteins | sample KBSM53metaG_FD_184331 | JGI IMG/M metagenome (GOLD analysis project Ga0207645, IMG submission 184331) | Miscanthus rhizosphere microbial communities from Kellogg Biological Station, Michigan, USA - KBS M5-3 metaG (SPAdes) (version 2) | ecosystem: Host-associated > Plants > Roots > Rhizosphere >...
CGCCAGGCCTGGTCGTTCATCGTCGGCAAGCTGCTCACCGATCCGGTCTGGTGGTTCTTCCTCACCTGGCTCCCCGACCTGTTCAAGAAGAAGTGGGGGCTCGACATCAAGAAGAGCTGGGTCCACCTGGTGACGATCTACGCGATCATCACCGTGCTCAGCATCGTCGGCGGCTGGCTGACGGGATATTTCGCGCGGCGCGGCTGGAGCGTCACGCGTTCGCGCAAGACCGCGATGTTCATCTTCGCCTGCTGCGTGCTGCCGATCTTCTTCGTGACGAAGGTCGAGCCGTGGCCGGCGGTGCTGCTGATCGGCATCGCGGGCGCGGCGCACCAGGCCTGGTCGGCCAACCTGTTCACGACCACGTCCGACATGTTCCCGAAGCGGGCGGTGGCGTCGGTGGTGGGTGTCGGTGGGATGGCCGGCGGGCTCGGCGGGTTCGCCTTTCCAATCTTCGCCGGCGCGTTGCTGGACAAGATGGGAACGGCCGGATACGCCACGCTTTTCGGTATTTGCGGCTCGGCCTACCTGCTGGCTTTCGGCCTCAACCACCTACTGGCGCCTAAATTTGAGCCGATCGAGATCCCGTCGGGACACTAAGCCCGACGAGGATCGCTGCATGGCGGGACACGTCGCACGCTTTCGCCTTCTGCTCGCGGGAACGCTGTGCGTCGGCGTCGGCGCCTGCCTGAGCACCGAGGGCTACTATCGCTACCAGGACGCTGGTCCAGCGGGCAGCGGCGGTGGCAGCGGCAACGCCGGCAACGCCGGAACGACGGGCAACGCGGGCACGACGGGAGGCGCAGGCACGACCGGCGCAGCCGGCTCGCTGGCGACGGCGGGTACGACGGGCACGGCGGGGCGGGGCGGCACGACGGGGACGGCGGGGCGGGGCGGCACGACGGGGACGGCGGGGCGGGGCGGCACGACGGGGACGGCGGGTAGCAGTGGAACGACGGGCGGCGGCGTGCTGTTCAGCGAGGACTTCGATCCCACCAAGGGCGCGTGGGACTGGGCCTTCAACCTGACGCACTCGTTCACCAGCGACGGCAGCCAGATGATGGTGGTGAACATGAGCGAGACCGCCGGTGATCAGGCGATCGGCGCGGTCGGGATGCCGACGTGGACCAACTACTCCGTCGAGGCGAAGGTGAAGGTCAACAGCTTCACGGGCACATCCAGCTCGGACGGCGTCGCGATCTGCGCGCGGCTGACCGGCCCCGATTCCTTCTACTACCTGGCGCTCTCGCCCGCCGACACCAAGGCGCTCAAGATAAAGCTGAACAACGGCAGCAACACGTCGCTGAGCAGCTCGCTGGACTCGACCGGCTTCGCGGTGGGCACCTGGGTGACGCTGCGGCTCGACGTCCAGGGCAACGTGCTGACGGCTTACCTCAACGGCACCATGAAGGGCACGTACACGGCGGTCGACACCGACAAGATCCTGCCCATGGGCGGCATCGGCCTGATGGTCCAGCGCGCGTCCGCGGAATTCGACGACATCGTCGTTCGCGCGCTGCCGTAGCACGCCGCCGCTCGGAACCGGCGGGCGGCGCGATTGTCAGTGTGGTGTGACGTCGCTGGTCGCCCTCATGCTGGTGGCGCCGGTCGTCGCGCCGGCGCCCGTCGCGTGCGGCGCACGCCGCGACGTCGCGCTGCGCGCGCACGACGTCACGATGACGTGCAAGTGGGGCGTCGACGGTTGCAGCGGCCTCGCCGCCGTCGTCATCGACAACTGCAGCACGGAGACCGTCGAGCTTCTGCGCGTCGTCCGCTGGCAGAACGGCCACCCGGTGATGTGGGACTTCGTGGCGGGCACGGGCAGCTTCGCGCTACCGGCGGGGACGCAGCGGACGTTCGCCCGACCGATCTGGAACGACGGGCCGATGTCGTTCCAGGTCACGCTGGTCGGCAACCTGAAGTCGCTCACCGCCCACGCGAACGCCGTCAATCCCGCGCGCGACGCCGCGCGCGCCGCCTGCCGGGCCTGCCGCGGCCACTGGGGAAATCACGGGATGACGGGCGTCCTCGGTTGTCTCTGCCGCGCGAAGGACGCCGGGCGCGTCTGTCATTCGCGCTGCGAGTGCGAAGGCGGGTGCGAGCTTCGTGGCGGCGTCGGTCCGGTGGGTCGCTGCCGGCAGTACGCCGGCGACAAGGGGTGTACGTGCCCCAGAAGATCCCGGCAAGCCGCTTTCGGGCGACGCGCGCGCGGGAGAGGGTTTACTTCTTCGCGCGGGCGGTCTGAACGGCGGCGAGCAGCTCGCGGGCGCGTTCGGTGATGACGGCGTCCTCGCCGCGCGTGAGCGCCGCGATGTCGACCAGCTCGCCGCCCACGCCCAGCGCGGCCGCGCCCGCGGCGATGAACTCGCCCGCGGTCTGGGCGTTCACGCCGCCCGTCGGCAGCATCTTCACGTCGGGCAGCGGCCCCTTCAGCGCCTTGATGTACTTCGGTCCGCCCACCGCCGACGCCGGGAAGATCTTCACCATGTCGGCGTCCGCCTTCCATGCGGTGATCACCTCGGTCGGCGTCAACGCGCCCGGCATGATCGGCACGCCCCGATTGTGCGCTTCCGCGAGGGTGTCGAAGTCGAACCCCGGGCTGACGATGAACGCCGCGCCGGCCGCGATGCACGCCTCCGCGTCCTTGGCGCGGAGCACGGTGCCGGCGCCGACGACCGCGCGATCGCCCAGCTTCTCCACCAGCGATCGGATCACCTCGGTCGCGTTCGGGACAGTCATCGTGATCTCGAAGATCGAGATGCCGCCCGCCAGCACCGCCTCGGCGGCGCGCATCGCCAGATCGGGCGACGGCGCGCGCACGACGGGCACGATGCCGACGGCTTCTATCCGTGCGCACACGTCTTTTCGCGGCGCGCGCTTCATCGATCGATCCTGGTTCCCGAGCCCTTCATGGCGCGCATCACCTCGGCGAACGTCGCCATGGTGGTGTCGCCGGGCGTCGACATCGCCAGCGCGCCGTGCGCGACCCCGCACTCGAGCGCCCACTGCGGGTCCTTGCCCGCGAGCAGGCCGTAGATGAAGCCCGACGCGAACGAGTCGCCGCCGCCCACGCGATCCATGATCTCCACGTCTTTCTGGGCGACCTCGTAGAACTGCCCCTCGTGCCAGCAGATGGCGCCCCAGCCGTTCACCGACGCCGAACGCGACGTTCGCAGCGTGGTGGCCACCGCCTTGATGTTGGGGAACGCCGCGACGACGTTGTTGATCATCGTCCGGAACGCCCCCGTCGGCAGCGCCTGAAAATGCGCGTCGACGTTCTGCAGCTCGAAGCCCAGCGCCGCCGAGAAGTCCTCCTCGTTGCCGAACAGCACGTCGACGAACGGCATCAGCGACCGGTTCACCGCGCGCGCCTGCGTCTTGCCGCCCACCGATCGCCACAGCGAATCGCGGTAGTTGAGATCGTACGACACGCAGGTGCCGTGGCGGTGCGCTTCTTCCATCGCGGCGTGCGCGACCGCCGGCGTCCCCTCGGACAGCGCGCAGAAGACGCCGCCCGTGTGGAACCAGCGCGATCCCTGACCGGGCTCGCCGAACACCTGTTTCCAGTCGACGTCGCCGGGCTGCAGCTGCGACACCGCCGTGTGGCCGCGGTCGGAGCACCCGATGCCGCCGCGCGGGCCGAAGCCGCGCTCGGTGAAGTTGAGGCCGTTGCGGACGGTTCGTCCGACGCCGTCGTAGTCCTTCCAGCGCAGATACGACAGGTCGACGCCGCCCTGAAGCATCAGATCCTCGACCAGCCGCCCGACGGGATTGTCGGCCAGCGCGGTCACGTGCGCGCTGCGCAGGCCGAAGCACCGGCGCATGCCGCGCGCGACGTTGTACTCGCCGCCGCCTTCCCAGGCGCGGAACGAACGCGTGGTGTGCACGCGGCCCTCGCCGGGATCCAGCCGCAGCATCACCTCGCCCAGGCTGACGAGATCGAAGCGGCAATCGGTCGCGGGCTTGACGGTCAGCTTCGCGCTCGTTGGATTGCTCATCGACTTATCTTCCCATCCAGCCGCCGTCGACGACCAGCACGTGGCCGTTGACGTAGTCGCTCGCGCGCGCCGCCAGAAACACCGCCGCGCCGCCCAGGTCTGCCGGTTCGCCCCAGCGACCCGCCGGGATGCGCAGGGTGATCTGCTGGTTGCGCACGGGATCGGCCGCCAGCGCCGCCGTGTTGTCGGTGTGGATGTACCCCGGCGCGATCGCGTTGACGTTCACGCCCTTGCCCGCCCATTCGTTGGCGAGCGCCTTGGTCAGCTGCGCGACGCCTCCCTTCGAGGCGGCATACGACGGCACGGTGATTCCTCCCTGAAACGAGAGCAGCGACGCGATGTTCACGATCTTGCCGCGGCCCTGCGCGAGCATGCGCTTGCCGGCCGCGCGGCACAGCCGGAACACCGCGGTGAGGTTCACGTCCAGCACCGCGGCCCAGTCGTCGTCGGAGAAATCGACGGCGGGGCCGCGCCGGATGGTGCCCGCGTTGTTGACCAGGATGTCGACGGCGCCCAGCTCGCGGACCGTCGCCTCGACCAGCGCGTCCGCGGTCGCGGCTTCACGCACGTCGCCTTTGACGACGGCCGCCCGCCGGCCGAGCTTGCGGATGTCCGCGGCGGTGTCTTCGGCGGCGTGCTTGTTTCCGTGGCACGCGACGTCGGCGCCGGCCGCCGCCAGCGCGCGGGCGATCGCCGCGCCGATTCCGGTGCCCGCGCCGGTGACGAGCGCGACGCGACCCTCGAGACTGAAAGCATCCATGAGCGGGTGTCCGGACCGACTACTTCCGGCTCGCGGCGCCGATGCCGGAATCGGTCCCGAAACCGGGCTGCACGTTGACGACGCCGAACTGCCGATCCTCGACCTCGCGGTGCGCCGCCATCATCCAGATGAAGTTGATGCTGTGTCCGGGCGCGGCGACGTTCGGGTGATAGCCAGACGGCATCAGGACGGCGTCGCCGTCGTGCACGACCGCGGCGAACTCCGGCCGGTCCGGGTTGTCGTAGACCAGCTGGATGCCGAACGCGGGCGGCGGCATGTCGAAGTAGACGTAAACCTCCTCGAGCATCTTGGTGTGCTCGTGGGGCGGCCAGCTGGTCCAGTTGCCATGCTGCGAGCGCGTGAATCCCATCAGGATGCGCCCGGCCTGCACGTTGTCGCCGACGACGATGTTGAGATCGCGCGTCGTCGCCTCGCCGCCGGCGCGGAACTTCAGCTTCGGATTCGTGGCCAGCTCGGCGTAGCGGATGATCTGCAGCGGGTAGGCGCCCTCCACCTCGGCGGCGCACTCCACCAGATCCACCTCGCCGGTCGTTTCGACAACGACGGCGCTGCTGCGCGGGATATAGATCGCGTCGTGGAGCCCGATGTCGTAGCGCGTGCCGGCGACCGTTACCGAACAGGCGCCGCGCATCGCCAGCAGCGCGGTCTCGCGCTTCTCGGTCGAGAAGGCGGCGCGCGGTTCGCTGGCGTCGAGGATGATGCGCCCGTAATGCAGGTGCGCCATCTCGCTGTTCGCGGGCGTGATGGAGATGTGCCGGCCGCGGCGCGACGCCGTGCCCGTGAAGATCAGTTTCGACGAATCGAGCGTGGACGTGGCGTTTGAAGTCGACATGTTAAATGGTCTCTACACCTCGGTTTTTGGGTCGGTCAAGCATAGTCCTGCTGTGAGCCGCGCGCCCGCGGCGGGGACACCCTTGGAATCGTTGTCGTGATTCGCCCGGGCGTGCTCTTTCTCGTCGTGTGCTCACCGTTCGGGCTCGCCTGCTCGGGCGGCTACGGCCCACAGCCGACGGGCGCTGGCGGCCTGACCTGGGGCCCGGGCGTCGGATCCGCCGGGACGACCGGGACGGGCGGATCGGCGGGGACGGGCGGCGCGGCCGCCGGATCCGCCGGTCGGGGCGGATCGGGCGGCGCGGCCGGTCGGGGTGGGACGGGCGGCAGCGCAGGCAGCGCGGGCAGCGCAGGCAGCGCAGGCAGCACAGGATCGGCGGGCAGCAGCGGCGGGACAGCCGGCACGCTGTCGCCCATCGCGCCGCCGGCGTGCGACGCGATCGGCAACGAGCCGACGATTCCCGCTGTGTGCGCGACGGTGATGGCCACCAAGACCGTGACGAACGGCGTCCCCAGCGACGAGACTCTGGACAGCACGGCGATCCAGACCGCGATCACCGGCTGCCCGGTCGGACAGGCCGTGCGCCTCACGACCGACGGTGACAAGACAGCGTTCGTGGCGGCGGGTTTGAACTTGAAGGCGGGCGTGACGCTGTGGCTGGACACGGGCACGACGCTGTTCGCGTCGCACAACCCGCGCGAGCACGACGCGCAGGCCGGCAAGTGCGCGGGCAACGGCACCGGCAACTCGGCGTGCAAGCATCTGATCAGCGTCCTCAACCCGATGGACTCCGGCGTCGTCGGCGAGGGCACGATCGACGGCCGCGGCGGCGAGCCGCTGACCGGCGGGACAAAGACCTGGTGGGATCTGGAAGAGGATTACGACGGCAACCTCGCCGCCCCGCGGCTGATCCAGGTATCCGGCGGTACCAACTTCGTGCTCTACAAGGTGACGCTGAAAAACTCGGCGAAGTTCCACGTCGTCATCGACGGGACCAACGGCTACAAGGTCTGGGGCATCACCATCAACACGCCGCCGGACTCGCCCAACACCGACGGCGTCGATCCTTCGCGCGCCAAGAACGGTGTCATCGCTTACACGAAGATCTCCACCGGCGACGACAACATCGCCGTCAAGGGCGGCGGTCCCAACCCGGTCGATGGATTGCTCGTCGCCCACAATCATTTCGGACGCGGCCACGGCATGTCGATCGGCAGCGAGACCAACGGCGGCGTCCGCAACGTCAGCGTCTGCGATCTCTCGCTCGACGGGACGGACAACGGCCTGCGCATCAAATCCGACGCCAGCCGCGGCGGTCTGGTACAAGGCGTCTATTACACGGACGTCTGCATCCGCAACAGCCGCCACCCGCTGGTGTTTGATTCGTACTACAGCTCGGCGGCGGGCACGTTGATCCCCGACTACCGCGACATCTCCGTGAACAACGTCCACGTGCTGGGTACGGGCGGCCTCAATACCTTCCGCGGCTGGGACGCCGCCCACCCGATTGGCATCTCGCTGAACAACATCGTGTTCGACGAGGCGCCGATATCGATCACGGCCAGCTATTCGAACATCGTCTTCGGGCCGCAGCCCGTCACCATCAAGCCGTCGGGGACGGGCGTCGTCGTCAGCGACCAGGTCACCGGCACCGCCGTGCCGCGCGTCTGCGATGACGCGTGGGTGCCCTTTTAGACGATTTTCATGATCGATCGCGCCCCCTGAAACATGCAGGTCCGACGCGGATTTCGGGCCCATGTGCGAGCCGTTTCCAGGTTCTACGACAACCCATAGCCTCGACCGACCGGCACTTCTGGACCTGGGCTTCGGAGGCCCTGAACAAATGAACGAAAACCCCACCCGAGGCCCACGGAAATCGTTTCTGACCGCGTTTGCGCTGGTCGCTCTGGCAGCCGGTCCCGCGCGCGCGCAAACGCAGGCGCAGGCGAATGACGAGAAGCCCGCGGGCGCTGCCGCCGAAGCGCCGCCTCCCGCGCCGCTGCCGCCGCCCGCGGCGATGGCGCCCGTTCCGGCGCCGTCGCCGCCTCCCGCGCCGCCGCTGGCCCCGCCCGCCCTGGTTCCGGTAAACGTCGTCGGCTCGCGCCAGCCGGAAGGTGGGTCCGCCGGTCCGGACTACGAAAGCACCTGGTTCACGCGGACGCCGCTGAAGATGACCCTGGGCAGCGGCGACAACCAGTGGTCGATCGGGTTCTTCGGCACCATCGAGGCCGACTACATCACCGACAGCACGCGCAGCTACAACGAGATCATCGGCGGCAACCTGGTCGCGCGCGGCGACACCTACGAAGGCACCGTCGGACGGACGCAGTTTTCGATGCGGAACACGCGCGTCGGCCTGCTCCTCGATTCGCCGAAGATCGCCGGCGTGACGCCGTCGGCGGTGTTCCAGGGCGACTTCGGCGGCAACCAGCCCGGTACGCCCTACGTGATCCCCGGCGCGCAGGTGGGATCGACGATCTCCGAGAACGCTTACTACAACAGCCCGACGTTCCGCGTCCGGCACGCGTACCTGACGCTGCGCAATCCCTACGTCGACGTCCTGGCCGGGCAGACCTTCGACGTCTTCGGGTTCCAGAACTTCTACACCGTGACCTCGCTGCTGGGGATTCCCAACCAGGTCTCGACGCGCACCGCGCAGTTCCGGGCGTCGCGCACCTTCGGCGCGGGCGGGCCGATCTCGGTGGATGCCGCTTTCGAGGCGGCGCGGCCGGTGCAGCGCGATTCGATGGTCCCCGACCTGATGGGCGGTCTTCGCTTGGCCATCAACGGCTGGAAGGGGCTGACGACGCCGGGAGCCGCGATCACCATTCAGCAGCCGATGTCGATCTCCGTGTCCGGCGTCAGCCGCCAGTTCAAGGTCAACGCGTTCACGCCGCCGCCCGCGCAGGCGTCGAACCACACCACGGGCTGGGGCGCGTCGGTGGACCTGTTCGCGCCCATCATTCCGGCGATCAGCGCCAACGACCGCGTGTTCAAGGCTTCGATCGTCGGGTCGTTCGTGATCGGGACGGGCATCGCCGACCTGATCTCGGCTGGCGGCAACGCGCGCTTCCCGACGCTGCCGAACTCGATGCAGTACAACCCGCCTCCGGTGTACACCGCCGACATCGACAACGGCCTGGTGACGTTCGACATCAACGGCGTGGCCCACACCATCGATTGGTACGCGTTCAAGGCCGGCCTGCAGATCTACTTGCCGGGCCGCCTGCTGCTGGCGGGCAATTATTCACAGGCGCACTCGAGCAACCTCGCCAAGCTGTACCCGCGCGGTGGTGCGGAGATCGAGCTGCTGGGCTCCGTCGCCGACACCACGGTTTCCGGCGACGGCAGCTTGATGTGGGACGCGACGCCGGCGGTTCGCTTCGGCCTCTCCGGCCAGTTCACGAAGGTGAAGTACCTGGACGGCAACGAGCCGCACAACGTCCGCGGCATCTTCCAGGCTCTGTACACGTTTTAGAGAGTCGCCGGGCGGCGGCGAGCGCGCCGGCGAAATCGCCGACGACGGGACGATGGGGGCGCGTATGCTCTCGCGGCGTGACGTCGCGACGGATGGCGGGCGCAGCGATGGTCGCGTGGATGGTCGCCGGCGGCCTTGCGTGCCGGCGATCCGCCGCGCCGCCGCCGCCGGCTGGATCGGCGGGACCGGCGATGATCCGCGCCGACGCGCGAGTCGACGGCGCTCGCACCGACGGGAAAATGCATGATGGCGGATCCGCAAGATCCGCGGGTGACGAGGCCGACGAGGCCGATCCCATCGTGGCCGCCCGGATCGCCGAGTCGATCTGCAAGCGCCCGCGCTGCTGCATCACGCGCGTGATGCCCGCCGGCGTCGGCGGCGACGGTACGCGGTACACGATCGTCCGTGTGGACTTGCGGCCTGGGCGCCGTCGCTGCGCGGAGCCCCAGACCGCCGGGCAGGAGGACTTGATCGATGCCGCCGCGATCAAGGCGAACCAGGACGGCAACAACGATGACGAGGTGTGCGAGCGCTATCGCTGGGACCTGATCGCGGAGACAGCCGGGAAAGGCGGCCAGCCTTTGAAGGTCCGCTGGCGCCAGCCGCTGGAGATCGACGACTGGTGCATCAGCGCCTTCGGCGTGGGCGGCGGCGAGGACGAAATGTCGGCGGACCCGGCGGCGCGGACGGTCACGCACTCGCGCAGGTTTGGCTCCGCGTGGCGCGGCGACGAGCGGGCGACGGTGGGTCTCGATCCGCTACGTGTCGTGGAGACGACGCACCGATCCTGGTACATGGTGCACGACGACGAGGACGACACGGAATGGAACTGGGACAAGTTCTCGGGCCGTCAGTCCAGCTCGACGGTCTTCTGTCGGACAGGTCCGAACCCGGACGCGAGCTTTCCCGATGCGGCGGCTGGCGCGCCGCACGGCGAGACGGATCAGCCGATGGCCGCCAGCGACGCGGTGATCATCCCGAAGGTCACGCTGCCGGCCGCGTTCGTGAAGTCGGGCTGGTCAGGCACCTCGTTCCAGAGCTGCGCGGCGCACGTCGACGGGAAGGATGACGGCTTCACGATTCACGGGCCCGCGCGCGGCGACAGCGCTGATTCCGAGCTGTGGGCCGTGATGTCGTCGGAGGACGTGCTGTTCGTCGACGTCACCGACGATCAGCTCATCACGGCGGCGAAGAGCTGGGTGAAGGCCGATCACCTGGAGCTCTGGCGCGCCGTCGGCACGCCGATCAGCAGCGGCGGCAGCGGTTGCTTCCAGCCCGATCCGAACGCGAAGGCGCTGCAGTGGGGGATCGGCCTGGACGGGCAGGTCTACAGGGCGCACGGCCAACCCGCGTCCAGCCCGACGGTGCGGGTGGCGCGCACGGACCAGGGTGTGCGCTTCCGGATCGTGCTTGCCAGCGAGGGAGACGGCCTGACCGTGGTCTACAGCGACAGCGACGACGGCGTTCGCCAGAAGCGCCTGATCGCGACCAGCCAGCTGCGCTTCGGGCGCCCATGGACGATCGGCAGCGTCAGCGTGATCGGAAAGCAGCGCGCCACCTGCATCGTCGCCGGCGGCGCGCTGCGCCCAAAGGTCGCGCCCCTCGGCCGCAGCCCGGGCCTGCTGTTCCGAAACCTTCCCGCCGACTGACCACAACACCGCACCAAGGTTGATATTTCGATCGGGGACGCGCTGAGCTGCGATCCGGCATTAGGGCGGCGAGCGTCTGGGCGACGGACCGACCGACCCGGCTGGGAGTAGGCGAGTGCAGGCAGTAGACGGGACCGTTGCGCGATCCAGGCGGACGTTGACCTTTAATGTCGGCGAGCGACTAGGACTGCATGCGACTGCTCAGGCCGGTGAGGCGAGCGGAAGGCACAAAGCTCGCGCGAAGCGCCGAAGCCAATAGGTGCCCGCTGGGAACAGCACGTCGCGCACGCCGTCGATGAAACGGGCTCGCGCAGCGATGTAGGCGTCGACGAAGGATCGATTTCGGCGCAAAGCCTCGATGCGGCTCCATTTGTTTCGCGCGGCGATGCGAGGAACGAGACCGCGACGCGGCTCGCGGCTGGCGGGCCGATCACTCCAGCCTTGGCACAAGACTCCTTTGCGACCAATCACTATCGTGCCGCTGCGCCGCCGTTCCACGGCGATGGATTCCTCGACCTGCCGAATTCGGTCAATCACGAGCGCGCTGAATTCTCCCGCGCCCAGGTGGTCGTATTCGCGCGGTCGAACGAACGAAAGTTCGACGGTTTCCGGCATGACGCCCTGTTCGCGAAAGAAGTGCTTCGGACGGGATGCCGTGAGCGACTTGCCGTGGATGATCGATGGAAGGGAACTGACGCCGGGCCAGTGATGGGCTTTTTCCACGAGGCCGTCCTTCACGGGGTTTGTCAGCGCATACGTCATCTTTTCGATGACATCATTCGGATCGACCAGGCGGACGACGCTGGTTTGTTCGGAGGACCAGAAGTTCTCCCATCGGCCGCGGAGAGAGTTCTGGCACTTGGCGAAGAGCTTGTGGAAGTGCTCGAGAAAGGCCGGGTAGTTACCGTGCGGATCGTGGATGCCCGTGTGGTGATGGTTGCTCATCGCGACCGTGAACAGCACCTGAATGCGGTAGCGAGCGGCCGCTTCCGCCAGACAATAGATGAAGGCGTTGTTTGTCTGCTGGTCGGGCCGCATCAAGAACTGCCGTTGCGTGCACCGGCGGGTGATCATGTACGTCTGGCCCGGCAGAACCTCGCGAGGGATGGACATGCCGAGTCTTCGGCTCCGCCCGCTCAAAGTGTCGTAATAATCAACCTTGGTGCGGTACGCGCGGTGCTATTGCGGCGGGTCGCAGCAGTAGAGGTCGGCGGTGGAGCCCTCGGCGCTGAGGCCCTGGACCGGCGGGTCGGGACAGGTGACCAGCGGCCACTGGTGCTCGGGGCGGTCGCCGTAGCAGGCGTACGCGAGCTTGTTCCCCACGCAGCCCGGGACCTGCGCCTGCGGTTGCAGAACGCACGCCTTCATGTCGCAGCAGTACTGCTTGGCCGCGTAGCCGTCCGCGTTGACGCCGTTCACGGGCGTCTGGTCGCAGGTCATCACGTCGTAGGTCTGTTCCGGACGGTCGCGGCCGTAGCACGAGAAGCCGAAACGGTTCTCCTCGCACTCCGGCACATAAAGGTCAGATATGCACGAGCCGCCGGGCTGGATCAGCGCGGGGACGTAACAGCAGTAGTATTCGACCCGCGGGTTGGGCGCCGGCCTGGGCGTCGCGCACAGGAAGTAGAAGAAGTCCGCGCGGCTCTCGTTGGCCTTGAAGTCCTCCGCCGCCGGGATGGCGCCGTCGGTACAGGTCCATCCGCTCATCCGGTCGGGCAGCCACGACGGCTTCTTGCCCGTGCACTGGCCGTCGGACTGCACGCAACCCGGGCCGAGGGGCGGCGGCGGGATCGGCCGCGACGTACAGCAGAAGTTGATGAAGTCCTTCTCCCGGACGCCGTTGCCGCAGTCGACCAGCGGGTTCAGCGCCTCGGGGCGGTCGGAGCCGCGGCACTGGAAGCCGTTGAACGAATTCTGGACCTGCCCGCGGATCTCACCGTCGGGGAAGTTCACGGTGTGGACGTCGATGTAGCTCTGCCCGCTGCGCAGGATCTGCATCTGCTCCGCAGTCAAGGGCGGCGTGGTAGCGGGGTCGGGACCGCTGATGCCGCCCGACGTCACGTTGGCCGGAATGATGAGCGTGATGACGACGTCCGCGTTCTCGCCGAAGCCCGCCGACGCGTGAATGTGCGCCGCCGTCGCCGTCGACGACAGGTTCGAGAACGATCCGGTCACGTAGACGCTGCTGGCGCGATCGTTGAACGCCGTCATCGCCGTTCCCGACCCCTGGGTGGCCGGAACAACATGGTCGGGCGACACGACCTGGCCGGGCGACAGCAAGTTGTTGAAGACGTAAACCGGGCAGGTCGACACCGGGTTGTAGGCGCACGTCGTTTCCTTCGGCGTGCAACACCAGCCCTGCGAACCGTCGGGCCCCGGCGGGCCCTGCTCGCCGCACACGAGACCCTGCGGGACGTTCTCGTTGTAGTGCGGGTCCATGTCGGGCCGCGATCCCTTGGGGCAGATGTGGCCGACCATCGACGTGGGCGCGCCGCCGTCCGGCTGCGAGCCGCAATTGAGCGAGTTGTTGACGTCGGGCGTGCACAGCGCGCTGAGCGCCGGCATGGTGTCGTCCTTGATGCACGCGCCGGACGCCAGCGCGAGCGACGCGAGGCCGAGGACCGCGATCCGGGAACCGACGCGGGCCATCAGTGCTGCCATCCTGCAGGCTCGACGGGGGCCGGTAACACCGGGAACACGCAATCCCTGGGCTGGCTGCCCGTCGTGACCTGGTTGTCGACACTCACGGTCGATCCGCCCGGGTGGAAGTTGCTGTCGCGCGGTCCCATCACGACGCTCGCGAACTGGGACGTGACGCCCAGCGGACCGAGATTTTCGATCACGACGTTGTCGAGCGTGATCGGTCCCGCCGGCAGCGTCTCGTTGAAGCCCTCCAGCGTCACGACAGGCGGGTTCAACGCCATGCAGGTGACGTGGCGAATGTCCCTGAACGTGAGCTCCTTGAACTCGGGGACGTAGTCGCCCGCGAACAGCGGGTTGTACGCCGTGCTGACCAGGATCGCGTTGACCATGTCGCGCAAGCAGACGCCCTCGTACGAGATGTTCTTGACCAGGCCGCCGCGGCTCGTGTCGGACTTGACGCGGATGCCGTTGAAGTCCGCCCCGTGCGCCTCGTGGCCGACGGCGCGCGAGTCGGCGTCGATGGTCAGGTTCTTGATCTTCACGTTCTGAACGCCGCGGTGAACGACGCTGTACGGCATCGGCGACGTGTAGATCCCGTAGGTCTCGCTGCCGATCGACATGCCGTGGCCGGTGCCGAAGTGCATGTTCGCGATGACCAGGCTTTCGACCCAGTGGCCGCCCTTGATCGCGATCTGGTCGTCGCCGGTGCTGATCGTCGAGCAGGCGATGACACCGCAGTACGCGATGTTGTTGGCGCCCGGGTCGATCCCGTCGGTGTTGCGCGCCCAGCTGGGCGTCAGCTGCTCGCCGCGGCTGTTGAACCACTTCGACGGGGTCAGCACCGTGACGCCCCAGACGATGAACCCTTTCCCCGGCGACGTGCAGGTGGGACCGTTCGGGCCGTCGGGTCCCTCGTTGGGGAACGACGTCAGCTTGACGTGGAACTTGGCCGAGTTGTGCAGCGTGATCTTGTAGAGCAGGAACCCGGTCGTGGTGTTGACCGTGTTGATCATCGTCGGGTTGCCGATGCTGCCGTCGATCTCGCGCAGCGCGTACGACATGTTCCACCATGAGTAAGGCCGGCCGACGAGCGGCTCGCCGCCCTGACCGTCGATGGTGCCCTCGCCGATGATCCCCGGGCTGATGCCGCGCACGGTGATGAACTCCGTGCAGGCGCCCGAGTCATTGATGCCGATGACGCCGCAGTTGCCGGTCTTCTGCATGAGATCGGGGTTGCGGGTCATGAACAGCGTGACGCCCTTGTCGATCCAAAGGATCACGCTGTCGACGCGGAGGTTGCCGGAGAGGAAGGCGTTCTTGTCGCCGTCGGCCGCCAGCTTGATCACGCCGTTCTTGCAATGCACCAGCGCGTCGTTGATGCGCTGGGTGTCCAGCGTGTCGATATCGCCGGTCGGCTCGTCCAGGACCTGGCCGTCCGGCGGCGTCACCCGCGTCGCCTTCAGGATGCAGGCGGGGTCGGTCGGATCGGGCGGGGGCCAGTTCGCCCCGGCGCCGTACGGCTCGGGCGGAAGGTCGGGATCGTTCGCACCGCAACGGGCCGCGCCGGGCGCCTCTTCCGGCAGCGGCTGGTTACCGCACAGGTAGTTGATCTCGGGAATCGCTGGCTCGCTGTGACACGAGGCCAGCGCCGCGAGGAGCGGGGCTGCCGAGACCAACCTCGGCAGCCGCTTCGCGAGTGCAGACCACGACTGCGGTTGTTGCATGTGCAAGCGCGGTTTTTGGGGTGAGCGGTTTCGGGTCAGGAACTAGCAGCCGAGTCCGGCGGGGCAGGGCCACGCCGTGTCGCTGGCGCAGCTCCACGTCCGCTTGCCAGCCGAGTTCGCCGCCTGGCAGACACAGTAACCCATCTTGTCGGCGCCGCCCGAGTCGTTGTAGTGACCGCCCGGCAGACCGCCGGTGGTGTTGCAGAGAACGCACATGTCGACCGTGCAGTCCTGCGACGCCTGCGGCGTCACGCCCGCCGGGCACATGGTGTTCGCCGCGGCCGGGATCTTGTAGCAGGCGAAGTTCGTCGCCGAGTCGAAGCTGCAGCCCGACATCTCGGCGTAGACACCGCCCGTGCAGGTCTCGGACTTCGCGCCCTGCTTCTCGGGACCACAGGTCTTGTAGCAGAGCTGCGGATCGCCCGCGACGCACGCGACGCCCTTCGCGGGCTCCATGCCGCCGGCGGTCACCAGTCCGGTGCACGACGGGCTGAACGCGCCGCCCGCGCCGGTCGAGGTCGATCCGCCGCTGCCGGTCGTGCCGGCCGCGCCGGCGCTGCTGCCGGCCTGGCCCTGCGTTCCGGCCTGGCCCACGGTCCCGGCCGCGCCGCTCGTGTTACCCGTCCCCGTCGTCCCGGCGTTGCCCGCCGTCGCGGGGCCGTTGCCGCCGCCGCACGCCTGAAGAATGAACACAAGCGCCGCCGCACCCAGCGCGCTCACCGATTGGACCCGAATCCGCTTAGTCATTTGAAACCCTCGTTTTTGTTGGCGGCCCTACGG
>Ga0207645_10002127_pt1 | contig 15856 bp, 16 predicted proteins | sample KBSM53metaG_FD_184331 | JGI IMG/M metagenome (GOLD analysis project Ga0207645, IMG submission 184331) | Miscanthus rhizosphere microbial communities from Kellogg Biological Station, Michigan, USA - KBS M5-3 metaG (SPAdes) (version 2) | ecosystem: Host-associated > Plants > Roots > Rhizosphere >...
AGCGGTACGCATTAGTCGGCGCTATTCCGGGCAGCGCGCTGCCGGCACGTTCGCGAACCACGCCGAACGCGTCGAGCTCGGGCAGGAGGCTTTCCATCACGTTGAACACCGACTCGTAGAGCGCGACGTCGATGAACTGGCCCTCGCCGCCGTGGGCGGTCCGGTGGTGCAGCGCGGTCAGCACGCCGATCACGCCATGCAGCGCCGCGAGGCTGTCGCCAAGCGACACGCCGACACGCACCGGCACTCGCCCCGGCTCGCCGGCCAGGTAGCGCAGTCCGCCCATGGATTCGCCGAGAACGCCGAACCCCGGTTTGTCCCGGTAGGGACCGGTCTGCCCGTACCCCGAGATGCGCAGCATGATGAGGCGCGGGTTGAGGGCATGCAGCTGCTCCCAGCCAAGGCCCCAACCCTCCAGCGTGCCGGGCTTGAAGTTTTCGATCAGCACGTCGGCTTCCAGCACCAGCGTACGCACCGACTCCTGGCCTTCGGGACTCCGAAGATCAAGGCACACCGATCGCTTGTTGCGCGACTGGACTTCCCACCAGACGGAGGTGCCGTCGCGCAGCAACCGCCACTTCCTCAGCGGGTCGCCGACGCCATGAGGTTCTACCTTGATCACGTCGGCGCCAAACTCGGCCAGCGTTTTGCCGGCAAAAGGTCCGGCGATGAGCTGACCCAACTCCAACACTTTCAGACCTTCCAGTGCGTTCAATTTGCGGTCCTTGTCTCTGCGGAGGGCACTGTAGAAACCGACGGTTGTTTGCACAATTGCCGAGTCGCGCGGACGTCTTCGCAAAACGCGAAGGCTCCCCTAATATCGCTCGATGGCGACGTCCATCAACCCGGCGCGCGTCGACTTCGTGACGTTGCGGCTGTTTTGCGCAGTGGCGCAAAGTGGGAGCATCACCAAGGGTGCGGAGGCGTGCCATCTGGCCTTGTCCGCGGCGAGCAGGCGGCTGTCGGACTTTGAGGCTGCGGCAGGCTCGATGCTGCTAGAGCGCAGCGCGCAGGGGATTGCCCTCACGGCTGCGGGACACGTCGCTTTGCAGCACGCAACACGGCTCTTTCAGGGGTTCGAGCAGTTGAGCAGCGAGATGTCGGAGTACTCCGCGGGCGTACGCGGACACGTGCGGCTGTGGGCCAACATGTCCGCACTTACGGAATTCCTTCCGGCGGCGCTTCAGGGCTTCTTGAGTGCGCATCCAGCCATCCGCGTCGAGGTGGAAGAGCAACTGAGCGGCGACATCGTTCGCGCTCTCATCGACGGAACAGCCGACATTGGCGTGTTCGCGGACAACACTCCGGCACACGGGCTGAGCACGACCCTGTTTCAGACAGACGAGCTCGTGGTGTTGTGTACCAAAGGCCACCTGCTGTCCCGCCACAGGCGCCTCGACTTCAAGTCGTGCCTTGCACACGACTTCGTCGGGCTGAACCGGGGCAGCTCGCTGCTCGAGTTGACATCGCGCGCAGCCGAACAGGCTGGCATGCCGATGCGTCTGCGCGTTCAAGTGCGGAGCTTCGACGCCATGTGCCACATGATCGCGGCCAACCTCGGCATCGGCATCGCGCCTCTGGCCGCTTGCCGGGGCCAAGTGGCGGCCCTAGGTCTCAAGGCTATTCGGCTAAACGACACCTGGGCAACGCGCCGGCTGCTGATGGCGCCCAGGTCCAACGGCGAGTTGTCACCGGCAGCAACCTTGCTGATCAGGCACCTGACGGTTTCTCCCCAGCGCCCTGCTTTGGCGACAGAGCCGGGTAGCTAGCCATCCTTCCAACAGCGTTCAGCAGTTCGCCGCTATCGCTCGGCCTTAACGCCGGTCATCGTCACGAGCGTCTTCCAGAACCGAACTTCCTTGCGGACGAAGTCCGTGAACTCCGCTGCGCTCAGGTTGGGCACGCGAGAGTCGAGCTTGGCACGGCCTTCCCAAGGTTCCGGCGACTTCATGGCCTGACAGAAGGCTGTGTTGAGCCGGGCAACCAGCTCGTTCGGTGTTTTGGCAGGCACGAACGGCCCGTACCAGTTGGTGACGGTGAACTTCGGATAGCCCAGCTCCTTCAGCGTGGGCACGCTGGGGAACGCTACCGATCGTTGCGAACCGGTAGTCGCGAGCACGCGGACTCGACCGCTCGCGGCGTGCGGCGCGATCGCGCTGGTTCCTTCTCACAGCGCTTAGCCGAGTCCCGGTACGAAAGCCCGCAGGGCACGGGCGACTGTTTATCAGCTCACATGCCGAATCACGTCGCCACCCCGGCCGGCAACAGGCGGTCATATTCCTTCTTGACCACGGCGTAGCACTCACAGCTACGTTGCTCCAGGCCGGGACGGTCGAGCACGGTGATGCGCCCGCGCGCGTACTTGATCAGACCCGCCTTCTGCAGCTTGAGGGCACCTTCGGTGACGCCTTCGCGACGCACGCCAAGCATGTTGGCGATCAGCTCCTGCGTCATGACGAGCTCGTTGCCGCGCAGCCGATCGAGGCTCAACAGCAGCCAGCGACACAGTTGCTGATCCAGCGAGTGGTGCCGATTGCATACCGCGGTCTGCGCCATTTGAGTGATCAGCGCCTGTGTATAGCGGAGCATGAGATGCAACACCGGGGCGCGCTTGAATTCATCCTTGATCGCCTGCGCGGGCAGTCGGAATCCCTCGCCGGCGCTCTGCACGACCGCGCGGCTGGGAGTCGATTCCCCGCCCATGAACAGCGAGATACCGACGATTCCTTCGTTGCCGGCCACGGCGATCTCGGCCGATGCGCCGTTCTCCATGACATAGAGCAGTGACACGATCGATGTGGTCGGGAAATAGACGTGGCTCAGCGTCGTGCCCGATTCGTACAGCACTTGGCCAAGTGGCATGTCGACGTGCTGAAGCTGCGGAAGCCAGCGCTGCCATTCCTCCGGGGGCAATGCAGCGAGCAGCTGATTGCCCTTGGGATCGCGGAGCATGTGTGTCACGGCAGTCGGGCTGGGCGCCCGCGGGTCGCCCGCACTAGGAAGCAAAGCGCCAGTATATGAAGCCGTCACAGCCGTCTGTGCGCCAGCGCACCAACCCGCGGCACTTCCGCCGATCAGGCTTTCGTGGGCTGGCGCACAGACGTCGTCGCCCACGGCACATAAAAGGGGACACGCCGCCAAGCGCGGCGCAGTCGTGCCGTCCTTGACGCGGCATTTGCCATCAGGCCCTCCAACCGTGCATTCCTTTCTTCTGAACAATCGCGACGAGCTGATCGCACGTTGCAAGCACAAGGTCGCGCAGCGACCCAGACGCGCCGCCACTCACGAGCAACTCGCGAACGGGATCCCGCTGTTCCTCGACCAGCTGACGAGAACGCTCGGCGCCGAGGAGGCGGACGAAGCCGCTGAAAGCCTGCGCATTTCCGGTCCGTCGGGTGGCGATTCGCTCGCCTTGTCGGAAATGGGGGTGACCGCCACCGCGCACGGCAAGGACCTGCTCACCCTCGGCTACTCGGTGGACCAGGTCGTTCACGACTATGGCGACCTGTGCCAGGCCATCACCGACCTGGCTTTCGAGCGCGATGCGCCGTTCGAGACCGCTGCCTTCCGCACCTTGAACCGCTGCCTCGACAACGCGATCGCGGACGCGGTCGTCGAATTCAGCTTCCAGCGCGATTCAAGGCTGGCGCGACAGCAGAACGCCGAAGAAAACCGGCGCGCGGGCTTCCTGGCGCACGAGCTTCGGAACTCGCTCCAGACTGCAACCAGCTCGCTGCGCGCGCTCGAGCTGTCCGGCATGCCCATCACCGGTGCGACCGGCGCCATCCTGAAGCGGAGCCTGGCCGCCATGGGAAACCTCATCGCCGGGGCGCTCGCCGAAGTGCGAAGCGGCCCGCCGGATGGACGCGAGAGGTTCGCCCTGGCCTCCTTTCTCGCCGATGCCCAAAGCATCGCGCAACTGCAAGCGAGCCGCGCCGAGATTGCGTTAAACGTTCCTCCCGTCGACGCCAAGCTGCACGTTCGAGGCAACCGGGAACTCCTGCTCGCCGCACTGACCAACCTGCTGCAGAACGCCTTCAAGTTCACTCGCCCGCACACCGAGGTGACCTTGAGCGTCCATGCCTTCGGCGACCTGATCCTGATCGAGGTTCAGGATCAATGCGGCGGTCTTCCGCCTGGAAGCGCCGAGAAGATGTTCACGCCCTTTACCCAGCGCAGCGACGACAAGTCGGGCTTGGGCCTCGGACTTTCGATCGCGCGCGAGAGCATCGAGGCCGATGGTGGAACGTTGAGCGTCCGCGACCTGCCGGGAGCCGGCTGCGTGTTCACCATCTCGCTTCCTCGGCACTCGGTTCCATGAGGGCTGCCACAGCGTTTCGGACGCGGCAACTCGCATTCGGTTTGCTCCTGGGACAGCTCGGAGCTTCACTGCTGCTCCTGAGTTCCGTCGCCCGCATCCTGGTCTTCCTTCTTCCGCGAACGGTCGCCATGAACGTCGGGCGCTCGGCGGTCTCCTTCATCTACCGCTGTTGCTGGGCCAGCGCGCAACGGCTCGGCCTCATGCGCATCAACGCCGAGGCTCTCGATCTGTTGCGCACTGAACGGCGCGGCCTCATCCTTGCGGCGAACCATCCGACCATGCTTGATGCCATGCTCGTCGTGGCCCGTCTGCCGCGCACCGTCTGCGTGATGAGGGCAGATCTGATGCGAAACTTGTTTCTCGGGCCAGGGGCGCGCTTGGCGAGCTACATCGGCAACGACAGCGGCCGCAGCGCGGTGCGCGAAAGCGTCGCCGCTCTGCGTGAAGGTCACATGCTCGTTCTCTTCCCCGAAGGCACGCGTACCTCGAATCCACCGGTCAACGCATTCAAACCCGGCCTCACGCTGATCGCGAAGTTGGCTGAAGTGCCGATCCAGACGGTACTGATCCGCTGCGAGTCGCCTTATCTCCGGAAGGGCTGGCCGCTGCTCCGGCTTCCACCTCGCATGGTCGTCATCCAAGTTACGCTGGGACATCGGTTCCAGGCCAGCGACGACTGCCGAGCGTCGCTGCGTCAGATCGAGGCCTATTTCGCCAGGGAGCTCACGCCGCCCGGCTGAGCGCGTCGGGTGTCTTAGTGGCGTCGTCCACCCGCCGTCCGATCGAGCAGCTCACGGCACCCTCGCGCTCGAGCGTCCTTGGCTCCTACAGCCTGCGCGGGCGCTGAGTCCCATACTGACACTGCGACAACGGGAGCGACGCGATTGGAGCCTAAGGACATTCTGGGCCTATACGAGCGCCTCAAGAGGGAACTCGCGATCGCCTCTGGAGAGCGCCCATGGCGACCAGGACGCATCGACAGACTCGCAGCGGAAATCGGCGATGTCGAGAAGCGTTTGCGTACGTCCGAGGCAAGCTGGCAGGGGGACGTTGCGTAGCGGCCCGCACTTCTTCCTGGCCACCGTCGTCTACGCGATCGGGTTGATTGGCAACCTGCCGCCACTGCCTAGGACGATGGGACGGCGGGCGCCCCGGCACCGCTAGCCAAGGCGCTCATCGTGAACCTGCTCCTGCTCGGCTAATCAACGAGCCAGAAGATCAGCGCTAGGACGACAAGAATCGAGAGCAACGTACTGACGACCCTCGATGCAGCGAACGAGCGAACTGCATCGGCGTTGCATCGCAGATCGAAAAAGCGCCCCCGGACCGCGTCGCAATTTTCAGCATGTGCACGGAGCGCGTCCAGGTCCTGGGGTGTCGTATGGGCGGGGTCACGATGTGCTGCAGTGGATGACCCGCGATCGACACCGGATTTTGCGATGGGATGGACATTCACTTCGGCACCTTTGCGAACATCGCATTGGCCCTCTCCCGCGCGTACTGATAGGAATGGAAAGCGACCCGCGGCTCGCCATAGATCATCGGCACCTCGCTGCCGCGACGGGTGTACTGCGCCATCAGCTCGTGCGCTGACGAAGTGACGCCGAGCTGCTCGAGAGCACGATCGACGAGCTGCTTCGCATGGTCCAGAGCCGCCTCCGCGTTGTCGAACTCTCCTCGATCCAACCGCGCGGCGCCTTGGCCCGCGCTCGCGTTGTTGAAAGAGACGATGTGGTAGCGAGTCATGAAAGGATATGCGTCAACGGCACGGGCGCGGCGAGCCCGACGGGTTCACGAGCCGGCCGACGCGGCGTCTGCGCCACTACGGCCGTCCACGCCTGAACAACGATCCACCAGACCCTGTGGCGCGCCCCTTGGCCCGGTGCAGTATGGACCGATATTGCCGGAAAGCAACCGGGCTCGTCGGACGCTCGCTTGCGGGCGCGCGTGCGTCAGCACGGTTACGCTCCACGGCTCCTACCGATCGCCGGCCGCGCTGCTCGATTCGCAAGACGGCTCGGGGATGAGCCTAGAAAACCTCACGCGCCGGCCATTAGTCGCCGATGCAGGCCAAGTAAGGAGGATTCGCCACAGGCGCTAGTTCACGAGGCGGGCCGCGGTGTTGACTTCCGCTCGCCTCCTGATCTCCTTGGCACACGCCTTCATTTCGGCTTCCTTGAAACCTGGCTTGACGGCCAGACTCATCGATTCAGCGGCCCGTTCGAAAGCTTGGTCGTCGTTCAAGGCCGATAGAACCCCGACCGAAAACTTCGGCGACCCGCGCCACTGTGCGGTCACCAGGTTGCCTTCACGCCACAGCACCAGATCCTTCAGTTCGGGTAGCGGCTGGTGCGGGTTGAACACCTCGGTCGGCTGAGGCGAGCCCTTGTTCTTCATACGAACTCCGGTTGCGATGCTTGCGGAACGGTTGAGCTGTACTGATTCTGGCGTCTGGGCGCGTTCTGCGCTGATGATGTCGCGCACTCGAGCGCTGATAGTCGAGCCGAATCCGCACGACTCCAAGCTTCATACCAGACGAAGCATGCGATGAGGCCGGCGCTGAATACGAATGCGAACACGGTTGTCATTTCGGCGTTGCAAGCTCGAACCTACCACTTCTCGCCAATGGCAGGGTGCCAATCGCTGCTGTTGTGCTCGCAACTTCGACAAAAGAGCGGTCTGGCAACAAGGCGGTAGCAGCCATGGACCCGTCGGGCAGCACGTAAAGGTCCAATGGTCGACCAAGTTCGGTTGCTCCACCGAGCAGCTGAGGGCCGCGGTGACGGCGGTCGGAAACGTGGCGGCCGATGTCGCAAGGCACCTCAGCCCTGCTCCCCACCCTGACGTCGGTCGCGCCGCGCTCCGAGGCGCATTCGGGCCGAACATGTCGGAGCCTTGAGCGGGAGGGCCGCCTCAACGATTTGCCGAGCGACGAAATTCAGTTGGATTTCGTCGCCGAGCGGGCCATCGAGTCTGCCGACATGAGCTTCATGACCGGCTTCCTTCACAGCCGTGGCTGCAACACCTGACGCCCAAGGTTCGCGCCTTGATCGATTTCCTCGTGGACGCTCTTCGCGTGCCCAATGGCCGGTTTGACTTGCGACCTCCCGCGGCGTCCTCAATGCAGCTTCACATGAGGCTCGGTGCGCTGCGTGATCAGCCGCGCCAGGGTGTTGAGCGCGACCTTCCAGAATCCGTGCAGCGCTAGCTCGTGCATCTTGTAGAGCGATTCGTACATCAAGCGCGCGAAGTACCCTTCGAACATCAGGTTGCCGCCGACCAGTGCGCCCATCATGTTGCCGACCGTGCTGAATTCGCCCAGCGAGACAAGCGAGCCGAAGTCCCGGTACCTGTAGTCGAGCAGCGGCTGGTTCGCCAGGCGACGCTTGATCTGCTTAACCATGTGCGAAGCCTGCTGATGCGCAGCCTGCGCGCGGGGCGGGACGAGTGTCTTCTTCTCGGCCCAGTCGCAGGCGGCGCAATCGCCGATCACGAAGATGTCGTCGTCGCGTGTCGTCTGTAGCGTTTGTCGCACAACGAGCTGGTTGATGCGGTTGCTTTCGAGTCCGGCGAGGTCCTTCAGGAAGTCCGCCGCCTTGACGCCGGCGGCCCACACGACCAGCTCGGCCGGAATCACGCGACCGTCGGCCAGGCGCACGCCATCGGGAAGCACCTCGGCGACCTTGGCGTCTGTGTGTACGGTGACGCCGAGCTTCTGCAGCAGTGCCAGCACCGACGCCGAGAAGCGCTCGGGCAGCGCCGGCAGCACGCGGCCGGAGGCTTCGATCAGGTGCAGCTGGAGATCCTTGTCGGCGTCGATCCGGTCGAGCCCGTAGGCGATCAGCTCGCGCGTGGTGCGATGCAGTTCGGCCGAGAGCTCCACGCCCGTCGCTCCGGCGCCAATGATCGCGACGTGCAACTGCTCGGGCCGCAGCGGCTCGGCTTGCGCGTTGGCGCGAAACGCCGCGTTGATCAGGCGGCGGTTGAAGCGCCGCGCGTCTGCGGCGGTCTCCAGCTTGATCGCGTGCTCGCTCACGCCGGGGGTGCCGAAGTCATTGCTCTGGCTGCCGATCGCGATGATCAGCGTGTCGTAGCCGAAACGCCGCGACTGCGTGACACGGCGGCCTTCGTCGTCGAAGAAGCCCGCGACGAGCACCTCGCGCGCTTCGCGATCGAGTCCGACCATCTCGCCGATGCGGTAGGAGAAGTGGTGCCAGTGCGATTGGGCAAGGTAGTCGACGTCGTGCGCGTCGATGTCCATGCTGCCGGCTGCAATCTCGTGCAGCTTGGGCTTCCACACATGCGAGCGGTTGCGCTCGATCAGCGTGACGTTGGCGCGATTACCCTTGCCGAACTTGTTGCCCAGCGTCGTCGCCAGTTCCAGCCCCCCCGCGCCACCGCCGACAATCAGGATGCGGTGCGGACTCACAGGCGCATCACGACCAAGCGTGTCAGCCGAGCACCAGCTCGCTCAACAAGTTGGCGCATACCTTGACCGAGCCCAGCACAGCTCGCGGATGACTGCCAGAAAGAGAATGGACTCAATCACTGGATCAACCCCATGACTGAAGTACGCCCAGCAACACCGGCCTGAAGAGGTACCCTTTTCTTGCAGACGACGCATTTCGACAAATGGAATGTAGATCGCCATGTTATCGAGGATGCTCGGCTTAGCGACCCGCCAATATTGCCTCATAAACGGCTGTCTTCACAGCCGTAGCTGCGCTGTTGCCTGGAGCGGGTGAAGGGAATCGAATGGTCACCCGGATGCCGCGCCCTCTCAGCTCTTCCGACGGCTGAACTGCGGGTTGAAGCGAGCAACGACTGGTCCATCCGCGCGCCAGGAGTGACAGTCGTCGACGAAGAACGGCTTCTCCGTCAAGGCGGGATCTGGCGTCAGGGCGACCTTCCCCTCGGGATCGTGCCCGAACGGCAACGCCTGGTGCACCACGGTCGCCATCGGAGTAAGCACCTCGTGCACGTGGGTGCAGCTGAGACCACGACTAACCCGCGCCCAGGGTTGGGATGTACGGCCGTTTTCGACCCCGTCGCGGCACGCCTTCCCTGAACACCTCACCCCGGATCGGTTGCTTCGTCATCGGGCGATCTCGAGTTCGACGACCTTGGCGAACCATGCGATCCCTTGCGCCAACGCCCGGTCGTTGAAGTCATACGACGGATGGTGCAGGGGCGGACTGTCGGTGCCGCGCCCTCCTCCCTGCCCGAGCCACAGGTATGCGCCAGGAATCTTGCGCAGCATGAACGCGAAGTCCTCCGACGTGAATGCGGGTGTGGCGGCGACACCGGCATCGAGTCCCGCCGCGCGGGCGGCCGCGAGCGCGACGCCGGCTTCGCGTTCGCTGTTGATCGTGGCGGGGTAGTAGCGCACGTACTCGACGTCGATCGCCGTTCCGCTCGCGCGCGCGGTTCCGGCGGCGATGTCGCGGATCGCGGCTTCGATCGTGTCCTGCACATTCTCGTCGAAGCTGCGCACGGTGCCCGTGATCTCGACGGCCGAAGGCAGTACGTTGTGCGACTGGCCACCCGAAATGCGCGTCACGGAGAGCACCGCACTTTCGGTCGGCGGCAGGCGTCGCGAGACGATGGTGTGCATCTGGCACACGAGTTCGCTCGCCGCGAGCACGGCGTCGGGCGTTCGATGCGGTTGAGCGGCATGGCCGCCACGGCCGCGCACGACGATGTCGAAACGGTCGGCAGCGGCCATGATCGGTCCCGGGCGCGTCGCGGCGCTGCCGAGCGGCAGGTCGGGCCAGTTGTGCAATGCGTACACGGCGTCGCACGGGAAGCGGTCGAACAGCCCGTCCTCGATCATCGCGCGCGCGCCGCCACGGCCTTCTTCAGCCGGCTGGAAGATGAATCGAATCGTGCCGTCGAAGCGTCGAGTGCGCGCCAGCAGGCGCGCAGCGCCCAGGAGGATCGCGGTGTGGCCGTCGTGGCCGCAGCCGTGGTGCACGCCCGCGATGCGGCTGATGTGGGCACGCTCGCCTTGCTCGAGGATGGGCAGCGCGTCCATGTCGGCGCGCAGGCCGATCTTGCGCTGGCCCGGTCCGTGCGACAGCACGCCGACGACGCCTGTGCCAGCGATGCCTTCATGCACTTCGAGCCCGAGTTCGCGCAGTGCGCCCGCGACAATGCCTGCCGTGCGGTGTTCGGCGAAGGCCAGCTCGGGATGCGCGTGCAGGTCGCGGCGCAGCGCAACCAGGTCCGCCAGCAGCTCCGTGATGACTTCGCCGTGCATCAGGTAAGTCTCCGGCCTTCGGGTTGCGGTGCGCCGTGAGCCATCGGGTCGGTCAGGAGGCTCGTGCCTCGCGCGCGCTCGACAGGTACTGGCCCGGTGTCATGCCGCACCAGTTCTTGAAGTGGCGCGACAAGTGGCTCTGGTCGTAGAAGCCGGCTTCGCTCGCCACCGTGGCGGGCGGCATGCCTGCGCGGATCAGTGCCTGGGCCAGTTCCACGCGCAGCCGGCAGATATAGCGGTGCGGCGACAGGCCCATTTGCTGACGGAACACGGTGGCGAAGCGCCACACCGACAGACCCGCCAGGGCCGCCAGCTCCGCGAGGGAGAGCGGTTGTCCGAGATGCTGCTCGATGTGCTGCAGCGCTCGCTGCACGCCTTCCGACGATCGCGTGGTCACGCCGAGAGGTTAAGCGAGCCTGCGCGAAACATGCCGCCGCAACCCGGCCCTGCGCCAGCAGTAAATGTCGAATTGCGCCCTCAGGAGGGCGGCTGCACCAGGCGCTCGATCGGATAGAAGTTCTTCACGAACGGAGTCTTGATGACGATGTAGCTGAAATACTTCTCGATGCCGATGTTCCGCTCGAGCAGGCCTTCGATGATCGACTGGTAGTGGTTGACGCCGCGCGTGACAAACTTCAGGAGGTAGTCGTATCCACCGCTCACCATGTGACATTCGACGATCTCGTCGATCGGCCCGATGCTGGTCTCGAACTTGACGAAGTCGTCGCGTTTGTGGTCCTGCAGCGTGACCTCGGTGAAAACGAGCAGCGTGTCGCCGAGTTTCTCCAGCCGTATCTGCGCACCGTAGCCCGCGATGTAGCCGGCCTGTTCGAGCCGCTTCACCCGGACCAGGCAAGGGCTGGGCGAGAGGCCGACGGCATCGGCGATCTCGACGTTGGTCGCACGTCCGTTCTTCTGAAGGTGGCAGAGGATGCGCAGATCGAGGCGATCGAGCTTTGGGTTGCCGGCGGAGGCGGTCATCGCACCTTCTATGCAACTTGCGCGCTCTCGTCAAGCGCCAAGCCCCGACGAGTCGAGCGTCAGGCCACTGCGCGTCGCACTTCCGGCTGGTTGAGCACCGCGTCCAGCGTGCGCTGCAGGCGCTCGAACATCTCCTCGAATTCCACCGGCGTGAAGCACAGAGCGGGCGCGAAACCGAGGATGCCGTCGCCGAAAGCGCGGAACACCAGGCCGTTGCGATACCCGGCCTCGGCGAGGCGGTCGGGAAGCTTCAACGCAGGATCGAACCGGGCCTTGGTGTACTTGTCGCCGACCAGTTCCAGTGCGCCGAGAAGCCCACGCGAGCGGGCATCTCCCACGAGTGGATGGCGCAGCATGGCCTGCAGGCCGCCTTCGAAGTGCTTCGCGACCGACTGCCCGTTCGCGAGTATTCCGCCCTCTTCATAGAGGCGCAGCACTTCAAGTGCGACAGCGGCGCTGACCGGATGCGCGGAATAGGTCGCGCCGTGGCCGACCACCGAGCCCGCCGGCGTGCCGTCGGCGATGCCCTGGTAGACACGCTCGCTCATCAGCAGCGCGCCCATCGGCGCATAGCCCGACGTCAGGCCCTTTGCGACTGTCATCAGGTCGGGTGACACGCCTTCGGCCGCACACGCGAACATCGGCCCCGTGCGGCCGAAGCCCGTGATCACCTCGTCGGCGACGAAGAGGATGTCGAGATCGCGACACGCGTCGCGCATCGCCTTGAGCCAGCCGACCGGCGGGACGATCACGCCGCCCGAGCCCTGGATGGGTTCGCAGAAGAACGCGGCGACGTTCTCGGCGCCGAGTGCGTTCACCTTCGCACGCAGCGATGCGACCGAGGCGTCGATCAGCGCCTTGGCGTCGGCACCTGCGGGATGGCGATAGGCATACGGTGATTCGATGTAGTGCTGCTCGGGACGCGGCAAATCGAAGCCGCGATGGAACGCGGGCAGCGCCGTCAGGCCCGCGCCGGTCGACGACGAGCCGTGGTAGCCGCGCTCGAGCGAGATGAAATGCTTCTTCGTCGGCCGGCCGGTCGCGTTGTAGTACTGCACGATCAGGCGCACGGCGGCATCCACCGCTTCGGAGCCGCCGAGCGTGAGGTACACGCGACCCAAGCCCTTCGGGGCGATCTCGGCCAGCTTGGCCGCGAGGCGGATCGCCGGTTCGCTCGAGTAGCCGAAATAGCCCGTCGCATATGGAAGCTTGCGCATCTGGCCCGCGGCGGCTTCGACCACGCTCTCGTGGCCATAGCCGATGTTCACGCACCACAGGCCGGAAAATGCGTCGAGCAGTTCCTTGCCGCTTTCGTCGCGCAGCCAGGCGCCGTGCCCGGAATGCAGGATGGTGGCGCCGCGCTGTTCGTGGCCGCGCCAGTTGGCCACGGGGTGGATCAGGTGCGCTCGATCGAGTGCGACGAGCGATTCGGCAACGGAGGCTTGGGTATCGGTGATCATGCGTCAAGCTTAAATGGGCCGGCGCAGCGGGTGATGCGGGTTCGCGCCATCGCCGCGCATGACCATGCTGTTGTTGCTGCGTTGCCGGTAGAAGATTTCGAAGCTCAAGGTACGCCAAGCCGTCCCCAAGTTTCCTTGACCCCTCGGGAGGCCTGCGCGCAGCGGCAGGTTCGGGGCGCTCAGTAGCCGCGGCTGCGGTCCACCAGGCCAAGCATCACCTCCCCACGCTCGTAGCGCGCCATGTTCGCGAGCACCGCTTCGACCGCCGATTCTGGCTGTGTCGTGCTCGCGATGTGCGGCGTGAGCCAGATCTTCGGGTGGTGCCAGAAAGGATGGTCTTGCGCCGGCGGCTCGGTTTCGCACACGTCGATGATCGAGGCGCGCACGTGGCCGCGGTCGAGCGCCTCGAGCAAGTCGGCTTCGACCAGGTGCCCGCCGCGCCCGACGCTGACGAGGGCCGCGCCTTCGGGCAGCGTGTCGAGCAAGTGCCGGTTGAGGATGCCGCGCGTGCTGTCGGTCAGGGGCAGCAGGCACACGAGGATGTCGGTGCGAGCGAGGAAGGAATCGAGATCGACCCGGCGGTTCCAGCCGACGCAGTCGAAACCGAGCGAACGCAATCGCTCGATCGCCGCGGTGCCCAGCAGGCCCGTCCCCATCACGCCGACGCGGCTCGCGCCGGGCGGACGAACGCGATGCTCGCGCCAGACGCCCTCGCGCTGCTGCGACAAGTACATCGGCATGTCGCGATGCAGGGCGAGGACCGCGAAGCTCACGTACTCGGCCATCGTCGCGACGAGCGCAGGCTCGATCATGCGCACGAGCTTCACGTCGTCAGGGATCTGCGCGAGGTTCAACTGGTCGACGCCCGCGCCGACCGAGAACAGCACCTCCAGATTCGGAAACGTCGCCGCGAGATCGTCCGGCGGCAACCACGCCGCGAGGAAGCGGACATCCTTCGGGTCCCCGACATTCGGCCACACGCGAAACGGAACTTGCGGAGCCTGTCGCGCGAACAACTGCACCCACAGGGCTGCGCGGTTCGGGTCTGCCTTATAGACGAATGTCATCCTCAGCCGCCGCCAGGCCACGCCATGGCGGCTGAAGTTCCCTGGGAGGGAAGCGCAGGCGCCCAGCGACAAGCGTGGGGGCACATTGCCTTCAGCCCATGGCCTGATTCACAAGCGCCCAGCCGCCGCGGCTGAAGCCCCGCTCGAACGCCGCGCCGCGCACCATGCTCGTCGCCATGCCGACGCGTTCGAGGCCGACCGATTCGAGCCATTCAGGCAGGCCGCTGGCCGCATCGACGTCGATGCGAAGGAAGCGGCCCGCGTGGCGGCTGCACCAGTAGCCGATGAGCGCTTTTGCGCTTTCAAGATCGGGCGCGACGACGGGGCCGATCGCGTGTCCGCGACCGAAGCGGCGCACGATTGAAAATCCAACGGCGTCGCTGCCGCGCGCGAGCACGACGGTCTCGCCTTCGGCCAGCAATTGCCGGATCATCCCGTCGCGCGGCATGCCAGCGGCTTTCGCGTCGAGCGCGATCAATGCCTTCGCGTCGCTGCGCCCGAGCGGGCGCAGGCGTTCACCTTCTGCGAGCGCGACGAGCTGCGCGGGCATCGCGAGGCCCTGGTGCTGGCGGATCTCGCCCGTGATGCGAAAGCCCATGCGTTCGTACAGGCCCCGGCCCTCGGACGTCGCGTGCAGCAGCACGGCACGATCGTCAAAGCCTTTCGTCAACGCGTTCATCAGGTGCTGGCCGATGCGGCGGCCTTGCACGGGCTGAGAGACGATCACCATGCCGAGGGTGGCGTGGCGCTTGCCCCAAAGCCAGCGGATCGCGGTGCCGATCACTTGCGAATCGCGCACCGCCACGAAGCCTTCTCCGTGCGCGAGGCAAAAGCGCCAGTCCTCGACGCGGTGCGGCCATTGCATCTCACGCGTGAGAGCTTCCGCTGCCGCGAAGTCGCCGTCCGCGAACCGGCGCAGTTGCACGCCGTCAGGCAACGCCGAGGCCGTGCTCGTCGCGAACGGAGTGGAAAGCGAACTGTGGGCCATGGAATCTCCGAAGGGCGGGTCATGCTCACGCTTGAGCCGGCGATCTTCCCTGCGCCGACGGATGCGCTCTAGGACATTCTTGGCGCGCGCCGGGGCTTGCGCCAATTCAGCACAAACCGGTTCGCGCCGATGCGACATCCGGCGTTAATGCGCCGCGGCCCCCGCCGAACCGCAACATCTGTTGAAGAGCGCGGCCTAGCATTCACCGCATGCCCGAAGCCGATCCGCATCGCCTCGACGTGCCGCAAGGCCACTACATCGGCGGCCGCCTGGTGCGCAGCGCCGCGGGGACGCTGGACGTGCTGCGTCCGTCCGACGGGCGGCGGTATGCCGCGCTCGATGCCGCGGACGCCGCGGTCGTCGACGAAGCGGTGCGGAACGCGCATCGCGCGTGGCGCGAGAGCGCCTGGGCAACCGGCGCGCCGCGCGATCGTGCGCGCGTGCTGTATCGCTGGGCCGAGCTCATCGAGGCCGATCCGCGCGCGCTCGGCACGATGGAGGGTATCGGCTCGACCCGCCCGGTGCGCGATGCGATCGCGTGGGACGTGCCGTTCACCGCCGAGGCGATCCGCTTCTTCGCCGAGTACGCCGACAAGATCGGCGGCGACGTCGCGGCGACTCGCAGTGACCATCTCGGCATGGTCGTCGCACAGCCCTATGGCGTGGTGGGGGCGATCGCGCCGTGGAACTTCCCGCTGTCGATGGTGTCGTGGAAGGCCGGGCCCGCGCTCGCCGCAGGCAATGCGGTCGTGCTCAAGCCGTCGGAGATCACCCCCTTCA
>Ga0207645_10002134_pt1 | contig 15804 bp, 12 predicted proteins | sample KBSM53metaG_FD_184331 | JGI IMG/M metagenome (GOLD analysis project Ga0207645, IMG submission 184331) | Miscanthus rhizosphere microbial communities from Kellogg Biological Station, Michigan, USA - KBS M5-3 metaG (SPAdes) (version 2) | ecosystem: Host-associated > Plants > Roots > Rhizosphere >...
GGTAGGCCATGCGGTCGTTGGGAAAGAACCCCTGGCAGGTCGGGTGGAACTTGAAGCCGCCGATGCCGCCGTCCGCGATCAGCTGGCGCGCCTCGCGCACGCCGAGCTTGCCCTTGTGCGGGTCGATGCTCGCAAAGGCGATCATGATGTCGCTGTTCTCGCGCGCCGCGTCGATCACCTCCTGGTTCGCGATGCGGCGCACGCCCATTTCGTGCTCGGTGTCGACGGTGAACATCACGAGCCCTATGCGGCGCTCCCGGTAGTAGGCCACCGTCTCGGCGATCGTGGGTCGCTTGGCCGCAGCCTTGAAGTACCTGCTTGCGGCCGCCTCGTACTCCTGCCAGACCTCGTCCTGAGGCTGCCGGCACGAGACCTCTGCGTGCGTGTGGACGTCGATTGCAACCAGGTCCTTTACGTTCATCGGCGCCCTCCGCTGTCAGCCACGCTCCGCCTGCCATTGTGCGAGGCTGCGCCCCTCGGCCGCCAGTCTGGCGAGCAACGGTGCCGGCTCCCAGTGCATCGGCCCGAAGATCCGGCGGTACTTGCCGATTCCCTCATACACGCCCTCGAGCCCGATCAGGTCGCCGTAAAACAGTGGGCCGCCCCGATAGCGCGGGAAACCGTAGCCCGCCGTCCACACGACGTCCACGTCGCCGGCGCGGATTGCAATGCCCTCTTCGAGAATGCGGATGCCCTCGTTGATCAGCGGATACAGACACCGCTCGAGGATCTCCTGGTCGCTGTGCTCCCGCTGCGCGACATCGAGCCGCTTCGCGGTCGCGCGCAGGATGGCGATTGCCTCGGGATCGTCGTGACGCGTCCGGTCACCCGGCTCGTAGCGATAGTAGCCGCGACCGGTCTTCTGACCGAGGCGCCCCGCCTCGTACAGCGCGACGTCCGCCTGATAGTAGGCGGGGTCCGGCGGATATCGGGCGGCGTTCGCGCGGTGCACATTGACGCCCACGTCGATGCCCGCCATGTCGAACACGCCGAGGATCCCCATGGCCATCCCGAAGCTCTCGAGCACCGAGTCGATACGCCGCGGTGTCGCGCCCTCGAGCACCATGCGCTGTGCCTCGCGCGCGTAACCCTCCATCATCCGGTTGCCGATGAAGCCATAGCAGACGCGTGCCAGCACCGGCGTCTTGCGCAGCGGACGCGACAGCTCGATCGCCGTCAGGACCGTCTGCGCGGAGGTGCTTGCCGTCCTCACCACTTCGAGCAGTGGCATCACGTGGGCCGGCGAGAAGAAGTGCAGGCCGATTACGTCGGCCGGCCGTGTCACCGTCGTCGCGATCTCGTCGATGTCGAGCGTCGAGGTGTTCGTGGCCAGCACCGCCCCCGGCTTGGCCACCGTATCGAGCCTCGCGAAGACAGTTTTCTTCAGGTCCATCTGTTCGGGCACGGCCTCGATGATCACGTCCGCATCGGCAAAATCGGCGTACTCGAGCGTTCCGCGTATCAGCGCAAGTCGCCGGTCTCTCTCACGCGGCTCGATGCGGCCCCGCTTCACCATCGAATCGTAGTTGCGCTCGACAACCGCGAGTCCGCGGTCGAGTGCCTCGCGGCTCGAGTCGAGAAGCGTGACCGGCAAGCCCGCGTTCGCGAAGCACATTGCGATCCCGCCGCCCATCGTGCCGGAGCCGACGACCGCGCCGGACTTCACCGGCCGCGCTTTCGCGTCCGGCGACACATCGGGGACTTTGCGGGTCGCGCGTTCCGCGAAGAAGACATGGACCAGCGCCCTCGCCTCGTCGGTCGCCTTGGCTTCGTTGGCGAGCCGCGTCTCGTATTCGAGACCCGCCTCCAACGGCAGCCGCGCTGAAGCAGCCACCGCCTCGATTGCCGTCAACGGAGCCTGCCGATTCGGGTACTGCTGCGCTGCCCGCTTCCGGGCTCGCTCGACGATCTCATCGCTCGCGCTGGCAGGATCCACGTTGCGCTCGGAGGTGCGGCGCGGGCCGCGGTCGGCGGAAACGAGCCTTGTGACGTACGTGAGCGCCGCGGCGCGCAACTCACCGTCGACCACCTCGTCGAGAAAACCGAGCTTTACCGCCGTCGCGGCGTCGACCGGCTTCGCGTCGAGGATCAGATCGAGAGTTCTCTCTACACCGATGAGACGCGGCATGCGTTGTGTGCCGCCGGCGCCCGGGATGACACCGAGCGTGATCTCCGGCAGCCCGAAGCGCGTGCCGGGAAGCGCTATGCGGTAGTGACACGCGAGCGAGATCTCGAGCCCGCCACCGAGCACGGTGCCGTGCATCGCCGCGATCACGGGAACGGGCAGCCCCTCGAGTCGCCTGAAAAGCGCCCGGTACGCTTCTTCCTGCGGCGGACCGCCGAACTCGGCGATGTCCGCTCCTGAGAAGAAGGTGCTGCCAGAGCACAGCAGAACCACCGCTTCCACCCGCGGCTCGAGCCGGTCGAGCACCCGATGAAGCTCGTCGCGGACGGCACTGCTGATGGTGTTGACCGGCGGATTGCTGACGGTTACGAGCGCGATACGCTCGGCGTACTCGACGGTGGCGGACGCAGACATCGTTCGGCTCCGGGTGATCAGTTGCTGTCAGCGAGCTGGCCCAGCAACCTGAGCAGTTGCTCGCGGCCACCTGGTCCGAGCCGCCCGCAGACTCGCGTTTCGTGAGCGCGCTGCAGCTCCGCAGCGCGCGCGAGCACGCGCTGGCCCGCCGGCGTCAGGGCCAGCGCCTTCGACCGCCGGTCCGCCGGCGACGACACCCGCCGCGCGAGTCCGCGTCTCTCGAGATCGTCGATTATCGCGACGAAATTGGCGCGCCATATTCCAAGAGTCTCGCAGACCTCGGACTGCGTTACGCCGCGGTTGCAGTCGATGACCATGAGCGCCGCGAACTGACCGGGTCGAAGTCGAAGCTCGGCGAGCGCTGCTCCGAAGTCCGCGAATACCGCGAGCTGCGCACGGCGCAGCATGTATCCGAGGCTCGCGTTCAGCATCCCGACGGCGAGACCGCGCGTCACGGGAGCCTCGTAACCGTTGTGGGCAGGCGTCGCGGCCAATTCGGCTCGTGATCTGATCAAGGCGTAGTTCCGTAATTCGTTCCGATGACGGCGGCCCCTGCCGGCAATCGGGTGTTCCTGCGCGCCGGGCTGTCTTGTCGCGGCCGGCAGACATGCTCGGCTGTGCGGGAGAAAGCCATGCGGACGAGCGCGAACAGAAATTCGACCGTGAGCGAAGTACGATCGCGCGGCCCTCTGGGTACCATGCCCGCGACGTCCGCAGGCGGGAAGCTACGTGAACGACGGCGCAGTGAGTCCGGAAGATCCCATGGCGGCTGCAACCGTTCAACAGCCCTGGCCGAGCTCGCGCCGTGCTTGGTACGGCGTGACGATCTTTGGCCTTACGGTCATGACGATCTTCGGCAGCATCAATCTCACGGGGCTGCTGGTGCAATCGATCAAGGTCGATCTCGCGCTCACCGACACGCAGGTCAGCCTCATCGTCGGATTCGCGTCTGCCGCCTTCAACGCCGTCGCGAGCCTGCCGATCTCGCGTCTCGTCGACCGGATGAGTCGCCGGCTTATCATCGGGATCGGCCTGCTGACGATCGCGGTCGGCAGCGCGCTCACAGGCCTCGCGAACGGCTTCTGGCAGCTCTTTGCCGCGCGCCTGTTCTCCGGGATCGGCGGCGCCGGCAACGGGCCGGCAACGTACTCGATCCTCGCGGACTACTTCCCGCCGGCCAAGCTTCCGAAGGCGATCGCCTTCATGAATTTCGGCTTCACCTCGGGTAACGGCATTGCGCTGCTGCTTGGGGGAGCCCTGATCGCCGGGCTGGCTCAGATGGGCAATCCGACGCTGCCGCTGATCGGCGCCGTGAAGCCCTGGCAGCTCGTGTTCCTGGTGATGGCAATTCCGGACCTGGTGCTCGGAATCCTGATGCTGACGACGGTCTACGAGCCGCCGCGGCGCGGCGTCGCACTGGCCGCGGGTGCCGCTCATCGTGCGGCGCCGATACGCGCCGTGCTCGCGCATCTCTGGCGCGAGCGGGCGGCGTTCGGGCCGATGTTCCTCGGGCTGGCGTGCAATTCGCTTGCAATGGGCACGCTGCTCTGGGCCGCGCCGTTCTACGAACGGACCTACGGCTGGGGTCCCGCGCAGTACGGCATCATCCAGGGCTTCGTGTACCTGCTCATCGCACCGTTCGGCCTGGCGTTCGGCGGCTGGCTCGCGGAGCGCTGGGCGCGCGAGGGGCGGGATGACGCCAACCTGCGCGTCGTACTGGTGGCCGGGCTGGCACACATGCCGTTTGCCATCGCGTACGCGCTGATGCCGAGCCCGTATCTCGCGCTCGCCTGCTGGAGCCTCAACTCGGTACTGATCCTGATCGGGGTCGGCCCGCAGAACGCGGCGCTGCAGGTCATCGTCCCGAACGAGATGCGCGGCCAGGTCACGGCGCTGTTCCTGTTCCTGTTCACCATGATCGGATTCGGGATCGCCCCTACGGTGGTTGCGCTGCTGACCGATTACGTGTTCCGCGACGAGCTGAAGCTGCGGTACTCGATCGCGACGATGCACACCGTGCTGGCGCCGCTCGCGGCGTTCGTATTCTGGCGCGGTCTGAGCGGGTATGGCCGGGCGGTTGCCCACGCCCGTTCCTGGCAGAGCTGATACCAGGCACAGATGTCGACGGTCACCACAGGTCCGCAGCCCGGCAGGCAGCCGCTGCGGCACGGTTTCTACACTCCGTTCCGGATGGAGGTCGACCTGCGCGATTGCGAGGTCGACGGGCGCCTGCCAGCGGACCTGCGCGGCAGCTTCTACCGCATCGGCCCGGATTTTCAGTATCCGCCGCGCCTGCCGAACATTCCGTTCGACGGCGAAGGACATCTAGGCGTGTTCCATTTCGCGGATGGCCACGTCGACTATCGCAGCCGCTACGTGCAGACGCAGCGCTTCAAGGCACAGGCCGCCGCGCGCGAGTCGCTGTTCGGCGTTTACCGCAATCCCTACACCGACGATGCGCGCGTCGCGGGCTTGAGCCGCGGCACCGCAAACACCGGTGTCGTCTACCACCACGGCAAGCTTCTCGTGCTGAAGGAGGACAGCCCGCCGGTCATCGTCGACGCGGATTCGCTCGCGACGCTCGATGACTACTACACCTTCGACGGCCAGCTCAGGAGCCTCACCTTCACGGCGCACCCGAAGATCGATTCCGAGAGTGGCGAGCTCGTCGCGTTCGGGTACGAAGCGCGCGGCGAGGCGACCGACGATATCGCCATTATGAGCTTCGACACACGGGGGCAGCTCACCTGGGAAGCCTGGATCAAGGCGCCCTACGTCGGGTTCATACACGACTTCGCCGTCACGCAGAACCATGTCGCGTTTCTCGCGACTCCGATGGTGACCAGCGTGGAGCGAATGAAGCATGGCCAGGTGCATTTCGCCTGGGACTCGCGCCTGCCGACCTGGCTCGGCGTGCTGCGTCGCGGCGGCGACGGCAGCGACCTGCGCTGGTTCAAAGGTCCGGAGCGCTGCGCGACTCACACCATGGGCACCTTCTCCGACGGCACGCGGCTCTACGTCGACATGGACATGGCCGAGACAAACCAGTTTCCGTTCTTTCCGAATCTCGACGGAGCTCCCTTCGATCCGGTCCGCGCGCAGGGCCACGTGACGCGCCTTTCGGTGGACCTTGCCAAGTCGCGACCGGACTACGACATGGAGATCCTGTACCCGGAGAATGGAATCCTCTCGCGCCAGGACGACCGCTATCACACCGTTCCCTACGGTGTCGGCTTCATGCCGACGCTCGACGCCGCACGCCCGCTCGATCCGAGGCTGGTGGAGGCCAGCCCGATGCGTCCCTTCAACTGCTGGACGCGATTCGATCACGCGACCCGCCGCGCGACGACCTACTTCGCGGGCCCCGACTCGAGCGTGCAGGAATGCTGCTTCGTGCCTCGCCATGCGCGCGCGGCCGAAGGTGACGGTTATCTCATCGGCGTCGTCAACCGCTGGCTCGAGGTGCGGAGCGACCTGCTCGTCCTCGACGCGACGCGCCTCGAAGACGGCCCGCTCGCCACCGTGCGCCTGCCCACGCGCATCCACCCGCAGATCCACGGCTGGTGGGTGCCGGACGAGCAGCGGCTGCAGGCGGCGCACGCGAACCGAGTGACATGAGAGATGGCGCCCGGCATTCGGGCGCGAAGGGGGCCCGCGATGACTGAAGACCCGCGCGCGATACTCGCGCTCGAGCGCATGACCCCCCGGCAGGCGATAGCGGTCGGGCTGTGTGTGCTGCTGGTGGCGCTCGACGGCTTCGACGTGCTGGCCATCAGCTTCGCGTCGCCCGGGATCGCAAAGGAATGGGGTATCGACCGCGCCGCACTCGGCATCGTGATGTCGATGGAGATCCTGGGCATGGCGCTGGGCTCACTCGCGCTCGGCAACGTCGCCGACCGCATCGGGCGGCGCCCGACCGTGCTCGGATGCCTGATCGTCATGACCGCGGGAATGTTTCTCGCCAGCACGGCGCGCGGCGTCGAGCCAATGTCGGTGTTCCGCTTCATGACCGGCCTTGGCATCGGCGGGATGCTCGCGGCGATCAATGCCGTGGCGGCGGAATGCGCCAACAACCGCCGGCGAAATCTCGCGGTGACGCTCATGGCAACGGGCTATCCGCTCGGCGCCGTCTTCGGCGGCATGATTGCGACCAGGCTGCTCGTGGGCGGAGATTGGCGCTCGGTGTTCATGTTTGGCACGCTCGCCACCGCCGTCTGCATCCCGCTCGTGCTGTGGCTGATGCCGGAGTCCGTGAGCTACCTGGTCGAGCGCCGACCGGCGAAGGCGCTCGCACGGGTCAACTCCACGCTGCGCAGGCTCGGACATCGATCGGTCGGATCGTTGCCGCCGGCGTCGGCAGCGACCGGCGCGCGAGTGGGCTCGTTCACCGAGCTCTTCTCCCCGCAGCTCGCGCGCGCGACGATCCTGCTGACCCTGGCGTATTTCGCGCACATCATGACCTTCTACTTCATCCTGAAATGGATACCGAAAATCGTCGTGGACATGGGCTTCGAGCCCGCCTCGGCCGGAGGCGTGCTCGTCTGGGCCAACGTCGGCGGCGCCTCGGGCGCGTTGCTCTTCAGCCTGCTCACTCAGCGCATTGGAGTGCGCAGGCTCGTGATCGTCGCGCTGGCCCTCACGGCGGTGATGGTCGTGTTTTTCGGCCGCTCGGCATCCGAGCTTACGCAGCTCTCGATGCTGGCCGCGGCCACCGGGTTCTTCTGCAATGCGGGGATCGTTGGCTTGTACGCGATGTTCGCGCAGTCCTTCCCGGCGAAGATACGCGCGAGCGGCACCGGCTTCGTTATCGGCGTCGGTCGGGGAGGTGCAGCGCTTGGACCGATCGCGGCCGGCTTCCTGTTCGTGGCGGGCTCGACGCTTCCGGTCGTCGCGGCAATCATGGCGCTCGGGTCGCTGATCGGCGCAGCCGCAATCCTCCTAATGCGATACGAGGAGGCCGGTGTCGCATGAGCCTACGTCCCGCAGCGGCTCACTTGCCGCTTCGGGTCGCGAGTCGCGCGCGGTAGCGAATGTAGTGGCGTAGCGCATCGAGCTCGCGGTCGGTGAGCTCCGCAAACTTCGGCATGCCCCGCGACTCGAGGCTGCCATTTCGGACCACTGCCGCGAATGCAGCGCCGTCGAGCGGGATCGGCGATGCGCGCAGATCGGGCGCGGTGCCGCCTGCGACCGCGCCCGGACCATGGCACAGCAGGCAGCGCGTGTACTGCTCGAGCCCGAGCGGGACTGCCGCCTCGTCGACCCGGAAATCCGGTGCGTCGAGCGGCTCGACGCGTCGCGGCGGCGGCGTCGGCGGCAGGCTCGCTTTCGCATCGAGCGCGAACGCCAGCAGTCGCCGCGGATGCTCACGCGCATTCCAGCCGAACTGCGCCGACACGGAACCAAATCCGCCGACCGAGCCGTGCAACGGGCCGGACAGCATGGCCACATACTGGTGCCCGTTCACGCTGAAGGTGATCGGCGTACCGAGCACGGCGGTTCCAGCGTCGAAGGTCCAGAGGCGCCGGCCGTCGCCTGCCGCATAGGCATGGATGTGGCCATCGGCCTGTCCCTGGAACACGAGGTCGCCTGCAGTCGCGAGCGTGCCGCTGTTGTGCGCACCCGGCGTCTCGATCTTCCAGGCCGGGCGCGCGCGGACCGGGTCCCATGCGGTGAGTGAGCTGTGCGCGGAGTCCGCCGGCGGATCGCCGTCCCCGCTTGCGATGCCCGCGAACTGGACGGAGTGCGGTATCGGCGTCCAGCGCGAAGGGTCGATGCCCTTCTGGCTGTAGCTTGCGCCCATCTCTGTCACCGGCAGGTAGACGAGCCCCGTGCGGGGGCTGAAAGACATCGGGAACCAGTTGTGCGCGCCCTCGAAGCTGGGGAAGAGCTGCACCTCCCCCTGCTCGTAGAACGCGTTGGCCGCCACGACGGGACGGCCGGTTGCCAGGTCGACTCGCTCCGCCCATGTCACCTTGGCGAACTTCTCCGCGGAGAGCAGCCGACCGTCCGCCCGGTCGATCACGTAGAAGAAACCGTTCTTGGGTGCATGCAGTAGCACCTTGCGCGTGCGCCCATCGATCACGAGGTCGGCGAGCGTCATATCCATCGCCGAGTTGTAGTCCCATGCCTCACCCGGCGTCGTCTGGTAGTGCCAGGCGTATGCGCCCGTTTCGGCATCGATTGCCACGACCGCGCTCAGGAAGAGATTGTCGCCACCACCGGGGCTGCGCAGTCGTGGATTCCACGGGCCACCGTTGCCCGTGCCGAGGTAGAGCCGATTGAATTCCGGGTCGTAGGTCATGGCGTTCCAGACCGTTCCACCGCCGCCCCGCTCCCACCAGCGTCCCGACCAGGTGCGCGCGGCCATCTCCATAGCCGGGTTCTCAAATCCTCTGGCCGGATCGCCCGGCACGGTCCAGAAGCGCCAGAGCTGCTTGCCGGTCGCCGTGTCGTAAGCGGTTACGTAGCCTCTGACCGGACCGAAGTCGCCGCCGCCGAAGCCGATCACGACTTTGTCGTCGAACACGCGTGGTGGGCCCGAGACGAACGACCCATCGGCGGGATCAATGGTCTGCACGCTCCACACGGGCGTGCCATCGCGAGCGTCGAGCGCGAGCAGTCGCCCGTCGTGCGTCCCGACGAAGACCCGCCCCTTCCAGTACGCAAGACCGCGGATTCCCCAACCCGTACGCAGCTTGACGCCGGCGCGCTCGGTGACGCCCGGGTCGTAGCGCCAGAGAAGTCTGCCGGTGCGCGCGTCGACCGCATGGACGATGCTGTAGCCCACAGCGAAATAGATGACGCCATCCACCGCGAGTGGCGTCGACAGGACGTTCTGCGGCTCGAGGTCGAGGCTCCAGGCGAGCCCGAGCCGGCCGACGGTGGCGGCGTTGATCTCGGTAAGCGGGCTGTAATGTGTCTCGCTAAAGGTGCGGCCGTAGGCCGCCCAGTTCCGGCCGTCGCCGTCGTCGGCGAGTGTGCGGTCGTCGATGATGGTCGGCGCAGCAATTGCGAGCCCGCAGCCGCAGCCTATTGCGACCGCGAGCGCGCCAACGGCGCCGAACAGTTCGTGCCGGCCATTTCGACTGCGCATCGCAACCTTCCGGATCGATACCTTCCCAGCGTCGAAGTCTCGATGAGTGCTCGCCATCCGTACTCGACCCTGCGGGAAGCGAGTATCGTCATCTGAAGAACCCAAATTGCCCGAGGAACACTCATTGCGCTTTCTGAGCGATGCCGATCTCGCGACGCTGCATGCCGCCGACGAGTCCACGACGCCGTTGCCGCTGCCGACGCAGATGATCTCGAATGGCGAGTACACGCCGCTCCCCCAGACGGCGGCACAGCGCCAGGTCGAGGCGCGTGTCGAGAACTACGCCAGCACGCTCGCGCCCAGACACGGCATGACGCGCCGCGAGTTCCTTGCTTCAAACGCCGGGCTCGCGGCCGCGTTCATGGCGATGAACGAGGTGTTCGGGTCCGTCTTTACGACCAGCCGGGCGGAGGCCGCGACACCGGGGCATGCGGACGACCGCACACAGTCGCTTTCCTCCCAGTTCATCGTCGACTGCCAGACGCACTTCGTGCGCGACGATTACAGCCAGCCGATGCTGATCATGGCCGCGCGTTTCGCGAAAGAGCACTGGAACCCCGCCTTGGCGGACGTCGACGGCCTGACCCGTTTCAAGTTCCAGAACTTCGTGAAGGAGATCTTCCTCGACAGCGACACCAAGATAGCGTTGATCTCGGGCACGCCGACCGACGAGGCCGAGTTGATGTTCCTGAGCAACGACCAGATCGCGGCGGCTCGCGACATCATCAATCGCCTCGCGGGTACGCGCCGCGCGATGGGCCACGGCATCGTGACACCGGGTGCGCCGGGCTGGCTCGATGAAGTCGATCGCGTGCTGGAGAAGCTGAAGCCGCAGAGCCTCAAGGGATACACGATCGGCGACCCGCTGTACCAGTCGAAGAAAAAGAGCAACTGGCGGCTCGACGACGAGCGCAACGTCTACCCGCTTTACGAGAAGATGCTCAAGGCGGGCGTCACGACGCTCTGCATACACAAAGGCCTGATGCCGGCCGATTATCGGACTAGCTGGCCGGACCTGTGGCAGTACGCGACCGTCTGGGACGTGGGCAAGGCAGCGCGCGACTGGCCGCAGATCAACTTCGTCATCTACCACTCGGCGATGCGTCCGTTCATCGAGCTGCCCGATCGGGAGCTTGCCCAGTTCGAAGCCACCGGCCGGTTCGACTGGGTATCCGAGCTCGCCGACATTCCCGGCAAATACGGCGTGCGCAATGTCTTCGGAGAGCTCGGCACCTGCTTCGCCAACACCTGCGTAACGCACCCGAAGCTTGCGGCGGCGCTGCTCGGCACCCTGATCCGCGGACTTGGAGCGGATCACGTGATCTGGGGCACCGACTGCGTGTGGTGGGGCTCTCCGCAGTGGCAGATCGAGGCACTGCGACGGCTCGAGATACCGGCAGACATGCAGGCCGCGCAGGGCTTCACGCCGCTCGGTCCCGCCGACGGGGCGGTGAAGACCGCGATCTTCGGCGGCAACGCCGCCCGGCTCTACGGCCTCGATCCTGCGGCACCCGTAGGTGCCATGCGTGCCGACGGGATCGACGCACTGCGAACCGAGTATCAAGCTGCCGGCGGACAGAGAAGCAACCTGCGTTACGGCTACGTCGCGCTGTGAAGACGGACGCGTCGCGCCGGCCGCCGCTCATCCTGATTCCCGGGCTGCTCTGCGACGACACGGTCTGGCGGGCGCAGATCGACGCCTTCTCTGCGACTCACGAGGTGATCGTGCCCGAGCTCGACGGGTTCGACTCGATCCCGGACATGGCGGCAGCCCTCCTCGAGCGCGCGCCTGCCGAGTTCGCGCTCGCGGGGCACTCGCTCGGAGGGAGAATTGCGCTCGAGGCCGTTCGCCAGGCACCGCTACGCGTAACGCGCCTCGCCCTCCTCGACACCGGCGTGCACCCGTGCACAGCCGGCGAACCGGCACGCCGACGGGAGCTGTTGTCGATCGCCTGTCTGGAGGGGATGCGCGCCGTTGCACGCGAGTGGCTGCCGCCAATGGTGCATCCGGATCGACATTCAGACCCGGCCGTGATGAAGCCGCTGGAGGCGATGGTCGAGCGTCAAACCCCCGACACCTTCCGCAACCAGATCGAGGCGCTTCTCAACCGACCCGATGCGGGCCCGCTGCTCGAGTCGATCCGTTGCCCCACCCTGGTGCTCTGCGGCCGCGAGGACGGCTGGAGCCCGCTCGCCCAGCACGAACAAATCGCCTCGGCGATCCGCGGCTCGATCCTCGCGGTGATCGACAGGTGCGGTCACATGGCGCCGTTCGAGCGACCGGCGGAGGTGACCCGGGAGCTCAGGCGCTGGCTCCATTTGCAATTGGCATTCCGGCTGCGACCGGCGGGACAATGACCGGCATGAACGCTTTGGGAGTCACCGGACGATGAACGTCGTGTATCGCAACATCCGCCGCGCCGAGACGGCCGTGATCGACGGTCTCGCCGCCTGCGGCGTCGCGACCGCCCACGAGGCGCAGGGCCGCATCGGCCTGCTCGGGCCGTCGCTCCGACCGATCTATCCCGGTGCGCGGATCGCGGGTAGCGCGGTGACAGTCAGTGTCGCTCCGTGCGACAACTGGATGATCCACGTGGCGGTCGAGCAGTGCCGCGACGGCGACATCCTGGTCGTCGCACCGACCTCCTACTCCGATGCCGGGTACTTCGGCGAACTGCTCGCAAGCTCGCTGCAGGCGCGTGGCGTCCGTGGTCTGGTCATCGATGCAGGTGTGCGCGACGTTCGCGATCTCACCGAGATGCGCTTTCCCGTCTGGTCGAAGTGCGTATCGTCACAGGGCACGGTCAAGGAGACGCTCGGCAGCGTAAACGTGCCGGTCGTGTGCGCCGGCGCATCGATCGAGCCCGGCGATGTGCTCATCGCCGACGACGACGGAGTCTGCGTGGTACGGCGCCGGAGTGCCGCCCACGTCCTCGAGCAATGCGTCGCGCGCGAAGCGAAGGAGGCCAAGGTGCGCAAACGCCTCAAGGCCGGTGAGCTCGGGCTCGATATCTACGGGATGCGTGAGCGACTGGCCGAACGCGGTCTCGAGTATCGAGACGAGCCGCCGGGAGAGGAGTGACCAGCCGATGCTGCGCGGCATCCCCTGCACGCTGATGCGCGGCGGGACATCGAAGGGACTCTATTTCCACGCCCCCGATCTGCCTGCCGATCGGGCGGCACGCGATCGCGTGCTGCTCGCAGCGATGGGCTCGCCCGATCCCCGCCAGATCGACGGCGTCGGCGGAGCGCATCCGCTCACCAGCAAGGTTGCAGTCATCGCGGCGTCGACCCGGCCGGACGCCGACGTCGATTACCTGTTCCTGCAGGTCGTCGTGGACCGTGCCGAGGTCAGCGACAGCCAGAACTGCGGCAACATTCTCGCCGGGATCGGTCCTTGGGCGATCGAGAACGGACTCGTTCCCGCGCTCGATCCGGTGACCCCCGTCCGCATCCACATGCAGAACACCGCGAGCATCGCCGTCGCGCATGTCCCCACTCCGGGCGGGCGGGTCGAGTACGAAGGCGAGACACGGATCGATGGCGTGCCGGGCACGGCGGCGGCGATTCCGATCGACTTTGTCGACGTCGCGGGCTCGAGCTGCGGCGCATTGTTGCCGACGGGGTCCATTGTCGATCGGGTGGACGGCCTCGAGATCACCTGTATCGACAACGGCATGCCCGTCGTGCTGCTGAAGGCGAGCGATCTCGGCAAGTCGGGGTACGAGGCGCCCGATGATCTCGAAGCCGACCCGGATCTGAAGGCGCGAGTGGAGCGGATACGTCTGGCCATCGGCCCACGGATGAACCTGGGCGACGTCACCCGCAAGCCGGTGCCGAAGATGTGCCTGGTGGCACCGCCGCGCGCCGGCGGCGCAATCTGCACGCGGACCTTCATCCCGCACCGGGTACACGACTCGATCGGCGTCCTGGGCGCCGTCAGCGTCGCGACCGCCTGCGCGCTGCCGGGCTCGGTCGCGGCGCAGGTCGGCGTTGTTTCCGCCGTCGGTTCAATCCGCCAACTCGATATCGAGCATCCGACGGGCTTCTTCACCGTCGCGATCGATGTTGCGATCGCCGGATCGTCGATCGAGGTGCGCCGCTCGGCGCTGCTGCGCACCGCGCGCAAGCTGATGCGAGGCGAGGTGTTCGTCCCGGCCCGGCTTTGGAGCAACCCTTGAGCGACTTGCGCCGCATCTGCCTGCTGGGTTTCGGCGAAGTCGGCCAGGTCCTCGCGGCGGATCTGCGCACGCGGGGTGAGGTCGTCGCCTGGGACCCGCTCTTTTCGACGCCGTCGAGTTCCCCGAGCCGTGCGGCGGCTGCCGGGCTCGCGCGCGCAGCCCGGGGCGCCCCCGACGCCGTGACCGGGGCGTACCTGGTCGTCTCGGCGGTCACCGCCGCGCAGTGCGTGGCCGCCGCGGCCGATGCCGCACCCGCGCTCGCGACCGGCACCGTCTACCTGGACCTCAATTCGGTCTCGCCGGCCACGCGGGCGCGAGCCGCTTCGAGCATCGAGGGCGGCGGCGGCCGCTATGTCGAAGCCGCAGTCATGTCGCCGATCGGCCCGAAGCGCATCGGCTCGCCGATGCTGCTCGGCGGCCCGCACGCCGAGACGCTGCTGCCGACGCTGCAGGCGATCGGCTTCGGTGGTGCCACGGCATTCTCGCCCGTGATCGGGCGCGCCTCGGCGGCGAAGATGTGTCGCAGCGTGATGATCAAGGGCATGGAGGCGCTGCTTGGCGAGGCGCTGCTGGCTGCGCGGCATCACGAGGTCGAGCAGGTCGTGCTCGAGTCCCTCGGGGACCTGTTTCCCGGCCTCGACTGGCGCACGCTGGCGCGCTACATGATCGGTCGCTCACTGCAGCACGGACGGAGACGGGCAGAAGAGATGCGCGAGGTCGCGCTCACGGTCGACGAGGCAGGAGTCGGCAGCGCGATGAGCCGGGCGGCCACGGATCGCCAGGACTGGGCCGCGCTGCATTCCGCGGCCCTGCAACACCAGACGCTCGAGCCGATGCTGGATGCGATCCTCGCGCGGCTCGGAGCCGGAGAGGCCCGCTCATGATCATCGACTGCCACGGTCACTACACCACGGCACCGGCCGGCCACTCGCAGTTTCGCGAACGTCAGCTCGCGTGGTTTGCCAATCCGGCCCTGCCCGCCCCGACACCGGCCGTCATCGGCGACGACGAGATCCGCGAGACGATCGAGACGAACCAGCTCGCGCTGCAGCGGAAGCGCGGATCCGATCTGACGCTCTTCTCGCCGCGCGCCTCCGCGATGGGACATCACGAGGGCGATGAGGCGGTCTCGCTCACTTGGTCGCGCGCCTGCAACGACCTGATCGCGCGCGTCGTCGAGCTCTATCCCGACAACTTCGCAGGCGTTTGCCAGCTTCCGCAGTCACCCGGCGCTCCGCTCGCGGCGTCGATCGCGGAGCTTACGCGCTGCGTGCGTGACCTGGGGTTTGTCGGCTGCAACCTGAACCCCGATCCGTCAGGCGGTCACTGGACCGCGCCACCGCTAACCAATCGGCACTGGTACCCGCTCTACGAGAAGATGGTGGAGCTCGACGTGCCGGCGATGGTTCACGTGTCTGCATCGTGCAATCCGAACTTCCACGCGACCGGTGCCCACTACATCAACGCGGATACGACCGCGTTCATGCAGTTCATCCAGGGCGACCTGTTCCGCGACTTTCCCACGCTTCGGTTCGTGATTCCCCACGGCGGCGGCGCCGTTCCGTATCACTGGGGGCGCTACCGTGGCCTTGCCGACATGCTGAAGCGGCCGCCGCTCGCCGAGCACGTCATGCGGAACGTCTTTTTCGACACCTGCGTCTATCACCAGCCGGGGATCGACTTGCTCGTGCGCGTCATCGACCTCGACAACATCCTGTTCGGGTCGGAGATGATCGGTGCCGTGCGGGGCGTCGACCCCGAATCCGGGCATTATTTCGACGACACGCGGCGCTACATCGACGCACTGGCGCTCGACGAGCGCGACAAGCGGCGCATCTTCGAGGGCAATGCGCGCCGCGTGTACCCGCGCCTCGATGCGCGACTGAAGGGCCGGCGTCCGTGAACGCGGCCGCCAGGATCGTGCCGGGTACACCGGGCTGGCCGTCGCCCGGAGCGACCGGTCCGTTCACAACCGATCTCGACTGGCTGCC
>Ga0207645_10002136_pt1 | contig 15798 bp, 17 predicted proteins | sample KBSM53metaG_FD_184331 | JGI IMG/M metagenome (GOLD analysis project Ga0207645, IMG submission 184331) | Miscanthus rhizosphere microbial communities from Kellogg Biological Station, Michigan, USA - KBS M5-3 metaG (SPAdes) (version 2) | ecosystem: Host-associated > Plants > Roots > Rhizosphere >...
TACAGCATATATTGTTCTTTCAATTGTTTCCGTGCTTATAGCTTATTGCTAAAGCTTACGGCTTTTTATTTCACTTTCTCCACGATCTCTACCAGTCTCCACCTTTTCGTCTTACTCAACGGACGGGTTTCCATGATCTTCACAATATCCCCGATGCTGCATTCATTCTTATCATCATGTGCATGAAACCTGGTAGTTTTCTTTACGAACTTACCATAGATAGGGTGTTTTACTTTACGTTCAACCGCAACAGTTATGGTCTTTGTCATTTTGTTGCTGGTTACAACACCTATCCTCGTTTTTCTTAAATTTCTTTCTTCAGACATTTTATCTAATTTGAAAATTAATTTGTCGTTCTATTCTTCAATTCCGTTTTCAGCCGTGCAATCTCGCGGCGAAGGCCACGGATATTCATCGGGTTCTCCAACGGAGAAATAGCATGAGCGAACTCCAGTTTCTTCAAACGCAATTCATCTTCGTTAATGCGTGCTTTCAAATCACCTTCGCTCAATGTTTGAATGCTTTTTAAATAATCAACTCTCTTTGACATCTTATATAAATTTGATAATGTGATAATTTACTAATATGCTAATCATTCTAATTACTGTCATTAGCAAACCAGCTAATTAACTCACCAAATCTCTTCTCGTTATAAACTTCGTTTTGATCGGCAATTTGCCTGCAGCCAGCAACAACGATTGTTTTGCTGTCTTTTCATCTACTCCATCCACTTCAAATAAAATACGACCGGGTTTTACAACAGCAGCCCAGAACTCCAGGTTACCTTTACCTTTACCCATACGCACTTCAAGCGGCTTGCGTGTTATCGGTTTATCAGGAAATACGCGGATCCAAACGTTACCTTCACGTTTCATCTCACGGGTCAATGCCTGGCGGGCAGCCTCAATCTGGCGGTCTGTAAGCCAGTGCTGATCCAGCGCTTTCAATGCATAAGAACCAAATGCGATAGTAGTACCTCTTTTCGCATCGCCTTTCATACGGCCCTTCTGCATTTTCCTGTGTTTCGTTCTTTTCGGTTGTAACATCTTAATTCAATTTGATAATGTGATAACCTGCTAATAAGCTAATTCACGTCTTACATAATCAGCAAATCAGCACATTGGCTAATTAGCTAATTAATTTCTTCTATCTCCACGTCCGCCGCCGCCACCCCTTCTATCACCACCGCCGCCGCCTCTTCTGTCGCCACCACCTCTCCTGTCATCCCGGCGATCACGATGATCGCGGTCACCGCCACGATGATCGTCTCTTCTCTCCCTTCTATCGGTCACATCACTCTTGCCACCAACAAAGTTTGGATTCAGGTCTCTCTTCGTCAACACCTCACCTTTACAGATCCATACTTTGATACCGATTTTACCATATACAGTTTGTGCAAAAACATTTGCATAATCAATATCCATACGGAAGGTGTGCAATGGAACACGGCCCTGTTTGAATTCTTCGCTGCGTGCAATTTCAGCACCGCCAAGACGTCCGCTCAATTTCACTTTAATTCCTTCAGCACCCATGCGAAGTGCAGAAGCAATAGCCATTTTAGTGGCTCTTTTGAAATTGATACGGTTTTCAATCTGGCGTGCAATAGTATCACCAACAATCATTGCATCCAGTTCGGGGCGACGTATTTCAAGAATGTTGATCTGCACATCGTCTTTTGACGTAAGCTTTTTCAACTCTTCTTTAATACGATCAACTTCACCACCACCTTTACCAATGATAATACCAGGCTTGGAAGTATGAATAGTTATGATCAGTTTACCAAGTGTACGCTCAATAACGATCTTGGATATACCACCTTTATTGATACGTGCATTCAGGTATGTTCTGATCTTATTATCCTCAATTAGTTTGGAAGCAAAATCTTTTTTGCTGCCATACCAGTTGGATTCCCAACCGCGGATAATCCCTAACCTGTTACCAATTGGATTTGCTTTTTGACCCATGTTTATTGGTTATTCGTTAATACGTTTAATTTTTTGATTCATTTGCGTCAACAATAACAGTAACGTGATTGCTGCGTTTGCGTACACGATAGCCACGTCCCTGGGGAGCAGGCCTCATGCGCTTTAATGTTCTTGCACCATCCACGAAGATGGTTTTCACCACCAGCTGGCTTTCATCAGCTCCTTCGTTCTTTGCTTTCCAGTTGCTGATAGCACTCAATACGAGCTTATGCAGCGGAACAGCCGGATGCTTTGTATTATGTTCCAGTATCGCCAATGCCTTTTCAACCTTTTCACCACGGATCAGGTCGGCCAGCAAACGCATTTTGCGTGGCGATGTCGGATAATTTTTCAGTTTTGCTACTGCTTCCATTTCTTTATTCTTAATAATTCAATTAAGCAATTTTCTTACTTGAGTGACCTTTAAACTGGCGTGTCGGGGCAAACTCGCCTAACTTATGTCCTACCATAAACTCCGTAACATACACCGGGATAAATTTATTTCCATTATGTACGGCGAATGTATGTCCCACAAAATCCGGTGTAATGGTAGAGCGGCGGCTCCATGTCTTAATTACACTCTTTTTATTTTTTCCTTCATTAATAGCTAATATCTTTTGCTCAAGATGAGAAGCTACATAAGGACCTTTTTTTACTGAACGAGCCATTTATAATGACATTTAATGTTTAAAACTTCAATTATTAAATCGTTGAAAGTTTAGAACCATTCTTCCGTTGAATGATCAGCTTATCACTTCCCTTTCCTTTCGTACGCGTTTTCAAACCTCTTGAGTATTGACCATTTCTGCTGCGGGGCTGACCACCGGAAGCTTTACCTTCACCACCACCCATCGGGTGATCAACAGGGTTCATTGCAACACCGCGGTTTCTCGGGCGGATACCTTTCCAACGGTTACGACCCGCTTTACCCATGCTCTGCAAGCTATGATCGCTGTTGCTTACAACCCCTACAGTAGCATAGCAATTGATCAGTATCTTTCTCAATTCACCAGACGGCATTTTTAATACAGCATACTTATCTTCTTTGTTAGTAAGCTGTGCTGATGAACCCGCACTGCGTGAAAGTTTACCACCCTGGCCAGGTTGCATTTCAATATTGTGCACATTCGTACCGAGGGGCATATTCTTTAATTGCAATGCATTACCTATTTCAGGAGCTACCGCATCGCCGCTTTCCACTTTTGCACCTACCTGCAAACCTTGCGGAGCAAGTATGTATCGTTTTTCACCATCTTCATAATTCACCAATGCAATGAATGCAGTACGATTCGGATCATACTCGATCGTCGAAACCGTAGCTATACCTTTTTTATGTCTTTTAAAATCTACGATACGATATTTCTTCTTATGACCACCCCCGCGATAACGCATGGTAAGATGACCCGAAGAATTACGGCCGCCTGAACGCTTCTTCGTTTCAACGAGGCTGCCTTCAGGAACATTGGTAGTAACCTCAGCATAGGAATTACCTATTCTCCATCTTGTTCCTGCGGTTACCGGTTTAAATTTCTTAAGTGCCATTTTCTATTCTTGTTTTTGCGAACTTATCAGCTTCGCTGCTATAATTGAATCAGTTTAAATGTTTGCGTACAGGTCAATTGATTCTCCTTCTGCAACTGTCACCAGCGCTTTTTTATAACCTGGTTTACGACCGGAAATAACACCCGCTTTTGTAAAACGGCTTTTATTTTTGGCCGGAACCACTGAAGTATTTACATCAGTTACTGTAACGCCATAGAAAGTCTCAACAGCTTTCTTTATTTCCAGCTTATTTGCCTTCTTCGATACTTTGAACGAATAACGGCGCAATTTCTCCTGCTGGCTATTTGCCTTCTCAGATAAGATCGGCTTTACTAATACTTCAGAAAGTTTCATATTCTACTAATTAAAATGCTCTTTAATTAAAAAACGAAGGCAACCTGCTTTTGCAAATTGCCACTTGAGTTAAGCCTCCGCTTTTTCTTCTTCTGAAAAAATCTTCGCTGCACTCTCCGTCAAAATCACGATTTCAGAATTTACAATATCGTATGTGTTAATATCACTCAACTGCACACCCAGGATATAATCCACGTTACGGATGGAAAGATCCAGGTTATCATTATACTCCGGTGTAACAAAAAGAACTTTTTTGGCTCCGGCATTTAATTTACCGAGTATATCCACAACAGTTTTTGTTTTAGGTGCATCCAGTTTGATATCCTCAACAACAACAATCAGGTTTTCTTTTGCTTTATGTGAAAGTGCAGAAATCTTTGCGAGATCTTTTACTTTCCTGTTCAATTTAATATCATAACTGTGCGGCTTAGGCCCGAAGATCGTACCACCACCTTTATATAACGGGTTACGGATATTCCCTTTACGGCTGCCGCCAGTACCTTTCTGACGGTGCAGTTTACGGCTGGCACCCTGCACTTCGGCACGGGTCTTTACTTTATGCGTACCCTGGCGTTGTGCAGCGAGATATTGTTTTACCGCGAGGTAAACCACATGATTATTTGGTTCAACACCGAATATATCTTCCGGCAACTCAACGGTTCTGCCTGTTTTCTTTCCCTGTATATTTAAAACTTCAGCTTGCATTTCTTTTTAGTTTAAGCGAAACAATGTTCGTTACCGTTATTTCTGAATTAATACAATCGAACCGTTGTGGCCCGGCACAGCCCCACTGATCAGTATATAATTCTTATCAGGAAATATTTTCAATACTTTCAATCCTTTTAATTTCACACGATCTCCACCGGTACGACCCGCCATTTTCATTCCTTTCATCACACGGCTTGCATCAGACGAGTTACCCAGCGAACCCGGAGCGCGCTGCCTGTCGTGCTGACCATGTGATTGTTGTCCCACACCATGGAAACCGTGACGCTTCACAACACCCTGGAAACCCTTACCTTTCGAAGTACCGACTACTTCTACATTGTCACCTTCGGCGAAGATGTCAACTGTAACAGTTTCACCAATATTTTTTTCGATTGCGAAATTGCGGAATTCTTTTACAAATTTCTTCGGGGCTGTACTTGCTTTCGAGAAGTGATTTTTTTCGGCTTTGTTGGAGTGTTTGTCATTTTTATCGCCGAAAGACAATTGAAGTGCCGTGTAACCATCAGACTCTTTCGTTTTTACCTGTGTAACCACGCATGGACCGGCTTCAATAATTGTACAGGCTGTTTGCCTGCCACCAGGATCGAAGATGCTTGTCATCCCGATTTTTTTACCAATAATTCCTTTCATTTTCTTACGGTTTATCCCCGCAAGGTTGTACAAGACATCCCGTTCGTGCGGGATTCAATCCTGGTTCATCGCTGACCTTTTCCGTTGTTTCCGTCCCGATTGCTATCAGGATGGAGGGGAAGTACCAGCGATAAACAAACCTCGAAGGGCTTGTTTATATTTTATCGCGGATTTATGGATTTGTGTGATTACACAGATCTTTCATCCGCAGCATTTTTTCAGAGCTCTTTTCGCCTGCTTTTCGCAGAATTGAGAGATGAACAATTTATAAGAACTTATCAGCGCTCATGAGCGCCTATGAGCTAAAATTCAGGTTATGCTTTAATTTCAACTTCCACACCACTGGGCAAATCCAGTTTGCTCAATGCATCTACAGTACGTGAAGAGGATGTGTAGATATCCAGTAAACGCTTGTGTGTAGCCAACTGGAACTGTTCACGGCTCTTCTTATTCACGTGAGGTGATCGCAGTACAGTGAAAATTTTCTTGCGTGTAGGTAAAGGAATTGGTCCTGTAACTACAGCGCCTGTGCTGCGAACTGTTTTTACGATCTTTTCTGCAGATTTATCTACAAGATTGTGATCGTAAGACTGTAATTTGATTCTGATTCGCTGAGACATGTGTCGAAACCCAATTTTTCTTTTGGGAGTGCAAAGGTAGGGTTGAGCACCTTATTCACCAAATACTTGAGAAAGATTTTTACATTAAATCGCTGTAAATCCGAATCTATTTGGTTTGAGCGGGTTTAAACTTGAGAGAAAGCACTCCCAAACCACCCAGGTTCAGGTGCTCCACGCGAAACCGATGATTGCCATCAAGGTGCAGGACGATTCGTTTATTGGGAGACTCATCAAACTGGTGTACGGCAGGGTTCCATTCATCAATGACCAGTTTATGGTCTACATACACTCTCACCGCATCATCCCAGGTGGTACTCATCTCATAATCACCTTTGAGAAAATTCGCTGATCCCTCCGCGATAGTCATAAACTGGGTAAAATTGCCCTGGTTTGTCTTTAATCCATTCCACCACACAAAATCCAGCACTGAATCAGCCTCAGATTTCACCGGTTGCGCCCGTACGCCCGGCGCAAACAACCCGTCGGATTTTATTGGGTTAAACACGGCTGTATCCAAAGCATACGACAACACCATCCATCGAACCGGTTGAAAGAATTTACGATAGGAAAACGTATAAGGTTTGCCTTTAGAGATTTTGTCACCCGAAGCTGTAACAACGGCTTCACCGGCATATTCCAGGTCGATCGAAATATCCATTCTTTCTCCTTTCTCCGCTTCAGCTAATACGGAACCGGGGACATCTCCATTTGTCATCGACAAATTTTTTACTCCTTTCATTTTTTTGACTTTCCATTTGCCTTTTGGACCCAGTAAATCAAATTTTAATACCCCGGATGTATCAACCGCGTTTGTGTTCCAGATTATCGGCGAACGAAAATCATAAGGCCCCCATTCAGTAATTAAAATATTCTTCTTTCCGGCAAAACCCGCAACATTTTTAAACGGATTGGCCAGCTTATCGATGGCAGGCACTGCAATATCATTGTCTTTGGAAAGCTCTACTGTTGTTTCATCGTATTGCACCGTATCGATGTTGGTAACGGTAGAATCCATTTTATACAATGAATCATATCCGGAAAAAATATTGCTGAAAATATTCAGACTATCCGTACGATTTAAAATCATTACCGTTTCATTGCTATTGAAATTGTTTGATGCAATTACATAACTATGACTTTTTGTATCACGATATTTCGCATAGCCCCAATCCGATGGCTGTTCTGCCCTGCCCCATAAATGAATCGCTGTTTTATCGCCATAAAAAATGTTATACGCAATTGTATCATACTGTCCATGTTCAATGGCGACAGCTCTCCTGTTATTTCTGAATTTATTGTTGCTGATTTTTGTTTGATAGCTATAGCCGCCCCATATCCCGTTGTCACACTCAAATATCCGGTTATCCATAATCGTATTGCGGCTGAATGTAACTTCTACACCATTTGTCGGCGCATAGGAAAAATCATTTCCGGCTATAATATTATCATTGCATCCCCCTTCACCGCTGTCCATTGTTGTTTGTCCGGCCCATAGAAAAAATCCATCGCCGCTATGCGTAACATTATTTTTATAAAATAGATTACGATTGCTTTGTTCATATACCAGTATCCCGGCGCTGTCCTGCCCACGATTATAAATGCCATCGCTATAACCGCGAACATTAAATATGATCCGGTTGTACATTATTTTATTTCCACTGCTCTTATATAATCCGATACCGATACCCGAGTTAAACGAAAAATCATTATTGTAAATCATTGCATCATTGCACTCCATCATCATCAAAGCATTCTGGCCGCCGGTGACTTTACAATTTTTAATAACCGCCTTATTGCAATTGCGCAGATACATGGCCGCTCCATAACGCAGCCATTCATCTTTTTCATTATGATGATAGCTCATCCAGTCGGAGATATCTTCTTTTTGTTGTGTACTGTTTAAATGCTGGCGGTAATTATAACTGAAGTCACAATTTTCTAATACCAGGTTTTCTGTATTTCTTCCAAGCACCGCAACTTTGTAGCCTTTCGCCGTGATATTTTTTATCGTTACGTTTTTACTATTCTGAATTAATATGGCAACGCCAAAAAACTCATCAGCATTTTTCTTTTTATTACTTCCTTTCAACATTCCATTCTTGAAATCGACAGTAATGTTTTCGCCTTCGATCAATATAACCGGTTGCTCCGAATTTTCTGTTGCATCAAGTTTATAGATTCCTTTTTTAATAACGACTGACCTGGCTATTTTCATTCCTTTTACCGGAGTTTTCTCCTGTGAAAAAGACAATACAGGAATCAAAAAGACGATTATGATTGTGAATAAACCGGGATTCTTCATTAATACAATTTTACATAAAACAATTCACAACCGACTCCTTTCGTCACAATAGCAATTAAAAAGCCGCCTTATCGGGGCGGCTTTCCAAATAGATTTCCAATTATGCATTATTGATGAAGCTGAACAGTATCAACTAATGTCAACTTTCCTGTCGTTACATTTATTCCATCTCTTACATCGTCCTGGAAGGTTGTGTCGGACGGTAAAAAATGCAATGAATAGGTACCTGCAGCAACACCTTTAATAAGATAACCGCCATCCGTACCCGTGTAGGTCGTTGCAATTGTATCAGGTCCCTGTATTGCAAGCACTGCAGTGGTTACCGAATCGGGAGCTACAAAACCCTTTATGCTGCCACCCACTGCGTCAAGTACCGTGCGAATAACAGGCTTTAAATTGTATTTACCACTTCCGGCAGTAACTATTGATCTTGCCACATCAAAATCAAGCACCATGGTATATAAAATACCACCAACTACATCCTGCTGTACGTTGAGTTTCAAACCTGACTGCTGCGCACTGGGTGTATCCATTTTAATTAACTGGCCACCGATCTTTACGTAGTTTTCAGTGCCCAGCACAAGCCTGATCTGGTGAAGTTTCCCGGAGGGTATTAGCGCATCTGCAAGCAAGGTGTCTTTATCATTTACAAGATCAAGCAGGTTATAAGAACCCGGAATTACGCCCTGGAGGCTCTGCCAGCCTTCGTCACCGTCGCCGGTTACATTTATCTGAACATCTTTCACATCGATGATCACCGCTTCATAATCACCCGGGGCATCAGTGAGATACAGTTTCAGATGGGCATTGTCCTGCGAGCTATTGCTTTTTTTACACGCAATAAATAAAGAAGATGAAAGAATAAACAAAGAAAAGAGCAAAATGATTCTAGTCTTCATAGTAGTTGTTTTTAAGTTCAGGTATCAGACAACATTAATGCCAAAGGGTTTATTCTTCATTTGAAAATAGGCGGGCGACTTTTCCACATTAAGTAATTGTAACAGTGATGAATAGAAACTTTACGAAGTATAGAGTGATACATACTAGAGGTATAGATTGATCCTGAATAGATGAGCTGAATTCAATGCCGGGCAAATGAAATTTTTATCGCTAACCTGTCTATTGAACTTTTGTAAAAATCGGCAGAGAGTGAAGTAAGTGTTTAACCAGGAGAAACTTTCAGGGGCTAAAAAAAGGACCCAGACGAGCCCTTACAATTTCAGAACTTCCCCATTTTTCGCAGGACATTGGGACCGCTGATTCTGTTCAGTACCAGAGATATTTTTTAAAAACGGGGCGAACTTGCTGATTGACAGCAAAATTAGTACCAAATGGGAGTTTTTCTTAATTAAAATGGGTTTTCACGTGACTAAATCGGTCAAATACGAAAAAACCCGACCTGGTACGGTCGGGTTATATTTAAATGTAATTAAGCCTTTCTTAAACCGCTCCCACTTTCCCCTTCACCTTCGCTATCACTTCTTCAGCAATATTGTTTGGTGCGGGAGAGTAATGAGAAAATTCCATGGTTGATGAAGCACGACCGGAAGACAAGCTTCTTAACTGCGTTACATAACCGAACATTTCACTCAACGGAACTTTTGCTTTGATCACCTGTGCGTTGTTCCTGTTATCCATACCTTCTAATATAGCGCGGCGTCTGTTAAGGTCGCCCGTTACATCACCCATATATTGATCAGGAGTTACAACTTCCACTTTCATGATCGGTTCAAGCAGAACCGGCTTTGCCTTCTTTGCACCTTCACGAAAACCACTCTTTGCACAAAGCTCAAATGACATAGAATCCGAGTCAACCTGGTGGAAACTTCCGTCAAATACGCGGATTTTCATATTGTCTACCGGGTAACTTGCCAGCACACCAGTCGTCATTGCCTGCTCAAATCCTTTTTGTATTGCAGGAACAAACTCACGGGGTATAGAACCACCGAATATATCGTTCACAAACTGGTAATGTTTATCAGGATTTTCAGTTCTCCACTCTGCATCAGTTGGCCCGATTTCAAATACAATGTCGGCGAATTTACCGCGACCACCGGTTTGCTTTTTCAATACTTCACGATGTTCAATTGTTTTCGTGAATGCTTCTTTATACGCCACCTGGGGTGCGCCCTGGTTTACTTCTACTTTAAACTCGCGTTTCATACGATCAATGATGATCTCCAGGTGCAACTCACCCATGCCGCGAAGAATGGTCTGACCCGTATCTTCATCTGTATTTACGCGCAGCGTAGGATCTTCTTCAACCAGCTTGGCGATAGCCATACCCATCTTGTCCACATCGGCTTGCGTCTTTGGCTCGATCGCGATCGCGATCACCGGCTCCGGGATAAACATATTTTCCAGCGTGATCGGATGATCTTCATCACACAGTGTATCACCGGTTTTTATTTCCTTAAACCCAACCGCAGCACCGATATCACCAGCTTCAATAAAATCGATCGGGTTTTGCTTATTTGCAAACATCTTCATGATACGGCTGATCCGTTCTTTCTTACCACTTCTTACGTTCAGCACATATGAGCCAGCATCCAGATGACCAGAGTAAACACGGAAGAATGCGAGACGACCCACAAATGGATCGGTCATGATCTTAAAGGCCAACGCAGCAAATGGTTCTTTCGCATCTGGCCTACGGATCAGTTCAGCTCCATTATCCGGATCTGTACCTTTTACTGCTTCAATATCAACCGGGCTAGGCAGGTAACGGCAAACAGCATCCAATGCAGTCTGCACTCCCTTATTTTTGAAAGAGCTACCACACATCATCGGTACAATGGTCAGGTCAATTGTAGCCTTTCGAACCGCTTCATGTATTTCATCTTCACTGATCGAATCCGGGTTGTCGAAGAATTTCTCTAATAATTTATCATCATATTCAGCCACCGCTTCTACTAGGCTGGCTCTCCATTCTTTCGCTTCTTCCATCATATCAGCAGGAATTTCGATTTCATCAAAAGTCATCCCTTCTGTTTCCATGTGCCAGACAATTCCTTTCATCTTGATCAGGTCCACAACTCCTTTGAAATCATCTTCTGCACCAATCGGCAACTGTAACGGAACGGCTTTTGAACCCAGCATTTCCTTTACCTGCTTTACCACATTGAGGAAGTCGGCACCCGCACGGTCCATTTTATTTACAAACCCGATACGCGGTACATTATACCGGTTGGCCTGGCGCCAAACGGTTTCAGACTGCGGCTCCACGCCATCCACAGCAGAAAACAAAGCGATCAGACCGTCCAATACACGCATAGAACGTTCAACCTCAACAGTAAAGTCAACGTGTCCCGGTGTATCGATAATGTTGAAATAATATTTTTTAGTATTGGCATCCGCTTTCCCTTTTACAGTTGGAAAGTTCCACTGGCAACTTACCGCTGCAGAAGTAATGGTTATACCTCTTTCCTTTTCCTGCTCCATCCAGTCTGTAGTGGCAGCACCATCATGCACCTCACCGATTTTATGAATCATTCCTGTATAGCGCAGGATACGCTCGGTGGTCGTCGTTTTGCCGGCGTCGATGTGGGCCGCAATACCAAAGTTTCTCTGAAATTTTAAGTCTGCCATGATTGTTTATAATTGAATTTTCTTTTTGCCTGCTGGTTTATTAAGTCAGGTTTTTGACTCTTTTTTTGAGGCGCAAAAGTACAAATAAAAACCCATCCTGCAAGAAACGTCAACTGAATAGTTTTCAACGTCAGACCGATGAGTGATGAGTTGGAAAAAATAATATTCTACGGGCAGCAAACTTATTGCTCATTACCCGTTACACATTATTCATCCTTCTCACACCGGGTCTACATCTGCGATCACCGTAACGCTGCGATAAGATTTGTGTTGATGCAATAGGGCAACCTGGTAGAAAATGTCTTCTTTGCAACGGGCAATAAGTTTTGTATCCCGCGGCAACTTGATCAGTAATTCGATTATATACTGATTCCGGACTCTCCCGACCACCGGCTCTGCGGGACCGACGAGGTATTGCCCATATATATTTTTTAAGGCATTGGCAAACTCGTACGCGGCTTTTTCAACGACCTCTTTCAATTTGTGCTTAAACGTTAAATGAATAAGCCGCGAAAAAGGCGGATAAAAAAATTGTTTACGGCTTTCAATTTCAGTTGCGTACAATTTTTTATAATCATGCTGCTGCAACACCTGGAAAATAGGATGTTGCGGCTGCAATGTTTGTATCATCACTTTTCCGCTTGCATCTTTTCTTCCCGCCCTGCCGCTCACCTGCTCCATCAATTGAAAAGCCCGTTCATTTACCCGGAAATCCGCAAAATGCAACAATCCATCTGCATCAATAATACCTACGAGGTCAACAGCATCGAAATCAAGTCCCTTCACGACCATTTGCGTTCCCACGAGTATGTCTATGCGCTTTTGCTCAAATTGCTGGATCAATATATCATGCGCATTTTTTCCCCGCACCGTATCGATATCCATCCGGGCTACTTTTGCCTGCGGAAAAATTTCCTGCAACTGCTCCTCCACCTTTTCTGTACCAAAATTTTTTTGCATAAAACTATGACTGCCGCACGCTGCACAAATGGTCAGCGGCGGATACGTGGTACCGCAGTAATGACATTGCAATTTATTTGTCAGTTTATGAAACGTGAGTGATACATCGCAATATTTACATTGCGGTATCCATCCGCATACACTGCATATCTGGTAAGGGGAATAACCTCTGCGGTTCTGAAACAAAATAACCTGCCGGTTTTTTGCAACCGTTTCACTGATTGCTTCGGTAAGCGCAGGCGATAACATTACCTTCGACCGGTCCTTCTGAATCACTTTTTTCGTATCAATAATTTCAATTGGCGGTAATTGAAAATCGCCATAGCGTTGATTTAATTCTGAAATGCCGTATTTGCCCGTCACTGCATTGTGATAAGTTTCTATTGAAGGTGTTGCACTTCCCAGCAATACTTTTGCCTTAAATAATGCAGCAAAATAAATAGCGGCGTCCCTGCCATTGTACCGCGGTGCCGGTTCCTGTTGCTTGTAAGATGCATCATGTTCTTCATCACAGATGATTAAACTGAGGTTAGTATAGGGAAGAAATAAGGATGACCTGGCGCCGAGTATTACTTTCAGTTCACCGGTTTTCACCTTGTTCCATATTTCCACTCTTTCATTTTGTGTAAACTTCGAATGATAGATACCGATATAACCGCCAAAATGTTTTTGCAGACGCCGGATAATTTGCGAAGTCAATGCAATTTCCGGTAACATATACAAAACCTGCTTTCCTTTTTTAACGGCTTCTTCAATCAGCTTTATGTATACCTGCGTCTTGCCGCTTGACGTAACACCGTGCAATAAACAAACTGCCTTTTCATTCAACGTTATTTTTATTTTTTCAAACGCTTCCCGCTGTTGTGCTGATAATTCGAAATCTATCTGTACCTGCTTCGGAAGAAACTGCAACCTGTCCACTACCCTCTTTTCTGCAATCAAAATATTTTTATCGATCAATCCTTTTAACTGCGCATCCGAAGCATTTGACTTTTTCAGCAACGATGTCTTTGTCACTTCGCCTTCTGTTTTTATAAGATGCAGGTAACTCAAAAGCAATTCCATTTGTTTTTCCGCACGCTGCAACTTCTTGTCCTCGTTCACCAGTTTTTCGAGATTTTCTTCATTATCATAAATGGGATTAAGAAGAATATATGTTTCTTTTTTAGGCGTATAGGTTTGTTTTAACGCTTCCCATACATAACAAACTTTTTTTTGTATCAGCCGGTTGATGACCGGGTACACGTGCGAGGAATCAAGTACCTGTTGTACTTCGTCCAGCTTCAACTCACGTTTGAGCAATAAAGCTTCGGCAACCAGGTATTCATCATGATCCAATGCGGAAAAATCTTCGCCATATTCATCATTGAAGACCAGTATTGTTTCACTGCTCAATTTAAAATGAGCCGGCAATGCAGCAGCCATCACTTCGCCTTCACTGCACATATAATAAGAAGCGATCCACTCCCACAACTTCAATTGTTCATCGTACACAACGGGCTCCACATCCAGCAGGTTCAAAATATCTTTTGCCTCAAAAAATTCAGGTTTTTCATCATGCAGCCTTTTTACGATGCCTGCATATTTTTTATTTTTTCCCAGGTTCACTTCTACCCTGCAGCCGACTTTCAGCGATTCCCGCAAATGCAGCGGCACCGACCATGTATAATTTTTTGGAAGCGCAAGCGGTATTATTATTTCTGCAAACATCACGGGTTATAACAATGAGTAAATGCCGCAATTTAAAGAAGTGTGATCAGACAGGCGAAGACAATAAAATGGGTAAACAAAGCGGTTTCTTTTTTATGGAAGCAAAAAACAATGTTACCTGGTTGGCTAAAAAATAATCAGGCATTATTATATACCTTAATTACGGGCTCGCGCAATACCGCTGCTTCTTCTGTGCAGTAGAAATGAATCACATTTGCGATCGCCTCGGCTTTTACCCATTTTGAAGGATCGGCATCGGGCATGCTTTTGCGGTTTTGCGGTGTGTCGATCGTACTCGGTACCACAACACTTGTCACCACATTATGGCCTTTCGCTTCTTCATTCATTAAATCAGCAAGACGGAATATCAACGATTTCGCCAAACTATACGCCACCATTCCTTTGCCGCTTTTTGCATCCAGGCCCGGGCGTGACCCAATAATAAATATGCGCCCGCTTTTTTGTTTCAGCATTTGTACAAAAGCCGGACGGGCTGCATTGTATGCTGTTTCAAAATTCAATTTGTATTGCTTCATCACATCAGCAGTTTTTGTTTCTGCAACGGAACCCATTGCAAAACCGCCAACTGTTAATATCGCTGCATCAAGACTTCCGTGTTTGCCGACTACCGATTCTATAAATTGCCGCGAATGTTCCTCATCCATTAAATCCACAACAACGGTTTCAAAATTTGGATCGTTTATATCAATTTTTACCGGATCATTGGGCACTGTTGTCCCGGTCACCTTGTACCCTTCTGCTAAAAATTTTTTTACTACTGCCTGCCCCATATTGCCGGAAGCCCCCGTAACAATTGCAACTTTTGCCATATCAATTTTAATTTGATCTCAATTTACCAAAAGCGTTTTACTTGACTTGTATTTTCAAAATCGATTTTAAATGATTTACCAATCACCTCGTGAAAAGAAAAACTAACCGGTAAATAATACCGGCTGCTGTTTTATTTCTGCCATTTACTAAGTGCCGCGTGAAAAATTTTCTTTCATAAGTAGCTTTATTGTCTCAACAATCATTTTAATTTTTCCCCCTTAATTCATATGACCATCCTTTTCTGGGTATTATGGGTAAGTGAATTCATTTTAACGGGCTGGTGGCTGCAAAGTGAAATGAAACTGACTTACATCAAAACAAATCCTTTTGTTTTCGTGAGCTTTCTTTACCTGCTGGTTGCTTTAGGTGTGCGATACGGCCTCCATCTGCCCAAACTTTCACTCGGTATGGTTGGCATACCGGCAATACCACTCGTTTGCTTTTTACTCATTATCGTTATCGCGGGCATGACCGGTGCAAAATGGAATTAAAACCATTCAAATTTTATAAACCAAAAATCATGAACCAACATCCTTATTCCAATCCCGGGTACAACAAATTGTACAAC
>Ga0207645_10002139_pt1 | contig 15782 bp, 11 predicted proteins | sample KBSM53metaG_FD_184331 | JGI IMG/M metagenome (GOLD analysis project Ga0207645, IMG submission 184331) | Miscanthus rhizosphere microbial communities from Kellogg Biological Station, Michigan, USA - KBS M5-3 metaG (SPAdes) (version 2) | ecosystem: Host-associated > Plants > Roots > Rhizosphere >...
TGATGAAATTGCGGCGGCGGAACGCTTCCGGCGAGAGGCCGATCGCGGCGGCGACGTTGTCCATCTGCCGCTCGAGCGCGAAGATGCTCTGCGGCGCGCCGAAGCCGCGGAACGCGCCGTGCGGCGGCACGTTCGTCGCGACCGCCCGCCCTCGGACCCTGACGTTCGGGCAGGAATACGGGCCGGCCGCGTGAATCGTGCCGCGCGAGAGCACCACGGGCGACAGCGTGCAGTAGGCGCCGCCGTCGATGGTGAAGTCGATGTCCATCGCCAGCAGCCGTCCGTCGCGCGTCACGGCGGTGCGATGCCGCGTCCGCGACGGATGGCGCTTGGTGGTCGCGGCCATGTCCTCGGTGCGCCCGTAGATCATCTTCACGGGCCTGCCCGCCTTCCACGCCAGCAGCGCGGCGTGGCCGGCGATCACCGACGGGTATTCCTCCTTGCCGCCGAAGCCGCCCCCGGTTTCCATCTGCACGACCCGGATCCGCTCGGCCGGCATCTTGAAGAGACCGGCGAGCGCGGTGTGCACGTAGTAGGGGCACTGCATCGAGCCCCACACCGTCACGCCGTGCTGAGGACTGGCGACGGCCAGCATCCCCATCGGCTCGATGTAGAGCTGCTCCTGCGCGCCGGTTTCGTAGACCCCTTCGACGATCACCGCGCCTTCACTGCCGAACGCGGCGTCGACATCGCCTTTGGCGACCGAGTAGCTCTTGAAAATGTTGTCCTCGCCCCAGATGACGTCGCGCCGCGCCAGCGAGTCGTCGATGCTCAACACCGGCGGCAGCGGCTCGTACTCGATGGTGACGCGCCGCGCCGCGTCGTCGGCCCGCGCGCGATCGGCGTGCGCGATCAGGACGATGGGCTCTTCGGGATGATTGACCCGGTCGGAGGCCAGGTACGGCTGATCGTCGGCGATCAGCTTGACGACGTTGCGCCCGGGTATGTCGGCGGCGGTGACGACGACGTACTCGCTCCAGTCGACCGCGGGATCGAAGCGGACAGCCGTGATGCGTCCGCGCGGAATGGAGCTGCGCACGGTGACGCCGTGCAGCATGCCGGCCTGCGTGACGTCGTCCACGTAGAGCGCTTCCCCGGTGACCTTGGCGCGGCCTTCCTTGCGCCGGACCGGCCGGCCCACCTGCTCCATCCCCGCGATTCTACCTAAACCCTCAACGCCGCGATCCTTTCAGCCGGAGGCCGATGGTGTACGCTGCCCTCCGTGCAGCTAGACGCTCATCGGCGGCAGCCGATACACGTTGTTTACGGCGGCGCGCACCTGTTCAAGGCGGACACCGCCGCCCGGCTCGGATCGACCGCGTTGAAGGTGCTCGACGAGTACGCGCCCGACGCGCCGACGCTGGGATGGGTCCTGGGCATTTCTCCGGAAGCGGCGGACCGCGTGTATGCGCGCGTGCGCGAAAAGCTGCAGCGCGAAGCGGTGGAGGACTTCCGCCTCGACTTCGAGGACGGCTACGGCAACCGCCCCGACGCGGAAGAGGACGGCCACGCGGAGTCGGCCGCCGCCGAAGTGGCCGCCGGCGCGAACAGCGGCACGCTGCCGCCGTTCATCGGGATCCGGATCAAGAACCTGGGGCACGAGCTGCGCGATCGCGCGCTGCGGACGGCGCAGCTCTTCATCGGCCGGCTCGTGAAGGAGGCCGGCGGCCGCCTGCCCGCGAATTTCGTGGTCACGCTGCCGAAGATCACCGCGCGCGCGCAGGTGAGCGCGCTGGCCGACGCCTTCGACGCGCTCGAGGCCGCGCACGATCTGCCGTCCGGTTCGCTCCGCATGGAGCTGATGGTCGAGACGCCGTACTCGATCTTCGACGATCGGGGAGCGGTGGCGCTGCCAGGCCTGATCCAGGAAGGCCGCGGCCGCGTCGTGGCGGCGCATTTCGGCACCTACGACTACACGGCGTCGCTCGGCATCACCGCCGCGCACCAGCACATGCGTCACGCGGTGTGCGACTTCGCCCGCGGCGTGATGCAGGTGGCGCTCGCCGGCCGCGACGTGTGGATGTCGGATGGCGCGACCAACGTCCTGCCGGTGCCGGTGCACCGCCCCGCCGCAGGGCACACCCTGACGGCCGCGCAGGCCACCGAGAACCGCAGCGCCGTGCACCGCGCGTGGCGGCACCACTACGACGACATCCGCCACTCGTTGATCAACGGCTTCTACCAGGGGTGGGACCTGCACCCCGCCCAGCTCGTCACCCGCTATGCCGCCGTCTACGCGTTCTTCCTGGAGAGCCTCGACGCGGCATCGGAGCGGCTGCTCAACTTCATCGCGAAAGCGGCGCAGGCGACGCTCGTCGGCGAGATCTTCGACGACGCGGCGACGGGCCAGGGGCTGCTGAACTTCTTCCTGCGGGCGGTGAACTGCGGCGCGGTGCCGGAGCAGGAGATCGGCCGCCTGACCGGCCTCACCCTCGACGAGCTGCGATCTGGATCATTCGTGAAGATCGTGCAGGGGCGTCGCTAAAACATGAAGGATACGAAGGAGAACGAAGGAAACGAAGGAACACGAAGGAACCGAAGGAACACGAAGGAACCGAAGGAACACGAAGGAACCGAAGGATCAGGCGCGACGAATCAACGCGGCGGCTCCCCAGCCAAGCAGGATCAACGCGCCGAGCACGGCGACCGCGTAGTGGTTGCCGTAGGTCGCCGTCGGGAAGTGGTTGCTGATCATGATGAAGGTGGTCGGCACGGCGATGAAGGTGTTGTGCTTCGAGCGGAGCTTGGGGCCGGCGCCGAGCGCCAGGTCGAGCGGCTCCCCTTTGGCGGCGGCGGCGATCATCCGGCGCTGCGGCGGCAGGATGCGCATCCACACGTTGAGCGCCATGATCGTGCCGAACAGCGCGCCGACATGGATGTAGGTGGCGCGCGTGCTGACGACCGACGACAGCGCGGCGGCGACGGCGATGATCAGGAAGAACGCGAGCGCGGCGAAGACCGGCTCGTTTTTCGACAGCGGCGTGCGCACCAGGGCGTCATAGGCGATCCAGCCGAAGACGAGCGTCGCCAGGCCGACGAGCGACGCCTGGATCGGCGTCAGGCGCGGATCGATCGCGTCCACCATCAGCCCGCCGTGGTAGTAGACCAGGTTGAGCAGGACGAACCCGGTGAGGAAGGTGGCCAGCGCTTCGTAGCGGAACCAGTGCACTTCCGCCGGCGGGACCGCCAGCGTCTTCTGCTTGACGACGGTGTAGAAACCGCCGCTGTGGACCATCCACACGCCGCCCTGCCGCCCCGCGGCCTCGAGGCGGCGCAGCTGCCCGTCCAGCCAGGTGAAGTAGTAGGTCGACCCGACCCACAGGATCGCGGAGAAGACGTGGGCCCAGCGGAAGATCAGGTTGGCCCACTCGGAAGCGCTGAAGTTCATGGTTGCAGTCGCAGTCTGCTTGCCAGTTGAGAGCGGTGTGGGGAGGCCGACGGGACGGCGGCGATCAGCTGCCGCGATACGTCGAGTAGCCGAAGGGGCTCAGCAAAAGCGGCACGTGATAATGCGCCGCCGCGTCGCGCGCCATGAATTCGATCGTGACCGTGCCGTAGAACGACTGGCTGCCGCGGCGCGCGAAGTAGACGCCGGCGTCGAACAGCAGCCGGTAGGTGCCCGGCGGCGACGCGCTGTCGGCGGGAAGGAGCGCCGCGACGCGGCCGTCGCTGTTGGTGGTCTCGCGGGAGACGTCGACCCACGCGTCCGCCTCCATCCGCTGCAGCCGGACGTTCATCGAGGCCGCCGGGCGTCCGAGCGAGGTGTCGAGCACGTGTGTCGATATGGTCATCCGAACAATCTCGCAAGGCGCAGACGCGTAATCTTCTGCTGCTCGGCGGCGGCGACGCGGAGTTCGGCCGCCGGATCGTGGCCGAGCCGCTCCTTCAGCATCGCCAGCATCTCGGGCACGGTGCGTCCCGCCGCCGACACGATGAAAACATAGCCGAAGCGGGCTTCGTAGGCGCGGTTGCCCTCCGCCAGCGCCGCCACGTCGGCCGCCGCGGCGCGCTCTACGCCCCCCTGCTCGCTCGCGGACATGCCGCGCGCGGCCTCCGACTGTATCCGCTCGGCCTGCCGCTCGCCTATCCTCGGATGGTGCCGGAAGGCCTCGAGCCAGTCGGCGTCGGGCACCCCCTTTGCCGCTTCGTCCGCCGCCGCCAGGATCGCCTCGGCGCTGGCGAACGGACGCGACGCCGTCATCCGATCGATCCACGCCGGCGCGGCGCAGAAGTCGGCAAAGGCCGCGCGCAGCTCCGGCGCGTCCATCGCATTCAACTGCCGCACCACGGCCTGGCGCCGCGCGTCGGGCAACGGGATTCCGTAGACGCGGAAGCGGCTGACGCCGCCGTCGGGAAAGATGTTGAGGCGCACGTGCGAGGCGTGGACGCCGGCGCCGAGCTCGTCCGCGAACTCGTGCAGGTGATCGGGCTGCAGTTTGGTCTGCGGCAGCACGTCGGTCCAGCCGGCGATCGCGCGCGTGGAGACATCCGCCGACACGCCGCGGCTCTCGTCCTTGACCACCGTCGCTTCGATCGACGCGCTGTCGGGATAGTTCCCTTTGTAGTGCGCCGTGCTCAGCTCGACGCGGCGAATCGCTCCCTGCATGCCGAGGCGCACGATCGCCCAGTCGTGCCCCGGGCCGCGGCGGCGCTTGGTCTCCCAGCCGTCGCCCATGTTCGGCGCGGGGTACGGCATCAGCATGTTGCGCGCGTCGCCGAAGAAGCGATCGCTGACGTCCACCACGTAGCCGCCGTTGACGGCGGCGACGAGATCGATCTCCGCGCCGGCCGCGAGAATGCGCGTCCAGTCCGGCAGCACTTCCCCCATCACATGCAGCCGCGCGACGCCGCCGTCCGGGAAGATGTTGAGGCGGAGGTGAGTGAAGCGGCGCGGATCCTTGATTGAGAACGCGTTCTTCGAATCCCCGGCGAGCTCGCTGCGCTCCAGCACCGGATGCCACGTCACATCGTCCCGCGTGGGGTCGGCGCCCGGCGGCAGCCCGCAGCCGTCGATCGAGCAGTGCGAGGGATAGTTCCCCTTGAAGAACGCGGTGTCGACGACAAAGGAGTGAATGATCCCAGGCAGCCCGAGCTTGACGATGCACCAGTCGTGGCCGGGGGTGCGCCGGCGGCGCGATTCCCAGCCGTCCATCCACTTGCCGCGGTCGGTGTACTTGTCGGGGATGAAGATCGGCGGTTCGGGCTTGAGCAGGTTGTCTTTCGGCGCGAAGAAGTCGTCGTTGGTCGCCACCGCCTCGCCGCCGAGTCGCGACGAGGCGAGATCGATCAGGTGGGTGAATTCACTCATTGCTGATCTTCACGATACACGAGGCGGCCGCGCACGTAGGTCTCGGCGACGCGTCCCTTCAGGCGACGCCCCGCGTACGGCGTGCACTTGTGGCGCTGACGCAGCCGCGCGGGGTCGACGTCGAAGCTCGCGTCGGGATCCCAGGCGATCAGGTCCGCGTCCATGCCTTCGGCGATCCGTCCCGTCCGCGTGTCGAGCCGGGCCAGTCGCGCCGGCGCCGCGCACAGCCACTCGACGATCCGCTCGACGCCGATGCCTCGGGCCGACGCCGCCGTCCACACCGCCGCGAGGCTGACTTCGAGCGAGGCGATGCCGCCCCACGCGCGGACGAAATCTCCTTCGGCCTTCATCGACGGCGGGCACGGGGAGTGGTCCGTCGCGATGAGATCGATCGTGCCGTCCTCGAGCGCGCGCCACAGCGCGTCGCGGTGCTCGCGCTCGCGGATCGGCGGCGCGCACTTGTAGAGCGTCGCCCCGTCACCAATCTCGTCGGCGCAGAACGTCAGGTAGTGCGGACAGGTTTCGACGGTGATCGGCAGCCCCTCGGCCCGCGCGTCCCGCAGCAGCGGCAGCGCCTCGCGCGCCGCCAGGTGCACGACATGGATGTGCGTACCGTACTCCCGGCACAGCGAAATCAGCAGCGCGATCGCGTCCACTTCGGCGCGCGGCGGCCGCGAGCGAAGCCACGTCTCGTACTTGCGCGGGCTCGCCGCGGCATCGATCGGCGCGAGCGACGCCGGCCACTCGGCGTGGACCAGCAGCGGCAGGTTTCGTCGCGCGAGGATCGGCAGCGCCAGCCGCAGGTCCGCTTCGCCGACGTGGCCGAACTCGTCGACGCCCGACGGCGAGAGAAAGCACTTGAACCCGCGCACGCCGGCATCGGCCAGGGCGTCCAACTCGCCGGCGTTGCCGGGCACCACGCCGCCCCAGAACTCGACGTTCACCATCGCCGCGCGCGCCGCCTCGCGCTTCCGCTCCAGCGCGGGCACGTCGGTCGTCGCCGGCACGCTGTTGAGCGGCATGTCGACGATCGTGGTGATGCCGCCGGCGGCCGCGGCCGCCGAGGCCGTCGCGAAGCCCTCCCACTCGGTGCGCCCCGGCTCGTTCACGTGGACGTGAGTGTCGACGAGGCCGGGCATGAGCAGCAGGCTTCCCAGGTCGCGGCAGGCGTCGCCGTTCGAGGTTCGAGGCGTGACCCCGTCGATGCGGCCGTCGCGGACGTGGACGTCGGCGGGACGGATCCCGTCCGGGAGAAGAACGCGCGTCGAGCGAAGCGTATACTGCGCCGATGATCCGGACATGTGTTGTGCTGGTGGCGGTAATCGCGGGGCTCGTGCAGCAGCCGCCGGTGACCTACGAGGCCTACGCGGTCCGCTTCGGCATACTACCCGGCTTTGCCGTGTCCGGCCTCGTCGCCGGCGCCGATCGCGGGCGCAAGATCGACATCCCGGTGATGGTCTGGCTGCTCAAGGGGTCGAACGGTCGGCAGGTGCTGATCGACGCCGGTTTCTACCGGCAGCGCTTCCTCGACCAGTGGGACCCGCAGCAGTTCCGCACGCCGGCCGCCGCGGTCGAGGCCGCCGGCGTGAAGCCCGAGGCGATCACCGACATCATCATTTCTCATGCCCATTGGGATCACGTGGATGGTGCCGACCTCTTCCCGAAGGCGACGGTCTGGATCCAGCGCGAGGAGTACCGCTACTACACCGGCGAGGCCTGGTTCGCCCGCAACACGCACGGCGGGGTGTTCGCCGAGGACATGGAGGCGCTGCTGAAGATCACCACCGACGGACGGCTGCGCTTCGTCGAAGGGGACGACCAGGAAGTCGTGCCCGGCATCCGCTGCTACATCGGCGGCAAGCACACCCGCGAGTCGCAGTACTGCGCGGTGAAGATCGAGGGGGGCACCGCGGTCTTCACCTCCGACAACGTGTATCTCTACGAGAACTTCGACAAGCACGTCCCGATCGCGCAGACGCTGGATGCCGCGAGCAACCTCAAGGCGCAGGACCGGGCGAAGTCGTTCGCCTCCGATCCCCGCCTGATCGTGCCGGGACACGACCCGGCGGTCTTCGAGCGCTTCGAGCGCGTCAGCGATGGGATCGTGCGAATCAAGTGAGATCGCTCGCTCCCATGCTTTCAGCGGCGTGTGAGTAATCAGTGGGTGCTCTGGCGATCGAGGGACACCGACACGGTTGCGACGCACCGGGAATCGCCGCGTGTGGAACCACAGGAGGTCAAAAGGGACGGGAGATCAGGGTCTTTTCTTTAACTTCAGATCCAAGGGCTTTGACTCACCCTCGGTAAGAGTGAACGCTGTCGCGTTGATGCGCAGCTGCGGCATTCGGCATTTGGCATTTGGCATTTGGCATTTTCGGCATTTGGCATTCGCCATTTAGCATTGACACGTGACATGCCTTCGCTGGGGCCTCCTGAGCACCGCCCGCATCAACCGACTGATCATCCCCGCGATCCGCGCGTCGGCGCGGAGCGAGGTGACGACCGTGGCCAGCCGCACGCGCGAGCGCGGCGAGGCCTACGCCGCCGAATGGAAGATCCCCCGCGTCCTCGGCGCCTACCAGGCGCTGGTCGACAATCCCGAGATCGACGTGATCTACATCGGCCTGCCCAACAGCCTGCACGTCGAGTGGACGATCCGTGCGCTCGACGGCGGCAAGCACGTGCTGTGCGAGAAGCCGCTCGCGCTGACCGTTGAAGATGTCGATCGGATCAAGACCGCCGCGGCGCGCGCGGGGCGCGTCGCGACGGAAGCGTTCATGTACCGTCACCATCCATTGACGCACGTCGTCGAGCGCGTCGTCCGCAGCGGCCAGCTCGGCGCAATACGCGGATACAAGGGGGCTTTCACCTTCCCTTTGACTCGCGAGAACGACGTGCGGCTCGACCCTGCGCTCGGCGGCGGATCGCTGTGGGACGTCGGCTGCTACCCCGTCAGCTATGCCTGCCTGCTCGCCGGCGAGCCGCCGGTCGGCGTCGCCGGGTGGCAGCAGACCTCGCCATCGGGCGTCGATCTCGAGTTCGCCGGCATGATGCGGTTCCGCGACGGCAGCGTGGCGCAATTCGACTCGGGCTTCGTCGGTCCGTTCCGCGCGGAAATGGAAGTGATCGGACGGGACGGCGCGCTGCGCATCCACCGGCCGTTCCGCACCGACGACATGAGCCGCCTCTATCTCACCCGCGGCGATACCGTCGAGACGCTGCCGTTTCCGTCCGAGCCCGCCTTCGCCGGTGAAATCGCCGACATGGAGCGCGCCGCGCTGGACCAGGCCGCGCCGCGCGTCACGCTCGACGAATCGCGCCGCACGGTGGCGGCGATTGCCGCGCTCTACCGCGCCGCGGCCAGCGGCTCAGTCGCCGCTGTGTAGCCGAGTCGGTGTCTTTCTTGCAGTTGTGATGGCCGGAGGCGAAGTGGCTGAAGTACTCGTGGAATTCGCTGAACCGGTTCGCAACGGTGACGGCAAGACTTACACGGCACGCGCGTGCGGCAGCGAGATGCCCGATGGCATGTGGCAGGGCTGGATCGAGTTCGTCCCCACCGAGGGAGAACCCATTCGTTCCTCGCGAGAAACCACGCAGCCGAATCGGCAGGACACGATTTACTGGGCGACCGGCCTGACGCCGGTGTTTCTCGAGGGCTGCCTCGCGCGGGCGCTGAAGCAGCCCTTTCGCCGGCTCGTCCAGCCGAGCCCGCGGCCGCACTTCGAAGGGCCGGCGCCGGCCGTCGTAACCGAGGAAGCGCCCGAAGTGGAGAGTGTGCTCGATCCGTTCTCCGTCTACCGAAAAGGAGAAGCGCTGCTCCGTCGGCAGCTCTCCGCGCTTGCCGGCTGGCACCTCGTCAATATCATCCGGCGCTACGGGCTCAGCCGCGAACATCCGGCGACCCTCAGCGCCACCGAGCCCGGCCGCCTGGTCGAGCTCATCGTCGACGCGGTCCGTTCGTCGCCGGTCGGCTCGCGCGCTTAGAGCAGCCTCAGCACTTCCGCTGGCGCTGCATTGGCAGCACGGCGTGCCGGAAGCAGGCACGCCATTGCCGCGACCGGCAGCAGCACGAGCGGCGCGACGGCGTACGCCAGCGGATCCGCGGGCGTGATGCCGAACAGCAGACCGCGAATCGCCTGCGCCAGCAGCAGCGCTCCGCCAAGCCCTGCGCACAACCCGATGGCGGTGAGCGCAAGTCCCTCCCGTAACACCAGCGTCAGCAGTCTGCGCCGATCCGCGCCCAGCGCCGCCCGCACGCTCAGCTCGCGGCGTCGCTGCGACACCGTGTAGGACAGCACGCCAAACAGTCCAAGCGAGGCCAGCACCAGCGCCAGTGCCGCGAACGCGGCCAGCACCGCGGTCGAAAATCGCGGCTGCGCGAACGATGCCCGCACCCTCGACGCCAGCGGCTGCGTCGTCCCGACCACCGTGTCCGCGTCGATCGAACGAACCGCCTGGCGCAGCGTGGCGGCCGCGCGCGCGGGATCGCCGTTCGTCCGGATGACGAGGTCGATCTCGTAGCTGAGCGGAAGGTCGCGCCGCGCCACCGTGTAGACCTCGGGCACGACCTTCTTGTCGGCGCCGTCCTTGAGCACGTTGCCGAGGAGGCCGACGATCTCCGTCCTGTTCTTCGCGCCGTACGCCCCGCCCATGAAGGTGCGTCCGACGATGCGAGTCGAGTCGAGATAGCGGCGCGCGAACTCCTCGTTGACCAGCACCGGGTAGCGGTCGGGCTGCTCGTCGCTGCGGTCGAAGAGGCGCCCGGCGCGCAGGCGCAGCCCGAGTGACTCGGCATATCCCGGCGTCACCGCGTACGACCACGCGCGCACGCGCGTCGGCTTGCCGCCGGACGAGCCCGCCGGGAGATCGAACGCCGCCAGGAACGTCAACTCGCTGAACGGCATCATGTTGCCGGCGCCCGCCGAGACGACGGCCGGATCGGCGCGCAAGCGATCCAGCAGCGCGGCGGTGAAGCCGGCGACGCGCGCCGGCTCGGCGTTGGCCGGCGGAAACACCTGCGCCACGAGCACGTTGCCCGGCGTGTAGCCGGTGTCGACGCCGCTCAACGCCTGGAAGCTGCGGCCGAAGAGGGCGGCGCCGACGATGAGCAGCGCCGCCAGCGCCGCTTCGCTCACGAGCAGCGCGTCACGGACGAAGCGCGCCCGCGCGCCGCGGAAGCCGCCGGCGACGGCGCCGTCGCCGCCGTGCAGCGATGCCGACAGGTTGAACGACGTCCCGCGGACGGCGGGCAACAGCCCGGTCAGCAGCGCCGCGACGATCGTGACGAGGGCGGCGAAGAGCGCGACGGTGGTGTCGACGCGCACGTCCTGCAGGCGGGGAAAATCGGCGGGCGCCAGCGCGCCGGTGGCGCGGACGAGCGCCCACGCGAGCAGGATCCCGCCGGCGGCGCCGGCCAGCGACAACAGGCCGGTTTCGGCGAGCAGCTGCCGCGCGAGCCGCAGCCGTCCCGCCCCGAGCGCGGCCCGCAGCGCGAACTCCCGCTGCCGCGCGACGCCGCGGGACAGGAAGAGGTTCGCCACGTTGGCGCACGCGATGAGCAGGATGAAGGCGACGCTGGCGCTCATGACGAGCAGCACCGGCCGCACGGCCGCGGTCATCTCCTCGACCATCGGAACCGCGTGCACCTGCACTGGGCCGCCGGCGCCGAACAGGACCTCGAGCGCGCGCGGACGCGTGACGCTGCGCGCCGCGGCCGTCCCCTCCGCTGCCGCCTGTGCGGCGGTCGCGCCGGGGACGAGGCGTCCGATCGCCAGCGTCAGCCAGACGCCGCCCTGCACGGTCGGATCGAGGCGCGTCGGATCGTCATATGGCGTCCACAGCTGCGCCTCGGCGTCGGGGAAGTGGAAGTCGGGACGCGCGATGCCGACAATGACGTGCGGCTTGCCTTCGATCGTCAACGTGCGGCCGACCACGTCGGCCGCCGCGTGCAGTCGGTCGCGCCAGAGACGATCGCTGATGACGACGAACAGGTTCGCGCGCGGCGCGTCCTCCTCCGGAAGAAAGAAGCGCCCGGCCTGCGGCGTGGCCCGGAGCAGCGGAAAGAGCGCCGGGCCGACCTGTCCGCCGTGGAGGCGCACCGGCCCGTCGGGGAACGCGACGGTGTATTCGACCGCGTAATAGGGCGCGATGTTCTCGAGCGATCGCAGCCGGGAGGTCCAGGCGTTCAGCGTGGTGTTGCTGGTCTGCAGCTCGCCCGGCGGCCTCGGCGCGCCGGGATGCTCCTCGTAGATGCGGACGAGGCGATCGGACTCGGGAAACGGCAGCGGCCGCAGCAGCACGCCGTAGACGACCGAGAACACGGCGGTAGTGGCGCCGATGCCGAGCGCCAGGGCGAGGATCGCGGCGACGGTGAAGCCCCACTCGCGCCGGAGCATGGCCACGGCGTACTTCACGTCCTTGCAGATGGCGTCCATGGCGCGACTCTACCGGTGGAGCGGGCCACTGCAACTGAATTGTGATCAGTGGAGGTCGGCGGTGGGAAGTCAGAGGTGGGGAGTTAGGACTTGGTTTTTGGGACTTGAGCAGTTGGGAGTTGACAGCGCAGGCTGTTATATCCTGCCGGAATGATCCGCATGCGCACGTTTGCCATCGCCGTTCTGCTCACCTCGCTGAGTGTGCCCGGGGGCGCCCAGGAGCGCGACCGCTCGAAGATTGCCGACAAATACAAGTGGAACCTCGCCGATCTCTACCCGTCCGACGAGGCCTGGCGCGCGGCGAAAGACAAGCTGCCGCCGCTCGTACAGAAGGTCGCCTCCTTCAAGGGCACGCTGGGCACGTCAGCCGCGCGGCTCGCCGACGCCCTCGACGCCGCCAACGCCGCCGCGAAGGAGCTGCAGAAGGTCTACCTGTACGCCAGCCTGATCTCGGACCAGGACACGCGCGTGGCGAAGTACCAGGGGATGCAGCAGGAGATGCAGCAGGTGGGCGCCGAGTTCGGCGAGCAGGTGGCCTTCATCGAGCCCGAGGTCCTGAAGATCGACAAGGCGACGCTCGACAAGTGGACCGCGCAGGAGCCGCGCCTGAAGACCTATCAGCACTACCTCGACGACATCCAGCGCCGGCGCCCGCACACGCTGAGCGACGCCGAGGAGCGCCTGCTCGCGTCCGCCTCGGTCGTCGCGTCCACCGGGTCGTCGGTCTACAACATCTTCTCGAACGCCGACTTCCCCTTCCCGACGGTGACGCTGAGCGACGGCAAGCAGGTCAAGCTCGATGCGTCGGCCTTCAGCCTCTATCGCGGCGTACCCAATCGCGACGATCGCAAGAAGGTCATGGAGGCTTTCTTCAACGGGCTCGGCACCTACAAGGGAACGTTCGGCTCGACGCTCAACGGACAGGTGCAGTCCAACGAGTTCTACGCCAAGGCGCGCCACTACGAGGCGGCGCTCGACTCGGCGCTCGACGGTCCGAACATCCCGGCCACGGTGTACACGCGGCTGGTGGACGGCGTCAACGAGGGGCTGCCGACGTTCCACCGCTACCTGAACCTGCGCAAGAAGATGATGGGGCTGCAGGACCTGCACTACTACGATCTCTACGCGCCGCTGGTCGGCTCTGCGGATCTGAGTTACACGCCGGAGGAAGCGCAGGCGCTGGTGCTGGCGGCGGTCGCGCCGCTCGGCCCCGACTACGCGGCCGCGATCAAGCGCGCGTTCAACGAGCGATGGATCGACCTCCTGCCGAACGAAGGAAAACGCCCCGGCGCCTACTCGAACGGCGGCGCCTACGACATCCATCCCTACATGCTGATCAACTACAACGGCAAGTACACCGACGTCAGCACGGTGGCGCACGAGCTCGGGCACACGATGCAGAGCTACCTGTCGAACAAGGCGCAGCCGTTCCACCTGGCCAACTACCCGACGTTTGTCGCCGAAGTCGCCTCCACCTTCAACGAGGCGCTGCTGATCGAGCACATGCTGAAGACGATCAAGGACGACAACACGCGGCTGTCGCTGCTCGGCAACTACCTCGAGAACATCAAGGGCACGGTCTTCCGCCAGACGCAGTTCGCGGAGTTCGAGCTGCGGATCCACCAGCTGGCGGAGAAGGGTGAGCCGATCACCGGCGAGTCGCTGGACAAGCTGTATCTCGACATCACCCGCAAGTACTACGGCCACGACAAGGGCGTCTGCCTCGTCGACGACTACATCCAGCACGAGTGGGCGTTCATTCCCCACTTCTACCTGGACTTCTACGTCTTCCAGTACGCGACCTCGTTCACCGCGTCCGCGGCGCTGTCGGAGAAGGTGCTGGCGGGAGACGCGGCGGCGACGAAGCGCTATCTGGCGTTCCTCTCGGCCGGCGGGTCGAAGTACCCGATCGATCTCCTCAAGGACGCCGGCGTCGACATGACGACGAACGAGCCGCTGCGGCTGACGCTGCAGAAGATGAACCGCGTCATGGACGACATGGAGAAGATACTCGCCAGCCGCAAATGATGGCGGCTCGCTGCGGAGGTCGGAGGTCGGATGAAACAACTTGTCGCAGCGGTACTGGTCTCCGGAACGGCCCTCACCGCGCAGAGTCAGCCGGATGTTCGAACGCTGGCGAAGTCGTCGCTGGCGCAGATTGACGGCGAGATCGCGGTCCGCGGTGTGCGCGCCCCGGTGACGGTCGTGCGCGATACCTGGGGAGTGCCGCACATCACGGCGCAGTCCACCGACGACCTCTTCTTCGCGCAGGGCTACGTCATGGCCGAGGACCGGCTGTGGCAGATGGAGATGTGGCGCCGCGCCGGCGAAGGGCGCCTGGCGGAGGTCGCGGGTCCGGCCGCCGTGGCGCGCGACCGCGTGGCGCGGCTGCTGAAATACCGCGGGCCGTTCGACGACCGCGAGTGGACCAGCTATCACCCCGACGGCAAGCGGATCTTCACGGCGTTCGTGAACGGCGTCAACGCCTACATCACGCAGCACAAGGACCGCCTCCCGATCGAGTTCCTCGCCACCGGCATCACGCCGGAGCCGTGGACGATCGAGCAGGTGGTGCTGCGGCCGCCGACCTTCGGCGACGCGAGCGCCGAGCTGCAGCTCGCGCGCAACGTGGCGCGGCTCGGCGTGGAGGCGGCGAATCGCGCCGCGAACCCGGATCCTCCCGACGATCTGAAAGTCCCGGACGGCCTCGACCCCGCGGCCATCGGCGACGAGGCGATCGCGAGCCTCCGCGCCGGTGGCGGCGGCGGAGCCGTACTGCCGCCGCTGCTGCCGCAGTTCCGCGACGACGCGCAGCCGGGCGGCGACGACAGCGCGATCCGCGAGCCCGGCAGCAACAACTGGGTGGTCGGTCCTTCACGCTCGGCCACCGGCCACCCGGTCGTCGCCAACGATCCACACCGCGAAGTCACCAATCCGTCGCTGCGCTACATCGTGCACCTGCAGGCGCCGGGCTGGAACGTGATCGGCGCGGGGGAGCCGCCGTTTGTCGGCGTCGCGGTCGGCCACAACGAGCGCGTCGGATGGGGGCTGACGATCGTCGGCACCGACCAGGAAGACGTCTATGTCGAGCAGGTCAACCCCGCCAACGCCAACGAGGTGAAGTTCAACGGCGCGTGGGAACCGCTGAAGATCGTCAGGGACACGATCAAGGTGAAGGACGGCCGCGACGAGATCGTCGAGCTGAAGTTCAGCCGCCACGGGCCGGTGTTCTTCGAGGATGCCACGCGCCACCTCGCCTACGCGATCAGGCGCGCGGCCGCCGAGCCGGGCACCGCGCCGTACCTCGGCGGACTGCGGCTGGCGCAGGCGCGCGACTGCCGTGAGTTCCTCGACGCGGCGATGTACTGGAAGGCGCCGACCGAGAACCTGATCTGCGGCGACGTCGCCGACAACATCTCGTGGCGGCCGTCGGCGCTCTCGCCCGCGCGCCAGGGATGGACGGGGCGGCTGCCGGTTCCCGGCACGGGCCGCGAGCGAAACGTGGTGTACGACGCCGGCGACGCGATCGAGTGCTTGCAGCGCGCCGGGGTCGACCTCGTCCTCTCCGGCCACAAGCACGTGCCCTACGCCTGGCGGCTCGAGAACCTGTTCGTGGTCAACGCCGGCACGGTCTCCTCGACGCGGCTCCGGGGCAAGACGCGCCCCTGTTACAACGTGATCGAGATCACCGGCACCCACGTGGACATCTGGCGCCGGCACCCGTTCCACGGACAGGAGCGGATCATCCAGTTCGACGTCTCGACCGGCGAGTACGAGAAGTACACCGGCCGGATCGAGAGCGAGGTGACAGCGAGGCGGTGACGCGGGCGGTGGCGCTCATCGACGGTGAGCACTATCCGCCGGTGGTACGCGACGCGCTCGCAGCGCTCCCCTACGAGTGGGAGGGAGCGATCCTCGTCGGCGGGACCGAGAAGCTGCGCGAAGGCGTTTCCATCTACTACAACCTGTCGACCCGCGGCCGAAACGCCTGGAACGGCCGCAACACCGCGAAGCTGCCGCGCGAGACGCAGCGCCACATC
>Ga0207645_10002141_pt1 | contig 15778 bp, 9 predicted proteins | sample KBSM53metaG_FD_184331 | JGI IMG/M metagenome (GOLD analysis project Ga0207645, IMG submission 184331) | Miscanthus rhizosphere microbial communities from Kellogg Biological Station, Michigan, USA - KBS M5-3 metaG (SPAdes) (version 2) | ecosystem: Host-associated > Plants > Roots > Rhizosphere >...
CGCGGTTGAAGCGTGCGGGCACGGGGGAGTGCAATGACGAGCAAGATCCGCAATGTGGGACCGAAGTCGGCGGCGTGGTTGCGCCAGGTCGGCGTGCGCACGACCGAAGATCTCGTGCGCATCGGTCCAGTCGAGGCGTTTCTCAAGGTCAAGCGCGCGGGGTTCCGCCCGAGCCTGAATCTTCTTTACGCGATGGCCGGCGCGATGGCCGATTGCCATTGGGCGGACCTGTCCGAAGAACGCAAGCAGGAACTGCTCGCGTCGCTCGGTGCCGCGGAGACGGCCAATCCGATCCGCACGCGCTGGGAAAAAGCCAGGGAGGCCAGCGAGAAAGCGTCTTCGACAGACCGGGAAGGCGGCGAATCGGATGCGGAAGGCGCGAGCCTCTTCGACGATCCGGACGCCGATCACGAGGCGTCGTCGGGCGACAGCGAAGGCGGCGGTGCGAGCCGCTTCGACTGAGCGTCTGCGCAACGGCGTCCGTGCCTGCGTAGCACGAGCTCCCTCCTAGTCCATCAATCCTTCACCACCGCGTAACTGCGCGCATCCTCGCGCCACTTCGGCGCATCGCGGATTGCGGTCAGCACGTCGTGCGGCGATTCGACCATCGACCACATTTGCGCGTGCTCGGGATTCATGAACCGCTGTTCGATCATCTGCCGCATGAAATCTTCAAGCGGCGCGTAGAAACCCTTCGTGTTGACCAGAACGATCGGGTTGAAATAAAGCCCAAGCCGCTTCAGCGTCAGCGCCTCGAACAATTCTTCGAGCGTTCCGCATCCTCCGGGCAACGCGACCACCGCGTCCGAACCGGTCAGGAGGCGATGCTTGCGTTCGCGCATGTCCTCGACGACTTCGAGACTCGCAAGGCCCGGATGCTGCCATTCGACCTCGGTCATGAAGCGCGGAATGATGCCGATGACTTCGCCGCCGGCCGCGAGCGCGCCGTTCGCGAGCGATCCCATCAATCCGACCGCGCCGCCGCCGTAGACGATCGTGCAACCGGCTTCGGCCAGCACACGCCCGAGCGTTTGCGCGGCCTCGTGGTAGATCCGGTCGCAATATTCGCTGGACGCGCAGTACACGCAGATGCGCATGGTCGGTCGTTGCCTCGCGGGTTCGTAGTCTCGGGCCGGCGCCGTGTCGGCCGAGACGAATTGTAAGGCGCACGCGACCGTGCCCGCTCTCGATTGCTTCCGCGCGGGCCGCGTGCCCATACTTCCTCACGTCGACCGGAGATCGCGATGCCCGCCCATTCTTTCAGCGCACGCCTGTCCGTCGCGACGATACTGGCGACGACGTTGCTAATCGTTTCCGCCCGCACCTCGAGTGCGCAGCAGACGGTGGTCCACTACGTTTCGGACCGCGTTCCGGTGCAGGCGCCGCTCCGCGAACTTGCCGCGGATCGACCCTACGTGGCGACGACGCCGCGCGCGAGACAACCGGTCGGAACCGGCGCCAATCCGTGGCGACTCCAGGCGACGCTGCCCGGTGCGGTGGTGCACGACATCGCATTTCCAACCGTGTCGGTCGGCTATGCGGCAGCCGAGCTCGGACAGGTCTGGAAGACATCCGACGGCGGCGAGCACTGGACGCGCATCATGAATCTCGGATTCCCGTACTACTGGTACGGCGTCTATGCGTTCAGCGAACAGGACCTCGTCGTTTCCGGGTTCGACAACCAGGCGTTCTCGGCGATTCTGCGCTGGAGCCACGACGGCGGCGACACCTGGTCCGACGATGTCGTGCTGACCGACCAAGGCTGGTCGATGCGCGTGCGCTTCGCCGATGCCGACCACGGCCTGGTCATGGATCTGGTCAACCAGAGCGCGCCGAACATGGCGCACTACACGCTCGACGGCGGCGCGGTCGCGACGGATTGGAGCGATGTCGTTCCGGACGCGAACGGCGGCTGGTTCGGAAACCAGTTCAGCCTGCTCGCGAGCGGGCGTGCGCGCGCGTCCGGCATCACGTATTGCGACAGCGCGGATTTCGGCGCGGACTGGGCGTGCCGCCCGCCGGCCGATCCGGTGTTCGACGGACCCACGTTCTTCGTCGACGAGATGAACGGCTGGGTCGGCGGCGGTTCGATCTCGCCCGATGTCGAAGGTTGGGTGCATCGCACGATCGACGGCGGCGACACCTGGAGCGCGCGCACGCTCGATGTGGCATGGCCGATCCGCGAGATCCTGTTCCTGACCGATCAGATCGGCTGGGCCGTCGGCGGCAACATCTATTCGGCAGAGGGCGGAATCTACTTCAGCAACGACGGCGGACAGACCTGGTCGCCGGATTTCGACAGCGAAGGACACGAGCTCGACGCGTGCGCGAACGTGGGGCAAAAGGTCTGGTGTGCGGTATACGATGCTTCGTTCAACGGCGCGGTCTATACGCTCGATCTCGATCCGCCAGCCGTGGATGTGAGTCCTGGCGTCCTCAATTTCAGTGTTGCGTCGGGTGCAACGGACAGCGCGCCGGTCACGCTGACAAATACCGGCGGCGGCAGCTTGACCTTTGCGATCGATGAAGCGGCGCAAGCGGACTGCGCGGTTCCGGGTGATGTGCCCTGGCTCGGCGAAACGCCGACGGAAGGATCGATTGCGGCGGGTGCCTCGCAGGATGTCGACGTCGACGTCGACGCGACAGGGCTCGCCGACGGCTACTACGCGGCACTTCTGTGCATCGCCACGAACGATCCGAACCTGCCGCTCGCGCTGCTGACGGTCAGCCTCACGGTTGGCGGCGGCGACACGATCTTCAAGGACGGCTTCGAAGGCGTTCCGTAAGCGGAACGCTTCGGGCCGCGAAACCGGTTATTCGACCGTCACCGACTTCGCAAGATTGCGCGGCTGATCCACATCGGTCCCGCGCAATACGGCGACGTGGTACGCCAGCATCTGCAGCGGCACCGTGAACACCGCGGGTGCAATCAGGTTGCCGCCGGACGCGACCTTGATCAGCGCGCCGCGTTCGCCGGCGTGGCTCATCGGCACATCGGTGTCGGCGAACACGAACAGCTCGCCGCCGCGCGCGCGCACTTCCTCGAGATTCGATTTCAGCTTTTCGAGCAGCTGGTTGTTCGGCGCGACCGCGATGACGGGCATGTCGGCGTCGACGAGCGCGAGCGGCCCGTGCTTCAACTCGCCGGCCGGGTACGCTTCGGCGTGGATGTACGAGATTTCCTTGAGCTTGAGTGCTCCTTCGAGCGCGACCGGGTAGTGCACGCCGCGGCCTAGGAACAGCGCGTGGTGCTTCGAAACGAAGCGCTCGGCGAGCTTCGCGATCGCAGGTTCAAGCGCCAGCACCTCGCCGACCACACGCGGCAGCGTCGCGAGCTCGTTGACCAGGCGCGCGTATTTCGTCGGCGCAATGCCGTTCAATCGCGCCAGCTCAATGACCAGCAGCGCGAGCGCCGCGAGCTGCGTCGTGAACGCCTTGGTCGATGCGACGCCGATTTCGGGACCCGCGCGCGTCATCAGCACCAGATCGGATTCGCGCACGAGGCTCGATTCGGGAACGTTGCAGATCGCGAGCGAGCCGAGATAGCCGCGCTGCTTGCCGTCGCGCAAGGCCGCGAGCGTGTCGGCGGTTTCGCCCGATTGCGACACCGCGAGGAACAAGGTGCCTTCCTGCACGACCGCGCGCCGGTAACGATATTCGCTGGCGACTTCGACGCTGCACGGCATGCCGGCGATGCCTTCGAGCCAGTACCGCGCGACGAGCCCGGCGTGGAAGCTCGTGCCACACGCGATGATCTGCACGTTGCGCACGCGCGACAGCAGTTTTTCGGAATCGACGCCGAAGATGTTCGGCAGGATGTGATCGTTGGCGATGCGTCCTTCGAGCGTGTCGGCGATCGCACGCGGCTGCTCGAAGATTTCCTTGAGCATGTAGTGCTTGTACTCGCCGCGCTCGACCGCATCGGCGGTCATCTCGCTCTTGCGCACGGGCCGTTCGACCGGTGTGCCGTCGGCGGTGTAGATCGAAAGCCCGTCGCGCGTGATCTCGGCGACGTCGCCTTCTTCGAGGTACGTGAAGTGGCTGGTTTCCTTGATCAGCGCCTGCACGTCCGACCCGAGGAAAAATTCGCCCTCGCCGATACCCGCGACGAGCGGGCTGCCGCGCCGCGCACCGACGACGTGGCCGGATTCATCGCGGCTCATGACCGCAATCGCATACGCACCGTGCAGCCGCTGCGTCGTTTCGATGACCGCGTGCAGAAGGTCCGCGCCCTTGTCCATCGCGCGCAAGACCATGTGCGCGATGACTTCGGTGTCGGTGTCCGAATCGAAGCGGTAGCCCTCGGCTTTCAGCTCCTCGCGCAAATCCGCGTGGTTCTCGATGATGCCGTTGTGCACGACCGCGACGCGGTCGTTGGAGACGTGCGGGTGCGCGTTCTGGGTGTTCGGAACGCCATGGGTCGCCCAGCGCGTATGCGCGATGCCGGTGAAGCCGGCGACCGGGGCGCTCTCGTACAGGGCCTCCAGCTCGCGCACCTTGCCCGCCGCGCGGACGCGGGCCAGGCGGTCATCCTCCAGAACGGCGATGCCGGCCGAGTCGTAGCCGCGGTATTCCAGCGCCTTCAGACCTGCGATCAGGATGGGGACGACATTTCGTTGACATGTGGCGGCTACAATTCCGCACATTGCTTGAAGGCCTCGGGAAGGGGACTCGTAAAGATGGGGGGTACGCCGGAGCGCCGGCGCCAATGATAGTCGTTCGGGTCGCCAATGGCATGATTGCCGGTGGAAGACGAACCGCAATCATCCGGTCAGAACATGTCGACGGCGCGCGAAATTTCTGTCCGGGAACCGACAACGCCCGCCAAAGTCCAAGTCTTCCCGTCACCGAGGCGCCGGTAGCGATATTTAGCTTGCAAGCTATGCCGGGTAGACACGCAGTTCATGCGCGCGTTCTCTCCGGTACCGTCGAGATCCTCTCAACCCATGGAAAGGGAGGGGGATTCCGCCGGAGTGGCACGGGAATCGCATGAAGCGATTATTGAAATTCGGGCCCGGAGTTGTCTGGCCATGAGCGACGTGGAGATCGAAGCGCGCGGACGCGGCGCCCTGCTGCCGGCGGCGGCTGTGCCAATGCAGCGGGCGGAGGGATGGATGTTGCGTTTTCTTCGCCAGCAGGCCGTCCACTGGCTGATCCTGCTCGGCATTGCTGAATCGTTGGTGCTGGTCGGCGCCGTGTTCGCGGCGATCTACCTTCGCTACGTGACGACGCCAAATCCTCTCGCCGCCTATGTGTCGCACTGGTGGCTGCAGTTCGGCCGCGCCGGAATCTTCGCTATCGTCCTGATGCTCGGCATGGCCGCGCTCGGCCTGTATCAGGCGCAGATGCGCGAAACCTGGTTCGGAGTGCTCGCGCGCCAGGCCGTCGGTTTTGCGCTCGGATGGGTCGGGCTCGTCGTTCTCTACTACCTCATTCCGGAAGCGCGCATCGGACGCGGCATCCTCGCGCTCGCCTTGCTGATCGGATTCATCGCGGTCGCGGCATTCCGCGCGCTCGCCATGCGCATCGTCGACGTGGACGCGCTGAAGCGTCGCGTGCTCGTGCTCGGCGCGGGATCGCGCGCGGCACAGATTCCGCAGACGATGCGCCGCCGCGCCGACCGGCGCGGGTTCTCGATCGTCGGCTTCGTTCCGCAGGGCAGCGAAAAGATCGCGATCGCGGAGGAGCGCATCGTGACGCCGACGATGCCGCTGCATCTGTGGGCGAAGCAGAATCACGTCAACGAAATCGTGGTCGGTCCCGACGAGCGCCGCGGCGGATTGCCGATGGAAGAGCTGCTCGAGTGCAAGCAGGTCGGCATCGTGGTGACGGATCTTGCGACGTTCTTCGAGCGCGAGTCGGGCAAGGTCAAGCTCAATCTCGCCGAGCCGTCGTGGCTGATCTTTTCGACCGGCTTCGATGCATCGCCGCTGCGGCGCGTTTCCAAGCGCGCTTTCGATCTTGCCGCCGCTGGCGCCGTGCTGCTTCTGACCTGGCCATTCATGCTGCTGGTCGCATGGGCAATTCGCCTCGAATCCGGGCGCGGGCAGCCGATCCTGTATCTGCAGGAGCGCGTCGGCGAGAGCGGGCGCGTGTTCAAGTTGTTCAAGTTCCGCAGCATGCGCACCGATGCGGAAAAGGACGGCGTCGCGGTCTGGGCGAGCAAGAGCGACGATCGCATCACGCGCGTCGGCCGCTTCATTCGCCGTGCACGCCTCGATGAATTGCCGCAGCTGTGGAACATCCTGCGCGGCGACATGAGCGTGATCGGCCCGCGTCCGGAACGCCCGGAATTCGTTGCCGATCTCGCCGTCAAGATCCGCTATTACAACCTGCGCCATTGCGTGAAGCCTGGCCTCGCCGGCTGGGCGCAGCTGCGTTATCCGTACGGCGCATCGGCCGAGGATGCGAGCGAGAAGCTCAAGTACGATCTTTTCTACGTCAAGAATCACAATCTCGTGCTGGACGTGATGATTCTGGTGCAGACGGTTGAGATCGTGTTGTTTGGGCGCGGCGTGCGCTGAGGTTTCACTTCTCGCGCTGGCGCGAGAATCGGGGCGAAGCGACAGCTGTTACTTCTCCCGCTTGCGGGAGAAGTCGGCGCGAAGCGCCGGATGAGGGGAGGCTTGCGCAAGATTGCCCTCACCCTAACCCTCTCCCGCAAGCGGGAGAGGGGAAACAGCTTTACTTCTCCCGCTTGCGGGAGAAGTCGGCGCGAAGCGCCGGATGAGGGGAGGGTTGCGCAAGATTGCCCTCACCCTGGCCCTCTCCCGCAAGCGGGAGAGGGGAGAGTGCATGCGGCGTGGGATTAATTTCTCGTGGGACTAATTTCTAGCGCTGCGCTTCCGCTCAGGGTTCCGCTTCCGCGCGCGTCTGCGGCGGATGCCGCGCCGCATACTTGAGCGGGCGCATCGGCGAGCTGTACCAATCGGTGACTTTGTCCCGTTCCTCGTCGAACGCGATCCACGACGGACCGTAATCCCAGCGACCGCCTTCGCGGCTCACCGGCTGGCCCTGCATCGCGAGCACCCTTGCCGAGGACATGCCAAGTTTCAGCGTCTCGATGCGTGCGGGTGGAATCATCGCGAGCGTTGGCGTGGTGGGCTCGATCGTCGCAGCAACATCCGCCGGCGGCGCTTCGGTGGATTCCTCGCTCGTGTCCGACGACCACGGCGCGAACCCGATCAGCCATCCGAGGATCAGGGCAACGACGAGCGCAACCCAGATCGTCGCGTGAGTGCGCGAGGTGTTTTCTGGATTTGGCGTCGTCGCAAGCGCCTGTTCGGGATCCGGCACCGCGCGATACGCGTTCACCGTGCCGGGCAGACGGCCGTGCTGGCGATGGAATTGCGTCGCCGCGCTGTAGAGCGTGGTCAGTTGCTGCAGGCGTTCGGCCGCGCCCGGTGCGGTCGCGGTGTAGGTCATGCCGACGCGATCGGGGTGCAGCTCCGAGACGCGGCGGCGATACGCGCGCCGCAACTCGTCCAGGCTCGCGCCGGGAGCCAGGCCGAGCTCTTGGTAGAGACGCAGGAAATCGGTCGGCGCCGCCATGCTCGTCCCGCGATGCACATGCCAGCGGAAAGTATAGGGTCAGACGGGCGCGGCCATCGCCGCGCCGTGCCTACGGCTCGAAATTGCCGAGGAATACCGAGTCGTGATGATCGCGCCAGTAGGCGAGCAGGTCGCGCAGCGCCTGCGGCACGTTCTGCGCGGGCGGAAGACCGGCCTGGTTGAGGTCGTTGACGCCGTGGCATCCGTCGCAGGCGCGCACTTCGCCGGGCTGCGCGGAAATCCAGTAGCGCTCGCGCACGACCGGCGTGCCGTCCGGCGCGGTGGTTTGCCAGGCCAGCGCGCGACGCGCCGGCACGATCGACGCCGCCGATCCGTCGGCCGCGATTTCGACCGCACCTTGAGGCGCGCCCGGTGGGCGCGGCGGCATGAACAGGAACGCCGCATCGTCGTGCATCACCTGCGCGATCACGCGGCGTCCGGGACGCGGATGATCGACGCCGCCGATGCCGCGGATCTGATCGCCCTGCAGCATCTGCATGTAGCTGATGTCGTAGACGTGCCCGTTGTTGCCGAGCGTCTGCGTGCCGCCCGGCACGCGCAGGTTGTACGGCTGCTGCTCGTCGACCGAATCGCGCGCGGTGACGTTGCGGCTGACCAGCACTGCGAGCCCGCGCTGGCGCAGGAACGCGCTGAATTCCTCGACGTCCACACCCTCGAGCGCGAACGCCTGCGTTTCCGGAGATTCCATCGCGGCCGTCGGCATCGGCGGCGCTGCAGCCGATGTGCGCACCTCGACCGGCGACAATTCCCACAACGGGCCGTTGTAGCTCACCAGCACGTCGGGATCGTAGTACGAGATCGATTTGCTGATTCCGCCGGTCAAGGCTTCGCCGGCCTGCACGAAACCGCCGTCGCCGGCGACGAGCCGTTGCAGCCGGAACTTGTACGCGGCATCCGGATTCGCGCGCGTGCCGAGATTGCCGGCCGTGCCGGCGTATGCGGCCCACGAAGAAATGATCTGGCCATCCGACAGCGGCATCGGGTTGCGGTAATGACCCGTGAAGTTCGACGGCGGATTGTTGTCCTCGTAGAACGTCGCGGTGCTCTTTGGTGTCAGGTACGTCACGCTCAGCGTGTTCGCGCGCGCGCCGGGCGGCGCATAGATCGAGACGAGCTGGCCCGATGCATGCGTATAGAACTCCGGTCCGTTGATCGCGATGTAGCGGCCGGGCGTGGTCGGATCCTCGGCGATCTGCAGCCAGTTCTCCGCGGCGTTCTGATTCGTGCGCGGCGGGCTGCCGGCGATGAATTCATGCAGCGCCGGATCGCCGAGCAGGCTGTAGTTGAAATAGCTCGAAAGCTCGTGGCGGCCGATGTGGTTGATCGTTTCCTCGCCGCCGCCGTCCTGGTTCACCATCCACGGGAAAAACTGGTTCATCGTGAACGCGTTCGCGGTCGACGTGGCGTAGCGCGGTTCCGGAAAGACTTCGTCGTCGTTGTCCAGTCGCTGCGCATCCGCGGCTTCCGAGGCGTAGTTGAACGTGCCGTACGTGCCGGCGTCGGCCTGCTGGTCGCGCTGCAGGTGATCCCAGCGCGTGAAGATCACGCGTCCGAAACTGTCCACGAACGGATCGAACGATCCGGACGGCGAATGCTGCATCAGGATCAGGTTGCCGGTCGCGGGATCGAGCTTCCACAAGCCGGTCGGCGAAGAGGTCGATTCGTATTCGTCGTGCTGCGGATACAAATGACGCTGGCCGTTGCGCGGCTCGTCGCCGACGAAAATGATGCTGTCGTCCGAGGCGTACGTCGGCTGCACGTTGTTGTAGTTGTCGTGCTGGCCGGCGACGCGCGTGATCGACACGGTCTGGCCCTGGCCGAAGCCGGTGATCTCGTAGATCTGCCAGAACCATTCGCCTTGTTCGTACTGGCCGGTCGGCGCGCCGATGACCATGCTGAAGAGCGCCTTGGTGCCGCTCCAGTGAACCGCGGGATCGCGCACCGCGATCGAGGTCGCGCCCTGCATGCCGGTCTGGCCGTAGCCGGCTTCCTGGGTCAGGTTGCGCAGCGTCCCGTCGGGATAGCGGATGTAGAGATCGCCGCCGCGGCCGACTGTTTCGATGTCGCCGAGGTGATTGGCGAACACCGAACCGATCGACGCGAAGTCACCCGGGATCGGAAATTGCGTGACGAACAGGATCGGGTTCGGCAGCGCGGCCGGAGCGGCACCCGCGCCGTTGCAGGCGAGGATCGCAGCGGCGCAGGCCAGCGCGCGCACGCATTCGCGAAGATGCGGCCCGAATACGGGAAACAGCCGGCGTACGGCCGTCCGGTGGGACCCGGCTATCCCGGATCGCAATGAATTTGGCATGGCTCCCCACTTTGTCGCGCCTGAAATCGTGCGGACTTGCGCGACCGTGCGGTCGAGCGTCGGCGATCAGGCGGCCCGTGACAGTGACGGTGGTCACGGCTCGGGCACGGATTGTCGGCGAAGCGGCGGGGCGCCCGCCACCCGCGGGGGCCAATCAGTCGGGGAAACGCTTCTGCAGCCAGTCCGAGACGGTTTCGATGAAGGCCGCGCGGTCGATCTCGGAATACATCATGTGATCGCACTGCGGCCAGTAGTGGAAGTCGACGCCGGGCGCGCGCGCATCGGCGCCGTACGTGTCGTAGAACTGGCCGGGGTGCAGGAAATACGAGGTGCCGCCGCTGAAGAGAATGAAAAGCTCCGTGCCGCGATCGAGCAGCCGCCGCAGCTCGCGCCGCTCGACGCCGGGTGCGGGCCAGTCGCGCATGTTTTCGACGGTCTCGATCGTCGGCGGCGCTTTCGTGCGCATGACGATGCGGCGTACGACATCCATCCAGTCGCCGAGCGATTTGCGCTTGGCGCGCATCAGCCGGCCCAGCAGGTGATAGCGCCCGTGGCGTGCGAGCCCGTCGATCATCAGCACGCCGGCGATGCGCTCGTCCTCGAGCGCGAGCTGCCAGCCGAGATCGGCCGCGCTGCAGATGCCGCCGGCGACGAAGCGCGTGCAGCCGGTGTGTTGCTGCGCGCGCTCGAGCACGTCGCGCACGATCTGCATCGGCGGGCGCGTCGCGCGCGGCAGGCTGTCGCCGACGCCGGGAAAGTCGAAGCGCAGCGTCGCGTAGCCGAGCTCGGCGAGCCGTCGAGCGAGTCGCACGTGCATGCGGAACGGCCCCGGCCGATGCAGGATGCCGGAATTGAAGATGATGACGCCGACCGACTTGCGCCGATCCGGCGGCGGCTGGCTGAGGATGCCGAACACGCCCTCGCCAAGATCGATGATCTCCTCGCCGACGGCCGTCATCGCGGGATTTCGGGCGAAGCGGCGAGACGATCGGCAAGATCGCGCACGGCCGGTGGCGGGAAGTGATCGATGTCCACGCGCGTCACCCATTCGTAAAGGCCGGTCGCGAGCGCGATGCGCCGCGTGCCGGGAAAACTCGCCGGCGCGTCCGCGGGTTCGAGCAAGGTCAAAGGAGGCCACTTCGCTGCGCGCTCGATGTGCGCCGATGCAAGTTCTTCGAGCAGTCCCGCGGTGCACGGCAGACCCACGACGGTTCTGTCTCCCGGCGCGATGCGCTCGCCGCCGCCGTTCGGATAGCGGCGAGTGGATTGGCGATGCGCCTGGTCGAGCTCCTTGAGCCCGGTCAGATACAGCGCGCCGTCGACGACCGGCTGCCACAGCCAGAGGCCGCGCAACGGCATCGCATCGGCGAGCGCTGCGGCGGCGAACGCGCCGCCGCGTGCGCCGAGCACGATCGGAGCCGCGCCGCCCGTGCGGCTGCGCAAAGCTTCGAGCGCGATGCGCGCGTCGGCGCACGCGCCTCGCAACGAGAAAGCGACGTCGCTGCCCGACGAATCGCCCATGCCGTGATAGTCGAAACGCAACACCGAGATGCCGCGTTGCGCGAGCGCATCGCCGAGCATCGCGAACAGGCGATAACTCATCGCGTGTTCGTGCAGGAACGGCGGGCAGATCAGGAGCGATGCGCGCACCCGGCCCTGCGCCGGGTGGAACACGGCGAACAATCCTCGGTCATCACCATCCAGCAGCAGCGGCTGCAGCGCTGCGCTCATTCGTTGGCCTCGCGCTTGCCGAAGCCGAACAGTCCTTTGAGGCGCTTGCCGATCGAGGTGGAATCCGGAGTCGAAGCCACGGCCTCGGGATCGGCCGGGAGTTCCGCGGCCAGCGCACGCAGCGTGCTGTTGGCGACCTTGAGCAGGTTGAGACGCACGCGCGTCTGCTTCTCGACCTTCGCCACCATTGCCATCGCGAGCAGCGAATGGCCGCCGAGATCGAAGAAGTTGTCTGCGGATTTGACCTCCGGCACGTCGAGCAATTCCGCCCAGATGCCGGCGAGCCACTGTTCGGCCGCGCTCATCGCAGGCACGACGGTGCCCGGGCTTGCGACCGGCGTTGCAGCGTGCTCGTGCACGGCGCGTGCGCGCGTGCGATCGGCCAGCACTTCGATGGAACCGTCTTCGAGCCAGCGTCCGCAACGATGGGTCGAGATCGCATCCTCGCCGAGATGGATCGCTGCCATTGCGCCGATCGGCGACGTTGCGCCTTTGCAATCCAGCACCGAGACGCCGGCGGCGGCTAGCGGCTTGCCCGCATCGATCTTCGCTTCGGCATCCTCGATGCGACGCAGCGACGCGATCGGCGCGGCTTCGGCGCCGAATGCATTCCAAACTTCGCCGCAGTGTTCCAGCAGAGCCGCCGCAAGCTCCGATGCGAGATCGCCGTCGGTGCATACCGCCTTCATACCGGACCCGCCTTTCCATCCGGCCGCGATCATCGCCTGCCACGTCGCGGCGGGCGCGAACATTGCGGTGTGCTCGCGGATCGCCGCGAGGCGCGCCAGTGCTTCGCCGCTCGACCGCTCCGTGCGGCTCGCTTCGATCAGCACGCCGCCGGTGGTGAGTGCGAGCAGCGCTTCGAGCCACGACCGGCTCGACGCAGGTTCTGCGGCGGCAACGATCGCGAACGTGTCGTCGATGCGCAGCTCGCCGCGCAGTGCATCGACGAGCGCCGCAGCGCGACGATGCGAATATTCCGCGCGATGCAGTTTGCCGCCGCGCTCGACGAACGCCGTCACGAGGGCGATCGCGTCGAGATCGATTTGCGTGTTCTCTTCGTCGGTCGATGCCGCAGTGATCTCGCTCGCATCCGCATCGAGCCACAACGCGTTCTCACGCGGCCAGTTCGATTCCGTGCCGAGACGCCCTTCGCCGACGAGAATCGTCGCGCCGAGCGCTTCGGCGGTTGTGCGAACGTCGGCTGCGTTGCCGGCCGGATCGAGCAGTGCGCACGCAGCGCCGATGCGCAGGATGCCGAGCATCGCGGCGACGCGGTTCGGTCCCGGTGCCGCACACAATCCGACGGTGCTGCCGCGCGCGGCGCCGCGCTTGCGAAGGCAACTGGCGATGCGGCGCGCGCGCCGCCCGATTTCGGCGTAGCTCGTGCCCCAGCTGCCCGAGGTCAGCGCGTCGCGGTCGCCGAAACGAGCGACGGCGGCTTCGATCTGCGTGTCCAGCCGCTGCGCGTTTGCGGCGGGTTTTGGGGAAGTCCAGCGCTCGATCTTCTCGACGTCCGCTGCATCCGCGCGGGTCAGGTCCAGGATCGACTGCTGCGGATCGGCGACGATGCGCGCGAGCAGCGTCTGGTAGTTGTGCGCGAAACGTTTCGCCGTTTCGCTGGTGAAAAGATCGGAGTTGTAGAGCAGGCCGCCGGTCATGCCGGCGCCGTGCTCGAGGAACCACAGCGCGAAGTCTTCGCTGCTCGCGCGCTGGAACAGCAGGATCTGCTCCTGCTTCAGGCCGCCCCATTCGCGGATGCGCTGGCGCGCGTCCTGATACGAAAACTGCGCCTGATAGAACGCGGCCGTGCCGGCGATATCGCGCAGGCTCGGCTCGTGTAGGAGGTCTTCGAGCTGCACGTCGGGATCGGCAAACCCGTCGAGGATCGTTTTCTTGACCTGCTTGACCAGATCGACGAAACGCGTCGACGGATCGACGTCGAGCGCGAGCGGCAGCAGGTTCGTGAACAGGCCCATGATCTTCTCGACGTCCTCCGACGCGCGCACGCGCACCGGCGTGCCGACGACGAGATTGCCATCGCCGGTCAGGCGCCAGAGCTGCGCGTAGTACGCCGCGAGCAGCACCATGAACACGGTCGCATCCGCATCGCGGCCGGTCGTGCGCAGCTGCTCGGTGAGATCGGCAGGCAAGCGCATCCATTCGGTTTCGCCGTTGCCGGCGATCGCGAGCCCCTGCTTGCGCGTCTTGTCGGTCGGAAGTTCCGGCGGCGTGTCGCGCGTGGCGAGCCGCTCGCGCCACCAGGCGAGCTTGCGCTGGAACTGCGCGTCGTATTCGGGACCCTGCATCCAGCGCCGGTGCCACTCGGCGAAATCGCCGTACGAAACCGGCAACGGCGCGAGATTGGATGCGCGCCCTTCGCGGAATGCGGAATAGAGCTCGGAGAATTCCTCGTAGAACAGGTCGAACGACCAGCCATCCCACACGATGTGATGCGGCATGAAGAACAATGCATGCTCTTCTGGACCGAGCTTGAACATGTGCGCGCTGAACAGCGGCGCGCGGGTCAGGTCGAACGGCGTGTTCGTCATCTCTTCCAGACGGCGCAGCAACGTCGCTTCGCGTTCGTCGGGTTTCAGCGCGGAAAGATCTTCGGCGGGAAACAGCGGAACCGATACGTTTTCATGGATGCGCTGCACGACGTCTTCGCCCGCGTACTCGATCGACGTGCGCAGCGCTGCCTGGCGCTGCACCAGCGCCTCGAATGCCTTTTCGAACGCCTTTTCGTCGAGCACGCCGCGCAGGCGATGCGCGGACGGCGTGTTGTAGACGACGCTGCCCGGCTGCAGCTGCTCAAACAGCCACAGGCGCTTCTGCAACAGCGACAGCGGCGCCGTGCGCTGCTCGGTGCGTGCTTCGATACGACGCGATTGCGCTGCGGACGTGTCTGCATTGCGCAGCAGGTCGGCGAGGCCCGCGATCGTCGGCGCATCGAACAACGCGCGCAGCGACAGCGCCGCGCCGAATTCGCGATTCAGCCGCGCGGTGAGCTGCGCCGCCAGCAGCGAATGCCCGCCAAGCGCGAAGAAATCTTCGTACACGCCGATGTCGGGGAGCGCAAGCGTCGCTTCCATGGCGTCCGCGACGCGGCGTTCGGTCTCGTCGCGCGGCGCGACGGCGGGCGCTTTCTGCATTGCGATTTCGGCAAACGGCGCCGGCAGTGCCTTGCGGTCGATCTTGCCGTTCGGCAGCAGCGGAATCGCAGGCAGGGCGACGAAATGCTGCGGCACCATGTAATCCGGCAACGTCGCGCGAAGGTGCTTGCGCAATGCGGCTTCGTCCAGCGCGCGGCCGGGACGCAGGCTCAGGTACGCAACAAGGCGCTGATCGCCGGGCCGATCTTCGCGCACCAGCGTCACTGCCTGCGCGATGTCCGCGTGCGCGGCGAGCGTGGTCTCGATCTCGCCGAGCTCGATGCGGAAACCGCGGAGCTTGACCTGGAAATCGAGGCGTCCGAGATGTTCGAGACGTCCGTCGCTGCGCCAGCGACCGCGATCGCCGGTGCGATACACCAGCGCTTGCGCATCGCGCCCGAACGAATCGGCGATGAAACGATCGGCCGAGAGCTCCGGACGATCGAGATAGCCGAGCGTGACGCCCGCACCGCCAATCGCGATTTCGCCGGGCACGCCGACCGGACACAGCTGGCGGTCTGCGTCGAGAATCCACACCTGCGTGTTGTCGATCGGCTGGCCGATCGAAATGCCGGCGTCGAGATTCTGCACGCGCTCGCAGGTCGACCACACGGTCGTCTCGGTCGGACCGTACATGTTCCACAACGCACCGCAGCGTTCGAGCAGGCGCGCGGCAAGATCGGCCGACAGCGCTTCGCCACCGCAGAGAATCTTGAAGGTCTTCGAGCCGTTCCAGCCGGCTTCGAGCAGCAGGCGCCAGGTCGACGGCGTCGCCTGCATCACGGTCGCGCCGCCATCGGCAAGCAACTGCGCGAGCGTGTGGCCGTCGATGCTTTGCTCGCGCGTCGCGAGGATCACTTCGGCGCCGACGGTCAGCGGCAAGTACAACTCCAGCACCGCGATGTCGAAAGAGAGCGTCGTGACCGCGAGCAGGCGATCGTCCGCGACGAGCCCCGGCTGGCGGCTCATGCTGGCCAGGAAGTTCACGACGCCGCGGTGCGGAACGCGA
>Ga0207645_10002145_pt1 | contig 15771 bp, 18 predicted proteins | sample KBSM53metaG_FD_184331 | JGI IMG/M metagenome (GOLD analysis project Ga0207645, IMG submission 184331) | Miscanthus rhizosphere microbial communities from Kellogg Biological Station, Michigan, USA - KBS M5-3 metaG (SPAdes) (version 2) | ecosystem: Host-associated > Plants > Roots > Rhizosphere >...
AGATCAAGTCGATCCGCGACAAGGACGAGTTCCTGATCCCGTTCATCAACGTGCTGACCAACCCCACGTTCAAGACCGGCACGCCGGAGACCGACCGCGATCTCCTGAAGAGCCTGATCGTGTTCTCCTGCATCATGGAAGGGCTCTTCTTCTACGTCGGCTTCGTGCAGATACTGGCGATGGGCCGGCAGAACAAGATGACGGGGGCGTCGGAGCAGTACCAGTACATCCTGCGCGACGAGTCGATGCACTGCAATTTCGGCATCGACCTCGTCAACACGATCAAGATGGAGAACCCGCACCTCTGGACGTCGGAGTTCCGCGAGGAGATCTCGCAGCTGATGCGCAAGGGCGTCGAGCTCGAATACGCCTACGCCGAGGACACGATGCCCCGCGGCGTGCTGGGCCTCAACGCGCCGATGTTCAAGGAGTACCTGCGCTTCATCGCCAACCGCCGCTGCCAGCAGATCGGCCTCGACCCGCTGTTCGAGAAGGCGGACAACCCGTTCCCGTGGATGGCCGAGATGATCGACCTGAAGAAGGAGAAGAACTTCTTCGAGACGCGCGTCATCGAGTACCAGACGGGCGGGGCGTTGAGCTGGGATTGAGCCCCTACTCCCCTCCGAGCCTCGCTCGCGCCTCCCGCTTTCCCATCCCGCGCAGCCGCGCAATGGCCGCCATCTGCGGCGACCTCGGCGTCGCCCTTTCCTGCTCCCAGTTGTAGACCGACTGCGCGCTGGTCCCGACGAGGCGCCCGAAGTCGCCGGCGGACAACGCGAGGCGCTTTCGCTGCGCGCGCAAGCCTTTCGCGCTGAAGCGCAGCCTGGCTGCCGCGACCTTCCCCGTCGATTTCACTCCCTGAACAGCGCGTGCGGCTCCGCGAGCCAACGTCGCGACTTGACGGCCGAGCGCGGCCACCTGGCGCCTGAGCGCCGCGACGTCGCGGCGCTGCTGTGCGGACGCCTTCCGCAGCGCGCTCAACTCGGCGCTCGTCGCCCGCCGGGAAACGCGATGGATTTCCTGCTTGAGCAGTACAGCGATATTCGGCATTGCAGATCCTCGTGGGTGTCGTCCGACCCGCGATTATCCGCCTGCGGCGTGACCGCATCCGTCACCAGGCAATTCCGACCTGACCGGTTCCGCGGGCCCGAGCCTCGATCCCGCGCCATGGCGAGGGCCCACGGACCGTTCGCCAACTTCCGATTGGTGGTTCGTCCCGCCGACGCTACGCTAGGCAGTCCGTCGACTCGATGCCCACGACCATGCGCAATCTCACCACCCGGCGCGACTTCCTCGGCACCGCCGTCGCGCTGGCGCTCCCGTCCGCAATCGCGGTCGCGCAGTCGCCGGCGGACGCACGCAAGGCGATGGTGCGCGAGCTGTCCGACGTCGTGCGCAAGCACTACCAGGACGGGGCCGCCGCGACCCGGCTGGCCGACGCGTTGCGCAGCAACCTCGCCGCCGGCGCCTACGACGACGCCACCCTGACCGACGCCGTCCTCGCGGAGCGCCTGACCCGCGACCTTCGCGCGGTCGTCGACGACAAGCACATGGCGGTGGCGAGCGGCATGACCGGCAAGGAAGCGGACATCACCGTCGACGCCGCGTTCGCGGTCAAGGTCAACTACGGCGTGCAGGCGGTCCGCCGGCTGGCCGGCAACGTCGGGCTGATCGAGCTCAACTTCTTCCCCGCGCGGAAGTTCGGCGAACCCTTGCTCGATCGCTACGCAGCTGCGATGACGCTCGTCCGGGACACGCGCGCGCTGATCGTGGACGTGCGCGAGCACATGGGCGGCGACCCCGCCACCGTCGCGTACGTCGCCAGCTACTTCTTCGAGCGACCGTCGTTCGTCGTGAACCGCATTCGCTATCGTCCCGAGCGCATCGAGGAATACGCCACCACGGCGGCGCCGCGCGGCGGCCGGTACGGCGAGCGCCGGCCGGTGTTCGTGCTCACGTCGGCGAACACGTTCTCCGGCGGCGAGGAGCTCGCCTACGACCTGCAGGCCACGCGCCGCGCGCGCATCGTCGGCGAGGTGACGGGCGGCGGCGCGAATCCGAACGAGGCGTTCGACCTTGGCGGCGGCTTCGTCGCCTACGTGCCCAACGGTGCGGCGATCAACCCCATCACGCGCACCAACTGGGAAGGCGCCGGCGTGGCGCCCGACGTGAGGGTCGATGCCGCCAAGGCGCAGGCGTCGGCGCAGCGGCTCGCGCTGGAGGCGGCGCTCGCGCAGGCGACGGACGACGCGGAGCGCGCGTCCATTCGCGAGGCGCTCGTCGCGATGAAGGGCTGAAACCCCGGCGCGCTAGGGCCGGAACCAGGCGTTGCCGACCTGGATGTAGAACGCCGTCGTGCCCGGACTGTGCGCGACGTCGATGCCGACGTGCAGCCCGAATTTGCGCGCCAGCTCGTAGCGAAACCCGAGGCCGCCGCTGCCGACGTTCTGCGTGATCGAGAAGTCGCTGCGCTCGGAGCGCGCGGTGCCGCCGCCGCCGAACGCGACGACGCTCCATCGTCCGTAGAACTGCCAGCGCGCCTCGACTTCGGCCACGGCCACCTGCTGCCCCTGGAACCGCATCGCCGGCACGCCGCGCAGCTCGATGTACGGCCGCAGGAAGAACGGCGTGCCTTGCGACGAGCGCGCGTAATCGCCGCGCGCGCCCAGCGTGACGTCCTCGCGCACCGGCCACCAGCCGATCAGCAGCTGCTCGAAGCGCTCGAAATCCACGCTGGCGCCGAGTCCCTGGCGCGACGCCATGTACGACGTCTCTGCGTAGATGCCGCGCGTCGGCGTGAAGACGTTGTCGCGGCTGTCGTACTCGACGATGGCCGTGGGCGCGGAGACCTTGACGCGCAGCGCGTCGGCGATGCCGGGAAACGCGGGCTGCTCGCGCAACGTCGGGTCGACGTCCGCGTACACGTAGCGCACGCCGACCGACCACGGCGATTTCGGCGCGAGCTGCCAGTTGCCCTGGAGAACCAGTGCGGAGAAGTTGAGCGAGTAGCGCACGCCTTCGTTGAACGTCGGCGCATTGCCGAGACCGTAGAAGTCCAGATTGACGCGGCCGGTGCCGCCGCCGGCGAGCGTTTTCAGGCGCGCGTCGAACCAGCGGCTGGAATCCCCGCCGAACGCGGCCCATGTCCCGTTCTGCGTGACGACCCCGCCCGCGGCGGAAATGTCGGGCCGCGCCCAGCCCTCGTCACCGGCTTCCTTGCGAGGCCGCAGGAACATCCCGACGCCGCCGCCGCCATACCCGACGGCAGGCTCGGTCACGATCAAAGGAATCGGAAGAAAGCCGCGCGGATCCTCGAGCATCTTGCTCACGTCGAGCTGTCCGTCCTCCGGATCGAAGAAGCGCGACATGCGGCCGGGCGGGTTCGCCTGCGGCGGCGCGGCGCCGGCGGCATCCTTGCCTTGCGCGGAAGCCTCCGCGGCCTGCGCTCCCGCATCGGCGGCCGCCATCGCGGCAAGCGGCACCAGGAGCCAACAGAGCGCGGCAAGTCTCATCGCTCGCCTGCGGCGGTTCGCGCCTGCAACGCCGCGTGCGCCTTCGCGCTCCGCTCCTGCAGTCCGGTCGATTCCATGCGCGCGGCCCACGCGGCGAACGTCGCCGTCGGGCCGCGCCAGCGCAGCGCGTCCACGCTGGCAAAGAGCTTCGCGCTCGAATCGAGCGTCGCGAGCCGCTTGAACAGCAGCGCCTGCTCGCGCCGCGCGCCGAGGACGTCGGCTGGGAACGTGTCGATCGGACCGTAGCGATTCAGCATTCGGGCCGCCGAGACCGCGCCGATGCCCGCGAGGCCCGGATAGCCGTCGGCGGCGTCGCCCACGAGCGCGAGGTAGTCCGGAATCAGCGCGGGCACGACGCCGTATTTCGCCTTCACGGCGTCGGCGTCCAGCATCCTGTTCGCGCGGCGGTCCATCTGCACGACACGATCGGCGTCGACGCACTGCGCGAGATCCTTGTCGACGGTCCAGATGCACACCTTGTCGACGCGGCTCGAGCGGGACGCGATGCGCGCCGCCGACGCCAGCGCGTCGTCGGCCTCGAGCTCCACCATCGGCCACACGACGACGCCCATCGCGGCCAGCGCGTCCTCGAGCGGATGGAACTGCGACCACAGCGCCGGCTCGATGCCCTCGCCCGTCTTGTAGCCGGGCCACAGGTCGTTGCGGAACGACTCGATGACGTGATCGGTCGCCACGCCGATGTGCGTCGCACCCTTCTCCAGCATCTGCAGCACCGTCTGCAGGACGCCGACCACGCCGCCGTACGGCCGGTCCTTGCCCTTGGTGAAGCGGCGCAGCCCGTAGAAGTGGCGGAACAGCTCGTAGGTGCCGTCGACCAGGTGGATGACCATGCCGGATGGTCGCACGACGCGCAGGACGTTGCCCTGCAATGGTTGATACGCGAAGGACGTAAGTTACGGCCCTAGGTGTGGCTTTGTCTGCGTTTCCCAGCCGCGTTCGGGCGGCGCGTCACCGCCGCGAGCGCTTCGCGCCGCAGCCGTGCAGGAAGAGATCCACGACCTTGCGCGGCCATGCCGCCAGCTCCCGCTTCGTCATCGCCGGGCCGAGGCCCATGGCGCGCGATCGCGGAATGGTGATCACGCCCTGCAAAAACTGCTGCGCGGCGAACACGGGATCGGCGACGTCGATGCGTCCCGTGGTGGACTCACGTCCCAGCACGCCGGCGATCAGCGCGATCGCCTCCTGCGTTGCGCCTTCGCGGGCGAGCGTTTCCGCCAGCCCGGGAAAGCGCGCCGACTCGGACACCATCAGACGATGGAGCGCGATGGCGTCCGGCGACAGCGCCGCGCGCAGGATGAACGTAGCGAGCCGCTCGAGCACGGCGTCGAGATCGGCGCCCTCGATCAGCGGGACGCCGGCGGCGGGCCGGAGCCGCTCGATGATGCGGTGGACGACGGCCGCGAACAGCGCCGCCTTGTCGGCATAGCGGTGATAGAACGTGCGCTTGGAAATGCCGGTCCGCTGCGCCACGGCCTCGATGCTGGTCGCACCGAAGCCGTGGTCCAGGAACAGCGCCGTCGCGGCGTCGAGGATCCGCCCGCCGAGCTGCTCGGCTGCTTCGCGTGAGGGGCGCCCTCCCTGGCGCACCTTCGGCATGGGCGCTTCAGCCGATCACGGGCGGTAGTACGTGTAGCTGGCCGGCGCGTAGGACGTCGGCGCGCTGTAGCGCTGCGTGGCCGGCCGATAGTTCTGCGCGGGCGGCGGGCTGTCGTAGTACTGCTGCTGCTGCTGCGCCTCGTAGTCGGGCGGCACGGCGTTGTCGTATTGCGGGGCGGCGCCGTAGGACGGCGCGTAGCGCGGCTGCTGCGGCGCGTTGTAGCCCTGCGGCGCGACGTACGGCTGCGGCGCGTACTGCTGCTGCTGCGGCGGCGCATAGTACTGCTGCTGCGGCGCGTAATACTGCGGTTGGGGCGCGTAATACTGCTGCGGCGGGTAATACGGCGCCGGCGCGTACGCCGCGCTCGCCACCGCGTTGCCCACCGCGACGAACGGCGCCGCGACGACGGCCGCTGCCGTCCCGATCACCGCCGCGGCGGCCGCGGCCGGCCACCAGACGCCGCCGCGCCAGTATCCGCCGCCGCCGTGCCAGTGGGACCCGTGGTAACCGCCGTGGTAACCCCCGTGATAGCCGCCGTGGTACGCGCCCCGCGAGCCGCCGGCGACGGCCGACGACATGGGCGCGGCCGCGAGCGCCGCCGCGAGCAGGCCGAACGACACGATTCGAGTCTTGGACATTGCCACTCCTTCGGAATGGGCGGGCAAAGCGTGCCCACTTGCTCCCAACGTAGCAGCGAACCGACGAAAACGCAACGGCACCGTTGCGTTTGGTTACAACCCCGCCCGGCTGCGGTCGGGCCCCAGCACCCAGGCCTTCACCGCCGCGTCTTCGCCTATGTCGCCGGCGAACACCTTTTCGGGCACGTACGGCACGTTGCCGGCGCGCGCGGCCGAACCAAACCTTGCGCGGGATCGAGACCTCGAGGCCGTCGCGAATCGCATAGGCGTCGACGTCGGTGTAGCGCGAATCGGCCCCGGTGGTCTGGCCGACGTGGCGGCGCGCGCCGGGACGCCCGCGGCGAGCGAGGCGGCGAGCAGCACGAGCGGCAGGCGCGGCAGGAATGGAACGGACACCACGAGGCGCATGCGTGAAGGACGACGGAATTGCCGCATGCTAGCAACGTTCGCGGCGCCTACGCTACGATGCGCCACACGATGACTCCCGCCGTTCTCCTCCCCGGCCTCCGCGCGCTCGCGGCGCTCCTCTGCGCCGCGGCGCTGGCGACCGCGCACGCTGCCGATCCGGCGAAGGTGCTGCGCATCGCCCAGTTCGACATCGACACCCTCGATCCGCAGCAGTACAGCGACGATCCCTCGTTCCAGGTGGTGATCGCGCTGTTCGAGCCGCTGTACGAGATCGACTACCTGTCGCCCACGCCCAAGCTCTCCCCGCTCACGGCGAGCGCGATGCCGGAGATCACCGACGACGGCCGCGTCTGGACGATGCGCCTGAAGCGCGGGATCCTGTTCAACGACGACCCGGCGTTCAAGGGCAAGCCGCGCGAGCTGACGGCGGACGATTTCGTCTACTCGTACAAGCGCTGGCTCGACCCCAATCTCCGCCGCGCCGGCCAGCCGGTGCTCACCGACCTCATCGTGGGCGCGCGGCCGGTCGTCGAGGCGGCGAAGAAGACGGGCAGGATGGACCTCGACGCGCCGATCGAGGGCCTCCGCGCGCTCGACCGATACACGGTGCAGATCCGGCTCAGCGCCCCCAACTATCCGAGCGTGCGCGACCTGCTCGTGTTCGTCGGCGCGGCGGCGCGCGAAGTGGTGGACGCCGCCAATGGCGACATCCGCGCGCGCCCCGTGGGCACGGGTCCGTGGCGTCTCAAGGAGTGGAAGCGCGGATCGCGCATCGTGCTGGAGGCGAACCCGCACTATCGCGAAGCCTATTTTCCCGCCAGCGACCGCAAGGACGACGCCGAGATCGAGCGCGTGATGAAGGGCAAGCGCGTGCCCATCTGCGGCACGGTCGAGATCAACATCATCGACGAGGACCTCACGCGGCTGCTGCTGTTCGAGCAGGGCGGGCTCGATTTCGTCCAGCTCCGCAACGAGATCGCCACGCGGCTGCTGGCGGACGGCAAGCTCAAGCCGGAATACGCGGCCAAGGGCATCACGCGGCAGGTGATCGCCGAGCCGTTCCTGTTCGCGATGTACTTCAACATGAAGGACCCGGTCGTCGGCGGGCTCGGCACCGATCGCATCGCGCTGCGGCGCGCGATCGCGTTCGGCTGGGACACCGAATCGCTGATCCGGATCGTGCTCGCCGGGCAGGCCATCCCGGCGAACCAGTTCGTTCCGCCCGGCGTGAGCGGACACGATCCGACGCTGCCTGTGAAGTCGATGTACGACCCCGCCACGGCGAATGCGCTGCTCGACCGCGTCGGCTACGACAAGCGCGACGCCGACGGCTTTCGCCGCGCACCGGACGGCTCGCGGCTGACGCTCGTGATGTCGCTCCGCACCGGCGGCGTCACGCGCGAGGTGCAGACGCTGTGGAAAAAGAACATGAACGCGATCGGCCTGCGCACCGACTTCAACGTCGCGCCGTTCCAGGAGATCATCAAGGACCTGGAAAAAGGCAAGTTCCAGCTCTACCAGGGCGGCTTCGGCGGCTCGCCCTCGGGGTACAACGTCCTCGCGCAGCTCCACGGCATCCAGCCGCTGCGCGTCAACGTGTCGCAGTTCTCCAACGCCGACTACGATCGCGCCGCGGCGCAGTTCCTGCGCAGCGCCGGCGACGAGGAGCAGATCGTCGCCGCGCGCGCCATGAACGACATCGCGCGCACGTTCATGCCCGAGATGCCCGTCTATTTCCGCCTGGAGAGCAACTACGTCCAGCCGTGGCTGCTGGGGTTTCGTCCGGGAACGTTCCAGAGCTACTGGAAATACCTGGACGTCGACCTCGCGCGGCGGAAGTAGGCGAACCGTTTCGCGCGATGGCGCAGAAGGCCACGATCTTCAAGGTCGAGCTGTCGGTCGCGGACATGGACCGCCACTATTACGCCGACCACGCGCTGACCATCGCCCGGCATCCGTCGGAGACCGACGAGCGGATGATGGTGCGCGTGCTCGCGTTCGCGCTCAACGCGCACGCGAATCTCGCGTTCGGCCGCGGCCTCAGCACCGAGGACGAGCCCGACCTCTGCCAGCGCGACCTGACCGGCGCGCTCGAGAAGTGGATCGACGTGGGCCTGCCGGACGAGGCGGACGTCCGCAAGGCGTGCGGCCGCGCGCCGGAGGTCGACGTCGTCGCCTACGGCGGCCGCGCGGTGGATCTCTGGTGGGACGGCGTGCGCGACAAGTTGCTGCGCCAGCCGCGGCTCGCCGTGATCGAGGTCCCGCAGGAGGCGAGTCGCGCGCTCGGGCGCCTCGCCGGCCGCACCATGCGGCTGCAGGCGACGGTGCAGGAGGGACACGTCTACGTCGTCGACGGCGCAGAGTCGGTCGCGATCGATCTCGTCACGCTGAAGTCGCGCTGACGGCAAGGAATCCGGCGCGCCGGCGCGACGCCGTGGTCATTGCGCGATGTGCGCGTCGGCGGCCTCGGCGAACGCGATGCTGTTGCCGTCAGGATCCTTGATCATGACGACCCGGGCTTTCCCGCTTTCCATGACCTCCCCCGGGTCGATGCCCAAGGTCCGCAGGCTCGCGATCTGCGCGTCGAGGTCGGTGACCGAGAGCGTCACGGACCCGCCGCCGACGGCGCCCTCGCGCTCGTAGACCTGCAGCCATCCGCCGCCCTCGAACTTCCACTCGACGACTTCCGGCATGGGGCTCGAGTCCGCCGCCCGCCCGAAGAGCTTCCGGTACCACGGGGCGGAAGTCGCGAGGTCGCGGACGGCAAGGCTGGCGAGCGCGTTTCGAATGGTCATGGCATCCTCGGCACCGGCAGGGTTTTGCGTGAAACACCTGCTTTCGACGATACTCGCGAGCCGCGACCGACGGCTGTAGGCGCCCCGCCGCCCGTGCGGTAGGACAGCGTCGGCCGTGCCACCGGGGACCGAAATGAGCCAAAGCCTCGACCTGAAGGCGCTGATCCGCACGATTCCCGATTTCCCGCGCCCGGGCGTGCAGTTCCGCGACATCACCACACTGCTGAAGCGCGGCGACGCGTTCCACGCCGTCGTCGAACAGTTCGCGCGGATCTACCGGGGGCCGCCCATCGACAAGCTGGCCGCCATCGAGTCGCGCGGGTTCATCGTGGGCGCCGCGCTGGCCTACGCACTGAAGGTGGGCTTCGTGCCGATCCGCAAGCAGGGCAAGCTGCCGGCGGAGAATTTCGGCCAGGACTACGCCCTCGAGTACGGCGCCGACCGGCTCGAGGTCCACCGCGACGCGGTGCAGCGCGGCGAGCGGGTGCTGCTCGTCGACGACCTTATCGGCACCGGCGGCACCGCAGAGGCCGCGCTGAAACTGATCGGGCTGGCCGGCGGCGTGGTGGTCGGCTGCGCCTTCATCGTCGACCTGCCGGACCTGGGCGGCCGGGCGCGGCTCGAAAGGCAGGGTTATCCCGTGCTGGCGCTGTGCCAGTTCACCGGGGATTGATTGGCGGGGCTCGGCTGTTAGCCCTGCGTTGTGCGACACTCGGGCCGCCTGGCGCCGGGAACCAGTGCTTACCTAGGAGAGGGACGAATCATGAGAATCGCACGGAAATCAGCAGGCCTGTCGACGCTGCTTTGGGTGGGGGTGGTGGGGTTGGTGACGAGCTGCGCGACGATGGCGCCGATGGTCGGGGGACAACGCCTGACGCTGACGGGCGCCGAGGAAGTTCCGGCCGTGACCACGACGGCCACGGGCAACGCAACCGTCGACATCAAGCCGGACCGCTCGGTGTCGGCGACGGTGACGGTGTCGGGAATGACAGCCACCGCGTCGCACATTCACGAAGGCGCCGCCGGCGCGAACGGGCCGGTGATCGTGCCGTTCACGAAGACCGGCGACAACACGTTCGCGTCCGCGCCGGACGCGAAGCTGACGGAAGCGCAGTACGAGAGCTACAAGCAGGGCAAGCTCTACGTCAACGTCCACAGCGCCAAGAATCCGGGCGGCGAGATCCGCGCCCAGATCAAGGGCAACATGTAAGTCGGATAGCGGCGCGCGCGCCGGCGCCGCAGGGTGCCGGCCGCGCGCGCGGCGTGCTAGCGCTTGTAGTCCTGGAATCCGGCCGCGCGCGCCAGGTCGCCCTTGACGTCCTCGCGGCTTCGCTCGTAGACGATCTCGCGGCCCATCGCGTTGCCGACGTACGCCGTCTGGTTGCGATTGGGCATGAGGTCGCAGCGGACGTTGTGCACGCCCTCGCCCAGCACGATGGTGATCGCGTCGAGCCGCTTGTTCAGCACGACCACGCTGAGCTTCTGCCCCGTGCTCGTCACCTTTATCTCGATCTTCTCGTCGTTCATCCGGTCGTCCGCTCCGTTCCCCTGGCGCTCACGATACTCCACCCGCCCGCGCGCGGGTGCCCTTGGCGATCCCGCTGCCTGCCGCCGTCACGAGTCCTCGACCTTGCCCCGGCCGGCCTTGACGCGCGCGTCGCGCGCCTTGCCGTCGAGCCGACGCGTGACCGACCCGCGCGTGGGCCGCGTGGGACGCCGCGCCTTCGGCAGCACGGCCACGCTGTCCACCAGCTCCTGCAGACGCCGGAGCGCGTCCGCGCGATTCTGCTCGAGGCTGCGATATTGCTGCGCCTTGATGATCACCCAGCCGTCCTTGCTGACCCGTTGATCGGCAAGACGCGCGAGGCGCTCGCGCACGTCCGACGGCAGCGACGACGCCGCGATGTCGAACCGCAGGTGCACCGCGTTGGAGACCTTGTTGACGTTCTGGCCCCCCGCGCCCTGCGCGCGGATCGGGACGATCTCCACTTCCTCGGGGGGGATCACGTAAGGCGGCGGCATGGCGCGTGACCCGCACGCCAACGCGCCTCGGCCGCGCACGTGAGCGCGATGCCAAAGATTCGGGACGTCATGCGGGCTCCTCAGGAAGCAACGACGGGCGAGCGCATTGTCCGTCAACCTCCGACTGTCGTAAACGCAACAGGCGGCTGATGGTCGCGACGCCGGCAGCCGGCGCAACGGCAATCCATGGTCTCGCGCGAGGTATGCTTGAAGCATTGCAATATTTACAAGGGGAACCACCGATGTCGAGATCGTCCACGTTCGCGCTCATGCTCGCCGCCGCTCTGGCGGCGCCGCTGGCCACCGCCCAGAACACCACGCTGTACTCGTGCCCGACGGGCGGCGGCGGCGACCAGGTGACCCGCGGTTTCTACGTGACCGGCTATCCTGGATCGACCCTCTCGACAGTCACCGTCACGTATTACGCGGGCTCGGGCGACGGGACCTACGACGTGACGATGACGGCGCACGCCAACAGCTACGGCGGCGCGCAGGTCGGCCCCACGCTCAACAAGGTGCTCAATCTCGTCGGCACGGGGCCGGTCGCCGTCACCTACGATTTCGGCGGTGCGGCGGTGGCCTCCGGCAGCACGGTGACGTTCTCCCAGGTGCTGAACTCGGGACCCGGCGCCCCGCCGGTCCTGTTCTACGACACGGGCACCGGCACATGCACCAACGTCATCGAGACCAACGGGACCACTCCGCCGCTCGACACCTTCCGCCGCAACGGGATGGGCGTGACGATCGCCGGTGCGGGCTCGCTGGTGCCGGTCGCAGGCATATCACCCGTGCCGGCGCTGTCCGATTACACGCTCGTCGTCCTGGCCGCGCTGCTGGCGGCGGCGGGCGTCATCGTCATGCGCCGCCGCCGCTGACCGGTTCCGGCCGCGTGCGCGCATGAAAACGGGGTCCTCGCGGACCCCGTCTCTCATGCGGCGGCGGCCGCCTCGTCCGGCCGCGCACCCGTTGAAGGCGCTCTCGCCCGGCCTCACCTTCCAGGATCGATGCTTCACCTTTAGCGCCTCCCCATGAATCTCGTCTGCCCGCACTGCGCCACCCGCAATCGCGTTCCCGCCGACCGCCTCGACGACGGACCGAACTGCGGCGCCTGCCACCAGCCTCTGCTGTCGCCGTCGCCGGTCGCAGTGCGCGGCGCGGCACTGCCGAAGTTCGTGGCCGGCACCGATCTCCCCGTGGTCGTCGATTTCTGGGCCGAGTGGTGCGGACCCTGCAAGATGATGGCGCCGGAGTTCGCCGCGGCCGCCGCGCAGCGGCCGCGTGTCCGGTTCGTCAAGGTGGACACCGAGGACGGCCCCGAGTCCGGCGCGACTTACGGCATCCGCAGCATTCCCACGATGGCCCTCTTCCACGGCGGCCGTGAGGTGGCACGCGTGTCGGGCGCGATGCAGGCGAGCCGGATCATCGCGTGGCTCGACCAGCACCTGCCGCAAACGCCCTAGCGGCCCGTCCGATGCCGCCATCGACGCCCGATCCCGTCGACGTCCTTCGCTCGACGTTCGGCTACCCCGCGTTCCGGGACGGCCAGGAAGCGATCGTGCGGCACGTCGTGAGCGGCGGCGACGCGCTGGTGCTGATGCCCACCGGCGCCGGCAAATCGCTGTGCTACCAGATACCTTCGCTGGTGCGCACCGGCACCGGGGTGATCGTTTCGCCGCTGATCGCGCTGATGCAGGACCAGGTCGCGGCGCTCGAGCAGGTGGGCGTGCGCGCCGCGTTCCTCAACTCGACGCTGACGGCGGAGGCCGCCGCGCGCACCGAGCGCGCGCTGCTGGCCGGCGAGCTCGATCTCCTCTACGTCGCGCCGGAGCGGCTCACCACGGCGCGCTGCCTCGATCTCCTCGATCGCGCGAAGATCGCGCTGTTCGCGATCGACGAGGCGCATTGCGTGTCGCAATGGGGCCACGATTTCCGGCCCGACTACCTCGAGCTCTCGCTGCTGCACCAGCGCTATCCGGGCATTCCGCGCATCGCCCTCACGGCCACCGCCGATCCGCTGACGCGCGAGGAGATCGTCGCGCGGCTCGGCCTCGCGAACGCGCACGTGTTCGTGTCGAGCTTCGACCGCCCGAACATCCGCTACACGATCGTCGACAAGGACGACGTCCGCGCGCAACTGCTGCAGTTCATCCGCGACGAGCACGACGGCGACGCCGGCATCGTCTACTGCCTGTCGCGGCGCAAGGTCGACGAGACCGCCGCGTGGCTCGCCGGCAAGGGCGTGCGGGCGCTGCCGTATCACGCCGGCATGGACGCCAGGGCGCGCAGCGAGAACCAGGGCCGTTTCCAGCGCGAGGACGGCATCGTCATCGTGGCCACCATCGCGTTCGGCATGGGGATCGACAAGCCGGACGTTCGCTTCGTGGCGCACGTCGACCTGCCGAAGAGCATCGAGGGCTATTACCAGGAGACCGGCCGCGCCGGCCGCGACGGCGCCTACGCCGACGCCTGGATGGCGTACGGCCTCGCCGACGTCGTCCAGCAGCGGCGCCTGATCGACATGTCGGAAGGCAGCGAGGCATACAAGCGCGTGTCGAGCGCGAAGCTCGACGCCCTGCTGGGACTATGCGAGACGGCCGGCTGCCGCCGCGTCCGGCTGCTCGACTACTTCGGCGAGGCGAGCGCGCCGTGCGGCAACTGCGACACCTGTCTGGCGCCACCGGAGACGTTCGACGCGACCGATGCCGCGCGCAAGGCGCTGTCGGCGATCTACCGCACGGGCCAGCGCTTCGGCGCCGTCCACCTGATCGAGGTGCTGCGCGGGCGCGACAGCGATCGCGTCCGCCGCTGGGAGCACGAGCGCCTCACCGTGTTCGGCGTCGGCGCCGACCTCGACGACGGCGCCTGGCGCGTCGTGTTCCGCCAGCTCGTGGCGCTGGGGTTCGCGCGGGTCGACCACGAGTCGCACGGCGCGTTGCGGCTCACCGAAGCCGCGCGACCGGTGCTGAAGGGCGAAGCCGCGGTCGCGATGCGCCGCGCCGTCGCGCGGCCGTCGCGCGGACGCCGCAGCCGCGGCGCGAGCGCGGCCAGCGAGGCCGGCGTCGACGCCGGACTGCTCGATCGGCTGAAGGCGTGGCGGCTCGCGGAGGCGCGCACGCAGTCGGTGCCGGCGTTCGTCATCCTGCACGACAAGACGCTCGCCGAGATCGCGCGGCAGCGGCCGCGCGGCATCGCCGCGCTCGGCGCCATCAGCGGCATCGGCGCGCGCAAGCTCGAGCGCTATGGCCCGGCGCTGGTGGAGCTCGTCGGCGCGGCGCCGGCCTAGAGCGGCGAGCACAACGCCACGTAGCCTTCCCCCACGTCACCGCGGGCGATCATCGCCGCCTTGGGTTCATCCTGGCGTCCTCCGGAAGCGTCGCGTCAGCGTCCCCAGCGCAGCGCGAGCGGGTTGGCCTCGCGCGCCAGCTCGATGAGGCCAGCGCGCGTGGCGGGGTGAAGCGATTCGAGCGGATGGCGGACGGCATCGCTCGCGATGACGCCGCCTTCCATCATCACCGTCTTGGTGGCCCGCAGGCCGCACTGGCGGTTTTCGTAGTTGATGAGCGGCAAGATACGCGCGTACGCGGCCGCGGCCTCGCCGCGGCGGCCGGCGAAGTGATGCGTGAGCACCGGCTTGATGAGGTCGGGCAGGAGCGCGCTCGACATCGTGCCCGTGGCGCCGGCGTCGAGGTCGGCCATCAGCGTGATCGACTCCTCACCATCGTAGGGACCGGCGATCGCGTCGCCGCCCGCCTCGATCAGCGCCCGCAGCTTGGCCGCGGCACCCGGCACTTCGATCTTGAAGTAGCGGACGAGCGGCACCTCGCGCGCCAGCCGCACGAGGAATGGCACCGTCAGCGTGACGCCGGACAGCGGCGCGTCCTGCACCATCAGCGGCAGGCGGGAAGCGTCGGCCACCGCGGCAAAATGCGCGAGCATGCCGGTCTCGTCGGCGCGCAAGCCCGTGCCGTGGTACGGCGGCATCAGCATCAGCATGTCGGCGCCGCCGGCGGCCGCGCGCCGCGCGCGATCGGCCGCGATGCGCGTGCTGAAATGGCTGCAGGTGACGATCACCGGCACACGCCGGGCGACGTGCGCCAGGCAGAGGTCGGTGAGCGTGTTGCGCTCGTCGTCGGTCAGCAGGAACTGCTCGGAGTAGTTGGCGAGCACGCAGATGCCGTCGACGCCCTGGTCGATCATGCAGTCCAGCACGCGGCGCTGTCCGTCGAGATCGACGTCGCCCGCAGCGGTGAACGGCGTGGGCGCGATGGGAAAGATGCCCCGAAGGGCCTTGTTTTCTGGGGACGTCACGCTGATGTTCTCCGGTGGGCGCGCGGGCGCGAGGCGGGGCATAGTATTGCACTGCCGCTGGCAGGCCCCATGTAACGAACTGATTATGCGGCAATCGCCATCACGACTAGCCCGGAGAGCACGATGAATCCCCGCGATCGAGGAAGCTGGATGTGGGAACAGGCGTTCGACATGCTCGAACAGGCCGACCGCCTGCACCGCCAATTCTTCCAGTTGAGCCGCGAGCGCACGGCGGGCCCGAGCTGGGAGCCGCCCGTCGACGTGCTGGAAAGCCCGCACCACGTGGTCGTGGTCGTGGCGCTGCCCGGCGTGGCGCCCGACCAGCTGCAGGTGGTGGCGGCGAACGGTGCGCTGTCGGTCGTCGGGGAGCGGCCGATGCCCATGGCGGCCGGCGCGGCGTTGAAGCGTCTGGAAATTCCGTATGGCCGGTTCGAGCGCCGCATCGAGCTGCCGCCCGGCCACTACGAGAT
>Ga0207645_10002147_pt1 | contig 15764 bp, 10 predicted proteins | sample KBSM53metaG_FD_184331 | JGI IMG/M metagenome (GOLD analysis project Ga0207645, IMG submission 184331) | Miscanthus rhizosphere microbial communities from Kellogg Biological Station, Michigan, USA - KBS M5-3 metaG (SPAdes) (version 2) | ecosystem: Host-associated > Plants > Roots > Rhizosphere >...
CAGCCGCTTCGACGAGATGCTGGCGGCGGGCGGCGTGCCGCGCCCGCACTGGGACGCGTTCCTGAGAGCGCTCGCAGCGCGCGTCGGGCCCGAGGTCGGCGACACCTTGTCGCTGATGGAACGCGAGATCCGCGAGAACGGCATCACCTACAACGTCTATGCCGACCCGAAAGGCGCCGATCGCCCGTGGGAGGTCGACCCGCTGCCGCTGCTGCTGTCGGCTGACGAATGGGCCGGCATCGAGGCCGGCATCGCGCAGCGCGCCGAGCTGCTGAACCGGGTGCTGGCCGACATCTACGGTCCGCAGTCGCTGCTGCGCAGCGGCGCCATCCCGGCGCCGGTGGTGTTCGGCCACAGCGGCTTCCTGCACCCGGTGCGCGGACTGCGACCGCCCGGCGACACCCACCTGTTCCAGTACGCGGCCGACCTCGCGCGCGCCCCCGACGGCAGCTGGTGGGTCGTCAGCGACCGCACGCAGGCGCCGTCCGGCGCGGGCTATGCGCTCGAGAACCGGCTCGTCGTCTCGCGCGTGTTCCCGCAGATGTTCAGCGACCTGAACGTGCAGCACCTCGCGTCGTACTTCGCGGCGCTGCGCGACTCGCTGCTGCGCTGGGCACCGAAGCCGGCCGCCGGCGATGGTGCGCCGCTGGTCGTGCTGCTGACGCCGGGCCCGTACAACGAGACCTACTTCGAGCACGCGCTGCTGGCGCGCTACCTCGGCTTCGCGCTGGTCGAGGGCAGCGACCTGACGGTGCGCAGCGGCTGCGTCTGGATGAAGACGGTCGAGGGCCTGAAGCGGGTCCACGCGATCCTGCGCCGCCAGGACGACGACTACTGCGACCCGCTCGAGCTGCGCTCCGATTCGGCCCTCGGCGTCGCCGGCCTCACCGACTGCGCGCGCCGCGGCACGGTGTTCATCGGCAATGCGCTCGGCTCGGGCGTGATCGAGTCCGGCGCGCTGCTCGGCTACCTGCCGGCGCTGTCGGAGCAGCTGCTCGGCGAGCCGCTGAAGCTGCCGTCGGTGGCGACCTGGTGGCTCGGCGAACCGGCGGCATTCGACGACGCCTGGAAGCGCCTGGACAAGCTGCTGATCAAGCCGCTCGAGCGCTCGGCGCGCGAGCCGGCGGTGTTCGGTGCCGACCTGTCGGCCGACGAGCGCATCTTGCTGCGCGCCCGCGTCGCGGCGCGGCCGCAGCGCTATGTCGCGCAGGAGTGGGTGCATGTGTCGCAGGCGCCAGTGCTCGAGCGCAGCCACGCGCCGGCGCGCCGCGCGCAAGATGCGCTCGGGCCGCATGGGGCGCGTGACGTGCTCGCGCCGCGCGCGGTCGGCCTGCGCGTGTTCGCGGTCGCCACGCCCGACGGCTACCGCGTGATGCCCGGGGGCCTGACGCGGGTCGCGGTCGACGGCGATTCGCGCGTGATCGCGATGCAGCGCGGCGGCCGATCGAAGGACACCTGGGTGCTGTCGGGCGCGCCGGTGAATGCATCGTTCTCGCTGCTGTCGACCACCGTGAGCGCCGACGACCTGGTCGGCGCGCGCGCCAACCTGCCGTCGCGCGCGGCCGAGAACCTGTTCTGGTACGGCCGCTACGGCGAGCGCTGCGACAGCGCCGCACGCACCTTGCGGGTCGCGATCGCCGGCCTGCTGGAGCACAACGCCGAGCCGTCCGACGGCCTCGCGCCGGCGATCGCGCTGGCGCACCGCGTCGGCCTGATCGACGACACGCAAGACGCGCGCATCGCGCTGCTGCGCGCCGCGACGCATCCCGACGAGGCGCTCGCCCAACGCCTGCACCAGCTCTCGCGCACCGCGTTCAACCTGCGCGACCGCATGTCGGCCGACAACTGGCGCACCCTGAACCAGCTCGCCGCCGACCCGGTGTTCCAGCGCGGCGCCGCGCTGCCCTTGGCGCTGAGCTGGCTCGACCGCGCCGTGACGTCGATGATGACCCTGTCGGGCTTCGTGCTCGACGGCATGACGCGCAGCGCCGGCTGGCGCTTCCTGTCGATCGGTCGGCGCATCGAGCGGCTGTCGAACCTGTGCGCCGCACTGCAGGTCGCGACCACCGAAGGCACCGCGCACGGCCTGGACTGGCTGCTCGACCTGACCGACTCGACCGGCACCTACCGCTCGCGCTACCTGGTCGCGCCCGAATGGATGCCGGTGCTCGACATCCTGGTGCGCGACGAGACCAACCCGCGCGCGATCGCGTTCCAGGTCAAGGGCCTGGTCGAGTACATCGCCAAGCTCGAGCTCAGCCACGGCCGTTTCGCCAGCGACGTGCTGGCGCCGGCGCAGGCGGCGCTGCGCGAGCTCGCGCCGCACGACCTGCACCCCGAGAGCGCCGCGCTGGCCGCCCTGCTCGACCAGCTGCGCCGCTGTGCCGGCACGGTGTCGGACGAGCTGACCCTGAAGTTCTTCCAGCATGCGGCGTCGCGCAGCGTGCTGTCGCTGGTCGCCTAGAGGCTGAGAGCTCGCGAGGCCATCCGCATGAAACCGCAGCGCTACACGGTCGAGCACATCACGCATTACGCGTACACCGCACCGGTGTCGCAGTCGTGGCAGCTCGCCCGGCTGACGCCGCGCATGCTGCCGTGGCAGCGGCTGCTGTCGCACAGCCTGCAGATCGATCCGCCGGCCGATGAACGCCGCGACGAGCTCGACAGCTTCGGCAACATGGTCACGCACTTCGGGCTGCATGGCGCGCACCGGATGCTGCGGGTGCGGATGGAATGTGTGGTCGAGGTGATGGCGCGGCCCGCGGTCGATGGCGACGCCGTCGCGCTGGCCTCGCCAGCACAGGCACAGGCGCAGGCGCAGACGATGTCGGCGACCGCGATGGCGCAATCCCAGTCCGTTGGGGCGGCCGCGCCACTGAGCTGGGAAGCGGTGCGCGAGGCGATCCGCCGCGACCCGGCGCAGGACGACCTGATCCCGGCCAGCATGAGCGAGCCCACGCCGCTGGTGCCGTTGTCCGAAGGTGCGCGCCACTACGCGAGCAAGTCGTTCGGGCGCGGCCGGCCGTGGCTCGACGCGGTCACCGAGCTGACGCACCGCATCCACAACGACTTCGAGTTCGAGCCCGGCGCGACGACCGTCAGCACCTCGGTCGACGAGGTGCTCTACCAGCGCAGCGGCGTGTGCCAGGATTTCGCGCACCTGATGCTCGCCTGCCTGCGCGGCCACGGCCTGCCGGCGCGCTATGTGTCGGGCTACCTGCTGACCGACCCGCCGCCCGGCATGCAGCGCCTGATGGGCGCCGACGCCTCGCATGCCTGGGTCGCGGCCTACTCGCCGCAGCACGGCTGGGTCGAGTTCGATCCGACCAACGACCAGCTCGCCGACCAGCGCTACATCACGCTGACCTGGGGCGCCGATTTCGCCGACGTCGTGCCGCTGCGCGGCGTGATCTACGGCGGCGGCGACCAGCGCATGGACGTGCAGGTCAGCGTGATCCCGCGCTGAGCCGACGGAGCGAAGGACCTATGCAATTGTGCAGCGCAGTGGGCTCGCTCAGAGGCCGTTCGATGGTTGATGGGCGAAAGCCTCACAGCCTCTGATCCGCCACGGGGGAGCCCGATCGGGGGTGCTCGTGAGAGGGGTGGCCCATGGGCCCCAATCCCGCCTTCGTCGGGATATTCGGCACGCGGCTGCGCCGCAAAACTCTGTCTCGTCAACACGCATCGCCGATGCCCGAGGAGAACGAGACATGGCCCGCTTCCACTTCGACCTTCGCACGATCCTCGGCAGCCGCGCCGCGCATCACGCCGTCTCGCGGCGCGCGCTCGCCGCGCTGCACGTGGCAGACGTGGCAGACATGGCCGACGCGGCCGAACCCGCCGAGCTGACGAAAGGTCCCGGCTGGTTCGATTCGAGCTGGGAACTGGTGCACGGCCTCGAGGTCCGCGAAGGCTTGCCGGCCAACCCGAGCGTCAACGAATGGCTGACCGTGTGCCTGGCCGAGCGGTGAGGATCGCCCGCCCCGGGGCGCGACGTTCAGCGGTTGCCGACGTTCAGCGCGGGCTCGCGCGCAAGCTCGCCAGCCACGGCCTCGCCGAGCTCGATCACCGCGAGCGCGTAGTAGCTCGACCAGTTGTAGCGAGTGACCGCGTAGAAGTTGCTGGTGCCCGCGACATAACTCGGCGCCGCGTCGCCGTTCTGCAGCTCGACCAGCGCGAGCGGGCCGACGCCGCCCGAGCCCGTGAGCCGCACATCGGCAGCGAACGCCGCCGCATCGAGGCGCGCGCCGCGGCCTGTGAAATCATCGAGCTCGAAGGTCGGCAGGATGTCGGGGCCGAGCAGCACCGCGCGGTCGGCGGTATCGACCGGCACCGCGACGCCGAAGTGCGTCGGCAGGCCGCGGCGCCAGCCGAACTCCGCCAGGTAGTGCGCGACGCTGCCGATCACGTCGGCAGCGCTGTCGCGCAGGTCGATGCGGCCGTCGCCGTCGAGATCGACCGCGTACTTGCCGACGCTCGACGGCATGAACTGCGGCATGCCCATCGCGCCGGCGAAGCTGCCGCGCGGCTGGAGCGGATCGGTGCTCTCGTTCCGGCACAGCACGATGAAGCTCTCGAGCTCGTCGCGGAAGAACACGCTGCGGTCGCGGCGCCCGGCCGGGAAGTCGAACGCCAGCGTCGCGAGCGCGTCGATGACGCGATAGCTGCCCATCTGCTGGCCATACAGCGTCTCGACGCCGACGATGCCGACGACGATCTCGGGCGGCACGCCATAACGCTCCTCGGCCAGCTTGAGCCACTTCTCGTTGGCGCGCCAGAACGTCGCGCCGGCGCGGACGCGGCCCGGCTCGACGAAGCGGCTGCGGTACGCGGCCCAGTTCTTCGTCGTGCCGGCCGGCGGTGGCATGATGAAGCGCGCGACGCTCGGCTGGTAGCGCGCGCGCTGCAGCACGTCCTGCACCCAGGCGGCATCGAGGCCGCGGCGCTCGGCGAGTTCGGCGCCGAAGCGCATCACGTCGTCGCGCCGGCCGTAGGTGACGACGTCGGGGGCGTCGTCGCCGGCCTTCGCGCCCTTCGCGGCCTTCGTCTTCGCCGCCTTTGACGTCTTCGCTGCCTTCGCCGGCTTGACGGGCTTCGCGGCCTGCGAGACGCCGGTTGCCGCGAGAGTCAGCGTGAAGACGAACAGGGTCGGCGCAGCGGCGCGCGCAAGTACGGACAGAAGCATGAGGCGTCGATCGAAGTCGGTGACTGCGGCAAGCACAGGCGTGCGGCAGATTATCGCGGCACGCCTGCCCCGCCCTGCAGGCGCAGCAGCCGCGCACGGAGCACGAATTCACGCGTCAGCGCCGCATCGGGCCGGGCGCGGTTGTCGCGGCCGTAGCGCTGGCGTTCCAGTCCGTCGAGCAGCGCGGCGAGCGCTTCGCCGTCGGTGCCGAAGCGCGCGCGCACGCGCTGCGCCAGCCCGCGCGGCGGCTCGTGCGCGCCGCTGGGCAGGCCGAGGGCGCGCAAGGTGCGGCGCAGCCGCGCCATCTGGCGCTGCCACGGGTCGGTGTGGTGGCGGTCCCACCAGGCCCATGCGGCCCCGGCCAGCGCCAGCGTGCTGAGCGCGCCGATCAGCAGCAGCGCCAGGTCCTGCCAGCTCGGCGACGCGAAGCCGAGCTTCTTCAGCACATCGAGCTGCTGACCGCGCGCGTAGTTCAGCACCCACTGGTTCCAGCGGTTGTTGATCGCCTCCCAGCCGTCGCGCAACCGCGCCAGCAGCTCCGGGCTGACATTCGCGATCGCGCCGGCGACCATGCCCTGCGGCGGCGCGAGCCGGCGGCCGCGGTCGATGCGCTCGGGCGCCACCGCGGCGGTCGGGTCGGCGCGCACCCAGCCCTCGCCGGGCTGCCAGTACTCCGCCCAGGCATGGGCGGCGTTCTGGCGCACGACCCAGAAGCCGTCGACCGGCAGCGGGTCGATGCCTTGAAAGCCGGTGACGACGCGCGCCGGCACGCCGAGCGCGCGCATGACGACGACGAACGCGGCCGCGAAATGCTCGCAGAAGCCCTCGCGGCGATCGAGCCAGAACTCGTCGACCGCGTCACGCCCGTACTCGCCCGGCGCGATCGTGTAGCTGTAGCCCTCGGTGCGGATGCGCCGCAGCAGCACGCCGGCGAGCGCGCGTGCATCGGCGCTCGCATAGCGCGGATCGCGCCGCAGCGCCGCGGCCCATTCGAGGGTGCGCGGGTTCGCGCCCGCCGGCAGCGCCAGCGCGGCGCGCAGCTGCCGCGTCGGCACGGTCGGGCCGTGGCTGAACTGCGGGTACGACTCGGCCCGAAAGCGCAGCCGCTCGAGCACGGGTCGGCTCGCGAACCACTGCAGGTCGGGCGTGGCCGTCACGTCGAAGCCCTCGATCGCGGGCGCGACCGCGGTCGCCTCGAGCAGCGGCAGGTTGGTCAGGCGCAGCGGCTCCAAGGTCATCTCGTAACGCACCGGCGCACCGCGCGCGCGCAAGCCGTCCGGCCCCGGCGCGGCGCTCTGCGGCTCGGGCGGCCCGGGCAGCCACTCGACCCCGTCGAAGCGCGACAGCACCGGCCCGCGGAAGTACTGCGCGCCCGGCGCGGGCGGCTCGCCGGCGTCGAAGCGCAGCCGCATCACGACCGCGTCGTCCTGCGCGATCTCGGCGACCGAGCCCATGCGCATCGAGTTCGACAGGCCGGTCTTCGCGACGCCGTCCTGCGGCACGCCCCACAGCGGCCCGATGCGCGGAAACAGCACGAACAGCAGCACCATGATCGGCGCGCCGAGCAGCGCGGTGCGCGCCGCCAGCCGGCTCGCCTGGCGCAGGCTCGGCTGGCCGACCGGCATGTGGGCGAGCACGAGCGCGGTCAGCAGGCCCCAGACCGAGACCAGCATCGCGGCGGCGACCGCGAGCGACTGCGAATAGAGGAAGTGCGTCAGCACGATGAAGAAGCCGAGGAAGAACACGACGAAGGCGTCGCGGCGGGCGCGCAGCTCGAGCGTCTTCAGCGCCATCAGCACCACCGCCATCGTCACGCCCGGCTCCTTGCCGAGCAGGGTGCGGTGCGACCAGAAGGTCAGCCCGGTCGCCAGCAGCAGCACCGCGACCAGCACCCAGCGCCCGGGCAGCGCGGCGCCACCGAGCGCGAGCTGGGCGCGCCAGAGCAGCACGACCAGGGTCAGCAGCGAGCACCATGCCGGCAGGTGTCCGGCGTGCGGCAGCACGGTCCAGCCGATCACGAACAGCAGGAACAAGGTGTCGCGCGTGTCGCGCGGCAGGTGCTGCCAGCGCAGCCGCAGCGGTGCCCGCAGCGCCTGCAGCGCCGAGAGCGCGCGCCGCGACGCGGCCGATCCGGGTGCGTGCGCCGCCGGCTCGATCACGGCCACAGCGCGAGCGCCTCCAGGCAGCGCCGGCGCTGCGCCGGGCCACCGGCCGGCGCGATCTCGACGCCGGGCAGGCGCAGCCCGTAGTCGGCGCCGGCGCGGTGCGCCAGCAGCGTCCAAGCGGTCAGGCGCGACAGCCGCTCCTCGGGCGCGAGCGCGCCGCAGTGCTGCCAGTCGAGCCAGAGCTGCTGCTGCACCGACGCGCTGGTGTCGCGGCTGACGAGCTCGCCGCCGGCCTCGATCGCCTTCGCGGTCTTCTTCCACGCGATCAGCTGGGTCGGATCGCCACGCCGGTAGGCGCGCACGCCCTCGACCTCGCCGCCACCGGCGCTGCGCGCCTGCATCGGCCCGCCGGGCACCGCGCGCGCACTCGGCAGCGCGGCTGGCGGGCGTTCGGGCTGCGGGTAGACGAGCAGCTGTGCCGCCGGCCGCCAGACCGTCCAGGTGCGGAACAGGCCGAGCGGAAAGCGCGTCTCGGCGCCGAGCGTCGGCACCTCGGCGCGGCCGCGTGCGGTCGCGATGAAGCGCAGCTGTGCGGGGCTCTGGCCGAGCGCCGGCACGTTGATCCAGGTCAGCGTCGCGTCCGGCGCGCCGGCAAGCTTGAGGCCGATGCCGAAGCGCGCGGCGCCGGGGCTGGTCAGCACCACGTCGAGCGCGACCGCGTCGCCGACGAACACCGGCGCGACCGGCTTCAGGTGCAGGGTCAGGCCGCGCAGGGTCGCGTGGGTCAGGTGCATCGAGACCACGCCGCTGCCGGCGAGCAGGAAGGTCAGCACATAGCCCAGGTTGAGCTGGTAGTTGATCGAGCCGAGCAGCAGCACGACCAGCGTCAGCGCGAACATCAGCCCGGCGCGCGTCGGCAGGATGTAGACATTGCCTTGCGTCAGCAGCAAGGTGTCGGTGCGCGGCTGGCGCGCCTGGACCCAGCGCTGGAAGCGGCGGCGCACGAACCGCGCCGGGTTCAGTGCGGCGGCCTGCATGCGATGACCTCTCGACCTCTGTTCAAGGCAGCGCGACCGCCTCGATCATCGCGCGCACCTGCTCGACCCGGCCGCGCCCGGCGCCGGCGACCGGGATCAGCCGGTGCGCGATCGTCTGCGGCAGCACCGCCTGGACGTCGTCGGGCGCGATGTAGTCGCGCTGGCCGAGCAGCGCGCGTGCCCGCGCCGCGCGCAGCACCGCGATGCCGGCGCGCGGGCTCAGCCCCTCGACGAACCAGCGGCCCGAGCGCGTCGCCGCGATCAGCGCCTGCAGGTAGTCGAGCAGCGCATCCGAGGCATGCACCTGCTGCACCGCGCGCTGCGCGCTCACCAGCTGCTCGGGCGTCATCACCGCGCTCAGCGCCTGGATCGCCTCGCGTCGGTCCTGGCCCGCCAGCAGCGCACGTTCGCTCGCCTGGTCGGGGTAGCCGAGCGTGATGCACATCAGGAAGCGGTCGAGCTGCGACTCGGGCAGCGGGTAGGTGCCCAGTTGGTCGCTCGGGTTCTGCGTCGCGATCACGAAGAACGGCTCGGGCAGCGCGCGGGTCTCGCCTTCGACGCTGACCTGGTGTTCCTCCATCGCCTCGAGCAGCGCGCTCTGCGTCTTCGGGCCGGCGCGGTTGATCTCGTCGGCCAGCAGCACCTGCGCGAACACCGGGCCGGGGTGGAACACGAAGCTTTCGCGGCTGCGCTCGTAGACGCTGACGCCGATCAGGTCCGACGGCATCAGGTCGGCGGTGAACTGCGCGCGCGCGAAGCGCAGGCCGAGCGAGACCGCGAGCGCATGCGCCAAGGTGGTCTTGCCCACGCCCGGCACGTCTTCGATCAGCAGGTGCCCGCCGGCCAGCATGCAGGCGATGCAGTCTTCGATCTGGGATCGCTTGCCGACGATAATCGAGCCGATCTGGTCGATCAATTGGGTGAGTCGGGCGGCAAGCGGTTTGTCCATCCGGCCACCTTACCCGAAAAGCCTCGGGAGGCTGTCGGGCTTTGGGATGGCCCCGCGCCGGGGCGAGTCGGGGTGCCAGACGAGGCGCCGGCGAGGCGGTGTGGCCGGCCCACACAACGAGCCGGCAACGACGGATGGCACCCCGAATCGCCCCGGCCCGAAGGGTTGGGCCAGAATCGGGGCCGATGCGGCGTTGCAAATGCTCGCCGGACGTCCAGTCCGGCTGCGCTTTGCGCCTTGCCTCGGCCCCGCTTCTGGCCCAACGCGGGGCCATCCCAAAGCCCGACAGCCTCCTAGCAATGCCCCGATGACGACAGCCTTCTACAGCCATCCCGATTGCCGCGGCCACGACATGGGCCAAGGGCACCCCGAGTGCGCGCAGCGGCTCGATGCGATCGACGACTACCTGCTCGCCAGCGGCCTCGATGTCGCGATCGAGCGCATCGAGGCACCGCCGGTCGATCTCGCCGACGTCGGCCGCGCGCATGCGAGCGGCTATGTCGCCGAGCTGCGCGACCTGCTCGAGCGCGTCGCCGCCGACGGCCGCATGCGGGCGATCGATCCCGACACCGTCGCCGGCGCCGGCACCTGGGCCGCGGTGCAGCGCGCCGCCGGCGCCGCGGTCGCGGCGACCGACGCGGTGCTCGACCGCCGCGCCGAGAACGCGTTCTGCGCGGTGCGCCCGCCGGGCCACCATGCGACGCGCGAAGCGGCGATGGGTTTCTGCTTCTTCAACAACGTCGCGATCGCGGCGCGCCATGCGCTCGACGTGCGCGGCCTCGAGCGCGTCGCGATCGTCGACTTCGACGTGCACCACGGCAACGGCACCGAAGACATCATCGCCAATGACGAGCGGGTGCTGATGGTCAGCATCTTCCAGGACCACCTCTACCCGTTCAGCGGCGGCGTGCCGCTGGGCACCAACATGATCAATGTGCCGGTGCCGGCCTACACGCGCGGGGCCGCGGTGCGCGAGCTGATCGAGGCCAACTGGATGCCGCGCCTCGAGGCCTTCCGCCCGCAGATGATCTTCATCTCGGCCGGCTTCGACGCCCACCGCGACGACGAGCTCGGCCAGCTCGGCCTGGTCGAGGCCGACTACGAATGGATCACGCGCCGCATCAAGGGCGTGGCCGAGCGCCATGCGCAGGGGCGCATCGTGTCGTGCCTCGAAGGCGGCTACAACCTCGGCGCGCTGGCGCGCAGCGTCGCCGCGCACCTGCGCGTGCTCGCCGGCGTCTGACGGGCGCACGATGGCCAGCACGCTCAATGCCGACGAATTCAAGGAACTGCTGAGGGAACTGACGCAGCTCGGCGCCCTCGCCGAGCTCGGCGTGCTGGCCGGCTGCCTCGTGCTCGCGTGGACAGTGGTGCGCCTGATCCGCGGCCGCGAGGCGCCGCGCGATTCGATCTGGTTCGGCCGCAACCTGTTCGACGGCGTGCTGTTCCCGGTTATCGCGCTGCTGCTCGCGTTCGTCGCGAAGATGGTGCTGCACACCACGCTGAAGGCCGCGGTGTTCAAGCTCGCAATCCCGATCCTGATCTCGCTGGTCGTGATCCGGCTCAGCGCACGGGTGCTGAGCGTCACGTTCCCGCAGGCACGCTGGGTGCGCATCCTCGAGCGCAGCATCTCGTGGCTGGCCTGGATCGCGGTGGTGCTGTGGATCACCGGCGTGCTGCCGATCATGATGGAGGCGATGGACGACCTGACCTGGAAGGTCGGCGCGGCCCGCGTCAGCCTGCGCAACATCGTCGAAGGCTCGCTGACCGCGGGCTTCGTGATGGTGCTCGCGCTGTGGATCTCGGCCGCAGTCGAGAAGCGCCTGCTGCACGGCACCGGCAACACGCTGTCGCTGCGCAAGATGGCGTCGAGCATCGTGCGTGCGCTGCTGCTGTTCGTCGGGCTGCTGATCGCGTTGTCGGCGGTCGGCATCGACCTGACCGCGCTCTCGGTGCTCGGCGGCGCGATCGGCGTCGGCGTGGGCTTCGGGCTGCAGAAGATCGCGGCCAACTACGTCAGCGGCTTCGTCGTGCTGGCCGAGCGGTCCCTGCGCATCGGCGACATGGTCAAGGTCGACGGCTTCGAGGGCCGCATCACCGACATCCGCACCCGCTACACCGTGATCCGCGCGCTCAACGGCCGCGAGTCGATCGTGCCGAACGAGATGCTGATCACGCAGCGCGTCGAGAACTCGTCGCTCGCGGACCGGAAGGTCGCGATCAACAGTCTGGTGCAGGTCGCGTACGGCACCGACGTGCGCGCGCTGTGCCGCAAGATCGAGCACACGGTGCGCGCGGTGCCGCGCGTGATCGGCGATCCGGGGCCGGCGGTGCAGCTCGCCGATTTCGCTGCCGACGGCATCAACCTGAACATCGGGTTCTGGATCGGCGACCCCGAGAACGGCAATGGCAACGTGCGCTCCGACGTGAACCTCGCAGTGCTCGACCTGCTGAATGCCGAGGGCATCGAGATCCCGTTCCCACAGCGGGTGATGCACGCGCCACCGGCACCGCCGGGGGCGCCACCCGATGCCTCGCCGGCCGCGGCAGTGCCTCCTGCCACCGCACCGGGCCCCGCGACTTCGCCGTGACGCTCAGAGGCTCGGAGACATTTGGTGATCGAAAGACTGCGGCAAGCCTCTCAGCGAGTCGCCTGCGCTGCGCAATTGCATAGGCGCTTCGCTGCGGCGACTCAGGCCGAGAAGCGCAGCACGCCGTCGTCGAGGGCACCGAAGCGCAGGCTGATCAGGTCGGCGAGGTAGTTCTGGTTCAGCTTCCAGGGCTTGACCGTGCCCTGCTTCGGCAGCTGCGCCAGTGCGCGCTGGAAGTAGCCCGACGAGAAGTCGGCCCACGGCTGCAGCGCCATCGCGGGGTCGTGCGGCTGCACCCTGCACTGGCGCGCGCCATGGCGCTGCATGTGGTTCAGCAGCCGGCAGACGAACGCGCTCGCGAGATCGGCCTTCAGGGTCCATGAGGCGTTGGTGTAGCCGAACACCGACGCGAGATTGGGCACGCCGCCGAACATCACGCCCTTGTAGCTGACGAGCCGTGCCGGCTCGATCGGTCGGCCGTCGACGCTGATCTCGATGCCATTCATCACGGCCATCTTCAGCCCGGTGGCCATCACGACCAGGTCGGCCGGCAATTCGGTGCCACTGCCGAGACGCAGGCCGGTCGCGGTGAAGGCCTCGATCGTGTCGGTGACGACTTGCACCCGCTGCGACCGGATCGCGCGGAACAGGTCGCCGTCGGGCGCCAGGCACAGGCGCTGCTCCCAGGGGTTGTAGCGCGGCGTGAAATGGGTCGCGACGTCGTAGCCCGGCGCCAGCTGGCGCGCGACGAGCTTCAGCAGCGCGGCCTTCGCGCGCTGCGGGCGGCGCCGACACCACGTGAAGACCGCCAGCGCGAGCAGCAGGTTCTTCCAGCGCGCGATCGCCTGCGCCGCGTCGTGCGGCAGGTGGCGCATCAGCCAGAGCGCGACCGTGTCGACCGACGGCCGTGCCAGCACATAGCTCGGCGAGCGCTGCAGCAGGGTCACGTGGGCCGCCCGCTTCGCGAGCTCGGGCACCAGCGTGACCGCGGTCGCGCCGCTGCCGATCACGACGACGCGCCGGCCAGCCACATCGATGTCGTCGGGCCAGTGCTGCGGATGCACGACGCGCCCGGTGAAGCGCTCGCGGCCCGCGAACTCGGGCGTGTAGCCCTCGGCATGGTCGTAGTAGCCGCTGCACATCAGCAGGAATGCACAGCGCAGCCGCAGCGGGGCGGCGCCGTCGCGCTCGATCTCGACCGTCCACTGCGCCTCGGCCGACGACCATGCGGCGCGGCGCATGCGGTGGCCATAGCGGATCAACGCGTCGACGCCGTGCTCGTGCGCGGTGTCGCGCAGGTACTGCAGGATCGCCGGGCCGTCGGCGATGGCCTTCGCGCCGGTCCAGGGGCGGAACGAATAGCCGAGCGTGTACATGTCGGAATCGGAGCGCACGCCCGGGTAGCGGAACACGTCCCAGGTGCCGCCGAGGGCCTGGCGCGCCTCGACGATCGCGATGCGGCGGCCGGGGCAGCGCCGCTGCAGATGGCAGGCCGCGCCGATGCCGGACAGGCCGGCGCCGACGATCAGCACGTCGACCGATTCGTCGGTCATGCCGGGCTCCTCGCCCACGCTTTCGCCTGCGGTTTGCTCGCCCACGGTCTCGTTGCCCATCCTGGCTCCCTCCAGCGTCAGCTCAACGCGGCCGTCGCGCGCGCGATCACCGCCTCTTCGTCGCTGCGCAGCACCTGCACGTCGACCGGCCCGATCCAGGCCGCGCCGTCGATGATGCGCCGGCGCAGCTCGGCGGCGTGCTCGCCGATGCCGCCGGTGAACACCAGCGTGTCGATGCCGCGCAGCGCGGCGACCATCCCGGCGAGCTCGCGCAGCGCGTGCTCGACGAAGTAGTCGATCGCGAGTGCGGCACCCGGCGCGGCCGACGCCATCAGTTCGCGCATGTCGCCCGACACGCCCGACAGTGCGAGCAGCCCCGACTCGTGGTACAGCAGCTGCGCGACCGCGTCGGCGCTGCGGCCCTGGCACTGCAGCAGGTACAGCACGGCCGCCGCATCGAGCCGGCCGCAGCGCGTGCCCATCGGCAGGCCGTCGAGCGGCGAGAAGCTCATCGTCGTCGCGATCGACCGACCCGCGGCGATCGCGCACATGGACGCGCCGTTGCCGAGATGCGCGACGACCAGGCGGCCGCGCGCGCGCAACGGGTCGGCCGCGACCAGCTGCGCCAGGATCGATTCATACGACAGCCCGTGAAAGCCGTAGCGGCGCACGCCCGCATCGAACAGCGCCTGCGGCAGCGCGAAGCGGCGATTCAGTGCCGGCTGGCCGGCATGGAACGCGGTGTCGAAGCACGCGACCTGCGGCAGGCCCGGGAACGCCCGCCGCGCCGCCGCGACGCCGGCGACGTTGTGCGGCTGGTGCAGCGGCGCCAGCGGCATCAGCGCGTCGATCTGCGCGAGCACCGCATCGTCGATGCGCACTGGCTGCACGAGGTGCATGCCGCCATGGACGATGCGGTGGCCGACCGCACCGACCTGCGCGCCGCGCTGCCGCAGCCAGGCCAGCACCGCGTCGATCGCATCGTCGTGGGTCGGCGTCGCGCCGGCATGCGCGAGCGCGGCGTCATGCACCACCGCGCCGGCGGCGTCGCGCACCTCGAGGCGCGCGCCGGGCCCGCCGCCGAGGCCGCCGAGGCCGTCGACCTGCCCGGCGAAGGCCGGCGCCGCGGGCTGCGCGCGCGCGAACAGCGCGAACTTCAGCGACGACGAGCCGGCGTTCAGCGTGAGCAGGTGATCGGTCATGCGAGGTCGCGCGGTTCGAGTGGCGGTGCATCGACGCCGCCGCTGCGCAGGTTCAGCCGCGGGCGCGGGCGCGTTCCTCTTCCTGCAGGCGCAGCACGCGCCGCTGCACCTTGCCGGTCGTCGTCATCGGCAGCGCGTCGATGAACTCGATCTCCTTCGGGTACTCATAGGGCGCGAGTTGGCCGCGCACATGGGCCTGCAGCGCCGCGATCAGGGCGTCGTCGCCGACGAAGCCGTTCGCGAGCACGATATAGGCCTTCACGAGCGCGCCGCGCTGGGCATCCGGCTTGGGCACGACCGCGGCGTTCGCGACCGCGACATGCTTGACCAGGCAGTTCTCGATCTCGCTCGGGCCGATGCGGTAGCCGGCGGCCTTGAAGACATCGTCGCTGCGGCCCTGGTACCAGAGGTAGCCGTCGGCGTCCATCACGGCCATGTCGCCGGTGCGGCACCAGGAGTCCGTCGGGTCGCCGGTGAACTTGGCCAAGGTCGCGGCGTCGTTGTTCCAGTAGCCGAGGAAGAACACCGGATCGAGATCGCCATGCACGTCGCGCCGGTGCAGCGCGACATCGCCGGGCGTGCCGCGCGGGCATTCGTTGCCATCGGCGTCGATCACCGCGATGCGGTGGCCCGGGTACGGCCGGCCCATGCTGCCGGGCCGCGCCGGCCACTTGCGGTGCGAGTTGCCGACGATGTAGTTCATCTCGGTCTGGCCGAACATCTCGTTGACCGGCACCCCGAGTGCATCGCGGCACCAGCCGAACACCGCGTCGCCGACCGCCTCGCCGGCGCTCATGATCGCGCGCAGCCGCAGCGCATGGTGGCGGCGCGGCTCGGGCACGGCCTTCATCATCGCCTTCAGCGCGGTCGGGAACAGGAAGGTGTGCGTGACGCCGTGGCGCGCCATCAGCTCGAATGCGGTCTCGGGCGAGAAGCGCCCGTGGTAGGCGACGATCTCGCGGCCGAAATACAAGGTCGGCAGCAGCGCGTCCATCAGGCCGCCGGTCCAGGCCCAGTCCGCGGGGCTCCAGAAAACGGCGTGTTCTGGGGCCCCGAGGCTGGGCCTCGGCCTTGACTTGACGCTCCCCTTTCCCCGCTCCCCTTTCCCCAGGGAAAGGGGCCTGATGTTTCCTGGGTCCAGG
>Ga0207645_10002158_pt1 | contig 15723 bp, 10 predicted proteins | sample KBSM53metaG_FD_184331 | JGI IMG/M metagenome (GOLD analysis project Ga0207645, IMG submission 184331) | Miscanthus rhizosphere microbial communities from Kellogg Biological Station, Michigan, USA - KBS M5-3 metaG (SPAdes) (version 2) | ecosystem: Host-associated > Plants > Roots > Rhizosphere >...
GGCTTGCTGAACCGCTCGCGCGCCTGTTTGAGGAGCACGCGCTTGTCCCACCACAGACTCGGGTCGATCGCGACGTAGGCGTTGAACGCCTCGGGCATCGTGTATAGGGCGTTGATCGTCGTGATCCCGCCTAACGAATGCCCGACGAATACACGGTACGGCGCGGTGCGATAGTCGTGCTCGATGCGCGGGATGAGCTCGGTCGTGATGAACGTCAGGAAATTGGGCATCCCGCCGCTCGCGGCGAGCGCGGGCTGTGGCTTGCCGTCCGGGTCGCGGTCCGTGTGCGTCGGCGTCATGTCGCGCGTCCGGTTCGTGTTCGGGATCGCGACGACGATCATCTCCGGCAGGACGAACGTGGCATTGATCCCCGTCCCGAGGATCTGGAGCAGGCCGGTGACGGAGTGGAAGTGCGCGTCGCCGTCGAGCAGGTAGAGCACTGGGTAGCGCTTCGGCAGATACGTCGTGTCCGAGTACGACGGCGGCGTGTAGACCAGGAACTTTCGGTTTTCCTTGAGCGTCGGCGACCAGACGGAATCGGTGGCGCCGATGGTGACGGCTCCGCTCTTGGCTTGAGCCTTCAGCATTGCCAGCGGAGCCGCGAGAAACAGAAAGAGGCTGAACGCGATGTGTCGCATGAGGCAGGTGGCAGGGGGACGTTGATGCGATGGTGAACTAAGAGAGCCAAGATGAACGCCCCACGCAACACATCGAGTTCCAGTGGTCTAGGCTGTCACGGCTCGATCCCAATCGATGCGATACGCGTGTGTCCAGCCAAACATTCGCTCTGGCGTGAGAACAGTCTTCAGCGCGATCGGCATCAGCAGGTTCACCAGGGCCTTCGCGATCGGCCCGGATGCCTTTCTACCGTTGGTCTTCGCGGCGTTGGCGGCGATCTTCTCGACCCTCGGGCGGCGGAGCCGCTCGTAGCTCCGAAACGCCGCGGACACGTCAGGGACATCGCGAAGGCACCGAGCCAGCTCGATCGAGCTCTCGAGTGCGAGTGAGACGCCCTGTCCGGAGCTCGACGACGGTGCGTGAGCGGAATCGCCGACGAGTACCATGCGGCCACGGTGCCACCGCGGGACGTTAGGCAGCGCCTCCATCGCCCCCAGCACGAAGAGATTCTCGGGGCCCGTGTGCTCGACAAGCGCGCGGCCCGGCACGTCGTCCGCATGCACATCGCGGAGTTGGGTGAGCCATTCGGATGCGGAGATGGCCCGCGCCTCGTTGAAGCCGAGCGGCGTCTCGCTCGGCAAATTGCTGAACCACATGACGCCGCCGTCTGGCGCGTTCCAGTAGCCGAGGAACGCGCGCTTGCCCATGGCGAAGTACATCGTGTCGGCCGGTTCCGACACACCACTGTCGACGGCGTACCCACCGAACCCGAGGAGGCCGACGTACTTGGGATCCGGCGCGTCAGCATCGATCAACTTGCGAACGGTCGAACGGATGCCATCGGCCCCGATCAGCACGCTGCCGCGCGCGCTCGAGCCGTCGGCGAAGTGAGCGGTCACACCGGCCTCGGTCTCGTCGACACTCACGAGTCGCCTGCCGTGCTCCATACGGATACCCCGTTCGAGCGCGTGGTCGTGCAGCGCGCGGTGGAGCTCGGACCGCCAGATGACTCGACTCGCCGGCAGACCGGGCAACCCACCGAACTCGAACCATCGCTTGCCGCTTCCATCCGCCATCACCTGACGCTGGATTGGTTGGCCGAGCGCGCCAATGTCCACGCCGATGACGCCAAGCGCATTGAGCCCGTTAGGCGCCACCGCGAGCACACCACCCACACCGTCGGCCGTGCTTCCGTACTCCTCGTACACGGTGGACGGGATGCCAGCCTTCAAAAGGGCAAGGGCAGTCGCCGGACCGGCGACACCGCCACCGATGATCACTGCGTTCTTGATGGACATCATCTCGAACCTCACGCACCGGACCTCGTCTTTCGCTGCATTGCTGCATTCCACTCGTTCCACTTACGCACGTAATCCGGCGCGCCGAGCGATTCCATGAGGTCCTTGATGAACCGCTGCTCCGTTTTCAGCGTCGCCAGCCGGTACTCCTCCTCGATGAGGAATACCCAGGGAACGTCTTGCTCGGTGGCGGACCGCACGGTGTCACGAATCTCCGCCACTTCTTCCGCCAAAGCCTCCACGCGCTGACCGAGGAGGTCGACCGTCTCCTTCGGTGGGAGCATCGCCAGGAGCGAGAGTGCCACGAGGAAGATCGGGTACTCGCGTTGTGGTCGCGCGACGAGCTCTCGCATCCAGTCGTGGACTTCACGACGACCGTCAGCCGTGAGGGCGTAGACGGTTCGCTCGGGTCGCTGCGAATCGCGCACCGCTTTCTGCTTGGCAATGAACCCGGCTTTCTTCAACTGCTCGACCACCATGTACAGCGACCCGTGGTTGTACTTGATGTGGCGATCCTTGCCGGTCTGCTTGAACCGCCGCGCCATGTCGTACGGGTGCTTCGGTCCAGTGGTCAGGTCGGCCATGACGGCCAGGGCCAGGGGGTTCGCCACCCTGCGTCTCGCATCGGGGGTCTTTGGCATCGTAGTCGCAGCGTAATTAGCCGACATCGAATAGTCAATACCAACTAATTGCTTCCGAGCCCGTTCACTAATACCCCGGCTCGTCCCGATATCACGTCGGATCGCTCCTCGGCCCTGACGGCTCCGCCCGCAAGGAGCCGGAATGGAGAATGAGAAGACCTCGGGACGCATTGGCTTCCCGAGGTCGTTGAACAAACGAAAGATGAGAGACCGGACGTGCCGACGGCGCGTCAGTGCCTGCGAAGCATATCCGCGTTAGGTCTTGCCGCGTTTGCACCACCACTGGGCCGGATGGGCCGCATCCGTTTTCGCGTAGCCGACCCGCGGAAGGATCTGCTGCCCGATCAGCAAGAGTCCCCACAGGACCAGGATCAGGGCCACGCCGTGCGTCTTCGCCATCCGGGCTCGCCACGTACACGCGACGAGCCATAAGCCGCCGATGACGATCACCCCCTCGGCGCTCAGGTACGCAAACAGCCCGGTGCCGCAGTCGCGATGGTAGGGCCAGAGCACGATGGCGCCGGCGAGGCCGACCACCGGGAGAAAGCGAGCGAGGACACCGAGCAGCGTCGCGCGCTCCTTGCGAAGCTTCTCGGCGTGCTGCTCCGCCGCGCGACGTGCTCGGCGCTCCGTCGGCGTCGGTTCTGGCGGAAGGCCATCGAACTCCCGCTCGATCTTCCGCAGCTCGGTAAGCCAGTTGATCTCGCCCATCCGCGGCAAGACGAATGATCGCGCAGCTCCGTTGCTCGCCGTCGACGTGGAGCCTCCCTCGACACGGAACGTGACCGGGATCACTCGCCCGGCGAGCCTAACGACAGTGTTCGCCGCCAAGATTGGAGAACGATAACGTAACCGCTGGTCTGCCTTGGAGATACGCTTCGGCGCGACGTATCGAACGCGAGATGCCGATCGTCTGTTTATGTAGCGGGCGCCGCCTGCTCGCAGACGGGACTCCACCGCGCCGATCGATGACGACCCCTTCAGGTGTCGCCTCGCCGTCCAACACGAAAGCTGATCAACCGCCGCAGGAGCTCCTCGAGCTGCTGCAGGAGCTGGCGCTCGCCGTTCACAAGCGCGGCATCTATCCGGCGTCCCACCCAATGCTGCATGGCTCCGTGGATGCGCTCGCACGACGCTTCCAGTCTGTGCTGTCGAAGCGGAGCCAACTCTCGATCGGTGTGTCGCGTCATCAACTCGTCGTAGACGGTGCGGCGACCGACGAGAGCAACGCGTCGCTTGTCGATCTCGCCGAGCGACTCTACGAGCACGAGCTCGGAATCGTGACGGTGCTGGCGACCGTGCAACGGAGCACGCTCGACGAGTTCATCGGCGCGATCGCGGTGTCTCCGGCGCGAGGCAGCGCGCCCTTCGGCGCCGGCGGCCGCTCACAGCTGGCGCGTTGGAACGACCTTGTTCTGACGCGCGTTGCCTTCGATCGCCTGGAGCTGATGGACGAAGGCAGCGAAGCGGAGCGCGACGATCCGAAGACCAAGCGCTCCACCGAGCTCTGGTTGGGGCTCACACGAGCGGCGCTCGCGGGAGAATCGCTCGACGGTGCTCTGGAAGATCCCGCGCGGCTGGCGGAGTCCGTCACGCGTCAGGTGAATGAGGACGGGTCCGACGCCGCCATCCTCGGAATCCTGCGTCAGATCATCGGCGAGCTCGATGATGTCGAGATTCGCGACTCGCCACTCCGTCAGCGCGTTTCGGATCTCGTCCGAAACCTCGATGATGCGACGCTGTCGAAGCTGCTGGACATGCGAGGCGACCGAACGGCGGAGTCATCGTTCCTCGAGCGGGCCTGCGACACCCTCGCCGCCGGCGCGGTCGTACGCCTAACGCGGGTCGCGGCGGGCCGGGCGGGGGCCCCGATCGCCGGCGCCATGCTTCGGTTGCTCGCCAAGCTCGCCCAGGATGCGGACTCGCGCCGCGTCACGTCGCGCGCGGTCGACCGGGCCTTGAGGGGTGTGATCCGCAAGATGCTCGCGGACTGGAACCTGATCGATCCCAATCCCGAGGCCTACACCGTCGTTCTCGGCGGCATTGCGACCAACGCCATCGAGCCGCAGCCCGACATGGGACGTGATAACTGCGAAGCCGAGCGCGTTCTGCAGATCGGCGTCGCGGCGAACGCCAGCGGTCCGTCGGTGGACGCCGCGCTCGCGCGACTGATTGGCACGAGCGGTGTCGCCGCCGCGGTCGATTGCCTGATGGCGTGCGATTCCTCGCCGCTCCGCGACTCGCTCGTCGACCGACTCATCAACGAGGCGACGTTCCGTGAAGAGCTGGCCTCGGACCGCCCCACCGTGGCTGTTCTGCAGCACGCCGTGGACAGACTTGGCGACCGCGCGGTCGAGGCGCTTGTGACAGAGCTCGAGCGGCGCGGCGAGGCTGACGCGGTTTGGATCGTCGATCTACTCGCTCGCATCGGAGCGAAAGGGATCGACGTCACGGGCCGCATGCTATCGGGTCTGTCGCCGCGCGCGATGCGCCACATGATCGGCGTGTTCGTTCGCTGCGATTGCTGGCCGGCGGCGAGCGATCCCCTCGAGTATGTGAGCCACAGCGATCCCGGTGTTCGACGCGAGACATACCGCTACGTCCTCAAGCGCGACGAGACGCGCGACCGCGCAATTCTCGCCGGGATACGGGATCGCGACGTGCGCATCTTCAATCTGGCGCTCGCCGCAATCAGCGGCGGCTGTTCGATCGACGTGGCGCGAGCGTTGATGCCTCGCCTCGAGAGTCCGGAGTTGAGTGACGAGCTTCGGGCGCGCGGCATCCGCGTCCTGGCCGACACGCCCCACGCTGATGTGCGAGTCTGGCTCGGACGCAGGGCGACCACGAGGCACTGGCTGTTCCGCACGGTACGACTGCGAAAGTCGTCTCTCGAACTGTCGGCGATCATCACCGCGCTCGCGATTCGCAACGAGGACGATAGCGACTCCAAGCACATCCTCGACCTCGCGCGGAAGAGCCGAAATCCCGGCATCCGCCGAGCGGCGCTGCAGCGCGAGACGGCAGAGGCAACGTCATGAGCGAAGCCATTCGATTCCTCACGTCGCTCGCGCAAGCGCTGGCGAAGATGTCACTGTACGCCGACGGGCATCCGACGCGTGCGAAGGCGGCAGACGCGTCGTTGGCGCAGCTTCGCGAGCTGCAAAAGGTGGACGCGACGCCGCGGTTCTCGTTCCTCGGCCCGGCGGTCGTGTACGGTGACCGCGCGATTCGCGAGCTCTCCGACTGGGACTGGGCCGCAAAGCTTTCAGGATCGGGAATCCAGCGCATCGAGTTCCCGGAGTCCGTCGATCCCGAGGAGTATCGGGGCTTTCTCGAAGAGATCCTGACGAACATCGCGCTCGTGGCCGGTGGGAAGCTTCGGTCGGAGGCCGAGCTGGCGCAGAGCCGCCTGACGCCGATTCGTTTCGGTGCCATCGGCGTGCGCGCGAGTCAGGAGCGCTCCGCGACAACCGAGGAAGAAGAGCACGCCCCCGAGCCGGCGCTCCAACTCGATCTCACGGAAGAAGCCGATGTCGTGATGTGGATGCACGACGAGGTCGCCGCCAGGGGCCGCCTTCCACTCGTGGAAGCGGAAATCGTCATCGACTCATTGTCGAGCGCGATGCACCAGCAGGCCAACGCACTGGTCCCGCTGCTGACGCTGAAGGAGTTCGATCAATACACGACCACGCACGCGCTGAACGTGGCCGTGCTGGCAATGGGGCTCGCCGAACATCTGGGGCTGTCGACGCGTGAGGTGCGCGCATACGGCGTTGCGGGGCTGCTGCACGACCTCGGGAAGGTCAAGGTGCCGGTGGAGATCGTGCAGAAGCCGGGCGCGCTGACGCCGGAGGAGCGGGCGATCATGTGTCAGCACCCGGTGGACGGTGCGCGACTGATCCTCGAATCGGACAACCGGCTCGATCTCAGCGCCGCCGTGGCGTTCGAGCACCACATCATGATCGATGGTGGTGGGTACCCCACGCGACGCAGCCGCCGCGATTGTCACCATGCGAGCATGCTCGTTCACGTGTGCGACGTGTTCGACGCGCTGCGCACGCACCGCCCGTACCGCGTCGCGTGGGAAACGAACGCCGTCGTGGACTACATCACGCAGCGCATGAACACCGAATTCCATCCGGACATCGCGCGCGCGTTCATCACGATGCTGCGGGAGGGTGAGCTGCGAGACGCGCGTGCGGACGCGATCGATGGGCTGGCGATCGCCCATGCCGTCGCCTAACGAAATCGGAGATCGGCGCGCTTCGCGCGCCGGGGAACGGGGAACCGGGAACCGAGGCTCCAATCGGAGTCACTGTTCCCGGTTCCCAGTTCCCTGTTCCCGCCTTATTCCCGATTCCTAGACGTCGCCGAGCGTCAGGGGTCGCGGCGTCTTGCCGTCGATGTCGGTGAACCCATACCGCTTCGCCAGATCGGCCGCGACGAGCGCCTGTCCGCTCAGCGCCAGGAGCTCTGGGTCGGTGAAGAGCCCATGCACGGCGCGACCGATGAACTCGGGGCTCTCCGAGTTGCTGAGATCGAACACGCCGGCGCCGAGGACAGCCTCAGTACGGACGAGACCTGGGTACAATGACACCACTGCGACGCCGTGGGGGCGCAGCTCGATGGCGGTGTCGCTCGTCAGCTTGTCTGTGGCGGCCTTCGCGATGCCGTACAGCGTGTTGCCGATGCGCTTCTGCGCCGCCCAGTGTGAGATGTTCACGATGAGCCCACGCCGCGCAGGGACCATGAGTCGGGCCGCGAGTTGACTGGCGACAAACGCTGCCCGCACACCGGCGGTGATCATCGCATCCCATCGCCATGCCGGCTGCTCCCAGAAGGGTAGCCCCCACGTGAAGCGGCCGTTCTCCACCATGCGTTCGTAACCGCCCCACGCGTTGTTCACGAGCACATCGAGACGTCCGGATTCGCGCTCGACTCGAGCGAAGAGCTGTTCGACGGCGGCATCCTCGGTGTGATCGCACGCCACGCGCACCACTCCATCGGGCAGCAGTGCCCGATCGATGGTGCGGCCGGTGGCATATACGCGCATGCCGGCGTCATCGAGCGCCGCAGCGACTCCACGACCCACGCCTCGGCTCGCGCCCGTCACGACGGCGACACGTGCAGCAGGATCAGCCATTGTGCAGCTCCCGCGGGAGGCAGCGACTACGCACGACTGAACGCACTCCAACGTAGTCCACGATCGGCGTCGTCGTGAAGCGGCTGCTCCATCCGGCCTGGAAAGAGCGCCCAGTTGCCGTCTAATACGAGCAGGTTCATGTTGTACGGCGAGGCGACTCCCCTCGAGGCGTATCGAAGATGCAAGGCGACGCCGACATCACCGGTCTGCTCCTCGCCTGGCGCGCTGGCGACGCCGGGGCCTTCGATCAGCTGTTCCCGCTGATCTACGATGAGGTGCGGCGAATCGCGCGCCGCCAGCTGAATCGTGAGCATCCCGGTCACACGCTCGATTCCACGGCGCTCGTGCACGAGGCGTACTTCAGGCTCGTGGACCAGACCCGCGTCGCGTGGGCGGACCGATCTCACTTCTTTGCAGTCGCGGCCCAGGCGATGCACCGCGTCCTGGTAGACTATGCCAGGCAATACCAGGCCGAGAAGCGGGGCAGAGCACCTGCGCGGGTACCGCTTGGCGACGATATGCTCCTGGTGGAAGACCGCGCGGACACACTCCTCGCGATCGATGACGCGCTGCGCGAGCTGGCGCGGTTGGACGAACGGCTGAGTCGGGTCGTAGAGTGCCGCTTCTTCGGCGGCCTGACCGAGGAGGAGACCGCTCAGGCACTCGGTGTCACCGCCCGAACGGTGCGCCGCGATTGGACGAAGGCGAGAGGTTGGCTGCACCATGCCCTCAACGGCGATGCCCGCCACGACCGCGCGCTCTCCTGACCAGTGGCGTCGGTTGTTCACCGCCGCTGACGAGGCGCTCGACCTCCCGACGGAGAGCCGGGAAGCATTCATCGCACAACGTTGCGCCGACGATCCGGCGTTAGGCGTCGAGTTGCGCGCGTTGCTCGCGAGCGCCGAAGCCCTGTCGCCCCTCGACACTCCCGCCGCGGCACTGGCCGCACCGTTCGTCGCCGAACTGTCCCGCGAGCCAGACATGCTGCCGGTATCGCGGATCGGTCCGTACCGCATCCTTCAGGAGATCGGACGCGGCGGGATGGGCGCCGTGTACCTTGCCGAACGCGACGATGACCAGTTCCGCATGCGTGTGGCCGTCAAGCTGCTGCCGGCGTGGAGTGCGACCGATGCGCATCGCGTGCGGCGATTCGTCGAGGAGCGGCAGATTCTCGCCGCACTCGAGCACCCTGACATCGCCCGCCTGCTCGATGGAGGCGTCACCGCGGATGGCCTGCCCTGGTTCGCCATGGAGTACGTCGAGGGCATGCCGATCGACCGGTACTGTGATACGCATGGCCTGACGATCGAGCAGCGCCTGGCGCTATTTCGGCGCGTGTGCGGGGCGGTGGCCTACGCGCACCGTAACCTGGTCGTCCACCGCGACCTCAAGCCCGGTAACATCCTGATCGATACCGACGGCGGAGTGAAGCTGCTCGACTTCGGGATCGCGAAGTTGTTAGGCGGAGAGGCAGGGGCGGAGCTCACGCAGACGGGTGATCGCGTGATGACGCCGCTCTACGCGAGCCCCGAGCAGGTCCGCGGTGGGCCGGTCTCCACCGCGAGTGACGTCTACGCGCTCGGCGTGTTGCTGCACGAGCTGCTCACCGGACACGACCCGTATCGGCTGCGGAGTCGCGAGCCTTACGACGTCGCGCGCGCCATCCTCGAGCAGGAGCCCGAGCGTCCCTCCGTGTCCGCTGGCCGCGCCGGGACGGGCCACGACGTCGAGACTGTCGCCCGCGCTCGCGCCACGACTTCAACGCGGCTGCGACGTCGCCTCGAGGGTGACCTCGACATGATCGTTCTCACGGCGCTCGACAAGGATCTGGCGCGGCGTTACCGCAGTGTCGAACAGCTGGAGGCGGACGTCCAGCGTCACCTGACGGGCCTCCCCGTTGCGGCACGGGGCGACAGCCGAGTGTATCGCGCTCGGAAATTCGTGCGGCGACACAAGGCAGGAGTGGCGGGGGGTGTAGCGTTCGCCATCGTGGTGGTGGGCTTCGCGGTGGTCACAGCTATTCAGGCCGTGCGCATTCGCGCCGAATCGGACCTGGCCGCGGCCGAGCGTGCGGCGGCGGAAACTGCGGTCAGATATGTGTCAACCACCTTCCAGAGCGCCGTCCCTTCTCCACGCGACACTCGCGGTGTGGAATCGCGCGAGTATTTCGATACTGCCGCCGCGCGCATCGAGTCAGCACTGCCCGGGCAACCCGCGGCTCGAGCGCGTTTGATGTTCGAGATTGGCAGCGTGTACCACCGACTCGGCGTCGATGATCGCGCACAACACTTTCTGGAAGCGTCGCTCGCACTCCAGCGAACGCTCCATCCCAACGGTCACCCTGACCTCGCCGAAACGCTGCACGCGCTCGGCGAGGTTCAGCTCGATAGGCGCGATGTCGAGGCTGCCGGGCGTAACTTCGACGAGGCGCTGTCGTTGCGCCGTCGCTTTCTCGGCGCGACGCATGGCGACGTTGCGCGAACCCTCAACGGCCTCGCGCGGGTGCGACGGCGCGAGGGGCGCCCGCACGACGCCGACTCGCTGGCACGCGAGGCGCTGGCCATCGACCGGCGACGGCCGGGCGATCATCGCGCGGACATCGCACAGAGCCTGCGAAGTGTGGGCCAGGCGCGAGCCGACCAAGGCAATGACGTGGACGCACGGCAACTCTATCAAGAAGCGCTGTCGCTTCTACGGCAGGTACTCCCGGAAGAGCACCCCGATGTCGCGGGAACCGTGTTCGATCTGGCAGCGGTGTTCAGGCATTCCGGCGACACCGCCAGAGCCGACTCGCTCTTCATGTACGGGCGGGGGCTCTACGAGGCCCTCCTGACCACCGCAGCACTCGCACGCTCGTCGCGTGAAGTGGCGCTGCCAGCGAGCTTGCCGCCCTCGAAAAACGCGCCGGTTGCCGGTGCGGCCGTGGGATCGAAGATCGTGTTCATGAGCGATCGTGATGGGCCGGATCCGGTTGGGCACTTGGGACGTCAGGAGATCTACATCATGAACCCCGACGGGTCCGACCAGACGCGGCTGACGGAGAACGACGTACGCGAGAGCACTCCAGTCTTGTCCCCGGACGGCCGGAGGATCGCGTTCGCTGAGGAAATTGGGGGCGGCATCGACATCTTCATCATGAACGTGGACGGCACCGGGACGCGGCGCCTAACGAACATGACGGACGAGCGCCTCGGGGCAAGAGGTCCGGCGTGGTCCCCGGACGGGACCAAGCTCGCATTCCGTAGCTACGTGAATCCGGACATTTACGTCATCAACGCAGACGGCACGGGACTCGTGAACCTGACGAAGCGACCAGAGCCGGACGGATCACCCGAGTGGTCGCCCGACGGTCGTCGCATCGCCTTCGTGAGCGTCCCGGACCGCAGGCCAACGCTGTACGTCATGAACGCCGATGGTTCGAACCCCGTGCCGCTGAGCGTGGAAAGCGACGTGAAGCCGGGTGAAGGCTTCTGGCCGGCTCCGGCGTGGTCACCCAACGGCCGCAGGATCGCGTTCGTGAGCGACCGCGACGGCAACCACGAGATCTACGCGATCGAGCCGGATGGAAAGAACCTCGTTAGGCTGACCAACAACGCGGCCGAGGACGCCCACCCGTCGTGGTCACCTGACGGCCGACAGATTGTGTTCCATCGCCGGGTCCTCGGCCATGCCCAGATCTTCGTCATGAACGCGGACGGCACGGCGCAACACCGTATCACCGAGCTGTCATCCGTCGCCTTCAACGGTTTCCCGAGCTGGGGTCGCGCTGCGACCAAATCGCCCGCGCGCTGACGTACCGGCGTTCGCGGGCATTCATGGTAGTGCAAAGTACGACCGGTCGGAGTTCCCGCCATCCTTCATCGCGACGACCCACAGTTGATAGCACGCACCGGGAGTGGCGATTCGTACGCGGGTCGAGTTGGCTGGGAGCTCGGCGAGAAGCCATTCCCCCGCGTAGGGATCGAACGCGTTGCAGGCCGCCGTGCAGCAGGACCACGTGTAGATCCACACCTGATAACCGTCTTCGACCCCGGAGTCGTCGTTCCACGTCAGCTCCAGCTCAGTGCCCAGCGCAGTGGCAACGGGATTCGAAGGCGTGGCTGGCGGCGTGGTGCAGGCTGTGTTCGACGGCGACGACTCGCCGGTCACATTGAACGCGACGACACGGTAGCAGTTGAGTCGCTCGGTCGCTCCCCACACGTTCGCCCAACCATTGCCAGCGGTTTCCGTGAACGCCAGCACCCAGGTCGATCCACCGTCGCCAGAGCGGTATACACGGAATCCGTCCTCATTCGCGGAGTTGTCGACCCAGCCCACGGCCGCGCTGTTGCTGCTTGTCGGCGTCGCGCCCAGAATGGAAGCCGCGTTCGGGATGGGCGGTGGAGGCGGTGGTGGCGGTGGCGGAGGCGACGCGGTCGTGGCGCACGCGGAATTCGAGAACGACGAGTAGGACTTCCGGTTTCCGCTGACCCGAACGGCACGGACTTGATAGCAATACTGCGTTACCGCGACGAGGGCGGAGTCGCGGTAGCTCGTGACATTCGCGGCGGTCGTGGCGAGCAAACTGAACGTGCCACTCGCGCCCGACGGCGAACGATGAACCTCGAATCCGGACTCGTTGTCCGACTTATCGAGCCAGGCAATGTCGATCCTGGTTTCGGAGACCGCGGTAGCGCTGACGTTTGCCGGCGCCGCAACTGGCGGTGCGCTCAGAACCGCGGCGTTAGGGCTGGCAGCGGAAAGAGGATCGACCGACCGTTCGCCGGCGCAACCAACCAACAGCACCGCGACAGACTGTACCATCATGAACCGCAGCACGCACGCTTGCATACCGTGCCTCCCGGGAGCGCTTGCACGTTGAGCCGACGCTGGTGCAGCGCGGGCCGCTTGCATCCTTTGACGCGGAAACCGGACTTCACTGCGGACATCGTTGTCACCGTGTCCGCTTTCGGCTGCTCCGTCCGCGTATGAAGAGGGGAGTCGCGACCTGGAGGACTCGAATCATGCTGCGCATCTTCCTCGCAGGTGCAGCATGCGCCATCGCGGGAGCCCAGGCTTCGCCGGCGGTTGCGCAAAACACACAGGTCCGCGGGTTCGTGGCCGACAGCTCGACGGGTGCGCCAATCGCTCAGGTGCGAGTCGAGTGGACGTCGTCCGGTTCGGCGTCGCGTTCGGCCCTAACGACTTACACCGATGAAAGCGGGCGCTTCACGACGGCGCTGGCGCCGGGGTCCTATTTGGTGGCACTCAGGCGTGTGGGTTACGCGCCGACGCGGCTCGAACGCGTCGATGTCCGCGGCGCGAATTTCACTCTCCGCGTCAGGCTGACGGCCATCGGTGTGCCGGTAGATCCGGTGGTGATCTCCGCTTCGCGCAGCGAGCAGACGCAGCTCGACGCCCCGGCGTCCACTTCCGTGGTCGAGCGCGATGCCGTTGCGGCTGACCTTCGCTTCAGTCCATTCGAGCAGATTCGCGAGCTACCGGGCGTCGACTTCGCGGCGAAAGGACTCCTGCAGAACACGTTCGAAGTTCGAGGTCCACGAGGGCCCACCTCGGGTGCGCTGTTGATGCTCACCGACGGCCGATACGCCGAGCTGCCGTCCATCGGCTTCAACGTTTCCTATCTCGTCCCCGTCACGCGTGAAGACATCGACCGCATCGAGGTGGTACGCGGACCGGCCGCGGCACTCTACGGACCCGGAGCGCCACGCGGCGTCCTGCACATCATTACCCGGTCGCCATTCGAGTCGCGTGGCGGCGTCGCATCGTTCACCGCTGGCGGCCGATCCGTGCGCCAGGGGACGGTCCGATACGCCGGGTTGGTCCATCCTCGCGTCGCAATGTCGCTCTCGGCGGACTACTTCCAGGGCGAAGACTGGCCCGCGGTGGACACGATCGAGATTGGAGCTCGGACCACGGCGCTCAAAGCCGGCGCCGACCCGGATACGTTACGAATCGGCCTCCGTGATCCATTCATCCAACGGGCCGGCGGAGAGGTGCGCGTCGACTGGCGGCCCGGCGCCGAAACGGAAGTCGTCACGAAGACTGGCGTCGCGGACGCGATGAACCTCATCGATGTTGCGGGACCGGGCGCTGTGCAGCTGCGTGACTGGCGCTCCTGGTACGTGCAGTCGAAGGTTCAGCATGGCCACCTCGTCGCGAATCTGGTGTTCAACGCCAACGATGCCGGGAACACCTACTTCCTTCGCACCGGACTGCCGCTCGTCGAGAAGTCTCGCCTCGTCTCCGCGCAGCTTCAGCACGGGACGCAGCGAGGAGGCGTGGATCTCGTCTATGGGACGGACATCCGGGCAACCGATCCGCGTACCGAGGGTACGGTCCACGGGCAGTACGAGGACGACGATTTCCTCATCGAGGCCGGAGCGTATGGACAGGCGACGGCGGCGTTAGGCAGGCGCGTGCAGCTAGTCACCGCGCTGCGCGCGGACCACCATAGCTATCTTCGAGATCTCGTGCTCGAGCCGCGCGTCGCCATCGTGTACAAGGCCGGCCGCATGCATGCCATGCGGTTCACCTATAACCGGGCGTACAACTCGCCCCCGCCGAGCGACCTGTTTCGCGATATGCGTACGGGCGCGCTCCCGGGATGGCCATTATACGCGCGGCGCGCGGAGGCGAGACCGCGGAACGGCTTCACGTTCCGCCGGGACTGCAATGGGCTCTGTATGCGGTCGCCATTCGTCGCCGGCACAGCCGACGCATATCTGCCAGCCGACGCCACGCTGCTATGGTCGGAGATGGTGACCCTCCTCAGCAAGCGCGGACTGAACATCGCCGACATCCCTGCGCCCGGCAGCGCGACCGTCTCGACTGTCCTCGCAACGTTCAACCAGGGCGCCTTCGATCGTGTAGCGCCGGCCGATGTGCGCGATCTGGGGCCCCTTCGTCGACAGCTCACGGACGTTCTCGAGCTCGGGTACAAGGGCGTGCTGCAGGGCGGCGCGGCGATATCGGCTGACCTGTACGCGACGCACCTGCGAAATCGCACGGTTCCCCCAACCGCCATCACGCCGAACGTCTTCTTCGACAAGGCGAGTCTGCAGCAGTACCTCACGCAGTTCCGCTCGAGCACCGCGGCTGCACAGCTCGCGACGACGCTCGCGCAGATCCCGGTGGGTACGATCACGCCAACACAGTCACCGTATGGGGCTGACATTCTCCTCGTGAGTCGCCAGGGCCAGACGTACACGATCTACGGAGTCGACCTCTCTGCCGAGGTGCCGCTTGGTGCGCGAGCGTCCGCGTTCGCGACGTATTCGTGGGCGAGCTACGACTCGATTTCGCATGTGCTGCCGGAGGTGCCGCTGAATCTTGCGATTCCGGAGAACAAGGCCTCGCTGATGATGTCGTACGGCCGGCCGGACGCCGGGCTCCGTAGCTCGTTGAGAGCGCGCGCCGTCGGGCCGTTCCGCGGGGTTGGTATCGCCACGGTCCCCGGCTACGCCGTGATCGACCTGTCGTCGACGGCGCGGGTCCCGCACACACGTGCTTCGGTGTCGGCTGAAATTCAGAACCTTCTCGACCACGCGCACCGCGAGTTTTCAGGCGGAGCGCTGCTGGGGCGAATCGTCATGCTGCGCACGCGCCTCGAGTTCTGACGCGTCCAGTGCCCGTCGCGAGATAGCCGGCTACCTCGCCGGCGAAGCTCACATCGGTGCCTTGCGCTGATGATCACTTCTCCTTCACGCGGGCCCGCAGCTCGCCCCAGTTGGCCAGGAGGTTCACGCCAGGAGCACTGGTGAGCTGCGTTTGTTCCGTCCCGTCGACATTCATCGTCCAGAGCTGGTTCTGACCCGGCAGCAGCGCCCGGTGAAACACGATCTTCTGACCATCGGGCGAGAACGTCGCCGTCAGGTCCGGCACGGTATTGTCAGTGAGCTGCTTCTGATTCGTGCCGTCGGCATCCATCACGCAGATCTCGAAGTCGGATCCACCTCGCCGGCATGAGAAGACGATGCGCGTGCCGTCGGGCGACCACGACGCGCCGCGTTCCTCCTCCGTG
>Ga0207645_10002160_pt1 | contig 15714 bp, 10 predicted proteins | sample KBSM53metaG_FD_184331 | JGI IMG/M metagenome (GOLD analysis project Ga0207645, IMG submission 184331) | Miscanthus rhizosphere microbial communities from Kellogg Biological Station, Michigan, USA - KBS M5-3 metaG (SPAdes) (version 2) | ecosystem: Host-associated > Plants > Roots > Rhizosphere >...
CGTCTCGAAATGTGAAATGGCTTTGTCCAGTTCGCCGCGCCGCAGATAAAGAAATCCAAGGTTATTATGGGCGAAGTCGTTATTCGAGGTCACGGAAAGGGCGTGGTCCCACAGCCCTTCGCTATTTTTCCAGAACGAGGTCTGGGCAGCCGCGAGATAACTTAAAACTGCGATGGTCGTCGCTGGCACAAGCCAAAGATATTCCCGCCGAAGATGCCAGGTCGTTGCAAGGTCTGCTGCCGTCCAGACGATCAGCAGAAACAGACCAATGTGAGGCAGGTAGGTATAACGATCGGCATGTCCTTGTTCGCCAATTTGAACGATTCCGATGACAGGCACCAGCATGCCGACATACCAGAACCATCCAGTAAAGACGTAAGGCCGCTTCTTCCGCAAAAGAATTGCCATCGCAGAAATAAGGAGCAGCAACGCCGTCGCCAGGGTAACTTGCCAGATCGGCAGCTCGTTATTCGGATGAGCATAGAAAACTGCCAGTCGCACCGGCCAGAATGTCTGTCGCACATATTCGATGTAACTGACTACTACGTTGTTGAGCCGCCAGGTAAAAGGCAGCTCCTCGAGTGATCCCGTAGCCTGATCCTGCGCCCATATTGTGAGCAGGCAGGACAGCCCGGAAAGGACCAACAACGGTGTTTTCTCCAAAAATAATTGCTGGTACCTCGGTCTTTGATTCAACCAGCTAGCAATCCCCCTTCCAGTAAACTGCGTGCCTTTGTCAAACCGCCGCAAGGGCCAGTAATCAAGTAGCAGCAAAACAAACGGAAGGGTTACCAGCATTGGCTTGGACATCAGGCCAAGCGCAAAAATCATTGCCACAAAAAAATAGCGCCCAGGCGAAGGTGCTCGTACATAACGAATATATGCCGCCAGCGTGAGCATGAAGAAGACGGCGCTGAGCACATCTTTTCGCTCACTCACCCATGCCACCGATTCAACGTGCAAGGGGTGAATTGCGAACAATGCCGCTACAAAAGCGCTTGGCCAGAGTGCTCCCGTGGTCACCTGTAACACACGAAACAACAACAGCACCGCGATGGTGTGTAATGCGACGCTGGTGAAGTGATGGCCCCCGGCATTTAGACCATACAGCTGGCAGTCCAGCATGTGTGAAACTGTCGTTAAAGGATGCCAGTTCCGCGCGTGTGGGCGGGTAAAGGCACTGACAATTCCATCAATATTCAGGCCTCCTGCGACCAATGGATTGTCGTAGACGTAGACGTGGTCATCGAAGTTAACAAACTCATGCCTCACCGTCTGACCAAAGACCAACCACGTGATTGCGGTCAAAAAGAGGTAAACCAAAACGACTTGCGCGCGAGATGGCGCCTGTCTGCGACCCTCTAAGGAATGACCGCGCCGCTGGCGAACCTGTCTGGATTTGCTCGGCTGACCGACAGTTCTACGATGACGGGTAGCCATTTCTCAGGTTGCGATCGCGCAGCGGGCTTCCAGCGGGACAGGGTAAGATGTTATTCTGAAACCGGTAATCAGGGTTTTCGTTGGTAAATCAAGATAAACTCTCCCAGTTCCGGCACCTTTTCCGGGATGTTGTCAAAGTAATATTCAACTCGATCCGGGGCAATGATGTTGACGAAACCGACCGGAACATAATTGTCGGCGGTGTAACGCTGAGCCCATTCCAAGATTAGTGTTTCAGATTGAGGCAAACGTAACCAGGAGAGACTCATGCTTATGGAAATGAGGTATTTCGGCTGCGCTGATTCGATTTCATGAATCATTTCGCTTTGCATCTGGCGCGCATATTTCTGCCGCTCCATGAGCGGATAAGTGTAAATGTAACCGGTCGCGGAATGACGGTGGGAGTAAAAGTAAATCTCCGGTTCAGATCCTGCCACAGCAATGGTGTCAGAGGAGTCCGTATGATCGCGGACGTATTCTGCAACTTTGATCGCCTCAGGAAAGGGATTTCCAGCGTAGATCGTATGGGAGACTTCAACTGGAGAAAGCCGGAAAAAGAGATCTCGCTGAGCAAAGACAAGAAAGGCTGCGCACGATGCCAGTAAAAGGAGGGGCAAGAATCGAACCGCCGTGATCTGGCGGTGCAAAACGCTTGAAATGTTGTTGATTGCTACGCCGGCGAACAGCGCGATGGCAGGCAGAAGTAGAATAAAGTAATGTGATCGAAAATAGAAGCCGGCGCAGAGTGCCAATATTGAGGAAACGAACAATCCAAGAAGGAAACCGGTGCTCCGCCTTGCTGACTTGTTCAAGGAACAGGTGAGCAACCCAATTCCAGCCACTATCCAGAGCGGCCAGTTTGGTCCGATCGCGTCCCTGACATGATAAATAAAGATCCGCGACGCATCTGAGATCGAAATGAGAGTTCCGTACTCGTGCGCGTAGTGGATTGTCCAAAACCAAAACTTGGGAAACACACCTGCGTAAAAGAGGGTAAGAAACGTAATTGCCAGCGGAGTTGCCGCACCGCCGACGAATACCAGATGTCGCAGGATGACGTTCCGTAAGAGCAATCCCGCCCGAACATCATTAAGAAAAAGGTAAGTCGCGCCAAAGAGGACGAAAAACAATCCGGGTTGTTTCATGAGAAGTCCGAGTCCCATGAGTAAACCGCTAAGGAAGAGCCAGCCCGCCCCTAATCGATTCCGCTGGTTCAGCAGCAGGAGTGCGCCACCAAGCACGAGCAGCACGACAAAATGTGTTGCATGCCCGGCGAGCCCGAACACTGATGGACTCAGGGAAAGAAGCGCATAACTGGCCGCAGCGACAATTCCAACGGTAGAATTCAGGAGTCGCTTCCCAATGAAGAAGATGAGCGCGCTCGTTGCACTGTTCACGAGCAATAGCCCCAGATGGATTGCGGTGACAGTTTGTCCGAAGAGAAACATCGTAATTGCGTAGGCGACGTAAGTTCCCGGAAACTTCATGCTGTAAGCCAGTTTGTAAGGCGGAATACCCTGCAACAGAAGTTGACCGGCATAAGCGTATTCTCCTTCGTCGCGTTCAAGCGGAATTCCGAGAAGTCGAATTCTTACTGCAGTAGTCAGACTGAAAACAGCCACTGCGAGCACCCACCAGGCGATGCGAAGAGTCTTGTCCTGATCGTTCTTCACACGCGGATTATTTGCGATAGAAATCCCACTCCGTTGCGGCGCTTTTATCTCGAGATCTCGTTCTATTAACCATTAATTGCTAAGAGTAATTTTGTCACTTTCTCGAGGTCTAAATCGCTCGTAAAGCACGGCAATAGAAAGCGTGAGACTGGTACCCGGCGATGATGCATACTTGAAGAAGCTCGAGAACTGGACAGCATTTTTGGGCGGAACCATCGCGAAGTATCCAATAACAAATGCAGTACGCGCTCTTTAGGTATCTAGTTCGTCTCAAACGAGGCTATCTCATCTTGGCGCTGCTTTTGGTTGTCACCACGATTTTGGCTTACCAGCCGGCGTGGCACGGCGGTTTCATTTGGGACGACGATGCTTACATAACCAACAATGAGCTGCTGACCGCTCCGGACGGTCTGCGTCGGATTTGGTTCTCGTTGGATTCTCCATCTCAGTACTTTCCGCTCGTCTACACCATGTTTCGCTTTGAACATTCCTGGTGGGGACTTAATCCGACGGGTTACCATGTCGTCAATATTTTGCTTCATATTGCGAACGCGCTCCTACTCTGGGGCTTACTAGCGCGTTTGCGTGTGCCGGGTGCCTGGGTGGCCGGTGCGATTTTCGCACTTCATCCGGTACAAGTCGAATCGGTCGCCTGGATCACGGAGCGGAAAAATGTGTTAATGGGATTTTTCTTTCTGCTCACGATTCGGGCCTGGGTTGAATTTGTCGATGAACAAACGAAGCATCGCTGGTTTTTTTACGCTTTGGCACTGGTGCTCTATGCCTTGGCCCTTTTCAGTAAAACCACTGCTTGTACTCTCCCAGCGGCGCTGCTCCTAATCTTGTGGTTACAGGGACAGCGGATCAACCAACGCAGGCTGTTGCAGCTTGTTCCGTTCGTCGTTCTCGCACTCGGCATGGGCTTGTTGACCGTTTGGTGGGAGCGTTACCATCAAGGAACGCATGGGCCAATGTTTGCCATAAGTCCCCTCGAGCGTCTTCTCATTGCCAGCCGAGCCATCTGGTTCTACCTGGGCAAACTATTCTGGCCGTCGAACCTTACTTTCATCTATCCGCGGTGGCATATCGTGCCGAGTAATCTGCTCAATTACGCGCCCTTTTTGGCGATAGCTGGACTAGGCGCAGCAATATATCTCACACGACGCTACCTTGGTCGCGGGGTAGAGACCGCGATGTTGTTCTTTGGCGCGACCCTCGGCCCGGTCCTCGGTTTTATTATGCTCTACACCTTTCGCTACACTTTCGTGGCCGATCATTACCAGTATCTCGCAAGTATTGGCCCAATTGCTCTGGTGTGCGCCGGCGCCGCGACACTAGCTCGCTCGTACAGCCAGGCCCGCCCGCTTGTCCTTGGTCTACTGGCTTGCGCCATTGCCGTACTGACGGTGCTAACATGGCGGCAAAGCGCGATGTATGCCGATATTGAATCACTTTGGCGAACGACAATTGCAAGAAATCCTGATTGCTGGATGGCTCACAATAATTTGGGCACTGTTCTTTTACAGAAAGGGCAGGTTGATGACGCCATTTCCCAATACCATGAGACATTGCAATTGGCGCCGGAGGCCGCTGATGCGGATTACAACCTCGGTAACGCTTTTTTGCAAAAGGGAGAAGTCGATGCAGCCCTCACCCATTACCAAAGAGCGGTGTCAGTTATTCCGAAGGATCCCGACATTCAGGTCGGTCTTGGCAATGCTCTGTGGCAAAAAGGAAAAGCCGAAGAAGCAATCGATCATTACCGGAAAGCACTGGAACTACGTCCTTACTACTTCGCCGCGCATTATAATCTTAGCGCCGTCCTTTTGCAGAAGGGCGAAATTGACGAAGCAATTCTGCATGGTCGGGTAGCCCTGACGATCCGGCCGGATGTTGCTGCTGTGCACACAAACCTGGCCGTTGCTTTGTTGGCCAAGGGAGAAATTGCGGATGGTATCAAGGAATTCGAAAAGACATTGGAGATATCGCCACGATCTGTTCCCGCTCTGAATAACCTCGCCTGGATATCCGCGACTTATTCGGATCCGGCATTTCGAAACGACGCTAAAGCGCTCGAACTTGCCCGGGAAGCAAATGAGTTTTCGGGGGGCAGCAACCCAGTTATCCTTCGGACGCTGGCGGCGGCCCATGCCAATGCAGGGCAATTCGGTCGGGCTATTGAACTAGGCCAACTTGCGCTATCACTGGCAGACCGGCAGAGCCCCCTTGCCAATGCATTGCAACAAGACATTGCTGGGTACCAAGCTGGTTTGCCACACCGCGAAAGCGTCAAGCGGTAGGTGGGTTTCAGACGCCGAGCTGTGTCTGGGGCGGAAATACAATGGCATGGACAGTGCTAATATGAACCATAAGTACCATGGTTTTAGTAAGCATTCGCCCGTTTCACCCCAGGCGTGTTCTTATTCTGGCTGCTGCCTTTTTCGCTCTTCCCATTGCCAACTGCTTTGCCAGCGCACTCCTATTCTCCGCCAAATCTACTCCTTACGATCACCAGATGGCGCGAATTCAGCCAATCCTGAACACACCCGCACCACTCTGGCACAGAGAATTATCGCTGCTTCTTGTTAACCACTGGATCGGCGAGTTGCGCGCAATTCCCTATCGCTTTTCCACGGAATGGAAGACGCCAAGTGAGCTGGCGCACGAGCCAACCGGGGATTGCAAGGGGAAGGCGGTCGCGCTTTATCAACGAATGCGAGAGAACGGCGCACGCGACTTGCGCCTGGTTATAGGCAGACGCGCCCCAACGAGCCGCTCGACGCACACCTGGGTTGAATGGACAACCGAATCTGCAACCTACATTCTCGATCCAACTATCAATTGGACTGCCCAGAGAGGGAACGAAATCGCGGATAACTCATACGTTCCGTACTACGCTTACACTGGCAGTCGAAGGTATCGAGGAGCGGCAGCGACCTCGTTGTACGCAGGTTTATAATCGCGTTCGCAACGCTGCCAGATTATCGCATAACCGGTTTGCTCTCAGTACATCTTGTATAGCCGCGATCGGTGGCCGCGGCTTATCGTCTTGAGGAACGACAAACTCACTTTCCCCTTGTGACATCGGGGTAGGATTGATAGCATTCCGATTGAATGGGGGGTATTGCGGCGAAGCGGCACAATTTTTTACGCGCTCTAACCCTTTTGCTTGGCTTGGGAATTGGGATCTCAGCAAGCGGCGCCGACTTGGTGTTGCAAAAGGTTCCGCCCTTGACAGTCGCTCAGGCTCCTAACTACCCACAAAATCTGGCCCGATTTGATCTTGGTGCCCAAATCGAGAGCGATGTGCCGGCCGATGCCTCCGGTTCGATTCCATTTCTTTCCGGTGATCCGGCATCGGTTTACGCGCTCAGAACTGGCACAACTAGACTTCTGATCTCCCTCGCTAAGATCGAGAATATTGACAGCATTGCATTCCTTAACAGCGAGGCGAAGGGGACGGTTACTATCGCCATGTCTAGTGCAAAACTCTCACCTGAAAGCCCGCAATGGCACGACGCCGGACAAGAGGAACTTTCCAATGGATTAATCTCCGCCAGGATCGGCCCCGCTGAGGCAAAGTATGTTCGACTGACCTTTAATGTGCGCACGCCCGGTCGCATCGGTAACCTCGGAATTTATTCCGCAGCGGCGGTTTCTGATTTCACGATGCCGCGCGCGCGAAAGATTGCGGCCGCCAGTTCCACTGACGCCATGGCGAAGGCTAATTACAATCTTGCTGATCTGCACGCGAAAGCGCGCACAATTTTTGTTAGCTCAGGCGATGATATAAAACTCGCTTACAACATGATCGACGGTCAGCCTGGCACGGCGTACGAGTTTGCCGCCAACGATGCAGCTCCGGCCGCGATAATTGATCTGGGCCATTCCGTGTCTGTTAACCGTATTTCAACTTTCTCGACTCCCAGCTCGGCCACGGTGGCATTTTATCTGCTTGGTGCCTTGCCGGGCAATAACACCGGAAATCTCGAATCGAGCTTGCGGATCGATCCACGGACGCTCGCCGCATTTCGGACGGTCGGCACCGGCAATGATGATGGAAGTGGTCGTTTCGCGGTCGATTTCGAGGAAACCACCGGTCGCTATGTCATGCTGGTATGGACACCGTCCACGCGGAATGCAAATTTCTCTGTCGCTGAAGTTGCTGTCTTCGGCCCAGCCAGCAACACGAGGCTGCTGGCGGCAAATACTATTGGAAACAACCCTTCCGATACTTCGGACGGCAAGACTGTCCGCGATTCGAAGGATGCAAAAGATTTCAGCAAGGATTTCAGCAAGGAGATTCCGGGGGAAGGACCCGCGGAAGAACAGGCCCCCGGCGAAGGTCCGGCGCCCGAATTGCCTCGACCTCCACCATTTGTCTTTATCCCAAGAGTTGCGCCAACAAGCCCATAACGGACTTGGAGGAGGACTCTCTTGTGCGAGCCCAGCTGCGGCGTCGCAGCGCGCCGCCTTCACCGGACTAGGGGACCTTCCTTGCGCCCGATTTTCGCACCTAATTAAAGCGCATCGCGAATGGTCGCGAACACAGCCGTATTATCAATTGTGCCGCGAAGTTTTTCCATTCCCAGGCCAGTGGAGTTGGCAATCGGATCTTCGACCGAATTGAGTGCAGATGGAGCTTGAATGGCGGCTGGTTCAAGCGCGGAAAGATCGCGAGTGCCAGGCGACTCCACGTTTCCGCCGCTCCTCCCACCATTAGGTCCGGTTGCCCATGTAACCCAGGGCTGACCGGCTGAGTTTAGACCGAGGATGGCGACGCCGCTGTCGTAGCGAAACGGATACCCGTTAACGCTCATTCCGCCAATTGCCGCATCACCGCACACGATGATTGCGGCATTTCTGCCCGCATACTGCCGTCCAACCTTGACAGCGCGATCGAGCTCCGCCGTTTCACGCAGCGTCCGTTCGCCCAAATTTTGCCACGCCGCCGAAGCCATCAAATGGGCGTCCACAATCAAAATATAACCGTGACGGTTAACCTGAAGAAGTTCGATGGCCCGTCGCACCATATCTGCCAGGGACGGTTGCTCAGTCCGCGCCGCGACTTCGTCGGTAAACGGCAGATCATTGGCCGCAAAGAGTCCGAGAAGGCGTGGCTGTTGCCATTCCGTGATTTGTTCCAGCTCAGGCAAATTGTGGACGACGCGAATCCGGGTCTGGTCCAGCTTTTCTTTCTTAAACTCCGTTGCTCCACCACCCAGCGCAATGTCGACTGCATCCCGCTCGATCAGCGCGTTGGCAAATTCTTGCGGCTGTTTCGCGTTGTTGGCGTGGGCATAGAAGGCTGCTGCGGTTGGGTTGGTGAGCGCCCCGTCAGTCACAATTCCAGTAGCCCGACCTTCCTCATGCGCGAGCTCTAGAATCGTTCTCAGCGCCTCGCCTGATTCCGCAAGGGAAATCGTTCCGTTCTTTACTTTTGTTCCCGTTGCCAGGGCGGAGGCGGCTGCACCTGAATCTGGCACCGCGAAATCGGCCGAGTGATTGCGCAGTCGCGCCGAAAAATCCAAGCGATCCATCGCCAGCGGATTGTCTGCACCCCCGATATAGACCCGCGTCGCCGCTGTTCGTTGCGCGGTCAATCCTTCCCCAATGAACAGAATGATCCCGAAAGGTTTTTGCACGACCCAATTTTTAAAATAGAGAACGCCGAGGGCGGCAAAGGTCAGAAGGCAGATCAGAGCGAGTATCTGGTTCCTCCACTTCATGGCGCGATGTGAATGAGCCGATAGCGCATTGTCAATCCCGCAGCCATCGGAAATCGCTTGTCTGGTCTTGCACGGTCGGCAGATTGCGCGCGATGAGCGGGCCGGTAATGCTGATTATTCGTGATGGCTGGGGAATCAATCCCGGTGGCCGCGATCGGGCGAGGGAAAATGGCGATGCTACTTTGCTGGCGAACACGCCCTGCCACGATCAGCTCTACGCCAATTACCCGATGGGGAAATTAAGCGCGAGCGGCGAAGATGTCGGATTGCCGGAAGGGCAGATGGGAAACTCCGAAGTCGGGCACCTGAATCTTGGAGCGGGCCGGATCGTTTACCAGGATTTAACGCGAATTAACAAAGCGCTCGCCGCCGGCGAGCTGGCACACAATGCCGTGCTCCAGGATAGCTTCCAAAAAGCGCGCAACCATCGTTTGCATTTGCTCGGCCTGGTTTCTGATGGAGGCGTGCACAGTCATTATCTCCATCTCCTGGCGCTGGCCCAAGCCGCCCATGAGGCAGGGGTGAATGAAATTTTTGTGCACGCCTTTACCGACGGAAGAGATGCCTCCCCTACCGGTGGGGCAGAGATTTTGCGCAAATGCGAAAAGGCTTTGTCTAAAAGCGGTGCGCAAATTGTAACCGTCGTCGGTCGCTATTTCGCCATGGACCGCGATCGCCGCTGGGATCGCACCAAAAAAGCGTGGGACGCAATCGTCCTTGGCCAGGGCGAACAGGTGAAGACCTCGCCAGCCGAGGCGGTGGCGGCAAAATATAAGGAAGGTAAAACCGACGAATTCATGCCGCCGCTAATTTTTGCATACGCTGGTGAACAGCGCGTGCGCGATAACGATGTCGTCTTGTTTTTCAATTTCCGGGCTGATCGCGCTCGTCAACTTTCGCAGGCCTTTCTCTTCGAAAAATTTGATGGTTTCGATCGTGGGGTTTGGCCGCGTGTCCATTTCGTAACGCTGACGCAGTACGACGTGACCTATCCGTCGCCGTATATTTTTGCGCCGGAAAATTTGGTGCACATTCTCGGCGAAGTCGCCAGTGCTGCCGGCAAGACGCAGTTACGCATCGCAGAGACAGAAAAGTATCCGCATGTCACCTATTTTTTTAATGGAGGAGTTGAGCGCGCATTCCCGGGCGAAGAGCGCAAGATAGTGCCCTCGCCCAAAGTCGCGACCTACGATTTGCAGCCGGAAATGAGCGCGCAGCAGGTCACTGATGAAGTTTGCGCGCGAATGGCGAATTACGATCTAATCATTCTAAACTTCGCTAATCCGGACATGGTCGGTCACACCGGGGTGGTTGAAGCCGGGATAAAGGCGGTTGAAACAGTAGATGCCTGCGTCGCTCGGATCGTTCCGAAATTGCTGGAGCTTGATGGAAAATGTCTGATTACAGCAGATCACGGCAATTGTGAATTGATGCGCAATCCCGACAGCTCGCCCAACACTGCGCACACGACCAATCTTGTTCATTTTATTTACGTTGCGAAAGACGCGGCAAATTTTGTTTGCCACGATGGGATCCTGGCCGATGTCGCGCCGACGTTGTTGTTCCTGCTCGGCCTTCCCCAGCCAAAAGAAATGACGGGACACAACCTGCTTGTTCCGGCATCAGGTGCATAGGCAAATTAGCAGATCCTACCCGCGCCGCTATTACCGTTTACCGAAGTCCAGTGCGTAAGGGCAGCCTTCTCCGGTAGAGCTCGGCATTCGATTGAAGCGCGTCCGCTATCACGTTGTCGCCCTGTCTGCGAGCCACTTCCGCACCGCGTTCGGCGGCTCCAACCGCCGCGTCAAACTGACTATGCTCAGCATAAGCCGCGGCCATGACCTGATAAATTCGGGGGTCTCTTTCGCCTGAAACTTGAAGGGCGCGCTCGGCCAGATCGACCGCCTTTGCTCCATTTCTGATCGTGCTGTCGGGAAAGGTCGCTAGCGTCCAGGCGAGATTGACCTGTGCGTTTAAATTCGCGGGGTCCAGCTCCAGAGTCTTTTGCCATTCATCAATCGCCTCTTTGACTCGACCTTCCTCCAGCCATACTACGCCGAGATCGCTGTGCGCTTCGGCATTAGCCGGGTTGACTTGCAATTCTTTCTGTAAGTGGAATGCGGCTTCGTCGCGCTGACCTCTTCCCCGGAGAATCAGAGCAATGTTGTAATGGACCTTGGGTAGATATGGATCCATCTCCACAGCCTTTTGAAAATAGGCGAGCGCCTGGTCGAGTTCACCCTTACGCACAAGGGCGTTGCCGAGATTGGCGTACGCTTCGATTAAGGCCGGTTGGATTTTTATTTCTTCCCGAAACTGGACAATCGCATCATCAAGCTCGCCAGCCTCCAGGAGTAGTGTCCCGAGGTTGTAATGCACTCGGGGGCGGTTCGGGCTGATCGCAATCACTCGCTGAAATTCCGCGCGTGCTTCAGCGCGCCGTCCTTTGCTCAAAAAGGCCTGGCCGAGCTGATTATGGGCATCAGGGCTGTCGGGACGAATCTCTAGTGCGTTTCGGGCGTGGAATATGGCCTCGTCTACCTGATTCTCCCGCAGCGCGACAGCGGCGAGAGCATTGTGCGCGGTGTCGTTCCTCGGATTGACGGCAAGGGCATGCATCCAAAGGGACCGGCTGTCGCGCCAGACCATCGTTTGTTTCCAACCAAGACCCATTAAACTGGCGACAATGACGCCCGCTGCCGCGCCGAGAATGGCTGTGCGATTCCGCATTGCCAACGAAATATTTTCGACAAGCCAGGTTACAGCCATAACAAGGCCTATCTGGGGCAAATAGGTATATCGATCGGCGTGTGATTGGCCGCCGACCTGCACGATTCCAATTACGGGTATTAACATTCCGATAAACCAACACCAGCCGACCAGGCAATACGGATGCGCTCGTCTAAAAATGAACGCAGCAACGGTGATTACCCCAAGGAGTAGGAATGCCGCGCCAACCTGAATCGCCGAGAGCTCATGTCGAGGATGTGGATAAAATACTGAGAGCCCGATAGGCAAAACGCTCTGGCGCAAGTAAATCGTTATTGCCAACGCCGCATTACCGGCCCGTTCCGTCAGTGAGAGTTGGTCGAACCGGTAAATAACACTCTTTTGCGCGACCACGGTTGCGAAACAAGAAGCAGCGGAAAGAAAGAACAGGGGGATTTTCTCCAGCAAGATGCACCCAATGGTTGAGCCCGAGAGGATTTTTGATCTGTCATTTGACTTTGGGGATGCACTTAATCGCCGTAGCGGCCACCAATCAAGCAATAGGAGCAAGAATGGAAGGGTGACCAGCATCGGCTTCGCCATTAGTCCAAGAGCGAATAAGAGCAGGACTAAAAAATAAGCTGTAAGCGAGCGTCTCCGCACATAATGCGTGTAGGCCCCGAGTGTTAAAACGAAGAGGACCGCGCTTAATGTATCCTTACGCTCGGACACCCACGCCACCGATTCAACGTGGAGGGGGTGGACCGCAAAAACCGCCGCAACAAAAGCGCTCTTCCATAGTGCGTGTGTCATTTGCCGCAGCGCCAGGAACAAGAGAATGACGGCGACGCTATGAAACAGCACACTTGTGAAATGATGGCCGGCTGGCCTCAGGCCGTATAACTGACAGTCGAACATATGCGAAATGACCGTCAGAGGATGCCAGTTGAAACAAACCGTGTGCGTGACGGCCCACCAGACGTTTTGCCAGGAAAGACCACTCATTACTCGCGCGTTTTCGTAAATGTAAAACTCGTCGTCGTAGTTCACGAACTGGTGCCCAAGCACCTGCCCAAAGACCAGCCACGTGATAAGGGCGAGGCCAGCGCAAACAGCGAAAATCGTCGCGCGTGTTGGCGCCGCTGTGCCGCCACCAATCCGTTTTGGCATTATTGAAGGCAGGATCGGGCCCGTGCGCCGATTACATCCGAAAGCGTGATCTCCAGGCGCCGATTCACGGTTCGAGTAGAGGCGGCGGCGATGCGCTGCAGAATCGCAAGCCGGTTTTCTGGGAGAGTTTCGTGCCAAACAGGTTTGCAGCGGAGCGTAAGTAATCCATCGGATTCGACCAGTGCCCCCCAACCAATCGGAATCTCCGCGGGACGAAAGAGCTCGTCAGGTACTACGAGGAAACATAAATTGGCGCAGCCATAGCGAAGCAGATTTTCGAACTTCGTACAGTCAGAGAGCCGATTCTGTAAGGCGTTTAATTCACGCAGCACTTGGTGATAATTATGATGCTCGATCGCGGCGAAATTATGCGAATCGAATTCCGGAAAGAGTGAATCCGACACCCGCAAATGTGGATAGTGCACCCGCAAATGTTTTTCCAAAAGGAGGCGACGGCGATGAATGGTCTGCAGACGGGTGCGTAATTCTGTAGTGCAGGCATTGTCTTTCCTCAAATCAGCTAATGCCTGTTTGCATTCGAAAAGAGCGGTTGATGTGGCGTTTCTTGGCTTGGGTCGATACGCAACTATGTCCGCCCGGTAACGACATTGCGGGAGCCTGACCTCAATCGCACAGATGGAGTATCCCTGCGCCTGTGCCCAGATAAGAGCGAGCCGCTTCAGCCGCGCATGAGCTGCCGTTTCACCGCGGCGTGACTTTAGCTCTTCAGCCATTCCATCAAGTCCAAGGCCCAATAGCTGACGATGAAATCTGCGCCTGCGCGCTTAAGCGAAGTCATGATTTCCAGCACGGCTGCGCGTTCGTCAATCAGGCCCTTTTCCGCGGCCGCCTTCACCATCGCAAATTCTCCGCTCACATGGTAGACCGCGGTTGGCCGGCCAAAGCGCTCGCGCACCCGCCACAAAATATCGAGGTAGGGCAAAGCGGGCTTCACCAGCACAATGTCGGCGCCTTCGGCAAGGTCAAGTTCCACCTCACGCAGCGCTTCGTCTGCATTGGCCGGATCCATTTGATAGGAACGCCGATCACCAAACTGCGGAGGACTTTCCGCAGCATCGCGGAACGGCCCGTAAAAAACGGAGGCAAACTTTGCCGCGTAACTCATGATCCCGGTCTGATCGAAGCCTGCCTGGTCGAGCACTGCCCGGACTGCGCCGATCCGGCCATCCATCATGTCGCTTGGCGCGACCAAATCGGCGCCGGCCGCAGCGTGTGAGACCGCCGTCTTGGCGATCAACTCCACGCTTTCGTCATTCAAGACATGAAAATGCTCGCCATCGAGGCGAACCACGCCGCAATGGCCGTGGCTGGTGTATTCGCATAAACAAACATCAGTAATTACCGTCAAATCCGGCGCGCGCTTTTTGATTTGCCGAACCGCATTTTGGACCACGCCATTCTCGGCATACGCGCCACTGGCCTGTTCGTCTTTCGACTTCGGAATTCCAAAGAGAAGCACGGCTTGCACTCCCGATTCGTGGGCGCGCTGAGCGATAGAGGCGATTTCATTCTCGCCGTATTGGTGGACGCCGGGCATGCTCGGGATCTCTTTCGCGCGTTCGATTTTCTCACTGACGAAAAGTGGCAGGACAAAATCGTGTCGGCTAAGATTTGTTTCGCGAATGAGATTGCGAATCGCGGCGGTGCGGCGTAAACGGCGGGGACGATGAACGAGCACAGCGCGAGGCTACGCGCGGCATTTCGCGGTCGCAAGCGAGTGAAAAAGCCGGCCACCGATTTTTTGCTCATCGATGTCAGCAATTCATTCACCAAACTGGCTTTTGCCTCACACTCTCGAATTGGCCGCGCCTCGAAGATCTCTACGCCCATTTTAACGGCGGACCGGATCACAAAAATTTTGCGCGGACACGATTCCGCCACCCTGGTTGTCTCATCGGTCGTGCCCAAAAAGAACCGCGAGATCAAACGTGCCGCTGGCAATCGCAAGGTAATTTGGCTGACGTCGCGGAGTCGATTGAATATTCGCATCGATTACCCCAATCCGAAATCGATCGGCGCCGATCGATTGGCCAATGCGGTGGCGGTGGCGAAGCTTTATGGAACGCCCGCGATCGTGATCGATTTTGGTACCGCGGTCACATTCGACATCGTCGCGCCGGAGAACGCCTATATTGGTGGCGTTATTGCTCCGGGCCTGGAAGCGATGACGAATTTTCTCTACCATCGGACCGCATTGTTGCCGCGGATTTCTCTGCGGGAACCGCGAAGTGCGATCGGCAAATCGACGAACCAGGCAATGCTGGCCGGCGCGATCTTTGGTTATCGCGGGCTTGTTCGCGAAATTTTGCAACGCATCACAGCGGAGAAATTGTGGAAGGGCAAGGTGCGGGTAGTGGCGACAGGCGGCTATGCAAGATTGATCGCGCACAAGCTGCCGGAGGTGGACAGGGTGCACGAAAATCTCACCCTGGAAGGATTGCGGTTGGTCGGCTGCATGAATTCGGCTCGTGCCGCTCGGACAAATGTTTGAGCGCAACAGTGCTGGCGGAAAAACGCTCCGGCAACCGCGGGAACGCGGTCCAAGATGCTCCGCGAATTTCAGAACGGTTGCGACGGAACGCCAGCTTTTGGGAGCGCCAGCCTTCGGGCGCTTTGGAAATTTGGAACGTTGTCCTTCATCGGCAACATCGCCACGATCGCAAATTCTCGATCCGAAAATTTATTCTCAAGCGGTAGAAATAACTTGTCAGGGTCACCCAGCGATAGTTCTATTCTCTCCCAGCATGAAGATTCTAAAATTTGCTGCGGTTTCATTGCTGGTTTTCGGGACCATTGCCGCGAACGACGTCGCGCCATCGAATTCGGAGCTCGAAGCGATGTACGACAAAGCGTATCGCGCGTTTGACGCCGCCAAGTATACGGAGGCGCTGAAACAACTGGATGCGATAGACGCGCGTAAACCCGATCTGGCGGCATCCCAAAATTTGCGCGGCGTCGTCTATATGCGCCAG
>Ga0207645_10002165_pt1 | contig 15684 bp, 9 predicted proteins | sample KBSM53metaG_FD_184331 | JGI IMG/M metagenome (GOLD analysis project Ga0207645, IMG submission 184331) | Miscanthus rhizosphere microbial communities from Kellogg Biological Station, Michigan, USA - KBS M5-3 metaG (SPAdes) (version 2) | ecosystem: Host-associated > Plants > Roots > Rhizosphere >...
GATGGTGCGGCGACCGTCGCCGTCGACCCGGCCGACGGCCACGACCCGGTCGCCGTCGATGGCCACGTCCGCCATCTGCGCCGGAGCCCCCGTGCCGTCGACGACCGAGCCGTACAGCGTGCTGGTCACGGGCATTGGTGGCACGGGCGTAGTGACGATCGGCGCGCTGATGGGCATGGCCGCCCATCTCGAAGGCAAAGGCTGCAGCGTGCTCGACATGACCGGACTCGCGCAAAAGAACGGCGCCGTCGTGTCGCACGTACGCATCGGCGACAAGCCGGAGCAGATGTTCGCCACGCGCATCGCAGCCGGTGAAGCCAAACTGGTGCTCGCCTGCGACATCCTGACCGGTGTCGGTTACGAGGCGCTGGCCAAGATGCAGAAAGGCGTGACTAAGGCGCTGGTCAATACTTCGCTGGTCATGCCCGCGCAGTTCACGCGTGAACCCGACCTGCGCTTCCCGACGGGATCGATGGAACAGGAGATCAAGGACGCGATCGCCCCCGGCGACGCCGAGTTCCTCGATGCGACCAAGCTCGCCACGGGCCTCATGGGCGATTCCATCGCGACCAACCTGTTCATGGTCGGCTACGCGTTCCAGCGCGGACTCATTCCGCTGGGCGAAGCCGCAATCCTGCGCGCGATCGAGCTCAACGGACAGGCCATAGAGTCGAACAAGCAGAGTTTCAACTGGGGACGGCTGGCCGCGATCGAACCGGCGCGCGTCGCCGCCGCGGCGATGCCGGCGGAAGCCAAGCCCGACTCGCAGCGCCTGTCGCAGTCGCTCGACGAAATGATCGAACGCCGCGCGAAATTCCTGACCGATTACCAGGACGCGGCGTACGCCAAGCGCTACACCGACCTCGTGGCGAAGGTGCGCGCCGCGGAAGGCAAGGCGATGCCCGGCATCACCGAACTCACCGAGGCGGTCGCGCGCTACTACTTCAAGCTGCTGGCGATCAAGGATGAGTACGAAGTCGCGCGCCTGTACGCGGAGTCCGACTTCACCAAGCGCGTCGCGGCGCAGTTCGAGGGGGACTACAAGCTGACTTTCCACCTGGCGCCGCCGGTGTTCAACAAGCCCGACGCGATCACTGGCGTGCCGAAGAAGTCAGTCTACGGTCCGTGGATGCTGAAGGCTTTCCGAATGCTGGCCAGGATGCGCCGCTTCCGCGGCACCGGTCTCGACTACTTCGGCCGCACGGCGGAGCGCAAGATGGAACGCGCGCTGATCGGCGAGTACGAGACCGTGATCGCGGAAATCATTGCCAAGCTGACGCCGCAGAATCACGGCACCGCGGTGGATTTGGCGTCCGTGCCCGAACATATCCGCGGCTACGGTCATGTGAAGGAAGCGCATCTCAAGACGGCCAAGGCGCGTGAGGCGGTACTGCTCACGCAGTTCCGGTCGCCGTTGCCCGCGCCGGCGCCGGTGCCGATCACGATTCGCGCGCAGGCAAGCTAAGCTGCACGTTGGGCTTCCCGCGCGGGAAGGGCGAAATCCTGCGCTTCTTCCAGCGTCATCGCGCGGCCCTGCGTCCACGCGCGCGCGAACGCGGCATCGTCGCCCAGCTGCGCACGAGTTGCAGCGACCCGTCCTTCGTAGCCGACAAGGTCCTTGGTCGGAAGCGGACAGGCGAGCGACTCTCGCAATTGCTCCGCGGCACCCCAGAAGCGAGCCGCCTGGACGGGATCGCCGCTGCCGGCCGCAACGTTGGCCAAGCCTTCCAGCGCCTCGACGAATACCTTGCGCTCGCCTAGCTCGCACAGGATGCGCACGCTCTCCTCGTGCAAGTCGCGGGCCCCGGCGAAATCGCCCTTGGCGCATTTTGCCCGGCCCAGATTGTTGAGCTGGCCGGCAACGCCGCGACGGTCGCCGATTTCCCGCCGGATCGCCAGGCTTTCGGCGAAGCGCGCCGACGCTTCGTCATAGTCGCCCAGCGCGTAAGCCATCTCGCCCAGATTGTTCAGCGTGCCGGGCATGCCCCACCGGTCACCCAGGTCGCGGAAGATCGACAGGCTTTCCTCGTACAGTTTCCGGCACGCGGCAAAGTCGCCTTCGGCGTCGGCGATGGCGCCCAAGTTGGTCAGCACCACGGCGATATTCCACCGGTCCCCCATTTCCCGGCGAATGGCCAGGCACTCCTCAAACTGCGCACGGGCCGTCGCATAGTCGACCTTGTCGTACGCGAGCACCGCCAGATTGTTCAACGCGTCGGCAACACCTTTGCGGTCCCCCAATTCACGCCGGATGACGAGGCTTTCCTCGAGCCGTGCCCGGGCCCCCGGATAGTCGCCGAGCCCATGCGCCACGTTGCCCATGTTGGACAGCGTGCCCGATTCACCGTGGCGATCACCCAGTTCGCGCCAGATCGCCAACGCCTCGGTGTATGCAGCAGCGGCGGCCGCATAGTCGGCCTGTTGCCACGCCAGTGTGCCGGCGGCGTTGAGAGCCTTTGCCCGCGCGCGCGAAGACCCGCCTGGAACATTCGCTAGCAGCGCGCCCAGCCAGCCGCGGCCCTCGCCGAACAAGCCGCGCATGTACCAATAGCGCCAGATGGCGCCCGCCAACTGCAGCCCGCGCTGCGCATCGCCAGCTGGCGCGGATGACCACGCCAGCGCCGCGCGCAAGTCATCGTATTCGGTCTCGACTCGTCTCAGCCAGAGTTGCTGTTGCGGCCCGGACAGCATCGTTTCGGCCTCTTCCCCAAACGACAGGTAGAAGGCGAGGTGCCGATCGCGCCACGCCGAGCCGTCGCCTCGCTCCAGCAGGCGGTCGCGCGCGTACTGGCGCACGGTTTCCAGCAAACGGTAGCGCATCGCGCCGTCGCGCTCCTCCGCCGCCACCAGGCTCTTGTCCACCAGCGACGTGAGGAAGTCGAGTACCGCGCCCTCCTCCATGATTTCATCGCTGCACACGCGCTCGGCGGCGGCCAATGTCCAACCGCCGGCGAAGACGGCCAAACGGGATAGCAGCGCGCGTTCCTCGTCGCGCAGCAGGTCGTAACTCCAGTCGATCAGAGAGCGCAACGTCTGCTGGCGCGGCAGCGCCGTCCGTGATCCTCCAGTCAGCAGGCGGAAGCGCTGGTCCAGCCGCTGGTTCACTTCGTCGACGGACAACGCCCGGACGCGTGCGGCGGCCAATTCCAGCGCCAGCGGAATTCCATCCAGGCGGGAGCAGATCGACGCGAGGGCCGCCGCATTCTGCGAGTTCACGGCAAACTGGGGATGGTGGGCTCGCGCGCGCTCGACAAACAGGCGCACCGACTCGAACTGCAACAGGGCGTCTGGCTCCGCATCCCGCCGCGGGTCGGGCATCGACAACGACGGTACACGGTACGTCAGTTCGCCCGCCGTCCCGAGTCCTTCGCGGCTGCTGGCCAGCAGCGCTACGTGCCGGCATTGGCGCAGCACAGTGTCGACGAGTTGCGCGCACGCGGTGAGCAAATGTTCGGCGTTGTCGAGCAACAGCAGCAATCGCCGCGACTTGAGATGAACGACAATCGTCTCCATCAGGCTCACGCCGCGCTCTTCCTTGAGCCCGAGGACCGTGGCCAGCGCCTGGGGTACGAGGTCGGGGTCCGCCAGGCCCGCGAGTTCGACCAGCCACACGCCATCCGCATATGCATCGATCAGCTCGGCAGCCACCTGCAGCGAAAGCCGCGTCTTGCCACAGCCGCCCGAGCCCGTCAAAGTGAGCAGCCGGGTCTTGCCCAGCAGCGACTTCATTTCCGCGATTTCCTTCTCGCGGCCGATAAAGCTGGTCAGCTGCTGTGGCAGGTTGTTGGGCGTCGAATCCAGCGAACGCAGCGCCGGGAACGTGCGTTGCAGTTCGTCGGAGACCAACTGCCAGAGATCCTCGGGGGTGGATAGATCGCGCAGGCGGACACGGCCCAGGTGCACAAACTCGATGCCCGGCGCGAACCGGTCACGGCCCAGATCGATCACGGATTGCGATACCAGGATCTGGCCGCCGTGCGCGGCGCCGGCGATTCGCGCTGCACGATTGACCGTGCCGCCGAAGTAGTCTCCGTCGCGGATCTGCGAGACGCCCGCGTGCAAACCGCAGCGCATCTTGAACGGAATTCCGCAGGCTTCGCCGATCGCGGCCATGCCGCGCTGCAGGCCAAGGGTCGAGGCGACCGCCGCGGCGGGGTCGGCAAAGACCGCGTGCAATCCATCGCCGATCATTTTGACCACGCGTCCGCCGTGCGCCTCGACCTCACGGCGGCACAGCGCGTCATGCCGGGCGAGCGCATCGGCCATTCGCGCCTGTTCCGTCTCCCAAAGGCGCGTGCTGCCTTCGATATCGGTGAACAGGAACGTCATCGCGGATGTCGTGGGTGCCATGGCCGCCGCCGAACCGGGGAGAGTAACTGCGCGAGAGGGGTATCCCTGCCACATCGTGAGCGCGCGGCCGAGACCGGTCAAGGCGCGGTCTCCTCCACCGGCACCGATATTGCATTGGGGTCACGGTTCCCGGCTTTCCTTACAGACCCGTGCCCAATTCCCCGATCCAGGACTACCTCGCGTCGCTGCACGCCCGTTTACTCGGTCGTGAAGACGGCAGCGTCGCCGACTACATACCCGAACTCGCGAGCGCCGACCCCAACGGATTCGGTATCTGCATCGCCACGCACGATGGATTCGTCTATGAAGTCGGCGATTCCCTCCAGCCTTTCACCATCCAATCCGTTTCCAAGCCGCTCACCTATGGCCTCGCCCTCGAGGAAAACGGCGAAGAGGCGGTTCTAGCCAAAATCGGCGTGGAACCGAGCGGCGACGCCTTCAACGCGATCAGCCTTCAGCCCCAAAGCGGTGCCCCGTTCAATCCTTTGATCAATGCTGGTGCAATCGCCGCGTGCGGCCTCCTCCCCGGAGACACGGTAGCCAAGCGGTCCGCACGGGTCCTCGCCACGTTCTCGCGCTACGCCGGGCGTGCGCTCGACGTCGACGAACGGGTCTACAGCTCCGAAAGCCGCACTGGACATCGCAATCGCGCGATCGGCTGGATGCTGCGCAACTTCGGCATCGTCGACGGCGATCCGACCACCACGCTCGAGACCTACTTCAGGCAATGCGCGATCCGCGTCACCTGCCGCGACCTGGCGCTGATGGGCGCCACACTCGCCAACGGCGGCGTCAATCCAATGACCGGCATACGCGCGCTGCCCGAGCAGTACGTGGAGAACGTGTTGTCCGTGATGGCCACCTGCGGCATGTACGATTTCTCGGGCGAATGGCTGTACCGGACCGGATTGCCGGCGAAGAGCGGCGTCGGCGGTGGAATTCTTGCGGTCCAGCCGGGCCGGATCGGCATCGGCGTCTACTCTCCACGCCTCGACGCACAGGGCAACAGCGTGCGCGGCATCGAAGTGTGCCGCGAACTCGCTTCCGACTTGGGCCTGCACATGTTCGACGCGTCGCAACGGGCGGTCCCCGCCATGCGGCTGGCGACCACGCGGCGCAGCGTCGCGTCGAAACGCCGCCGCACGTCCGAGGCGGCGGAACACCTGCGCAGCGTCGGCAACCGGCTACGCCTCTACCACCTGCAGGGCGCGCTGGCTTTTGCGTCCGTCGAGCGGGTCGTGCGAGAACTGATGGCCCACGCGGCGGACACCGAGTATTTCATCGTCAACCTGGGCGTCGTGCAGCGCATCGACGCCGCTGCCGCGCGCCTGCTCGCGCAAACGCGCGCCGAGCTGCTGCGGCTGGGCAAGACGCTGGTCTTCGCCGAAGCCGGCGTGTGGTGGCAAATGCTGCTGGACGCCGGCATGGATCGCGAGGCGTTCTATGCCGACGACGATTTCGCGCTCGAGCGCGGCGAAGAGCTGCTGCTCGCCAAGCGCTTCCCCGACGCCGTGTGGGACGCACGCGTGCCCCTGGAAGAGTGCGCGCTGTTCGCCGGCCTGACCAGCGACGAGATGGAGTTCCTGGCGCAACTTCTCGCGTGCCGCACCTTTCGCGCGGGGCAGACGATCATCGCAGCGGGTCATGCGTCCGACGAACTTTTCGTCATCACCCATGGTGCGGCGATGGTGAGCATCCCGACGCAGGACGGTATTGCGCGTCTCGACGCCTTCATGTCCGGCATGACGTTTGGCGAGCTCGCTTTCATCGATCGCTCGCCGCGCTCGGCCAACGTCACCGCGCTGGGCGAAGTCGAATGCCACGTACTCACGCGCGACACCTTCGCGCGGCTCGATCTTGAAGCGCCCGCGATCAAGATACGCCTGCTGGCAAACCTGGCGCTCGGCCTCACGGGCATGCTGCGCCAAGCCAATCGCGAACTTGCGGTCCTGAAATGAGCCGATGGTTTGGCGCGCGATGCCGGCTTACTTGTCCGCCGGCTCGGGCGTCGCCTGGACGGTCGGCGGCGTCCGCACGAACACCGGCCCGCCGTTGTAGGTGAAGTAGATCCTGCGCTGGCTGTGGGCGATCAGCACGCGGTGCGATCGCAGGAAGTCGTAGCCAAGCAGCATCGAAGGCAGGTCCTCCACCCTGATGGGGATATTGCTGCCCGTGCTCCTGAACGCGGCGCCCTTGAACACATCGGCAAACACGATTCGCGTGTCGCGAATCGTCTCGTTGCCGATGGTGAAGGTCTTGAACGAGCCGACCCACGAATTGATCGAGTTGCTGCCGATTCCTCCCCGCGCCTGGGCCGCGACGACGCCGGGCGTATTCGGCGTGACGCCCAGGCGCGCGGCTTCCGCCTTGTCCAGGATCGAACCCGACGCGCCGGAATCGAGCAGTGCCTTGATCGGCCGGCCGTCGACCTCGACGGTCACGACGATCTCCGGATGGTCGTCGCCGGATGCATCGAATTCCACCAAGCCGACGTCGGCGCCTGCCCAGTAGGCGAGCAGCGTGGACCCGCAATGCTCCGCGCGGAACAGGCGCACGCTGTTTGCCGCCAAGTCGAATTCGACGTCGAAATGGCGGAAGAAGTTCTCGCCCAGCAGTACATCGGCGCCGAAGTCATGTTCGCCGGCAACGATCATCTGCAGTCTCGTCTGCGCGAAGTTGCCCACACGGAATTCGTCGACGAGCGTTCTGCTGACGCTGGTCTCGCCGCCAACGCCGAACAACCGCGGACCGTTGACGCTCCATCGGGTCAGGCCGAGGCGCTCGGCCGCCGGCCGCAGGACCAGCGTATGCATCGCGCCGGTGTCGAGCAGGACGGCGACCGGTTGGCCGTTGATTGCGCCGTCCGTGATCAGGTGGCCGCGCTCGATGCGAATGGGCCATTCCGCGACCCGCGCGAACTTGCAGCCGGGGGAATCGCCCGCGGCGGCGCTCCCCGCGAACGCAAGCACGGCGCTCGCAGCGGCGGCAAGAACGGCGCGACGGACCAACATGAAATCTCCCTGGCGCAGCGTCCGATGTGCACCCAGCATACCCGACGTCATTCTACTGATTTATCCTAGGCACTCCGGACGTCGTCGCGCCGGCGAATCGGCGAACCCACCATGCCCAACGACACCCACCGGACCGCCGTCGCCGCCAACCATGCGGTGTGGGAGGCGTGGACGCCGCATCACATCGGGTCCGGCGGATACGACATTCCCGGGTTCATCGCGGGCCGCGAGACGCTGTGCCCCATCTCGCTGGCCGGCGTGGGCGACGTGACCGGCAAGACGTTGTTGCACCTGCAATGCCATTTCGGCCTCGACACTTTGTCGTGGGCACGCCGCGGCGCCACGGTGACGGGCGTGGATTTCGTGGCGTCGGCCGTGGCCAAGGCGCGCGAACTCGCCGCCGAGGTCGCACCGTCCGCCGAATTCGTCTGCTGCGACGTGTACGACGCGCCGGCGTGTCTCAAGCGCCAGTTTGACGTCGTGTTCACATCGGTCGGCGTGCTGGGCTGGCTGCCCGACCTCGAGCGCTGGGCGCATGTCGTGGCGAGTTGCCTCAAACCCGGCGGACGTTTTTTCATCCTAGAGGGCCATCCGACTGCATGGTTGTTCGACCAGCAGCCGCCCGCCGGCATGCGCCTCATGTATCCCTACTTCGCCCGTCAGCCGATCATCGAGCCCGAGACCGGCAGCTACGCGGCACCCGGCTCGGAGACGCAGGTGACCTGTCATTCGCACTTGCATCCCTTGGCAGACATCATCGGCTCGCTGTTGCGCGCGGGCCTCACCATCACGGCCTTCGACGAGTATCCGTGGCTGCGCTGGCAGGGGCTGCCCTGGATGACGCGCCGCGACGCTTTCTTCTGGGAGCTGCCGCCGGAATTTGGAGAAATCCCGATGATGTTCTCGCTGGCGGCCACGCGCGCGTGAACACGGAAGCGCTGCTCGGCGACGCGCCGCCGGCTGCGGCGGTGCAACCCGTGTGCGATACCTTCGTCCCGGCTCGCGCCTGGTTCGCGACGCAAGGCTGGTCGCCGTTTCCGTTCCAGGAGGAAGTCTGGTCCGCCTTCGCGCGCGGCGAAAGCGGCCTGCTGCACGCGCCCACCGGGATGGGCAAGACGTATGCGGCGTGGATTCCGCCGCTGGTGCTGGGCGCGGCGGGCACCGCCGATGCGGCGCCGCCCTTGTCCGCGCTGTGGATCACGCCTCTGCGCGCGCTGGCCGCGGACACAGGTCTCGCGCTTGCGCGCGCGGCGAGCGCGTTGCAGCCGACGTGGACCGTCGATGTACGCACCGGCGACACGGCGCCGTCGGCGCGCGCGCGGCAGAACAAGCGGCTGCCCACGGCGCTGGTGACCACGCCCGAAAGCCTGACGCTGATGCTGGCGCGTGCCGACTGGCGGGATCGCCTCGCGCACCTTTCCTGCGTCATTGTCGACGAGTGGCATGAGCTCATGTCGAGCAAGCGCGGCGTGCAGGTCGAGCTGGCGCTGGCGCGGCTGCGTTCGCTGCGGCCCGGCATGCGCGTGTGGGGGCTGTCGGCCACGCTGGCCAATCTGGACGAGGCGCTGCAGTGCCTGACGGGCATGCACGCCGCACGCGGCCGCATCGTCAAGGGGCTGGATGCCAAGGCGATCGAGATCGCCACCGCACATCCGCCCACCATCGACCGCTTTCCCTGGGCCGGGCACATCGGCCTCAAGCTGCTGCCCGAAGTCATTCGCGCGATCGACGCCGCGCAATCCACGCTGGTGTTTACCAACGTGCGCTCCTCCACCGAGATCTGGTACCAGGCGATTCTGGAAGCAAGGCCGGATTGGGCGGGACGGATCGCCTTGCATCACGGTTCACTCGAGCGCGACGTCCGCGACTGGGTCGAGGAAGGCCTGCGCCGCAACAAGCTGAAGGCCGTCGTGTGCACGTCGAGCCTCGATCTGGGTGTGGATTTCACACCGGTCGACCAGGTGCTGCAGATCGGCTCGCCCAAGGGCGTGGCGCGGCTCTTGCAACGCGCCGGCCGCAGCGGTCACCAGCCGGGGGCGATCTCCAAGGTGACGATCGTGCCGACGCAGGCGCTGGAATTGGTCGAGGCCGCGGCGGCGCGCGACGCGGCGCAGGAGCGCAAGCTCGAGCCGCGCACGCCCCTCACCTGCCCGCTCGACGCGCTGGTCCAGCACCTGGTCACGTGCGCGCTCGGCGGCGGCTTCGTGCCGGCGGAACTGCTGGCGGAAATTCGTGGCACGCACGCCTACGCGGAGCTGTCGGACGCGCAATGGCAATGGGCGCTCGATTTCGTCGTGCACGGCGGCGCCAGTCTCAATGCATATCCCGAGTACCGCCGCGTCGTGATCGGCGACGACGGCGTCGCGCGCGTGCCCGACGCCGCCATCGCGCGCCGCCATCGCGCGTCGATCGGCACCATCGTGTCCGACGCCAGCGTCAGCGTGCAGTTCCGCAATGGCCGCAGGCTCGGCCATGTCGAGGAGTCGTTCATTGCACGGCTTACTGCCGGCGACTGCTTCGTGTTTGCCGGCCGCGTGCTGGAATTCGTGCGGGTCAAGGAGATGACCGCGTGGGTGATGCCGGCCAAGTCGCCCAAGGCGATCGTGCCGCGCTGGATGGGCAACAAGATGGCCTTGTCGTCGCTGCTCGCCGATCGCACGCGCGGCCTGATCGCGCAGGCGCGCCACGGCACGTACGCGTCGCCCGAATTGCGATTGGTGCGTCCGCTGCTCGAATTGCAGCGGCGCTGGTCGGCGCTGCCCGATGAGCGCGAATGGCTGATCGAGCGCATTGCCACGCGCGATGGCCATCACCTATTCTTCTATCCGTTCGAGGGACGCCTGGCGCACCTCGGGCTGGCCACGCTGTTCTCGTTTCGGCTGTCGCGCGCGGTACCGCGCACGTTCAGCCTGATGGTCAACGACTATGGGTTCGGGTTGCTGTCGGCCGAACCGGTGGAGCTTTCGTTGGGCGACCTGGGGCAACTGCTGGCCGCGCCCTGCGTCGAAACCGACATCCTCGCGGGACTGAACGCCGCAGAGATGGGCCGGCGCCAGTTTCGCGAACTCGCGCGCGTTGCGGGCCTCGTCTTCCAAGGCTACCCCGGGCAGTCGCCGTCGAACCGGCAATTGCAGGCGTCCAGCGGACTGCTCTACGACGTGTTCGCGCAATACGATCCCGACAACCTGCTGCTGAAGCAGTCCGTGCGGGAAGTGCTCGAGCGCCACCTCGACGCGCCGCGTCTCAACAAGGCGCTGGCCCGACTGCGCGGCAGCCGCACGCTGCTGCTTGACCCCACGCGTCCAACGCCTTTCGCATTCCCGCTGATGGTCGAAATGTTTCGCGAAAAGCTCACGACCGAGGCGCTGGAAGCGCGCGTCGCGCGCATGGTCGCGGCGCTCGAACGCGCAGCCGAGAGTGCGTGAGCATTCGGGCGTCGCAGACGAGACAGATGCGGCGCATTCGCCTAAACTTGCCAGACCACAACGCATACAAAAAAGGGGGAACCATGAGCATCGTCGACCGCGTCAAGAACATCCTCATGACCCCGAAAACGGAATGGCCCACGATCGCCGGCGAAGCCACGACCACGCAAGCGCTGTACACCGGCTACATCATGATTTTGGCGGCGATCGGGCCCGTCACGTTACTGCTGCGTTCGGACATCATCGGCGCCATCACCGCATATATCATTGCCCTCGCCGCGCCGTTCATCATGGCTCTGATCGTCGACGCGCTCGCGCCGACGTTTGGCGGGGAAAAGAACTTCATGCAGTCGCTCAAGCTCACCGCGTATTCGTATACGGCGGTTTGGCTTGCCGCCATCCTGACTCTCCTCGGTGCGCTTGGCGGCCTGCTGGGTCTGCTGGCCGCGGCCTACTCGCTGTACACGTTCTACCTGGGCGTGCCGGTGATGAAGAAATGCCCGCAGGAGAAGGCCGTCGCGTACACGCTCGTCGTCGTGGCCATCGTCGTGGTCTGCAGCTTCGTGGTGGCTGCTCTTTTGGGTAGCATGTTGATGTCGCCGATTATCGGCGGCTGGCAGAGGTAATTCGCTCGCCACACCCTTTCCAATCATTGCGGAGCCGGCATGCCTTCCTCGCCGTTCGACCTCACCGGCCGCGTGGCCCTCGTTACCGGAGCCTATCGCGGGCTGGGATTCTCCATTGCCCGCGGATTCGCCCAGGCCGGCGCCACCGTCATCCTGAACGGCCGCAAGCCCGATGAACTGGACAAGGCGGCCCGGGCGCTCACCGGTGCTGGCCACAAGGCCGACGTCGCGGTGTTCGACATCACCGACCGCGCCGCGATCAAGACCGCCATCGCCGCGGTCATCGCTACGCACGGCGCGGTCGACATCCTGGTCAACAACGCCGGCATCCAGCGGCGCGGGCCGCTGGTCGACTTCTCCGAAAAGGATTGGGACGAAATCATCGCCACCAACCTCACCGCGCCGTTCGTCGTGTCGCAGGCGGTGCTGCCCGGAATGATCGCCAAGAAGCGCGGCAAGATCATTCACATCGCATCGCTGATGAGCGAACTGGCGCGCCCGACCGTCGTGCCCTACACGGCGGCCAAGGGCGGCGTGCGGCAGCTGACGCGCGGCATGGCGATCGAGCTGGCGCCGATGGGCATCCAGGTCAACGCGATCGCTCCTGGTTATTTCGCGACCGAGATGAACCGCGCGCTGATCGACAACGCCGAGTTCAATGCGTGGGTGTGCAAGCGCACGCCGGCCGGACGTTGGGGGCAGCCCGACGAACTCGCGGGCCTGGCCGTGTTTCTAGCGTCCGGCGCGTCCGATTACATGACCGGCCAGATGCTGATCATGGATGGCGGGATGTCCGTCGCGCTGTGAGCAGCGAGAGGGGACCCACGCGCGTAGCGCGTGGGGGTCGAGCATGTGCGAATCAGCGCGGGACGCCGACAACGCAACGGTGATCTACCACGACCGAAGCGGAGGCGGACGCGTTGTGGCTAATCGTCCGCCGCCTGCGGCCGGCGATCGATCAGCTTGTACATCCACCCCAGTCCCGCGGCGGTCGTATGCGCCGGCCGGTATTCGCAGCCGATCCAGCCGTCGTACTTCAATTCGTCGAGCAGCCGGAACAGCCATGTGTAGTTGACCTCGCCCTGATCCGGTTCATGCCGGTCGGGCACGCCCGCAATCTGGAAATGCCCGACGTGCGCTATCCAGCGCCGGATCTTGTCGGTCAAGTCGCCTTCGACGATCTGCGCGTGGTACAGGTCCATCTGCACGCGCAGGTTGGGCATGCCCACCTCCTCGCGGATCGCGTGCGCCTCGGCTTGCGTCGACAGCAGGTAGTTCGGCATGTCGCGCGGATTGATCGGTTCGATCAGCAGCGTCACGTTCTGCGCCGCCGCTTCTTCGCACGCCTGCTTCAGGTTGCGCACATAGATCCGCAGCCGGCGCGCGCGTTCGTCGGCATCCGCATCGGCGGGCAGCACGCCGGCCATGACGTGCAGGCGATTGCACTTCAGTGCCTGCGCATAACGCAACGCCGTCGACACGCTCGCGGCGAAATCGTGTTCGCGTCCGGGCAGCGAAGCCAGGCCGCGGTCGCCTGCTTCCCAGTCACCGGGCGGCATGTTGAACAGCACCACCTCGAGCTTCTGCACCTGGATCCGTGACGCCAGCTCCTTGGCCTGGTAGGTGTACGGAAACGCGAACTCGACGCCACGAAATCCGGCGTGCGCAGCTTCAGTAAACCGTTCGAGGAACGGCACTTCGTTGAACAGGAACGATAGATTGGCGGAAAAGCGGAGCATCGTCGGTCTCGCCACCGCGCCACGTTGCACGCGACGCGAACGAGCGAAGTGGCGGCAGGACCGGGCGGTAGAATTGGGTGACGTCCATCATGCCACGATCCCGCGCCGTTATCGAACTTCCCGCAGCATTCGCGCCCGCGACGGACGCCGGCGTGTACGCGACCGCACTGTGCGGCGAAAAGATGGAATTGCTCGCGCTGCGCGCGCTGCACTGGCCGCGCGAGCGCACCGTGTTCGTGGCCGACGTGCACCTGGGCAAGGCCGCGGCGTTCCGCGCCGGCGGCGTGCCGCTGCCGCGCGGCAGCACGGCCGCCGACCTGGCGCGCCTCGCGCGCGTGCTGCAACAAACCGGTGCGCGGCGCCTGGTGGTGCTGGGCGATTTCCTGCATGGAGCGGCGGGCCGGGTCAGCGCACTCGACCGCGCGTTCCGCGATTGGCGCGGCGCGCACGCCGGCATCGACGTCGTCCTCGTGCGCGGCAACCACGACACGCACGCCGGCGACCCGCCGGCGGCATGGGGCGTCACGGTGGTCGCGGAGCCGCATCCGCTGGCGCCTTTCCTCGCCTGCCACGTCCCGGTCGCGCCGCGCTCGGGGTACGCACTGTGCGGCCACGTGCATCCGGGCGTCACCGTGCACGGCACGGCGGGTGAGGCAGAGCGGCTGCCCTGCTTCGTGCTCGGTCGCAGCCGCGCGATCCTGCCCGCGTTCGGCAGCTTCACGGGCCTCGCCCGCGCCGCGCCGCTGGCGGGTGACCGCTTCGTCGCGTTAGCCGGTTCCCGGCTCTTTGCCTTGCCGCAAAGCTAGGTCCACCTTCCGCGCCGGCGACCGGCGACTGTCGCAAATCTGCAACGTCCGATTTACCGTTCGTCGGCAACGAATGTGGTGGACAAAGCGGTGGATAACCGGTGGACCGCTCTTGGATATGCCGCTGGAATGGCCGCAGGCGGCTGTTTTCCTTGTCGTTTTCGCCCCCCCTCCCGGTGCACAAAAAAACCTTGCGGGGCTCGGCTCGACCCACTATGCTTGGTGTTGAGTCGCCACATGAACACAAGATATAGTAGATTCTGATTTACAAGCGGATTTCGATGGACCTTACCGGACAAGCCCCACGCCACGGGGCAAGGCCGCAGGCGGCATTGATGCCAACCCTCGGAATCCCGCATCGGACGGGCCTTTGGGGTAAACGCCCGCCCTTCACGAATTCGCGGCCGAACACGCCACAACGACAAGAAACGCACAGGAGAAACACCACATGCACATCGCCAGCGCTCCCTCTGCCAGCCCGGCTTCGGCACCACCGCGGGACCTGATCGTGGGAGAACCTGGCAGTCCGGTCGGCAGTGGATCGGACCCCCGTTTTTCACAGTACAAGGTCATCCGCCGCAACGGTTCGGTGGTGTCCTTCGAGCCGTCCAAGATCACCATCGCGATGACCAAGGCGTTCCTCGCCATCAACGGCGGCCAGGGCGCGGCGTCGGCGCGCGTGCGCGAGGAGGTGACCAAGCTCACCGACGGAGTCGTCGCGGCGTTGGTCAAGCGCAAGCCCGAGGGCGGCGCGATCCACATCGAGGAAATCCAGGACCAGGTCGAGCTGCAGTTGATGCGCGGCGGCGAACACGAAGTCGCGCGCGCCTACGTGCTGTATCGCGAGCGCCGTTCGCAGGAGCGCGCGCACGCGAAGACGCAAGCCAAGGGCAAGGTGACCGAGCCCACGCTGCACGTCACCGACAACGGCGTGAAGAAGCCGCTCGATTTGGAGCGCCTGACGCTGCTGATCAAGGAATCGTGCGAAGGACTGGGCCAGGTCGAGCCCGAGCGCATTCTCAAGGCGACGCTGAAGGACCTGTACGACGGCGTCGCGGTGGAAGAAGTGCGCAAGGGCGTGGTGCTGTCCGCCCGCGCACTGATCGAGAAGGATCCCGCCTACTCGTACGTCACGGCGCGCCTGCTCCTCGATGCGCTGCGCTTCGAAGCGCTGGGCGAGGAAGCCACGCAGCACGAGATGGCGGCCAAGTACCCGGAATACTTCCCTCGCTTCGTGAAGCACGGCGTGAAGATCGGCCTGCTCAACGAGGCGCTGCTGCAGTTCGACATGAAAAAGCTGGGCGCGGCGCTCAAGCCTGAGCGCGACACGCAGTTCGGCTATCTCGGCCTGCAGACGCTGTACGACCGCTATTTCCTCGTCGACCAGTACGTCGGCGGCCGCCGCTTCGAGCTGCCGCAATGCTTCTTTATGCGCGTTGCGATGGGCCTGGCACTCAACGAAGTGCATCGCGAAGCGCGCGCCATCGAGTTCTACAACGTGCTGTCCACGTTCGACTTCATGTCGAGCACGCCCACGCTGTTCAATTCGGGGACGCATCGCTCGCAGCTGTCGTCGTGCTACCTGACCACGGTGGCGGACGACCTGGACGGCATCTACGAAGCGATCAAGGAAAATGCGCTTCTTTCCAAATTCGCTGGCGGATTGGGAAATGACTGGACCAACGTGCGCGCGATGGGCTCGCACATCAAGGGCACCAACGGCAAGT
>Ga0207645_10002167_pt1 | contig 15675 bp, 11 predicted proteins | sample KBSM53metaG_FD_184331 | JGI IMG/M metagenome (GOLD analysis project Ga0207645, IMG submission 184331) | Miscanthus rhizosphere microbial communities from Kellogg Biological Station, Michigan, USA - KBS M5-3 metaG (SPAdes) (version 2) | ecosystem: Host-associated > Plants > Roots > Rhizosphere >...
TCGAGCCACAGACGCATCGCGTAGCGGCCGATGCCGAACACGAAGACGTTACCGACGCCGGGCACGCGTTTGATCTCGTCGACGACGAAGCGATCGACGTAGTTGCTGATGAACAGCGGGTCGTACTCGCCCTTCTCGGCATAGGCGGCGGCGGCGAGGACGAAGTTGCTCGACACCTTGGTCACCGAGATGCCGACCTGCTTCACCTCGTTCGGCAGGCGCCCTTCCGCCTGCGAGATGCGGTTCTGCACGTCGACGGCCGCGACGTCGAGGTCGCGCGTGATGTCGAAGGTGACCGTGATCGCCGACGAGCCGTCGTTGCCGCTCGTCGAGGTCATGTACTGCATCCCCTCGACGCCGTTGATCGCCTGCTCGAGCGGCAGCGTCACCGCCGATTCCACGGTTTCGGCGTTGGCGCCGTTGTAGAACGCGACGACGGTGACCTGCGGCGGCGCCAGCTCGGGAAACTGCGCGATCGGCAGCGTCGGGATCGCCATCACCCCGGCGAGGATGATCACCAGCGCGAAGACGCTGGCGAGAATCGGGCGGCGAATGAAGGTATCGGCGACCACGGCTACTGCTGCCTCGGCGCCGCCGGCGCCGGCCCGGCCGCCGGGTCGGCGGCGGCTTGAATCGGGGCGCCGTCGGCGAGCTTCTGTGTGCCGGAAACGACGATGCGCTCGCCCGGCTTGATCCCGTCGAGCACGGGATAGTTGTTGCCGGCGATCGGCCCGACCTTGATCGCGCGCTGCTTTGCCACCATCTTGCCGCCGGCCTCTTCGACGACGAAGGCGAAGAACTGGCCGCTGATGCGCAGCACGGCGGTCACCGGCACGACCAGCCCCTCGGTGGTCTTCCAGATGAGGCGGGCGCGCACGTATTGGGCGGCGCGCAGCTTCCCTTCGGGGTTGCGGACCTGCCCTTTGACCAGCACCGACTGCGTCTGGTCGTCGACTCGCGGCGAGATGAAATCGATCGCCGTCGTCGCCATCGGCTCGGCGCTGTCGTTCGGGAAAAGCTGAATCGGCATCCCGCTGCGAAGCTCGCCCGCTCGTTCGATCGGCACGTTCACGTTCAGCTCGAGCGTCTCGTTCTGATCGATCGTCGTCAGCATGGTCTGCGGCGACACCTGGTTGCCGACGCGCACCGGGATGTCGCCGATGACGCCGGCGGTCGGCGCGGCGACCGTGAAGTAGCGAAGTTGCACCTGCTGCTGCTGCACCTGGGCGCTCAGCGCTCGCAGGTTGGCTTCGGCGGTGCGGAGCCCGGTTTCGGCCTGCTCGAGCTCCTGGCGGCTGATGGCGCCGGCGGTGAAGAGCTCGCCGGCGCGCTGTGCCTGTTGACGCGCGAACGCGACGGCCGCCTCACGCGCGGCGCGCTCCGCTTCCTGGCTCGACACCGCGGCCTGCTGCCGCTGTGGATCGATTTGCATCAACGGCGCGCCCTGCCGGACGCGGTCGCCCGACTTGACGAGGATCTGCGTGATCTGGCCGTCGATCTGCGGCTGGACCGTGGTGGAGCGCAGCGATTTCAACAGCGCGACGTACTCGGTGGCGTCCTCGAGCGGCGTCGCCCGGGCGGTCGCGATCGAGACCGGAGTGGGCGGAAACGCCGGCGGCGCGGCGGTCTGGCCGCCGCGGCACGCGGCCGCGAGCAAGGCTGCCGCCGCCACCGCGGCCGCCTGGGCTGTTCGGAGCATCATCATGTTTTACTATTTCTAAACGTAATCCTGAAAGACGCCGGCGGACGCATCGCGGGTTCACGATGATTGGACGCGTGTTCCCGCGCATTCGTAGCGCAGCCCTTTAGGGCTGCCCGTGATCGACGTAGCGCAGCCCTTGAGGGCTGCCCGTGATCGACGTAGCGCAGCCCTTCAGGGCTGCCCATGATCGGCGTAGCGCAGCCCTTCAGGGCTGCCTCGGTGCGGCGATTGCACCACCGCGCCACATGCGCGACAAACGCCCACGACTGGATCCAGCGCTCTACACCGGTCTGCAGCAATATTTCCTGACGTTCTGCGTCGCGGGTCGACGGGGCGTGTTTGTCGACGCGACCACTGTCGGAGTCGTGCGCGATCAAATCTTGCGATCTGCCGCCGACTTCTATTTCGCGGTGATTGCGTACTGCTTCATGCCCGATCACGTGCACCTGCTCATCGAGGCGCTGCGAGATGATGCGGATGCGGCGCGGTTCGTTCACCAGGCCAAGCAGCGGTCAGGCTACGCGTTCTCGAAGCAGCGAGGAAGCCCGCTCTGGCAGCCGAGCTTTTACGATCACATCCTGCGCGGCACCGAAGCCACCCTTTCGGTCGTGCGCTACATCCTCGAGAATCCGGTGCGCGCGGGGTTAGTCGCCGCGACGGAGGACTATCCGTTCAGCGGCGCGTCGCACTACGCGATCCGCGACGTGATGGAAGCCGCATGCTGGAAACCAGGAGGGCAGCCCTGAAGGGCTGCGCTACGTCGTCGCCAGTGCTGGCTGGCAGCCCTGAAGCGCTACGTCGTCGCCAGTGCTGGCTGGCAGCCCTGAAGCGCTACGTCGTCGCCAGTGCTTGCTGGCAGCCCTGAAGGGCTGCGCTACGTCGTCGATTGCGCACCCGGGGCAGCCCTGAAGGGCTGCGAGCTACGACCAGGCAGCAACTCGCGGCGAGCCGGCTCCGTCTAACGGGCCACATGCTGGCTGATCTCCGCTATGCCGCCCGGCTCCTCGCGAAGCAGCCCGGCTTCACCCTGATTGCGGTCTTCGTGCTCGCGCTCGGCATCGGCGCGAACACGGCGATCTTCACCGTCGTCGACGCGGTGCTGCTGCGACCGCTGCCGTACGCCAACCAGCAGCGGCTGGTCACGCTGTCCACGTTCTGGCGCAAGACCGGCGTGCGCGGACAGGTGTCGGCGCCCGACTTCGAGGACTGGCGCGCCTTGTCGACGAGCTTCGACGGCATGGCGGTGTACGCCCGAGGCGAGACGTCGGTCAGCGTCGGCGGCACCGCCGACTACGCCGCCGTGGCACGCGTGGCGCCCGGGTTCTTCGAGCTGTTCGATGTTCGCGCCGAAGCCGGGCGTCTGCCATCGGCCGAGGAGCAGCAGGAAGGCGGCCCGCTCACGGCCGTCGTCAGCCACCAGTTCTGGGTGACCCGTCTCGGCGGCGACCGCGCCGCGCTCGGAAGCACGCTCAAGTATGCCCAGCGCCTCTACACCATCGTCGGCGTCCTGCCGCCCGCCTTCCGCTATCCGGCTGGCATCGATGTCTGGACGGCGTGGTGGGTCGTGCCACCGACGACCTCGCGCTCGGGGCACAACTACCGCGTCGTCGGCCGGCTGAAGGAAGGCGCGTCCCTCGAGCAGGCGCAGGCGGAAATGGACGCGATCGGCTCGCGCCTGGAACGCGCCTACCCGGCATCGAACGACGGCAAAGGGGTGGCCGTCGATCGCATCCTCGATCAGATGGTCAGAAACGTCCGCACGACGCTGACGCTGGTCTTCGGCGTCGTCGTCGTCGTGCTGCTGATCGCCTGCGCCAACGTCAGCAACCTGCTGCTGGCGCGCGCGTCGGCGCGGGGGCGCGAGCTGGCGGTGCGATCGGCGCTCGGCGCGAGCCGCGGCCGCGTCGTCCGGCAGCTGGTCACCGAAAGCGTCCTGCTGGCATCGCTCGCCGGCGTGGCGAGCGTGGCGGTGGCGGCGCTCGGCGTCCGCGCACTCGTCGCGCTCGCGCCGGCGGGCTTGCCGCGACTCGACGAAATTCAGATCGATCTGCGCGTCCTGCTGTTCGCTGCCGCGGCATCGCTCGCGGCCAGTGTGATTTTCGGCCTGGCGCCGGCGCTGCACGCGTCGCGCAGCGATCTGAACGAGGTGATCAAGCAGGCCGGACGCTCGATGTCCGGCGGCGCCGGCGGGCGGACGCGCACCGCGCTGATCGTGTTCGAGACGGCCGCGGCCGTCGTGCTGGTGACCGGCGCGGGGCTCCTGATTCGCAGCTTCGCAGCCTTGAGCGCCGTCGACATTGGCTTCCGCACCGAGCGTCTGCTCGTGGCCGATACCGCCGTGCCGGTCGCCGCCCGTGATGCCGCCGGCGAGGGCGTGCGCTTCTATCGCACGCTCCTGCCCCAGCTGGCCTCGATTCCCGGCGTGCAGTCGGCGGCGGCCGTGATGGGCCTGCCGACCGTGGTCCGGTCCAACGGCGGCTATGCGATCGAGGGCGGGCCGTCTTTCGAGCAGATGGGCGTCCGGTTGCCGCAGGCGATCTTCACCGTCGCCACGCCCCGCTATTTCGCGACGCTCGGCGTGCCGATCGTGAAGGGTCGCGACTTCAACGAGCGGGACACCGAGACGGCGCCGCTGGTCACGATTGTCAACGACGCGCTCGCGCGCACGGCATTCCCCGGCGAAGACCCGATTGGGAAACGCATCCTCACCGGCTACGACGGCACCGGCTTCATGCAGATCGTCGGCGTGACCGCGAACGTGCGCTCGGCCGATCCCGCGCTGCCGCCGCAGCCGCAGATCTTCATGCCGTTCGAGCAGCATCCGTTCGGATCGACCGCGTTGACGCTGGTGATGCGCACCGGCCCGGATCCGCTTCGGCTCTCCTCCGCGGTGGTCGAGCGCGTGCGCGCCGTCAACGGCGACGTGCCGGTGCGGATCTCGACGATGGACGCCACGCTCGAACAAGCCGTGTCGGCTCCGTGGTTCCGCACGGTGCTGCTCGGCCTGTTTGCCGGCGTCGCGTTGCTGCTCGCGATGGCCGGCGTCTACGGCGTCGTCTCCTTCATGGTGTCGCAGCGCACCGGCGAGCTGGGGCTGCGGCTGGCCCTCGGAGCCCAGCCGTTCGAGATCGTCAAGCTCACCGTGCTCAGCGGCCTGCGGCCGACGCTGCTCGGCGTCGTCATCGGCTGGGCCGTGTCAGTGGGGCTCGCCCGGGTGATTGCCTCGATGCTGTTCGCGACGAGCGCGCGCGACCCGCTCGTCTTCGCGGCCGTGCCCGCTGCGCTCGTCGTGGCCGCCATCATCGCCAGCGCGGCGCCGGCCATTCGTGCGGGACGCGTCGATCCGGTCGTCGCGTTGCGCACGGAATAGCCGAGCTGTCACTTCACGCTCTAAAGCCTTCACACGATGACACCGAAAAACCTTTCGACCCCGCACTGCGCGAAATCTCAATCTTGTAAGTCGTCGACGATCTCGTAATCGCCCGGCGACGCCAATTTGCGCAAGAGCTCGGTTTTACTGAGGTTTTTCGTGTTTTTCGCGATCACAATATCGGCATCGACGTTGCCTGACTAGCAGTGTCCCGACCCCGCGCCAATGCGAGTGTGCTCTCGGCAGTCACCAAGGAGTCAGTTGTGTTTTCTTCGTTAATGTCCCGCTTCTCCCACGATCTTGCGATCGACCTCGGCACGGCGAATACGTGCGTCTACGCTCGCGGCAAGGGGATCGTGGTATCCGAGCCGTCGATCGTGGCGCTCAACAAGATCACCGGCCGGATCGAGGCGGTCGGCACCGAGGCGAAGGAAATGCTGGGCCGCACCCCTGGCAACATCACCGCCATCAAGCCGATGCGCGACGGCGTCATCGCGGACTTCGAGGCCGCCGAGAAGATGCTGACGCACTTCATCCGCAAGGCGCACAAGCGCAGCGGCTGGCTGCGGCCGCGGGTCGTCATCGGGGTGCCGTCGGAGATCACGCAGGTCGAGCGCCGGGCCGTGAAGGACAGCGCGATGCGCGCCAAGGCCAGCGAAGTGCACCTGATCGAGGAAGCGATGGCGGCGGCGATCGGCGCCGGCATGCCGATTACTGAAGCGTCGGGCAACATGGTGGTCGACATCGGCGGCGGCACCACCGACATCGCCGTCATCTCGCTCGCCGGCGTCGTCTACGGCAAGTCGGTGCGGGTCGCGGGCAACGCGCTCGACGACGCGATCATCCAGCACGCGCGCAAGGCGCACAACCTGCTGGTGGGCGAGCGCACCGCCGAGCAGATCAAGATCGAGATCGGCTCCGCCTTCCCGCTCGAGCATCGGATGACGATGGAAGTGAAGGGGCGCCACCTGAGCGAGGGGCGGCCAGTCACCGTCACCATGAACGACGACGAAGTGCGCAAGGCGCTGACCGAACCGGTGCGCGCCATCGTGATGGCCGTGCACGACGCGCTCGAGCGCATTCCGCCGGAACTGTCGGCCGACATCTTCGACCGCGGCATCATCCTGACCGGCGGCGGCGCGCTGCTGAAGAATCTCGACAAGCGGCTGCGCGAAGAGACCGGCCTGCCGGTGCAGGTGGCCGAAGACCCGCTGTCGACCGTCGTGCTCGGCGCCGGCAAGATGCTGTCCGACTTCGACCTGCTGCGCCGGATCTCGCTCGACTAGCCTGAGGCAACACCTCACCGCCGGCCCGCGCTGGCGATCACACTCTTGGTACCTGGGGGCGTCGATTCGACGCCCTCAGGCTGCCTGACAGGCGACTCCGGAATTAAGTCCCTCGATCCAGGGACTTCTCTCCCACCTCCGACAAAGACTGCGAAAAACTCGTGCGAAAACCGCGCGCTTACTGCTGGCGCGTGGCACATGCCTTGAACTGAAGAACGGTAGCCCCTTCGCACGATTGCACGGACGCAATCCACAAAACATCAGAGGAACGACCCCGAATGTTTGACGCTACCGATCTGCCTCGCCGCCTCGACGCCCCACGCGTCACCTTTCGCGCCGCCCTTGCGCTGGTCGGCATGATTGCCGTCGGGATGACGGAGACGGTGCTGCTGGCGCAGACCGCGGGACCGAGCGCCGCATATGCCTTCAGCGAAAGCAGCGGCGAGGTGGCGGCCGATTCCGCAAGCGGTGCCATCGCGCCGGCGATCGTCAGCGGCGCGGTCCACACGACCGGAAAGTTCGGGACCGGTCTTCAGCTCGACGGCGTGGACGATGCGGTGCAGCTGCCGCTGGCCGACGGCCTGAGCTTCAGCAACGCGTTCACCTTCGAAGCGTGGATCGCGCCGTCGGAATTCGGGCGCGAGCGCTGGCTCTGGTGGACGCCCAACGCGATGGTCACGCTGCGCGCCGACGGCACGATCGTCCCGGTTGCGCTGCTGACCAGCGGTCAGGTCGGTTTCGTCTCGGATGCCGCCGTGCGGATCGGCAGCTGGTCGCATGTCGCCGTCACCTACGACGGCAGCCTGCTGCGGCTCTACATCGATGGCGTCGACGCCGGCAGCCGGCTCGCCGGCGGCTCGCTGGCGCCGTCGCCGCTCGAGGCGGGCGTGGTCGGCGGCGAGTCGGGGTTCGCGGGGAAGATCGACGAGCTGCGCTTCTATCGCCGCGCGCTCTCGCAGAACGAAATCCAGTTCGACGAAGCGACGCCGCTCGACCCGACGCTGCCGCTCGAGCTCACCGGCCGCGCGCCGCAGCCGAACGCCGTCGGCGTGATGCAGATGCCGGTGGCAGCGACCTTCAGCCGCGCCATCGACACGCGGACGCTGACCTCGTCGACCCTGGTGCTGCTCGACTCCAGCAATCTCGCGGTGCCGGCGGCGATCGGCTACGACGCCGCGACACGCACGGCGACGCTCACGCCAGCCTCGCCGCTCGCGCCGCTGAGCACCTACACGGTGCGTGTCGCCGGCGGGCCGCTCGGCATCCATGACGCCCAGGGCGCGGCGCTGGCGGCCGATGCGGCGTGGACCTTCCGCACTGCCGCTTCCGCGTCGGCGCCCAGCGCCTCCTTCAATTTCAGCGAAGCGGCGGGTGCTGTGGCAATCGATCGATCGGGCAACGGCAACGACGCCGCGCTCCTGAACGGCGCGGCGTGGGCGGCCGGACGGATCGGCGGCGGGCTGCGGTTCGACGGCGCCGACGATGCGATGCAGCTGCCGAACAGCCAGACGCTGGCCTTCAGCGGCGCGTTCACGATGGAAGCGTGGATCGCGCCGGCGATGTTCGACCGCGAGCGCTTCTTCTGGTGGACGCCGTCGGCGATGGTGACGCTGCGCGCCGACGGCACGATCGTCCCCGTCGCCGTCCTCACCGGCGGACAGGTCGGATTCGTGTCGAACTGGAGCCTGGCGGCCGGGGTCTGGTCGCACGTGGCCGTCACCTACGACGGCGTCGCGCTGCGCCTCTACATCAACGGCATCGACGCCGGCAGCCGTCCGGCGACCGGCACGCTGCTGCCCTCGTCGCCGCCGCAGGCGGCGCTCGTCGGCGGCGGCTCGGGCTTCGCCGGGCTGCTCGACGAGGTCAGGTTCTACCGCCGCGCGCTCGGTCCGGCGGAGATCTCTGCCGACATGGCGGTGGCGCCGCCGTCGGCGCCGGCGCCGCGCATCAACTCGGTCGACATCGTCTGGACCTGGCTGGGACCGGTGATGGTGGTGGACGGCAGCAACTTCGGCGCGCGGCAGGGCAGCAGCACCATCACGATCAACGGCGTCCCGGCGACAGTCGTGTCGTGGTGCAGCGACACGATCCTCGCGCTTCTCCCACGCAACGTTACGAGCGGTCCGGTCGTCGTCAAGGTGGACGGCAAGACGAGCAACACGGTGTTCGCTGCCGGGTACGGCGGGAAAAAATAGCGTCGGGTCAGTAAGGCACGCCGGCCGCGCGGGCGGTTTTCATGGCGCCGGCGTACCACTCCAGCTCGGAGGCGAAGCGGGAAAACCGCCGCCGGACCGCCTCGCCATCCACCGGCGTGCCATCCTCGCTGAAGGCGCTCTGCACTTTCGGAATCGGGAACAGGCTGGGAATACTCGGCATCCCCATCTCGCAGAGCGGGGCACGCAGCTGCACCGCCGCGCGGACGCCGCCGAACATCCCCGCCGAATAGCAGACGATCGCCGACGGCTTCCAGAAATACTCCTCGAGGAAGTGGTCCAGCAGGTTCATCAGCGCCGGCGGCATCGAGTGGTTGTACTCGCCGGTGACGATCACGAACGCATCGCTCCCACGGTAAACGGCGGCAAGCCGGGCCAGCGGCTCCGGCGCAGCGCTCTCGGGATACTCCTTGTACATCTTGTCGAGCAGCGGCAGCCGGTACTCGATCGGATCGATGGTGGTGACCTGGTGGCCGCGTTCGGCGAACGCGCGCTCGAGAAAGCGAACGGCACGCACGCCGCGCCGCTCCGTCCGCACCGACCCGAAGATCACCGTCAGGTTGAGTCCCATGGGGCTGTAGTATCCTCCCCTCTTAGATGCCGCGAAACGCGGAAGTGATCCGGCAGTGGACCATCCTGCGCGAGATCGAACGCGCCCGCGGCGGCGGCGTCACCATCGACGAGCTGTCGGTGCTGTGCGGCGTGACGACGCGGACGATCCGCCGCGACCTGCAGGCGCTCGAGGAAGCGGGCTTCCCGCTGTTCGACGATCGCGGCCACGACGACGGGAAGACGCGGTGGCGGGTGAACGGCCAGGCGTTCAAGGGACTGTCCACCGGCTTGACCGTCTCCGAGCTCTGCGCGCTCTACTTCAGCCGGACGCTGCTCGAGTCGTTGTCGGGCACGCCGTTCCGCGACGAGCTCGAGAGCGGCTTCGAAAAGCTGGCGTCGGTGCTGACGCCGCACATGCGCGCGTTCCTCGATCAGCTGCCGCGCGTGCTCGCGACCAAGGCCGATCCGATCCGCCGCCACGACAACCCGCGCCAGCAGGCGTTCATCGCCCGCGCGCTCGAGGCGACGCTGCATCTTCGCCAGGCCAAGCTCACCTATCACTCGCGATCGAGCGAGCGCACCAAGGAGTATCTCGTCCACCCCTATCGCCTGGCGTATGCGCAGGGGGCGATGTACCTCCTCGCCTACGTGCCGGAATACCAGGCGGTGCGAACCTTCGCCGTCGAGCGGATGGAAGACCTGTCGCTGCTCGAGGAACGCTTCACGCCGATCGAGGAGCTGCCGGATACCGCCTTTCCCCATTCGCTCGGCGTCCATACCGGCACGCCGGAGCGCATCGAGATCGAGTTCGAGCCTGCCGTCGCCGGCTACGTCCGCGCGCGCGAGTGGCACGCGTCACAGCATGTGCGCGACGTCGAGGACGGCGCGATCGTGATGACGCTCGACGTCTGCCGCGACCGCGCCCTGCACAGCTGGATTTTGAGCTTCGGCCCGTTCGCGCGGGTGGTGGCGCCGGAGGCGCTGGCGCGCGACATCGCGGAGCAACTGGCTGAAGCGACCGCGAGGTATGCGACATGAGACGAGGGCGGGTAGGGCAGGTAGGGCTGGTGGGGCAGGTAGGGCGGGTGGTAAGGCGGGTGGGGCGGACGGGGCGCATCGCTATGGCGGTTGCGCTAATCGCGTCGCCTGCGCTGGCCCAGACAAAAGCCATTCGCGCCGGCAAAGCGATGACCCCCTCCGGACCGGTCGCGAACGCGGTCATCGTCGTCGACGGCGATCGCATCGTCTCGGTTGGCACCGCGGCGCCGCCGGCGGGCGCTGAAATCATCGACCTGAGGCGGTTCACCGTCATCCCCGGGTTGATCGACGTGCACGTCCACATGACCTACTACTGGGACCGCGCGCCGGGGACGCGGCCGCTCGGCCAGCCGCGGCGGCCGGCGGGAGTGACGACCGTGCTCGCGGCCGAGAACGCGCGGCGCACGCTCGAAACCGGCGTCACCACCGTGCGCGATCTCGGCGCCCAGAACGAGGTCGACTACGCGATGCGCGATCTCATCGCGATGGGTCGGATGGTCGGGCCGCGGATGTTCGTCGCCGGCCAGGGGCTGTCGGCCGGGCGCGGCGGGCCGGTCGACCCGGAGGCGTTCCGCCAACAGGCAGAGGCCCGCCTCGCCGCCGGGTCCGACTGGGTCAAGATCTTCGGCTCGCGCGGCAGCTATCAGAGCGTCGAGACGACGCAGACGGTGCCGTTCGAGGCGATGAAGGCGGTGGTCGACGCGGCGCACGCGAAAAACCACAAGGTGGCGATCCACTCCTACGGCCCGTCGGGCGTCAAAGACGCGGTGCGCGCCGGCGCCGACTCGGTCGAGCACGGCATCGATCTCGACGACGAGACGATCGCCGAGATGGTGCGGCGCGGCACGGTGTGGGTGCCGACAATCGATCACAACCGCTACTATGTCGACGCGAAAGACGAGTTCGGCTTCGAGGCCGACACGATCCCGCCGCTTCAGGCCTACATCCAGAAGAACCTCGAATCGGCGAGGCGCGCGATCAAGGCGGGCGTCAAACTGGCGATGGGCTCCGATGCGGTCTACACGATGTTTGGTCAGAACACACGTGAGCTGGCGTGGTTCGTCCGCGCCGGGATGACGCCGGCGCAGGCGCTTGCCTCCGCGACCACCGTGCCGGCGGCGCTGCTCGGCCAGGAGAAGACGCTCGGCGCGCTCGCGCCCGGCTATTTCGCCGACATCGTCGCCGTCGAAGGCGACCCGCTGACCGATGTCAACGTGGTGATCGACAAAGTACGATGGGTGATGAAAGGCGGCGCCGTCGTCGTCGAGCGCCGTTAACAGGATTGATGCCGATGAAAACAACAATCGCGGCTGCGTGGTTGGCTGTGGCGCTGGCGGCGCCGGTGGCGGCGCAGCCGTCCGACAAGAAGCAGGTGCAGGACGCCGTCGAGCGGTTTCTGCTGCAGCTCGGCGACAAGCAATACGACAAGGTCGCGGCGGCGCTGGCGCCGAAGGCGCTGGTCGTGATTGCGCGCCAGCGCGGCGGGCAGTGGGTGAACAGCTTTCAGACCGGCGAGGAGTGGGTCGCCGGGCTCAAGACCAACCCCAACCCCACCGCCTTCCGCGAACCGCTGTCGAACGTGACCGTCACCATCGACAGCGACCGGCTCGCCTACCTGCGGGCCGACTTCCAGATCATGCGCGACGGCCGGGCGCAGTCGCACGGCGTCGATCAGTTCACCCTCGTGCGCGACGGCGACGCCTGGCGAGTCGCCGTCGTCGCGTTCACCTCGCTGCCGCTGCCATGACGATGCGAAACGGGTCTGCGGGCAGGCTGCGGCCGACCACCTGATGGTTCGCCTGCTGGCGATTGACATCGACGGGACGCTGCTCGACAGCCGCAGCCAGCTGCCCGACGCGCACCGCGACGCGATTGTCGACGCATCGGCGCTGGGCATCGAGATCGCGCTGGTCACGGGCCGCGCCTTTCATTTCACCCGCTCCGTGATCGATCGCCTGCCGGTGCCGCTGACGCTGATCGTCAACAACGGCGCGGTGGTGAAGCGGAAGAGCGGCGAAACCGAGATTCGGCATCTCCTCAACCGGGAGGCGGCGCGTCGGATCCTCGACGAGACGCGGCATCTCGAGGACAGCGTCGCGCTGGTTTTCGATCGGCCCGACGAGCGCCAGATCGTGTTCGAGCGGATGGACTGGAGCCATCCCAATCGCCGCGGCTACTACGACAAGAACAAGGCGTACATCACCGCCGTGCCGGCGCCGCTCGCCGACGTGCTGACCGAGGATCCGATCCAGGTGATGTTCAACGGCAGCGTCGGGCCGATGCGCGAGCTCTACGCGGCGCTGCGGGCGATGCCGATCGCGGATCGTTTTTCGGTGGCGTTGACCGAGTACGAGGCGCGCGACTTTTCGCTCCTCGATGTCAACGGCGCCGGCTGCTCCAAGGGGACCACGCTGGCGAAGTGGGCCGGCCGCCAGGGCATTTCCCCTGCGGAGGTGATGGCCGTCGGCGACAACCTGAACGACGTCGAGATGCTCGATTTCGCCGGCACCGCGGTGGTGATGGGGAATGCGACCGACGCGGTGAAGGCCCGCGGCTACATCCTGACGGGAACAAACGACGAAGGCGGGCTGGCCGACGCGATCCGGCGGCACGCGCTGGCGGCGCGGGACGGGGAAAAGGCAGAACAAGGTCGCGAGCGGCGCGGGAAAAACTAACACGCGCACACGCCAGACTGCCACGAAAGGATACGTACAAGGGGCGCGCCGATCGTGGCCCGCGAAGCGGATCGCCAGTTTCAGGCCCAAACCGCGATCTGCGGCAAACGCATGAGCCATGGCGTACCGCTTGCTACGTGAGGTCGCCGTTGGGGCCACGCCCGGGCGGATTCGCCTGGCACGGCTGACACGACGCGCAATGGGTTTCTAGGGCCCTTCGTGCTGTGAGTCGCGTCGCGCCTGTGCCGGTTTCCGCGCTGGAAACGCGCCCCGATATTTTTGTACGGCCGCATTTCATACGGCCGCGTGTGATCGCGCGCGGCCCGTCGTGGGCAGGTGGGGCGGGTGGGGCAGGTGGGGGGCTCCCGGGCAACTTCACGCTTCTGGCCGCTCGCCTGCGTCAGCCACCCTTCTCGATCAGCGTCCATCATCCGATCGCACGCAAAATCAGGAACATCATGAGCGCGCCGGCCGCACCGCCGCCGAGCACCGACAGCGCGGTCGGGAGCGAATGCGCTGCGCGCACGAGTCCGGTCAGCGGCGCGGAGACTTGCCGGATGTCCTGCTCCAGTTCGTCGCTGATCTTGTCGTTGATGTAACCAAGCCGTTTCGCAGCATGGACGCAATAGCCGACTTCGGCAAGCGACGACTCCGAGATGTTCAGAAAATGCAGACGCGTTCGGCGATATCGTCTGGCAAATCCTTCGACGATGTTCGCCGGCACTGAATACGCCGCCCGCCGCAACTGACTCCCCAGCTCGAACTTCTCGTGGCTCGGAAACGATTGCAACGTCAGACGATGGAGTTTGATGAACAGATCGTCCGCGCGCTGCCAGGCAACCAGCGATTCGTGTCTGAGCGTCATGTCACGTCCTCCTGATAGTTCAACGCGCATGCCGCTCAGTCGCCCCGTGAACCACCTGCCCTCCTACCAGCCCACTGCCCTACCTGCCCCGTGAACCCACCTGCCCTCCTACCAGCCCCACCTGCCCCACCTGCCCTCCCCGCCTACGGCGACACGCGGAATCCGCTCGCCGCGAGCGGCAGTCTTCTCACGCGGATTCCGCTGGCCGCGAATATCGCGTTCGCCACCGCCGGCGCCAGCGGCGGCAGCGCAATCTCGCCGAACCCGGTCGGGTGCTCCGTCCCCGGCACGATGTGCACCTCCACCTCCGGCGCGTCGCGATTCCGCAGCAATCGGTAATCCTCGAAGCTGCTCTGCACCGTGCGTCCCCGCTCGATCGTGATCTCGCCGAACATCGCCGCGCTGAGGCCGTCGATGATGCCGCCCTCGGTCTGCGCCTCGAGATTCAGCGGGTTCACCGGCCGGCCGACATCGATGACGGCGACCACACGGTGTACGCGCAGGCGCTTCTGCGGATCGACCGACACCTCGGCCACCTCCGCGGCGTACGAGCCGAAGGTGAAGTGCGCGGCGATGCCGCGGCCGCGTCCCTTCGGCAGCGGCGTTCCCCACCCAGCCTTTTCCGCCGCGAGCGTGAGCACGCGCTTGAGCCGCTCGGGCCGGTACGGCGCCGGGTTGTCGCCTTCGTAGGGGAAGTCGGCCGCCGCACCCAGGTACGAGAGGCGCAGCGCCACCGGGTCGACCCCGCCCTCGTGCGCGAGCTCGTCGAGGATGCTTTCGATGACGAACGCGTTGAAGTTGTGCGACGGCGCCCGCAGCGCGCCGGTCGGAACAGACGTCGACGCTTCGGTATATTCGAGCCGGCAGTGTGGAATCAGCGTCGGCTGGAAATCGTTGTCGAACTGCTTCTTCGGATCGGCGAACGGCGGCGCCATCAGGCCGTAGATCTCGGTGGACTCCGGCGGCGTGTCGCCGAGGCGATACCGGTTGCGCGAGACGCTGACGAGATGGTGATGCCAGACGCTCAGGCGTCCGCCCGCATCGAGTCCCGCGCGCACGTGGTGCAGGCCGGCGGGACGATAGTAGTCGTGGCGCAGATCGTCCTCGCGCGACCACACCACCTGCACCGGCGCGCCGACCGCGCGAGAGACGAACGCGGCTTCGGCGGCGTAGTCCGATGTCAGCCGGCGGCCAAACCCGCCGCCGATGCGGGTCATCCGCACCGAGACCGACTCGCGCGGGATGTCGAGGATGGCGGCGACCACCTGCGCGCCTGAGGTCGGCATCTGCAGCGGCCCGAGGATCTCGCAGCGGCCGTCGTGCACATGAGCGACGCAGTTCTGCGGCTCGAGCGTCGCGTGCGCCAGGAAGGGCGCTTCATAGACGGCATCGACCTTCGTCCGCGCCGCGTCGAACGCACCCACGACGTCGCCCTGATCGCCGAGCACCTTGCCCGGCGTCGCTGCCAGCTCGCGAAATCGCGCCGACAGCGAGCCGCTCGACTCGTCGCGTCCCGCGCCCTCGTCCCAGGTGACGCGCAGCGCCTCGCGTCCCTTGAGCGCCGCCCAGGTCGAGCCGGCAACGACGGCGACGCCCGGCTTCAGCCAGGTGGGGTTCCTGTGGCCGTCGATGGTCACGACGCGCGTGACCCCGGGAACGGCCAGCGCCGCCGCGGCATCCACGTGCACGGGCCGGCCGCCGTGGACCGGGCATTTCTCGATCACGGCATACAACATCCCCGGCATCCGCGCATCGAGGCCGAAGATGGGCTCGCCGACGACGATCTTCGGCACGTCCACGCCGCCCACGCGCGTACCCAGAATCGTGTGACGGCGAGGGTCTTTGAGCGGCGGGACCTCCCTGGGCACGGCGATCGCGGCAGCCTCGGCAGCGAGCTCGCCGTACCGCGCCGAGCGGCCGGTGGCGCGATGGTGAACGACGCCGCGGGCGGTCTCGCAGCTCAACGCCTCGGCG
>Ga0207645_10002172_pt1 | contig 15665 bp, 19 predicted proteins | sample KBSM53metaG_FD_184331 | JGI IMG/M metagenome (GOLD analysis project Ga0207645, IMG submission 184331) | Miscanthus rhizosphere microbial communities from Kellogg Biological Station, Michigan, USA - KBS M5-3 metaG (SPAdes) (version 2) | ecosystem: Host-associated > Plants > Roots > Rhizosphere >...
CATCCGCGCGTTTGGGGATCTTTCGGGTCTGGAACGCATTCATGACGGTTACATCATGGGCGTGCCTGCGGGTGAAGTACCTAGGACAAACCCGTACATTGGCGTAGGTCGACTCCGATTTTTGGCGCTCGAGCATTCTCCGCACGCGGCGTGGCGCGTTCCAGCCGGAATACAGTGTAAATGCCGCGGGAGAGCAGGGAGTGGTGGGCCGTGAAGGACTTGAACCTTCGACCAACGGATTAAGAGTCCGCTGCTCTACCAACTGAGCTAACGACCCATTCCTGCATTGCTGGAGATGCGTGCTGCCACGGTCGGTGACGGCGCGTCCTCTGTTGCGCGCTCCGCCGGACGGCCTTTGGAGATTGGTAGGCCGTGCCGGATTTGAACCGGCGACCAACGGATTAAAAGTCCGCTGCTCTACCAACTGAGCTAACGGCCCGCAACAAAAGAGTGCGGATTATAGCCGATGTCGCAGGTTCGGGAATAGCTTGAGGTGCGCCGCGGCGCTGGCCGCGCGCTGGCGGGTTGGCCGCGCGTTCAGTGCGTATTTCGGGTGAGAATCGGCGGCAGTTGCGAGAAGTCTATGCCTTCTTCTGCCAATGCTTCGGCTTCCTCGCGCGACGCCTGGCCGCGAATGGAACGCGGCGGCGCTTCGTCGTAGTGGATCTTGCGCGCTTCTTCGGGGAAGCGATCGCCTACGTCCTCGGTGTTGCGCACGACCTCGCGCAACTTGGTGAGCAGTTCCGGCGACAGTCCGGCGATGGCGTCACTTCGCGCGGCGGGCACGGGAGCAGGCGCGGGCCTCGCAGCCTGCGCCTTGGCGACCCGCACTTTTGCCGACGGCCGCCGCTCGATGTCGCTGCCGTCGCAGACCGGGCAGGACACCAGCCGCGCTTCCTTCTGGCGGTCGAATTCCGCCCCGGAGGCGAACCAGCCTTCGAAGGCGTGTCCATTGCCGCACAAGAGGTCGAAGATGATCATCGGCTATTAACGTTTCAGGGGTCGGCGCGGATTACGCCATCCGTTCCAGGCGCCAGACCTGATAGCGTACCGCCAGCATGCAGCCGGCGATGATCGCAGCCAGGGCCAGGAACGAGCCGATGGCGAGAGTGGACACGCCGGAAATGCCCTGTCCGATCGTGCAGCCCAGGGCGGTCACGCCGCCGAAACCCATCAGGACCGCACCGACCAGGTGGTTGGCGACGTCTTCCACCGACCCGAAGCCTTCCCAGCGAAAGGTCCGGGAGGCCAACGCATAAGCCGCAGAACCCGCCAGCATCCCGAACACGCTGGCCACGCCGAAAGTCACGATCCGCGATGCGTCGCTCCAGAGCATCAGCAGTTCGAGCGTATAGGCGTAGGGCGCCACGAAAGTGAACGATTCCATGCGGCCGGAATTCGTCGCGAAGAATTTTTCCTCCAGTGTCGAGGGATCCTCGGCGACGTAGCCCACGTGCCCGGAGACGTACCAGCCGCCGACGATCACGAGGCCGATCACGATGCTGCCCGCCACCAACTCGGGCGACGCGCGGAATTCCCGGTCCTTGAACACGAACACCGCCAACGCCGCTGCCAGTGCGAACGGCAGCACGAGCTTCGCCGCCACCGGCGCGCCGAAGGCCGCCGCCAGCGTCGGCAGGTCCGACGTCGCCGCGCCCCACCCCGCGACGTCGAAGCGCCACGGGTCGAGGGCGCCAACGCGCCACACCGCGAACAGCCCTTTCAGCGTCATGTACGCCGAAATGCCCAGCACCATCATCACGACCAGCGACTTCAGGTTGCCGCCCCCGGCCCGGATCAGCGTCTTGCTGCCGCAGCCAGACGAAAGCGTCATGCCGAAGCCGAACAACAGGCCCCCGGCGATGCAGGAGAGCCACCGCACCTGCGGCGCCGTATAGATGGTCTTGCCGGTGTCGATGAGGCCCGTAGCCACCAGGACTCCAGTACCCGCCATGGCTACCGCGATAGCAAGCACCCACATACGCATGCGCCGCCAGTCGCCGAAAGTGACGATGTCGACGACGGCCCCCATCGTGCAGAAGTTGGTGCGGTTGGCGACCGCGCCGAAAACGAAGGCCAGCGCGAAGGCCAGACCCGCGACAAGGTGCGGTAATTGGTTGGCTTCCATGGCCGGAAAGTATCTCACGCACGCCGACGGTCCCCGGGGAAGCACCCGGCTTCCAACCCCATTCCACAGGATCGCCCGTTTCAACCTCCAGCGACTGGTCATTGGGACCGGCGACGACGGAGGACGATGCGATGGACGGGACTCGGGCAACGTGGCGGCGCGCAGCCGCGGCAGCGGTGGTCGCGCTAGGGCTGGCGACCGGCAATGCGCAGGCCAACTGGTACGAATCGTCGTTCGTGAAGGGCCGCACGGTCCAGGTCGACGTCTACGATCGCGCCAGCGGCTCGGCGCTGCCCGTGTATGCGAACAACGGACGCAACTACATCGTCGGCATGCCCGGGCACGAATACGGCGTGCGCATCCGCAACTGCACCGGGGCCCGCGTGCTGGTCGTGACCAGCGTCGACGGCGTTAACGTGATCTCGGGGGACACCGCGTCGCCGTCGCAATCCGGTTACGTGCTGGAGCCCTACGGTTACGTCGTCATCACAGGCTGGCGCAAGAGCATGGACCGCACGGCGGCGTTCTATTTCACCGACTTGGGTGATTCGTATGCAGCTCGAACCGGCCGGCCGCAGAACGTCGGCGTGGTCGGCGTAGCGGTGTTCCAGGAGAAATCCCCGCCTGTCGTCATGTACGACTACAGGCAACGCAAGAGCGCCAATGCGGCGGCCGAAGCACCTGCCCACCCGGACTCCGGGCCCATTCCTTCTCCGCTGACAGCGCGCAAGGAAGCTGCCGCCGACGGCGCCGCCCAGTCGCCTCCCGCGGAAATGCGCGAGCGCGACGATCTCGGCGCGAGCGACTCGCGCATCAAGGATTCGCCGGAAGGCGTGCGCAGGTCGCTGGGCAAGCTCGGCACGGGCCACGGCCGCAACGAAGACTCGCGGGTGACCACGGTCGCCTTCGAACGCGCCACCGATTCGCCCGCGGAAACACTTGCCATCCAGTACGACCGCCGCGAGAACCTGGTCGCGATGGGCGTGCTTCCGCCGCCCTACTACGCGCGGCGCAGCCAGCCCGATCCGTTCCCGGCCGGCCTGCGCTTCGCGCCCGATCCGCGGTGAGGTGTCGCCGCCCGGGGCGATGACCCCGTCACGTGAATCCTCAACTGCGCCTGGCGTTGGCAACCGTCAGGCGCAGTTGCTGCATACTTGGCGCACGATGCTCGCGCCACGCGATGACCCGTCCGCTTCCGTTGCCGAGAATTCCGACGAAGCGCTGATGCAGGCGTATGCCGCGGGCCGCGCCGCTGCGTTCGACACGCTGTACGCGCGGCACAAGGGCGGCGTATACCGCTACCTGCTGCGCCACTGCGGCAATGTCGGCATCGCCGAAGAACTGTTCCAGGACGTCTGGATGAACGCGATCCGCGCGCGCGATCGCTATGCGCCGACGGCGAAATTCACGACATGGCTCTACACGCTCGCCCACCACCGGCTCGTCGATCACTGGCGCGCAAGCGGCCAGGCGAAGCTCGCGTCGATCGACGACGACGGCGACGAGGGCACGCGCGCAATCGTGGAGGCGTTGCCCGCGTCGCGCGGCGACGAGCCCGAAGCGCGCATCGACGCACGGCAACTGCGCGAACAATTGCATGCAGCGTTAGCCACCCTCCCCGCCGTGCAGCGCGACGCGTTCCTGTTGCAGCACGAGGGAGGACTGTCACTCGCGGAAATAGGGCAACTGACCGGCGTGGGCGTGGAAACGGTCAAGAGCCGGCTGCGTTATGCAGTCGCCAAACTGCGCGGCGAGTTAGCCACACTGGGCGCGTCGCTGCGCGAGGAATCACGATGACGCACGATCCCGACAATCCCGAACGCGATCCGGTGCTGGACGCCGCGTGGCGCGACCTTTCGACCGAGATGCCGCCGGCAAGGCTGGATGCCGCGATCCTCGCCGCCGCGCATCGCGCGACCGGCGGCGTTCCGCAGCCTGTCGTTACGCAAGAGACCGGCAAGGGGCCCGCCGAGGATGGCGTGAAAACACGCGCAGCCACGGGCCCGCAGCGCTGGTGGATGCCGCTGGCGGCCGCGGCGACCATCGGCGCCGTTGCGCTGGGCATCCTGCAGACGATGCCGCAACATGAGTCGGTCATCGCACCCACGGTGAGCGACATGCCTGCGCGCACGGTCGAACAACCGGCGGCATTGCCGGACACGCAGCGCGACATGCTGCAACCCAAGGAAAAGCGCGACGCGGCGAGTGCGCTCGCCGAGGCGGATACGGCGCGGGCTGCCGCAGCGGCCGCGCCTCCTCCGGCACCATCCACTGCGGGAGCACGCAAGCAAGCTGCCAAGGTAGCTGCGCCGCCCGCGATGGACCGAATCGTGCCGCCACCTGCTTCGCCCGCCGCGGCGCCCCAGCCGTTTCCCGCGGAAAGGAATGCCGACTCGGGCGAATCGGCCGAATCCACCGACATGAAAAGTCGCTCACGCGCGGCACTGGCAAGTGAGTCCGCTGCCGCGCCACCGGTCGCGCAATATTCCGGGGTTGCCCGCAAGGACGAGCGTCAGCGCAGCGAGCCCTCGCAATCGGCTCCGGCCGCGGCAAGGGCGACGGCGCTGGAAAAGACAGCGGCCAACTCCACGCGCCCCGCCAGGGACAACGACGTCGACGCGTGGATCGTCCGCATCCACAAATTGCACGACGAAGGCAAGCTCGTCGACGCCGCCAGCGAGTTGCGGGCATTGCGGCAGATCACTCCGGATGTTGATGGCCGCCTGCCGCCCGAACTTCGCGCGTGGGCAGCAACAGTGAAGCCATGAACGCCTCCGCCGACCAACGTACGCCACCGGTCCTGCCCCCGCGCCCGGAGCCGCCGCGGCCGGAGGACTGCTGCGGGTCGGACTGCGCGCAATGCGTCTACGTGTTGTACGACATGGAGCTGGCCAAGTGGGAGCGCGAGGTGGAGCGGATCCTGGCCGACGCCGCAAAAAGTCCTAGCGCTCCAGCGAACGCATCAACTTCTTGATCGGCGCTGGCAAGGCCGCGCCGCGGGCATCGGCGGGCGCGAGCCATAGCGTCCCGGGTGCCTCGGCGCGCGCTGGCCATCGGCGCGCGCTCACGCGCTGTGGATGCAGCGTCAGCGCGAAATGGGTAAACGCGTGCGCAATGGATGGAAGCTCTTCGCGCAGCGTCACGTCGGCCGCGAAGCGCGACTTGACCGCTGCGCGCACATCGGCGTCAAGCGGCAATTCGGGCAGGCTCCACAGCCCGCCCCAGATGCCCAGCAGCGGACGCCGCTCGAAGAGAATCTCGCCACCGTGCTCGATCAGCAGTACGCGAAGCGCGCGCTGCGGCAGCGCCTTCCTCGGCCGTGGCGACGGCAGTGCGTCAACGCGGTCGGTATTGAAAGCCACGCAATCGCTCGCAACCGGACACTTGGCGCATTGCGGCCGCGTGCGCGTGCACAGCGTCGCGCCGAGGTCCATCAGCGCCTGCGTATAGGTCTCGATGTTGCGCGCGGGAAGCAGCGACTCGGCGACGTCCCACATCTGCGCTTCCACGCTGGCCGTGCCGGGAAAGCCGGCAATGCCACGATGGCGCGCCAACACGCGCTTGACGTTGCCGTCGAGGATCGCGGCGTGGGCGCCGGCGGCGAACACGGCAACGGCAGCCGCGGTCGAGCGTCCAATGCCCGGCAATGTGGCCAGCGTGTCCTCTCTTACCGGAAATACACCCGCATGGCGCGACATTACCTCCCGTGCCGCCGCATGCAGGTGATGCGCGCGCCGGTAGTAGCCCAACCCGCTCCAATGTTCGAGTACGCGCTGGATGGGCGCGGCAGCGAGCGCGCCGACGTCGGGGAATTCGGTGACGAAGCGCACGTAGTACGGAATGACCGTGCCCACCTGCGTTTGCTGCAGCATGACTTCGGACAGCCAGATGCGATAGGCGTCGCGCGTGTCCTGCCACGGGAGGCCATCGCGCCCGTGCGCGCGCTGCCACTCGACCAGGCGCGTTGCGAATGTGGAGGGGTGCCGCCGCACCGCTGAGGGTGTGGAAGGGTGCCACCGCACCGCTGAATGTGTGGAAGGGTGCCGCCGCACCGCAGAGTGTTCAGCGTTGGCCGAGGCGCTGTTTCGCCTTCGCGGCGGCGTCGGATTGCGGGAACTTGCCAATCAGCTCTTCGAGCGTGCGCCGCGCCGCTGCGTTATCACCCAGTTCCGACTGCGCGGAAGCGACGTTGAGCAGCGCGTCCGGGATCTTCGGGCTGTCCGGCCAGGCCAGCAGCAGTTGCCGCTGCGAAGCGATGGCCGCCTTGTAATCCTTGCGCGCGAAATGCGCGTTGCCGATCCAGTATTGCGCCGACGGCGCCAGCGGGCTCTTCGGCGACGTCTTGACGAAGGCGGTGAAACCCGTGATGGCGCCCTGGAAATCGCCGCGCTTGAACTGGTCGAGCGCGGCGTCGTACGCGCGCTGTTCTGCTGCTGTCGACGGCACCGGCGCCGCCGCCGTTGCACCCGCGCCCGCCGCGCCCGCGTCCGCCGGCGTGGCGTCGGCCGAGGCACCGGGCGCGGCCTCCAGCTTGCGCATGCGCGCGTCGAGGTCGACATACAAGTCGCGCTGCCGCTTTTGCGACTGCTCGAGTTCGTAAGTCAGCACTTCGATCTGCCCGCGGATCCTGGCGACGTCGCTCTTCAGCGCCTCGACGTTGTTGGCAAGGTCCACCAGCGCGCCACTCTTCAGCTGGCGCTCGATCTGCGAGACGCGTTCATCCAGGTCCTTTTGCAGCTGGTCGATGCGCGTGTTGGTTGCCGCGATGCGCTTGCGCGCCTCCTCGTCGTCGAACAGTGCGGCATGCGCGAACTGGGGCGCGACGTAGAGGAGCGCGAACGCGACAAATGCGCCCAGCGCCGCGACGCGGCGCATCGGGGTGGCGCGGGCCATCACTCGCCGAAGTAGACGATGTCGACGCGGCGGTTTTCAGCCCACGCGGCTTCGTCGTGGCCTTCGCGCTTCGGCTTTTCCTTGCCGTAGCTGACCGTCTCGATCACCACGTCCTGCACGCCCATCAGCGTCATCGCGCGCTTCACCGCGTCGGCGCGCTTCTGGCCGAGCGCAATGTTGTATTCCCGCGAGCCGCGCTCGTCGGTGTGGCCCTGCAGGGTGACCTTGGCGCTCCTGTTGCCTGACAGATACTTCGCGTGCGCGTCGATCTGCCCCTTGTACTTGTCCTCGACGACGAAGCTGTCGAACTCGAAGTAGATGCTGCGCTTGGACAGGATGTTGTTCGGGTCCTTGAGGGGGTTGGCGCCGGTGCCCGTCGCCGAGCCCGAGACGCCCGATGTGGTAGTGCCGCTGGTCGCGGCGCCGTCCTTGGCGGCCGCGGCCGCAGCCGCGGCGGACTGGTCTTCGACGGGCGCGGCCGGCTGCGTGGAGCAGCCAGCCAGCAGAGCCGCCATGGTGGCTGCAACGAGAAATTTTTTCATGGTGCCTCCTGCGAATGTTTTGGGGGTGCGCGAGGAACGTCGCGGCGCGGGAACTAATGAAGGCATGGGATCAGGGCCGCGGGAACGGCCCCCACGCAGGTTCGCGTACGTCGGTCGCCGAGGCGCTGAGCCGCTGCTTGACGCGTCCGTCGCTCGAAACTGCAGCCAATGTACCACGCCCCCCGGCCTCGTTTGCGTAGAGGATCAGCTTGCCGTTGGGCGCAATGCTCGGCGATTCGTCGACCGGACCGGAGGTCAGTACCTGCATTTGCCGTGACGCGAAATCCTGCGTCGCGATCTGGAAGCGGCCGCCGTCGCGACGCACGAATGCGAAGCCTTTGCCGTCGGGAAACGGCCGCGGCGACACGTTGTAGCTGCCGTCGAACGTGAGCCGCTCGACCGCGTTGCTGCCCAGCGTCAGGCGATAGATCTGCGGGCTGCCGCCGCGATCGGACGTGAACAGGAGCGACTTGCCGTCGGGCATGAACATCGCCTCGGTATCGATGCCTGGAGAACTCATTACGCGCTGCGGATTGCTGCCGTCGGCGTTCATGAGGTAGAGCTGAGAGCCGCCGTCCTTGGTGAGCGTGACCGCCAGCGTGCGGCCGTCGGGCGACCACGCCGGCGAACTGTTGCTGCCGCGGAAATTGGCCACCGCCGCGCGCGAACCGGTGGCCAGGTTCTGGACGTACACCACCGGCTTCTTGCTTTCGAACGACACGTAGGCGATGCGCGTGCCGTCGGGCGCCCAGCGCGGCGACAGCATCGGCTCATTGGACGTGACGATGGTCTGCGGGTCGTTGCCGTCGGCGTCCGCCACCAACAGCTGGAACCGGGTACCCGATTTTGTGATGTAGGCGATGCGCGTCGAGAACACGCCCGGGTCACCGGTCATCTTCTCGTAGATCACATCGGCGATCTTGTGCGCCGTCGCGCGGAACTGCGCCGGCGTGACGTTGTAGACCATGGCCACCAGCGGCGTCTGTTTCACGACGTCGACCAGCGCGAAACGGACTTCGACGCGGCCATCGGCCAGCGGGCGGGCCGAACCGACCACGACTGCATCCGCGCCCTTGGCGCGCCAGGTGGCCGCCTGCACGTCCTCGATGCGCGCGGGACGCGGCGCGACGCCCGATGGGTCGACCAGCTTGAACAGGCCCGAACGCGTCAGGTCCTGGCCGACGATATAGGAAATGCTGGTCGGCCCCGCCGGCTCGCCGTCGAACGGCACGATGGCGATGGGGACCGCCGTTCCGGCGCCGCCGACGATCTCGATGGTGAGTTGGGCGCGCGCCAGCGGCAGAACCAGGAGAAACAGGGCGGCCAGCGCAACGATGTGGCGAAACGAGCGGTGCATGAACACTTTTTTGTTGGATCCGTTCGCGACCTTGCGGTCAGCGCGCGTTGGGCGGGTGACCGATTATAACGAAGAGGGGCCGCGCGAACGGGTTGACCATGGGCATGGCGCGCGAGTTCCGCAACTCGCGCATTCTTTAGTGCGGCGCGATGGCCGTGGCAAAGCCGAAGGCGCCGGTCAACCTGTCGGCGACCCGCTTCGCTTCGTCGCGCTCCGGGTACGGCCCGACATAGACGCGATAGAGGCCGTTGACCTCGCGCACCCGGGGCTCCACCTGCGCCGTCGCAAGCTGCGCCTGCACGTGTGCGAGGAAAGCCTGCGCGTTGTTGAAGTTCTGGAACGCTCCCAGCTGCACGGCAAATCCGCCGGCGGACTCCCTGCTGATCGGCGCGATCTGGGGCGTTTCGGCAGGCTGCGCCGGCGCCGCAGCAACGACCGGGGGAAGGGGGGCCGCCGCCACCACGGTGCCGGTCGCGCCCGGAATGATGGCTTCCACGACGACTTCGCCACTGCCCTTGGCGGCCACGCCGATGCGGTTCGCGGCGGCATACGACAGGTCGATGACTCGGTCGTGTAGGAATGGGCCGCGATCGTTCACCCGCACCACCACGCTCCTGCCGGTCGCAACGTTGGTGACGCGCGCGTACGAAGGCAGCGGCAGTGTGGGGTGCGCCGCGGTCATTGCGAACATGTCGTATGTTTCTCCGTTGGATGTCTTCTGACCGTGGAACATGCGTCCGTACCATGACGCGATCCCCCGCTCCTTGTACGGACGCAATGCCGTCGCCGGGACATAGTCCTTGCCCAGCACCGTGTAGGGGCGGTTGGCGAAACGGTTGAGGGGCTCCAGTCGCGGTGTCGCGTCGGGAATGGCGTCGAGGTTGGCCGGCGGGCTGTCGCCCGGGCCATCGTCTTTGTAGTACTTGGAGGACGCCGACGGCGCCGGTGCGGAGGGGGAACCGGACGGAGAAGGCGGCGGCTCCTGCTTCGTCGTGCTGCCGCACGCGGCAAGCAGCGCGGCGATTGCGCACAACGCGAAAATCCGCGGGAGGTGGGGAAAAGCTCGCATCCTGGGGGCACAATCTATCATTGCCGCGCACGCAGCACGACATGGCTACCTATCTTTTCGCCTGGAATCCGTCGCTTTGGAATTGGCCCGAACTGGCCAAGGACATCGGGCACCTCAAGCGGCGCGGCCACTACGACACCGAGTGGAACTCCGGCCGCGTGCGCAACATCGAGGTCGGCAGCCGCGCCTTTCTCATTCGCGTCGGCGTGCCGCCGAAAGGCCTCTTCGGCGCCGGTTACACGCTCACCGCGCCGGTGCCGACGCTGCATTGGCGACCGGAAAAGGCGGCCAAGGGCGCAACCCAGCAACGGCTGACGCTGCGCCTCCAATCGTTGCACCTGCTGCCGCTCATCACCTATGACGACCTTGCCGTCCCGCCCTACTCGCGCTTCCGGTGGGGAGTGCGCTCGTCCGGCGTGCGCATTCCGTCGACGCTGGCCGAGAAGATCGAGGAACTGTGGGAGTCTCGCCTCCCTGACTCCACGCCGAAGTTACCGCGCAAGGGTCGCAGCGACTGAACGCGCGGCAGACCCTCAGAATTGTTTCTCGAGCGGGATGAGCAGCGTGTACAGGTCCGACTTGATCCGCTGCCATAGCGTCGTGTCCGGTTCGTGACTCCAGAACACGGGTTGGCCATCCACTTCGGTGTGCCACTCCATCGCCCGCGGGCTGGATTCGGGCGCGAGGACGACCCGATAACTGCGCGCTGACGAAGCGAATCCGTCGAAGCGCCGGATGACGTCACGGGCAATCTCGGGGCTGTCGATCAACAGCCCGATTTCTGTATTGAGCTCGAGTGATCGCGGGTCGAGGTTGGCGGACCCAATGAGCACTTTGCGTTCGTCGAAAACGTAAGCCTTGGCGTGCAAGGCAAAAGGCGCACCGCTGGCGCCGCTGCCGCCCGCGCTGCCGCCGCCGCTGCTGCTTCCGCTCCCCATGCGCGTTTCCCTGTCCGAGGCACGCGTGCCGGGCACCGGCCGCACTTCGAAGACTTCGGCGCCTGCGTCGATCAGCGCCTTTCGATATCGCCGATAGGCACCGTGCACCGCGGGCACGTCCGTCGATGCCAGCGAGTTGGTCAGGATCCGGACGCGTGCGCCGCGCTGCAGCAACCCTTCCAGCGACGAACGTCGATCCGGCCCCGGTATGAAATAGGGGGAAATCAGGATGAGGTCGTGAGACACGCCGTCGACCAGCGAATCGATCGTCGTGGCGGTCGGCGAATTACCGCCGGCGGACAAGTGCGCGTCCGCCTTTTCCGGAGGGTCGGCGATCACGGTCGCCGGCGCCCAGGTCAGCGGAACGCGTCCATCGAGCAATCCGGCCAGCGGGTCGCCGGAATCGACGCGGCGCATGACCTCCGGAACTTCTGCGCGATTCTCCGTGAGTTCCGTCCGCGCCTCGTGCACGGTGGGGACAGGTTGCGCGTGATACAGCGCTTCCTGCGGAATTGCCAGGGCGCAATTCCAGTAGTCGTCGAAGCTCGATTCCAGATCCGGCACAACCGCTCCCACCACCGCGACGTCGAAGTCGCCAAAGCGGACGGAGACCGCGCCGGTATTGAAGTAATCATCGGCGACGTTTCTGCCGCCGACGATGGCGATCGACGAGTCTGCGGCGAGCAGCTTGTTGTGCATGCGATGGTTGAGCCTGCGCGCGTCCAGAAGGAACTCGGCGCGCTGCAGAAGGGGAACGGAGCCGCGATAGGCAAAGGGATTGAACAACCGGACTTCAATATTGCGATGCCCGTCGAGCGCGGTCAGCGTTTTTCGCGCCTCCGGCAACGCAAATGCATTCAGGTCGTCGATGAGTATGCGCACGCGGACACCGCGATCCGCGGCGTGCAGCACACCGTCAAGCAACAGCTTTCCGGTGTAATCTTCGACGAACAAGAAATATTGGACATCCAGTGACCTCTGCGCGGACCGGACCAGTTGCGTTCGCAATAGCAGCCCATCGATCCCACGCGGAAACAAGTGGAATCCTGACAGGCCCGGATGCTGCGCCGATTGCAGTGCAAACTGCCGGCCCAGCGTTGTGTCATCGGATTGCGCGATCGCTGAACTGGCGGTCTTCGGAAAATCGCTGCCCGGCGGCAATGTCGCGCAACCTGCGACGAACATCGCGGCGGCCGCCGCGGCGAGCATCGCCAGCCGGCGCATGCACGACGTGGCGGGAACCTTGCACGATCCGGGCGGACCAATCCTAGATGGCTGCGAAGGGGAAAGGGAGATAGGCATGCGACATTGGTTGATGGCGGCTTTGCTCGCAGCGTACGCCGCGGTCGCTCATTCGGCTAACGAGGGTCAGGACATCAGCGTGAAAGTCGTTCGCGATGGAGCGACGATGCAAGTCGATTCCGAGCTTCGCGTCCGCGCGAACCCGCGCGACGTCTGGGACGTGCTCACCGACTACGACAACATGCCTCGGTACGTATCGACTCTCCAGGCCAGTTCGATCGAGAAGCGATCCGGAAACCAGTTGCAGGTTACGCAGCGGGGCACCGTGCAATTCGCCCTCCTCAACTTTCCGTTCACCACGGTGCGCCAGATCGACCTGGTCCCTTACACCGAAATTCGCACGACCGTGATCGACGGCAGCATGAAGTCGTCGCAGTTCGTCACCACGATCATTGCGACACCCGAGGAAACGCGGATCGTTCAACATGGGAGCGTGGTGCCGGACATCTGGATTCCGCCCGGGATCGGGCCCGCGATAATCGCAGAACGGACGCGCGTTCAATGGCAGGAGTTCCGTACCGAAATCCTGCGCCGCTCGGCGAACCTGGCCCAACCTGCGCCGTCCGCATTGCCTGTTTCGCCGCAAAGTGCCGCGGGGCCCAGCAACGCAGACACGGCGCAAAACCGCCGTCAATAGGTCTTGTGCTCCTGCGCCTCGTTCTGGATCTTGGCGCCCGCCTTTTCGACGTCCTTGCCGGCGCCTTGCACCGTATTGCAGCCAGTCAACGTGGACGCGCCAAAAGCGAGGGACAAAAGCACCAACAGAATTTTCGCGTTCATTTGCATTCCTTTCATGGATGGCCAGGTCGATCCCGCACCTGCGACGCCATTATGGTTCGGCGCCCTGCCTCGATCGAAGCGGGCATTCCTCGGATTTGCCTGTAGGACAAGCCCTTCGCGTCAGCGCGCGCCAGGCAATGCGGGGTCGCGGCTCGCCAGCATTGCGTGCAGCCGGTCCAAAGGGCTCACCACGCCGCGGCCACCGCGATTGAGCACGTGCGTGTAGATCATCGTGGTGCTCACATTGGAATGACCGAGCAATTCCTGCACCGTGCGGATGTCGCAGCCCGATTCAAGCAGGTGCGTCGCAAAACGAGTGACGCAACGTGTGCGGAGTGGCGAGCTTGTGGATGCCGGCGTCTCGCACCGCCTGGCGCATCGCGCGCTGAAATGACTGATCGCCCAGATGGTGGCGTCGCACCGATCCACCGCGCGGGTCCTTCGACCGCCGGTCAGCGGGGAACACGTACTGCCAAGCCCACTCTCGCGGCGCCGCCGGATACTTGCGGGCCAGCGCGAATGGCATCCATACAGCGCCGAAGCCCGCGTCGATATCCTGCCGGTGCATCTCCCGCACTCCCTGCAAATGTTCGCATAACGGCCGGACCGTTTCGCGGGGCAGCAGGGTCAGCCGATCTTTGGCGCCCTTGCCGTCGCGGACAAGGATTTCGTGGCGTTGGAAGTCGACATCTTTCACGCGCAGGCGCAGCGCCTCCAGGATGCGCAACCCCGAGCCGTACATGAGGCGCCCGATCAAGCGGTGCGTTCCCTTCAGATGGTTGAGAACGCGCACCACCTCCTCTACCGTCAGGACCACTGGAAGCTTGATGGGTCGCTTGGCGCGCTCGACGTCGTCGAGCCACGGCAAGTCGAAGCCCAGAATCTCCCCGTACAGGAACAACAGCGCGGACTGCGCCTGGTTCTGCGTCGATGCGGCAACCTCGCGATCAACCGCCAAGTGAGTGTGAAACTCTTCGACCTCAGTTGCGCCAAGTTTGGCCGGGAGCCTCTTGTCGTGGAAAAGAATGAAGCGTTTAATCCAGTCGACGTAAGCCTGCTCGGTGCGGATGCTGTAGTGCTTTCGGCGGATGGTGTCGTGAACGCGGTCAAGGAGACGGGGTTCCCCAGGTTCGTCCATAGTCGATTAGGTCCCCTATTTGAGGAGTTTCCCGTTGATTGTTGGCCCGTTGTCCCCGCTCCACAATCATCCACACGGCCTAAAGACGGTTTGCTTTCCGTCGTTTAGGTTCCCCAGTTCTAGTTAGGCCACACGACTCGGGCGCTCGCGGTTCTTGCCATATTGGTCGCTCCGGTGCTGATTGGCTTGGTTTCGCGTCTGTGGCTCGATCGCTCGTGGGTCGCGTGGCTCCTGGCATGTGCCGCCCTGCCGGCGTATGTTCTCGTTGACGAATTCGCGTTCCTTCATGCAAATTCTTCCGGCGCGTCGATGTGGCCACTTGCCTTCCTATTTAGCGTGCCGCTCAGTGCCTGTCTAGGCGCGGTTGGCATTCGCATCGGGGCTTCGGCGGCCCGCCGCCGTCAAGGGCGAGGTCATGTGGCCTAACCCGTCGCTCAACGCGGACGTCCCGCATGCGGGGCTTCGCCCGCGCAGCGGGCCGCCGGTTAGCTTGTTTCGTTAGGCAGATACATATGCCGAGGTACAGTAAATCGGCTCACGGTCGCAGATATGTCGTCCATACCTCCTTGGCACTCGGTGCCTGGGCGCTTCTTGCAGTGGTTGTCACGCTCCGCGTACTCTCGGCCGACCAGCTTGGGACTCTGACAAAGGTATTGATTTGCTTGTTCCTGTGGGGTGTATTGGTTTGGTGGTCGATCTAGCTTCGTCGTGATTACCGAAGCCTCTCCGATGAGTAGCGAGCTGCCTAACCTATCGCTCAACGCGGACGTCCCGCAGACGTGGGCTGCGCCCACGGGCGGGCCGCCGGTTAGCTTGTTTCGTTAGGCGTCACAGGCACTGTCCCGTATCGCCGTTCGGAGCGTTTGCGAGTGCGCCGACGATGCACATTGTGTAATCATGGCTGCGAGCGCCGTAATGATTCGCTCGATCTTCATGTCGCGCTCAGTGCGCATGCAACGACCGTTGGCGCGAGCGACACAGAGACGATCAACCAAGGAGTACATCATGGCCGACGAGGGTAATGTAAAGACGCCGCTCGATGTGATGCAGGATACGCTGTCCAGACTCAAAGAGATGGAGCACTATTCGAAGACGAACATCGAAAAGCTCGCGGCGTTATGGCTTGAAGTCAGCGAGCACAAGCAACAGAAGCAGTACGAAACGATGGTCGACGAAGTGCTCAAGTGCCAGAATCGGTTTCAGGAGTCGATCACATCCCTGATCGAGGCATATGAGGAGGAAACTTCCCGGCTGAGGAGTAACACGCAGTAGCGGAGCAGCCGGAGAAGCATTTGCCCAGAGACGCGAAAGCAAAGGGCGCGCCACATGACGCCTAACCTATCGCTCAACGCGGACGTCCCCATGCGGCGCTTCGCCCGTGCAGCGGGCCGCCGGTTAGCTTGTTTCGTTAGGCCGCATTTCGGAGTTATCTGTGGAGATCATTCGCCGAGACGAGGTCGGGTCATTCGCCAACGGTGGCGTAACCTCCGAGCAGTTACTTTTCCCGGAGAATTCACG
>Ga0207645_10002173_pt1 | contig 15657 bp, 7 predicted proteins | sample KBSM53metaG_FD_184331 | JGI IMG/M metagenome (GOLD analysis project Ga0207645, IMG submission 184331) | Miscanthus rhizosphere microbial communities from Kellogg Biological Station, Michigan, USA - KBS M5-3 metaG (SPAdes) (version 2) | ecosystem: Host-associated > Plants > Roots > Rhizosphere >...
CCGTGGCGATCGTGGTCGCTTCGACTACTGGCACCAGGGGCGCAAGGTTGACCCGAAACAACCGGCTGGTGCCGAAGTCGGCGACGAAACCACGCGTGCCATCGGCCGTTACCGTTGCCCCGGTCAGGAAACCCGTCGTTTGCAGTGTGGCGATCACTTGGTTGGCGACGAAGTCGATCACCGAGATCGTCCCCTCGCTCGAGTTGGTGACGATCGCACGGTGGCCGGTGATGTCGAACGGCGCCGAGGTCGCGGAATTCAGGCCGGCAGCGGACGCGGTCAGCGTATAGCCGATGCCGATGTTGTTGATGCTGAGACCGGGGAACGTCGCGACGCCTTCGACCGTGTTGCGCGTCAGCGTTCCGCCGAGGATGCCTTCACCCGGGTTGCTGCCCAGCGCCAGGGTGATCGAGTAGACGCCGCTCGAGACCCCGTTGCCGAACCCGTCGAGGACGGCGACCCGAACCGGCGGCGTGATCGCCTGCCCGAAAGCCGTCGACGTCGGCTGAGCGATGAACGCGACCTGCACCGCCGCCACGGCCCCGCCCGTCGAGGAGGTGGGGCCGGCCGGATCGAACACCGCCTGGCCGTTGCGTATCACCACCTCCGGCGTGTCGCTGCGGACGGTGACCGCAACCTGCGGCTGGCCGTTGACGAACAGCGAACGAAACGCTGGATCGTTGGCCTGCCTGATCTGATACGCGCGCAGCCGGTAATCGACGCGATGCACCGGCCGCTCGGCGCGGAAACCCGGCGTCGACGATCCCGGCGGCGCGATGTAGAACGTGGAATTGCTGATCGCCGGGTCGCGCGGATCGGACGTCTGAGAAAACGGCGTCTGCGAGAACGGGGTCTGCGAGAACGGAGTCTGTGAGAACGGCGTCTGCGAAAACGGCGTTTGCGAAAAAGGCGTTTGCGAAAACGGCGTCTGCGAGAACGGCGTGACGATATTGGAGATCTGCACCTCGAAGGGACGATCGACCGCATTGCAGTCGCTCAGCGCGGGCTTCGTCGAGGTGTGATCGATGATCACCTGGAAGAGATAGCTGCCGGTCAGGCTCAGCGCGTTCTGCACGGCGAGGAGCGCGCCGAACGCGGCCGCTTCGTTCCCCTCCTGCGTCACCTTGAAGCTGATATCGGTCACCTCGAAGATTGTCACGGTCTGCGAAAACGGCGTCTGCGAGAACGGCGTCTGGCTGAACGGGTTCTGCTCCGACGAGGTTTGCGAGAAGGGCGTCTGGTTGAAGAGCGTGCCGGCCGGAATTTGGATCGGCAGCCGGCCCGCGAACGGGAAGGTAATCTCCGGCGTCGGCGCCACGACCGGCTCGTGGTTCTCGGTGGCGTTGGCAGCCGCCGCCGGCGCCGGCTGCAGCGTCACCGCCGTCTTCGCGCCCCCGACCAATATCGTCCCGGTCGAGACAATGTTGCCGTTCGCGCCAGTGGAGCTCGCGAGCTGCTCGATGGTCACCGTGACAGTGCCGTTGAATCCGGCACCGACCACGACGCTGCCGGTCACCGTCGAGTACGGCCCGATGGCGATGTCCGCATCTTTATCCAGCTGGCCGAAGAGCGGGCTGGTGTTATCGAACGAGCGGTAATTGAACGAGGTGAACGACGCGGCGTCCAGCCTGAGCCGGAAGAAGCGTTGCTGCCCCGACCGGTTCTCCACGAAGAGCGGATACGCATGCGGGATATTCGAGGGGCGGAACGTGTCAGGCGCGGCGGCAAACAACTGGCCGGGCGCGTAAGTGGCGGTGTAGACGTTTTGATCGCGCGCCCCTGCGTTGTGACACGCATCTGGCAGCAGGCCGGTGCCTGGCGGCAGGTAGGTGTCCCACGGCAGCATGTCGATCGCCGGCGAATAAGGAGGATTCGCCTGCGGCGCGGGCGCCGGCACCAGCGCGGTGCGAAGCGGTCCGAAAGTCGGCAGCACGACGTCGCGCGTGTCCGCCCAGGCGCCCTGCACCAGCGGCGCCGGCAGGCTGTTCTTGTCGACGCCCGTCGCGGTCGTCGGCTTCCAGCCGGTCGCGGTCAGCACGTAAGGGACGCGCGGCACGAGATGAATGTAGTCACCCGTGAAGGCGCAGAAGCCGCCGCAGAATGCCGAGTAGGCGCGATTGACGGAGGTGACGTCGAGGCCGGCGTTCTTGACAATGTCGTGCGGCGGCACCGCGCTCAACGAGTACCGCGACAGCTGCTCCGATCTACTGAAGACGAGATTCCCGAGCCCATCGCGATTGCACGCGCTTGCCTGGGCGATTCGCACGTCGAACCGCTTGTCGCCGCCGGCGACGCCGCCGTTCGACCCGGCAACGATGCCGACGCCGCTGGCTCGGGCGTCGTAGTACATCGCCATCACCCGCGAGCTCGGTCCGGTGCGGCCCGGACACGACGGCCCCGGCTCGCCCACCGCCGTCAGCACCGGCATGAACTGCGTGCCCGCGCCGTTCCCGAGATCAATCGCCCTGCGCGGCGTCCAGATCGTCCCGCCGTCGTACGACGAGGTAACCGTGATCCGCGGCACGCCGGTCAGCGTCGACGCGTTCGGCCCGAGCGGCAGCCCGCGCAGCGCGGCGGTCGGATAGTTGGACGGATACACGTACTCCTGCACCGCGACGTGAATGGCCCCGTTGCCGTCGATCGTCGCGGTTGGATAGGCGTTCGATCGCGGGATCTGAGGCGAGGCCGCGCTGAGCGACACCTGCGGCGCGTCGAACGCCTTCAGCAGCAGCGCCACCGGGTACGGGATCGACGGGGAGAAGCTGACGCCGCCATTGGTCGATTTCTTGCCGACGATGGCGTTGGTGAGGTTCGGCAGCGCCGGGTAGCTGAACAACCGCCAGCCGACGTAGACGGTGTTCTCGTTGTTCGGATCGACCAGGATCCACGGCGACTGGTTACGGGTCAGCGGCTGGCTGATCACCGTGCCGCTCGACCAGGTCTCGCCGTAGTCGGCGGAGCGGAAGAAGACGATGCTGCTGCTCAGTTTCTTCGGATCCGCCTGGTCGAAGACAACGAACGCCGCATAGACGTGCCCATTGGGGCCGGCGGCAATACTCGGCTTGTCGACGAAGAAGCGCGCCTCCTGCCGGAGCAGCGCTTTCGTGCCGTCGAACTGGATGTTCTGGCCGGTCGACGTGTTGTTGCGATCGGTGAAGCGTGAGACGAAGCCTGCGCTCTTGCCGTTCGGTGTAAAGGCGATGCCCGCGAGGAAGAACTGGTTGTGCGTGCTCGCCAGCACCGGATCGCTCGCCGCCTCGAAGCCGAATAGCGGCGAACTCGGGTCGGCGTCGAACGGATGCCCGGGCAGAAGGCCGGTGTACCAGTCGACACCGTTGTCGGTGAACGACAGGCCAATCCACGCCTGCGCCGCGTCGGCTTCCTCGCCCGCTTCCCCTTCCAGTTCGCGTTCGCGTTCGCGTCTCCAGGGCGCGCGCAGCAGGTTCCACAACCGGGCGACGAAACTCTGCGTCGGCGACGTCGTGCCCACCCCCTGGTCGAACGAGTAGTCGACCGTGCGGTAATCGTTGTAGGCCGCCATCATGTGCGACGGGTTGACGCTGGAGATGGCGAGCACCGCCTCGTTCTGTCTCTGGCGGAACATGTCGCCGATGAACTGGTCATCGCTGCCGGACACGATGTTGATGTTCTGGCCGACCTGTCCCTGCGCAGCGAGGATCACATGCAGTGCGCCGGCGAAGACCATCGCCAGGAGCAAGGCGAGGAGCGTCGTTCGTTTCATACAGAACTCCATCGCGCGCGCGTGAAATGCGAGAGGCAGATCACTCGCGCAGCCTTCGTCTCCCACCTTGGGGGGCCTGAGGTGGAGGCTCTGTCGAATTAGACGAACGCGGGGAGAGAATTCTCCCGGTCGCGTGTCGTGTAATGGCTGATGGTCTGGAGTATTTCTTAGAACGGCGTCGCCGACAACCGTTTTTCAGCGGAACTCAACTGTGATGCGCGCGATCGCGCGCGTGTGGCCGGACGGTCACACGCGCATCGCCGTCACCGGATCGACGCGGGTCGCTCGCCGCGCGGGGATGTAGCAAGCGGCGGCACTCACCACCGCCACCATTGCAGCCAGCAACAAATAGGTGACCGGATCGTTCTCGGTCACACCGAACAACATCGCGCGCAAGTACCGCGTCAGCACCAGCGATGCCGCGATGCCCGACGCAAGACCGGCAATCGCAATCGCCATCCCCTGCCGCATCACCAGGCCGACGACCGCGTCCGATCCGGCGCCGAGCGCCAGCCGGATGCCGATCTCCGCCGTCCGCGCGCTCACCGAGAAGCTGACGACGCCGTAGAGACCAATCGACGCCAGCGCGATCGCGGCCAGCGAGAACGCCGACAACAGCGTCAGCGTGAAGCGGCGCGCCGCCAGCGTGTCGCGCAGCAGGCTGGAGAGCGTCTCGATGCCGCCGAACGACAGCCTCGGGTTCAGCGACCAGATCGCGCGCTGAATCGACGGCACCGCGCGCGCCGCATCGTCGCGGGTGCGGACGATGACGGTCATCGATCCGAACGGCACCTGCCGGTGGGGCACGTAGTACGCCGGCTGCGGCCGATCCTGCAGCCCTGCCTGACGCACGTCGCCGACCACGCCGACGACCTCGCGGACCGCGGCGCCGGAAAAGCTCAGGCTCGATCGAATGCGCTTGCCGATCGGGTTCTGCCCCGGCCACGCGCGCCGCGCCATCGTCTCGTTGATCACGACGACCGGCGGCGACGTGTCGACGTCCTCGCTCGAGAGCAGCCGCCCTTGGACGAGACGCATGCCGATCGCGGCGAAATATCCGGGAGTGACGAAGGTCGAGAGCGCCGTCGGCTCGTCGCCCGGTTGTGGCGCCGCCTCGCCGACGATCGTGTACGGAGGATCCATCTCGGATCCCTCGCGCGACAGCGGCAGGGCCGAGGCGACGCCGACTGCGACGACGCCTGGCAGCTGCGCGATCCGCGCCTCGACCTGCTCGAAGAATGCGGCGCGCGCGGCAGGATTCGGATAGTTGTCCCACACGTGCATGGTCAGCGCGGCGCGGTTGTCGACGCGGTAGCCGAGATCGACGCGCAGCAGCGCCTCGAAGCTGCGCATCAGGAGGCCGCTGGCGATCAGCAGCGTCACGGCCGCCGCCGTCTGCGCGCCGACGAGGATGCGGCTGAGGCGCCGGCTGCCTGACGTCGAGCTGCGGCCGCCGGTGCGAAGCGCGGCCTCGATGTCGCCGCGCCACTGCACCGCGGTGACGAGGCCGCAGCCGACCGCAGTCGCCGCGGCGACGAGAATCGCGAAACCGAGCACCGGCAGATTCAGGCCCACTTCGTCAATCCGCGGCACGTCGCGCGGCGCGAGGGCAACGATCGCGCGCACCGCCCAGTACGAAGCGATCACGCCGGCGCTGGCGGCGGCAAATGCCAGCACCGCGCTTTCCGCCAGCGTCATCCGCAGCAGCTGCAGGCGGCCGGCGCCAAGCGCGCGCCTCACCGCAATCTCGGCTTCACGCGACGCCGCCCGCGCGAGCATCAGGTTGGCGGCGTTGGCGCTGGCTATGAACAGGACGCCGCCGACCGCGGCGAGCAGGAGCAGCAGCAGGCTGCGCACCGGCGCCGTCACGCGCTCGAAGAGCGGTTCGACGGCGATGTCGACGCCCTTGTTCACCCGTGGATACGCGGTTGCGAGCCGCTCGGCGACGCCGCGCATCTCGTCGCGCGCCTGCGCCACCGTGACGCCGGGCTTCATCCGGCCGATCACCCGATAGTAGGTCTGCGCGCGCGCCTGGCGATCGCGATTGGTGAAGACGCGCGGGATCCAGATGTCCTTGGCGCCGGGATAGTCGACGCGTGCCGGCAGCACGCCGGCGATCACCACCGACTGGCCGTCGAGGGTAATGGCGCGGCCGACGATGGCGGGATCGCCACCGAAGCGCGTGCGCCAGATGCGGTCGCTCAGGATCGCGACGTGCTGGCGTCCCGCCAGATGCTCCTCGGGCAGGAACACGCGGCCGAGCGCGGGCGCAACGCCGAGGATGTCGAAGAAGCGTTCGGAGACACGCCAGGTGTCGAGCGCGACCGGATCACCGCTGCCGGTGAGATCGACGCCGAACGGCTCGGCGGCGGCGAGCTCGATTGTGCGGCTGCTGTCGCGCCAGTCGAGGAAGTTCGCGGGCGAGGGCGCTTCCTCGATCCCCTTCGGCTGGTTCCATTGCCACAGCGTGACCACACGATCGGCATCGCGATACGGGAGCGGCTGCAGGAGCACGCCGTGGACGACGCTGAAGACGGTGGTGGCGGCGCCGATGCCGATCGCCAGCGTCGCCACGACGATTGCGCTGAACCCCGGCTCGCGCAGCAGCCGCCGGCCGGCCAGGCGAAGCTCGCGGGCGGCGGGATCGATGGCAGACATCGCCTTACTGCGGAGCGATCGCGGTCTCCAGAGCGTAGACGGGCGGCAGCCAGTTGAACAGCACCTCCCAGGTGTCGCCCGCGTCGCGACTCGCCAGAATCTGGCCGCCCTGCGTGCCGACGTACACGCCTGGCGACTCCAGCGCGTCGACGGTCATCGCCATCCGCATCACGTTGACATAGGCGTTGCCCTGCGGCAGGCCTTTCGTCAGCTTCTCCCACGTCGCGCCGCGGTCGCGGCTGCGATAGATGCCGAAGCTCGAATTCGCCGTCACGCGCACCTGATCGCTCTCTTCGGGGACGACGAAGACGGTGTCGCCGTCGCGCGGCAGCACCGCGAACGGGAAGCCGAAGCGCGACGGCAGCCCCGGTGAGATGTCGGTCCACTTGTCGCCGCCATCGTCGCTGCGATAGACGCCGCAGTGATTCTGCTGGTAGAGAATCTGCGGCTGCTGCGTGTGCATCTCCATGTGGTGCACGCACTGCCCCACTTCCGGCTCCTTGTCGGGCAGGAAGTCCGCGCGGACGCCGGCATTTCTCGGCGTCCACGTCCGGCCGTCATCGTCCGAGCGGAAGACACCGGCGGCCGAGAGGCCGACGACGAGCCGCGAGGGGCGCGAGCGGTCGAACGCCATCGAGTGGACCATCAACCCGCCGGCGCCGGGAAACCACTTCGCGCGCGTGGGATGATCGGTGAGCGCCTCCACCTCGCGCCACGACTCGCCGCGATCATCGCTGACGAAGAGCGCGCCTGGATCGACGCCGGCGTAGAGGCGTCCGGGCACCCGCGGGTCGGCCTTGATGAACCAGATGCGCTCCACCGAATGACCGCGCCCTTCCTCGAAGCGGATCGGTCCCGGCTGGCGCCACGTCTTTCCGCCGTCGTCGGAGATCTGCACCGCCGGACCCCACCACGAGCTCTTGCCCGCGAGCATCAACCGGCCGTCGCCAACGTGGGTGAGGTGGTTGACCTCGCTGCCTTTCAGCAGCGGGCCTTCGAGCGACCACTCGCGCCGCGCGTCGTCGCTGGTGGCGATGAAACCGCCTTTTCTCGTTCCGATGAGCAGCTGCAGTCGCATCGCGTCGTTACCCCGCAATCGCAGAATGGCCGAGCGCCTTGCGGACGTAGGCGAGCTGGCCGATGTGATACGACTCGTGGAAGGCGAGGAAGGCAAGCTGGTCGCCGAGCGTCTTCGCGCCGGGCAGCTGGCGCCCCCGCGCCGGCGCCGACAGATCCGCGTCGGTCAGCGCCGCAAACTTCATCCGCAGCCGGTCGATGACCTGGCGGTGCACCGCATCGATGTCGGCGCGCGACGGGTACTCAGAGCGGTCGCGGATCGCCGCGCCGCGCGCGAAGAGATCGCCCCAGCCGGTGTTGAACTCGTCGCCGAGCAGCGCGAGCACCAGGGCGCGCGTCTGCACGATGTGGCCGGCGATCCAGAGCATCGGGCTGCTCTGCGGCGTCAGGCGCTGCCACAGGTCATCGGCGGGGACGCCGTCGAGCGCGGTGCGCAGCATGCCGGTGTTCAGCTTGAAGATCAGCGAGACCGGCGTGAGTGCGGCAGGTTCCTTCCGGCCGGCGGCGGCCGCGTACATCTGCAACAGGCCACCCCAGCCTCCCGGCGAGTCGACGCCGCGGCGCATCAGCTCGGCGCCGGCGCCGTGGCGATCGAAGTAGCGATGCTCCAGATCGACGCGCGTCGATCCGTCCGGCGCCGCGCTGAAGGTGATCTCGACTTCGCTCGCCTTCGTGATGTCGGGCTCTGGCTCGAATTGCGGCGTCAGCTGCCACGCGAACACGAACCGCGACGGCGGCTCCCACACGAGGATGCGTCCCCAATCGCATTCGCTGCCGTCGACCGACTCCTGGTAGCAGCGTCCGCCGACTTTCCCCTCGATGACGGCCTTGCGCAGCGGCGACCCGCCGATGCTGTGGCTGCGCGGCCACCACGTGTCGAAGCCTTCGGTGAACACCTGGAACGCATGTTCGACGCTGGCGTCGACAATCACGGTCTTTCGGACAGGCGGGTTTGCGGTTTCAACGACGCTCGTCATCGGTCACATCCTCTTCTACAGATCGTTTTGCTTCAACCGCCTGCTTGAAGGCGGCCAGGGTGTGGTTCCAGAACTGCTCGAAGTAGGCGCGCAGCGCATCGACGCCGGCGGGGTCGATCGTATAGAGGCGACGATTGCCCACCGGTTGGTCGACGACCAGGTTCGCGCGCTTGAGAATCCGCAGGTGCTGGGAGATGGCCGGGCGGCTGATGGGAAAGTCGCGCGCGAGCTCCCCAACCGGCATCGGACCACGAAGCAGCCGCTCGACGATGGCGCGGCGTGTCGGGTCGCCAAGCGCATCCATTTGAGCGTGTGGGTAAGCGGTCACTAACGGTAAGCATATACTTACCGAGTTGGCGCGGTCAATTTAACTCGTCGGAAATGTTCGACCTGCGGCCTTTGGTTATGGTTAAGAACAATGCCCACGGTCGCGCCACCCCGCGCCCAACCGCCCCTTTCGCCGGCGGGCACCCCCGACGCATCGGCTCAGGCATCTGCCAAAATCGACGTTTCCGGCCTGAATTTCTATTACGGCGAGCGCCGAGTGCTCGAGCACATCAACGTCAAGATCCGCCCCAACGAGGTGACGGCGCTCATCGGGCCGTCCGGCTGCGGCAAGTCGACGTTCCTGCGCACCCTCAACCGGATGAACGACATCGTGCCCGGGGCGCGCGTCGAGGGATCGGTGACCATCGACGGCCGCGACATCTACGCGCAGTCGGTCGACATCGTCGATCTGCGGCGGCGGGTCGGCATGGTCTTCCAGAAGTCGAACCCGTTTCCAAAGTCGATCTTCGACAACGTCGCGTACGGCCTGCGCATCAACCGGCTGACGCGATCGCGGGAAGAGCTCGGCGGCCGCGTCGAGGCGAGCCTGAAGTCGGCGGCGCTGTGGGATGAGGTGAAGGATCGCCTGCACACCTCCGCGCTGGCGCTGTCGGGCGGGCAGCAGCAGCGACTCTGCATCGCGCGCGCGCTGGCGATCGAGCCCGAGATCGTGCTGATGGACGAACCGGCGTCGGCCCTCGATCCGATCGCGACCCAGCGCATCGAAGAGCTGATCTACCAGCTCAAGAGCCGCTACACGATCGTCATCGTCACCCACAACATGCAGCAGGCGGCGCGGGTCTCGGACGTCACCGCGTTCTTCTGGCTGGGCAAGCTGGTGGAGTGCGGGCGCACCAACAAGATGTTCACGGCGCCGTCCGAGAAGCTGACCGAGGACTACATCACGGGGAGGTTCGGTTGATGGCGTCGTCGGAGCAGCGCGTCCGGCACTTTCAGGAGGAGCTCGAGCAGCTCAAGGCACGGCTGCTCGAGATGGGCGGCCTCGCCGAGGAGCAGGTCCGGCTGGCGGTCAAAGGCCTGGTCGATCGCGATCGTGACCTGATCGCGCGGGTGCTCACCGGCGACGCGCCGCTGAACTCGCTGCACATCGAGGTCGACAACCGCTGCTTCACCCTGCTGGCGCTGTATCAGCCGATGGCGGTGGACCTGCGCGCGATCGTCGCGGCGGTGAAGATCAACACCGATCTCGAGCGGGTCGGCGACCTGGCGATCAACATCGCCGAAGCGGCGCGGCAGTACGTGGTCCATCCGCCGGTCAAGAAGCTGATCGACATCCCGCGGATGGCGACGATCGCGCAGCGCATGCTGCGCGACGCGCTCGATGCCTTCGTCCGGCGCGACACCGAGCTGGCGCAGCACGTGCTCAATGAAGACGACGCGCTCGACGCGCTGAAGACGCAGATCTTCCGCGAGCTGCTCACCTACATGCTCGCCGACCCGGGGACGATCGAGCCGGCGCTCGATCTGATCCTCGTCTCGCGCCACCTCGAACGCATCGGCGATCACGCCACCAACGTCGCGGAAGACGTGATCTTCATGGTCTCGGCGCGCGACGTCCGCCATCACGCCGGCGACAGCCAGACGCCGACATAAAAAGAGGTTCGAGGGTTCTGGGTTCCAGGTTCGGGGTTCGCCCCCGAACCTCTTCTCGCTTCCCATCTGCACGTTCCTGCACGGCCTGCGCGTCCGGCCCATCCTGCGGCATAATCACTACTCGCCTTTCGAGTTCAATGGAATGCCCTCGTTGCGGCCACTCGTCGGTCGATGCGCACGGTCGCTGCGTGATTTGCGCGGCGAGCCGCGCCGATGCGATCGCCGGCGCGGTGGAGACGACCGGCCCGGTTGCGCCCGGCGGCGCCGCGTTTCCGTCGACGGTCGGCACGCATGCGGCCGACCCGTTCGGCGGCGGCACCACGCGCGAAACAACCGGCGCGCCCACGGGTGCAGCGGACACCGCTGATCTGGTCGCCGAGGCGGCGGCGTCGGCCGGCCCGCTCAAGCTCGGTCAGGCATTCGGCCCGCGCTATCACGTCATCAAGCTGCTCGGCGCCGGCGGCATGGGCGCCGTCTACCAGGCGTGGGACGCCGAGCTGAACGTCGCCGTCGCGCTGAAGGTGATTCGTGCCGATCGGCGCCGCGCCACATCCCCCGACGTCGAGCGCCGCTTCAAGAACGAGCTGCTGGTCGCGCGGCAGGTCACCCACAAGCACGTCGTCCGCATCCACGACCTCGGCGAGATCGACGGCATCAAGTACATCACGATGCCCTACGTCCAGGGCGACGACCTCGGCACCCTCCTGCGGCGCGACGGACGGCTGCCGATCGCGCGCGCGCTGCGGCTGGCGCGGCAGATCGCTGGCGGGCTCGAGGCGGCGCACGAAGCCGGCGTCGTGCATCGCGATCTGAAGCCGGCCAACATCATGATCACCGGCTCGGGCGATCACGAGCAGGCGCTGATCATGGACTTCGGCATCTCCTCGTCCACCGACGTCGCCACCACCGGCGGCGTGGTCGGCACGCTGGAGTACATGTCGCCAGAGCAGGGCAGCGCCCAGAGCGTCGATGCGCGATCCGACATCTACGCCTTCGGCATGCTGCTGCACGAAATGCTCGCGGGCCCGCGGCGCGGCGTGCCGCGGAGCGGGCCCGAGCGCGTCGCCGCGATGCGGCAGCGATTCGAGCAGGGGATGCCGCCGCTCGGCGAGCTGGTCGAGGGGATGCCGGCGCCGCTGGAGGCGGTCGTCGCGCGCTGCCTCGAACGCGATCCCGCGGCCCGGTTCCAGTCGACGCCGGAGCTGACCGCGGCACTGGCGGCGCTCGACAACGCCGGCGAGCTGATTCCCGAGCCGGCGCGGATCCGCAAGAGCGTGCTGGCCGGCGCGATTGTCGTCGTCGTGGCGTTGATTGCCGGCACCTATTTCGCCGGCCGGCGCGCCAACGCACCGCCGGCCGACCACCCGCCGGTGTCGGTGCTGATCGCCGATTTCGACAACCGCGCCAACGATCCCTCGTTCACCGGCGCGCTCGAGAACGCGCTCGGCCTCGGCCTCGAGGGCGCGTCGTTCATCAACGCGTTCGATCGCGCCGAGGCGCACCGGCTCGCCGTCCAGTACCAGCCGGGCAGCGGGGTGAGCGAGCAGATCGCGCGCCTGATCTCGGTGCGCGAGGGAATCAACCTCATCGTCGCCGGCTCGATCGCCCCGCAGGGCGGGGGGTATCTCCTCACGGCGAAGCTCGTCGACACCGCCAACGTGATCGACGAGCCCGACCGCACCGCGGCGCGCGTGGTGACCGCGAAGGCGGCGGACAAGGGCGATGTCCTGCGTGCGGTCGCGTCGCTGGCAACCCAGGTGAGGACGGCGCTCGGCGACACGACGCCGGCGCCGCAGCGGCGCGCCCAGGACGAGACGCTCACCGCCGCCTCGATCGATGCCATCCGCGCCTACGCGCAGGCGCAGGATTACGCCAACGACGACAAGGACGACCAGGCGATCGAGCACTACCGGCGCGCGATCGAGCTCGACCCGAACTTCGGCCGCGCCTATGCGGGCCTGGCGTTGAGCACGGAGCACCTCGGGCGGCGGGAAGAGGCGGAGGAGCTCTGGAAGAAGGCGTTGTCGCTGCTCGACCGGATGACCGAGCGCGAGAAGTTCCGCACTCTCGGCGTCTACTACCGCATCGTCGCGCACAACAACGAGAAGGCGATCGAGACCTACAACGCGCTGGTCAGCGCCTACCCCGCCGACGCGACCGGCTTCAACAACCTCGCGGTCGCGTATTTCAATACCCGCAACTTCCCGAAGGCGTTCGAGGCCGGACGGCGCGCGGTGGAGCTGTCGCCGCACCGCGAGCGCTACCAGACCAACTACGCCCTGTACGCGATGTACTCGGGCGGATTCGCCGAAGCCGCCAGGCAGGCGGAAGAGATCATCAAGGCGCGTCCCGACGCGACCTATGCGTATCTGCCGCTGGCGGTCGCGGCCGTCGCCGGCGGCCAGCTCGACGCCGCGCGCGCCGCCTACCTGCAGATGGAGAAGACCGGCACGGTCGGCGCCTCGCTGGCGAACATGGGGCTCGCCGATCTCGCGATCTATCGCGGCCGCTACGACGAGGCCGAGGCGCTGCTGAGGCCGGGGCTGGCCGCGGATCTGCGGGCGAAGAATTCGACCCTCACCGCCAACAAATATCTAACGCTCGCCGAGCTGCAGCTCTCGCGCGGGCAGACGACGGCGGCGATGGACTCAGCGAGGCGCGCGCTCGGGCTCGGCAAGGACGACACGATCACGGTGCCGGTGGCGCGCATCTTCCTGCAGGCCGGCAGCGAGGCCGAGCCGAAGCGCATCGCCGCCGATCTCCTCAACAGCCTGCAGACCGAGAGCCGCGCCTACGGCCACCTCGTCACCGGCGAAATTGCGCTGAAGAGCAACCGGACCGGCGACGCGGTCGAGAGCTTCCGCGCAGCGCTCAAGCTGACCGATCTCTGGCTGGCGCGGTTTCTCCTCGGCGTCGCCTACGTCGAGGCCGGCGGGCACGATGCCGAGGCGCTGTCCGAGCTCGACGCCTGCGCCAAGCGCAGCGGCGAGGCGACGGCGATCTTTCTCGACGATGTGCCGTCGCTGCGGTATCTCACGCCGATGCCGTATTGGCTGGCGCGCGCGCAGGCGGGCGCCGGCCTGACGAAGGACGCGGCCGACAACTTCAAGCGCTTCCTCTCGCTGCGCGGCGAACAGGCGCGTGATCCGCTGACCGCCGATGCCAGGCGGCGTCTCGCCGCGCTCGGCCCCGCTTGACCACAGAGCGGATGGCGTCCGGCTTCAGCCAAACCTAGCGCACGACGGCCTGGCCTGCGACCGGCAGCGTGATGAAGATTCCGCGGCATTGCCCGCCGCTCGTCACCAGCCACGGGTGCGTCAGATAAGAGCCCTGCACGTAGGACGCGCCCGGCGGCAGCACGTTGTAGAGCACGCGCTGGTTGAAGTAGTTCAGCCAGTAGATCTCGATCGTCTCGGTCGTCGAGTTGGTGAACTGGACTGAATAGAGCACGTTGCCCTCGATCGAGTAGAACGACGGCTCGAGCGAGCAGGGATGCTGCGTCAACGTCGTATTCGCGGACTCGGCGAGCGCGAATGTGCCGAGCGCCTCGGAGACCGAGCATACCTGCCCGAAGGTAGCGTTGACATAGGCCGTGACGTCGACCCACGCGCCGTTCTGCAGCTGCAGCACCCTCGCCTGATTGCCGTTCTGGAACGCCGACGCCTGGTAGCTGAAGCAGGTTCTGACCCCACTGTCGAAGGTGGCAGTGGTCTGGAGACGATACGCGACCGACGGGTTGGTGGCAGAGTACTGCGGCGGCAGCGGCGGCGCGTCCGGCGCGCCGGCCGTGATCGTCGTCTTGCCCTCGACGCTGACGTTGCGGAAATTCACCGACGCGGGCGTCGAGCCATCGGCGAGCGACGGTTGCGCGTTGACGAACGCGCCGGTGCGCGTATTCGGCGCCAGCGTGAACGCCATCGACGTGCCGAACGGCGTCGAGAGCACGTCGGAGAAGGAATCGCTGTAGCCGAGCGTGTTCAGGGTTCTGGCGAAGTAGAAGCCCTCGTTCAATTCCAGGAACGCGAACCTGCCGGCGGCGTCGGTTGTCGTGTCGCGCACGAACCCGCCGGCCTGGTCGAGGAGCCGTACGATGACGCCCGCGAGCGGCGGCGCATCAGTGGCCTGGACGATCCCGAAAATGCTCGTCCTCCTGAAGAGGATGAAATCGGCGGTGATCGGCGTGCCCACGGCCGGCAGCGTAATCGCGGTGCCGGCGGCGAGATCACAGGTGTCGGCGCACGGCAGGCCGGCGAAGAGCAGGTTCAGATACCCTGTCGTGCTGGTCGAAACCCGGTACGAACCGTCGTCGAGTTCCGGCGTGAAGTAGGTGCCGTCCGCGTCCGTGTGCGCGATCACGTTCGGCCCGGGCATCCCCGTGATGATGACGCGCGCGTTGGCCAGTGGTCGCCTGGTGAACCCGTCGAGGACGCGGCCGACGATACGGTGCGCCGCCGAGAGACCGGTGCCGGAGACGAACACGCGAAGCGGCGACGGCCCCGGCCGGACGTCGATTTCGAGCACCGCCGATTTCAGTCCTTCCGTGGTCGGCGCGAACGACACCGTTACCGCGCACGACGACGATTCGCCGGTGCCGCCGGCGCAGCCGGACAGGTCGAAGCTGAACTGCGACGCATCCGCGCCGACCAGGCGGCCGCCGGGTACGTCGTGACCGCCGCCGTTGGTGAACTCGACGGTCACCGTCCCGGTTCGCACCGCGTTCAGCGGCTGGATGCCGAAGACAACCGGCGAAGGCAACGCGTGCGCGGTCGCCTGCGCGCCGCGATCCGCAGGGAACGCGAACCTCGCCTCGTAGACGCCGGCGCTGGTGCCGAGCAGCACGCGGCCCGGCTGATTCGGGTCGAGGGCGATCGCGGCGATCCCGGCCTGCACCGGCAGCCCGCGATTGAACGGCCGCCACGTCGCGCCGCCGTCCTCGCTGCGGTAGAACCCGCCGGTGTTATAGGTGCCGGCATGGACGATGTTGGAGTCGAACGGACCGACCGCGACCGCGAACACGTTCTCCTGCAGCACCTCGATGAAATGGTCGCCGCCGTCGACGCTCTTGTAGACGCCGCCCTGGCCGCCTGGCCAGCCGGCCGCCGAGACGTAGACGATTGAGCTGTCCCACGGCGACACCACGACCTGAGTCGGCTTCATCTGCGACGGCAGGCCGCTCGTCAACCGCATCCACGTGACGCCGCCATCGAGCGAGCGGTAGACGCCGCTGTCGAACGGCGGCGGACCGGGGAAGCTGGTGCCGCG
>Ga0207645_10002179_pt1 | contig 15647 bp, 14 predicted proteins | sample KBSM53metaG_FD_184331 | JGI IMG/M metagenome (GOLD analysis project Ga0207645, IMG submission 184331) | Miscanthus rhizosphere microbial communities from Kellogg Biological Station, Michigan, USA - KBS M5-3 metaG (SPAdes) (version 2) | ecosystem: Host-associated > Plants > Roots > Rhizosphere >...
ACTTCCGCTTTGCTCAAGCCACATTTTTACATAACCATTTTTGGAAGCTAGCGCAGGGTCATTCCAGCTAAAGTCGGCTGCGGTGGAATTCGTAATGTTCTGGTAGTCGTACGGAATGGCTGATGCTCCAACGAAGTACCCTTTTGGGGGCATGGTCAGATTGGGAAGGTCCATCACGTAGAAACCTTCTTTGCCTGAGATCCTAAAATAAGTTACGATAGTATAATTATCCAGCGATATCGGCGTGGAGGAACCACTGGTGTTGTAAAGCTCAAAAAACTCATTATTGTGTACACTTGGCGAAGGATAGACCTCGTTGAAGACAACCTGCGCTCTGCCGACAAAAACTGACGTTGCCAATGAAATCGAGAGTAGAATTTTGTTCATTTCCTAGGGTTTGAATTAATTAATCGGTTTAAATGGTCGCTCGTGAGCCATTTGCTGGCGGTCACTTGCATCAAGCCCATAGAAATATTGGAATGCTAAGGCTATTCCCAGGATGTTTGGAGTGGCGATCCAGGACCTGGAAAATGGTCCTGTTGACCTAAGTCAAAAGCCGCAATGCTAACGCTAAAAATTTAAAGGGAGTCAACAGTACGGATTCAATCGGGTGAGCTTCTCAAAAGGGATATGTGATTTTTGAACAGACAACGAACCTAATATAAAAGGTTGGGTATTGCAATCATTTTTTAAAAGAAAAAATAATTGAATTTCTAAATACTTCGAGTCCAGTCGGCTCGTGTTTCTCCGTTCGAGTGTTAATACTACCCACCTTTATGGGCGGCCATTGAGTCAGCGTACCTCAAGTCCCAATCGGGCCAAAGACACTCCGCTCGCATCCGGAGAAGTTTATCTTCGTTTGAAAAAATTGAATTTGCAAGGCAACGTTTTTAGTCGTTGCTGCATTTATTAATTGTAAAAGCGCAAGACTGCTGACTATGAATACATCGGAACTGGTTAAGGAAGCAAAGCAGGGAAGCACCGCAGCACAGAAATGTTTGTTTGATCAGTTCGCAGAAAAAATGTTACTGGTATGTCAGCGCTATGTTAAGAATCCGGAGGACGCGGAAGAATTATTATTAGATGGGTTTTATAAGTTCTTTGCAAAAATTTCTTCTTTCAACTACCAGGGTGACGCAGCATTGTACGCATGGCTAAAGAGGATCATGATCAATGAATGCCTGATGTTTCTGCGCGCAAGAAACGTGTTCACCATTGTTACGGAAGCGACAGCGGAGGAAATTCCGTTGCAGGAGGAGGCGCTTGACAATTTATCGGCAGAAGAAATTTTTAAGCTGATCGTTCAATTGCCTGTTGGTTACCGGACAGTTTTTAACCTGTATGCCATCGAAGGAATGAATCATGGAGAGATAGCCGGGATGCTGAATATTTCCGAAGGGACATCACGGTCGCAATTCAGCAAGGCCAAGGTGTTGTTACAAAAAATACTATTACAAAACGATATTAAATATGTCAAACGAAGATTCAAATAACACTCCAGGCTGGAGAAATAAACTGGATAACCTGGAACATCTGCCCGGTTCAGCATTTAACAGGGATGCGGCATGGGATAAACTGCACGGGCGGTTAGGGGGAACCAAAAAGAGTAAAAAAATATCCTGGTATTGGATCGCAGCCGCCTGTTTATTCTTTGGTGCAATGATCACGATCCTGAATTATCAAAAAACCACTCCACAGGCTTCGAATCAAGAAACAGTGAAGGAGCAGCCAAAAGAAGTAAGTAACCCTGTTCAAAAAATTGACAGGGCTATCGAAAATAAAAATGAAGCTACTGCTGAAATAAAAAATAAAACTGTTTCCGTTCCCGATAGATCAGTTCAGGGAAATAGAAGTATTGCCAGGACACAGCTCGTCGCCGCCCATCCTGATGATCCTGTCATGAGTGAGCCGCAACGAGAATCTCTTGCAAAACCCTTGCAAATAATAAATACTAATTCCACTTCGGCAGTACTTCCTCCAAAGAAAAAATTAAATGTGGTTCACATAAACGAATTGGGAGACCCTGTCATAGAAACATCAGATATAACCCGTATCGCGGATATGCATTCTTTCCAATTAAAATTCGGTAACGGAGAAGTCCTTTCGAATTCCCCCATTGCTACCAAGTCATCGGGACTCATTATTCTTAAAACAAAAACACCGTCAAACTAGTTTAAAATGAAAAAAACGTTTATCGTGTTGATGCTTTTCACAAGCATCGCAGCGGACCTTTGCGCTCAATCAAAAACTAAAGAAGATAAAGCTTTTGAGATCCCGGACAATATTGTTATCAACAGGAGGTTCTATTTAGACCTTGAAAAAGGGAACAAGCTTACAATAGAACTTACCGACATAACAGATCTGCAAAGGATCGCCAACATCGATTCACTGTTAAAAGTATTTGCCAGTGACCTGACGCCTCTGAAAGATTCTCTTTCTGATCCACTCAGTTCGAAACGCATAGATTACATTACTGATGCACAGGGAAGAAAAAAAATAAGGATCCTGCGGTATCCCTCCAAGGGAGACAATTATCTCCTGCACAATGGTGAACTTTCGTCATTAAAAATCAACCAGGACACTATTAATATCATTGGAGTGATCACCGATCCACCGAAAGCTCAGCAAAAAATAAGTCTCACCAATCCCCGCTATTATCACCTTTTATTTTACCTGAACAATTTTGATGAATTGGCCGGCTATATGAATGGAACATTGACACAAAAAATTTCAACCATACAAAATAATATAAATGGCAGGTGGCCGATCTTAAAAGGAGGAGGATCACATTATCTGAAACCGGACAAAAGCATCGTCGCTGACAAGCCTAAAGGTTTTACACCGGCGGGGACAGGAGATTTTCTCTCCGGCCAGGTTTGGATAAACATCCAGAATTATAAAAGTTATTTTGTGCCATCGTTTAGTCTTGGTCTGCAACTTACCATGACGAACCGGGAAAGGACATTTAAATGGCAACCGGGAGTATACTGGGAACCACATTTCCTGTTTCAGAAAGATGCGCAGGGTAAATTGAGGACATACCGAAACGATTTTCTTACTCTTACCTATGGCCAGGGGGGTACAACAGATCATGACCCAAGAAAGGATTTTTCATTCAGTGCTGTGTTCTCATTGGGCTATCTTATACACAAGAGCGGTGATTTTATTGAAGAAAGCACCTTCCGTTTCGGTGCCGGCAAATTGAAATTCTCAAAAACAACTATTGAACCTTCCATTTATTTTGATCACTTTTTTAAGGGAGTAACACCGGGAATAAGGATCAGCCAGAGCTTTTAAAAAAGAGACTGGTCGGCACCTGGAGCATTGATCGATGTACGTAAAAAATCCGATCTTTAAAGAAGGATTGAAAATCGTTTACCGATGCGAGAGATATCCGGATCAAAGGTTGACCACATCCAGAATTTTATAAAATTTCAGCAGGAACAATTTCATTTTACAAAAGAAGAATGTGAAAGCGCAGCCGAATATTTTCAATTGGAGTCCTTTCCCAAACAGGCATATTTCGTCAGCCAGGGAAAAGTTTGTCGCAAGCTGGCCTTTGTAGCGGAAGGAGTAATGCGGTACTGTATGTTCCGGGATGATGGCAGCGATGTCACTTGTTTTTTTATGTGCGAAAATGATTTTGTCGGTGATCCGGATTCTTATTTCGCACAAAAGCCCTCAGATAAAAATGTACAGGCACTTACCGATTGCCAGCTGATCACAACCTCTTATGATGACATGCAGAAATTGCTTCATCACCTTCCCCGCGGCAAAGAGATTTTGGCTGCCATTGATCATTATGTAACCATGAAATTGCTTTATCAAAGAACATTCCTTCTGAATCTTGACGCTTCTGTCAGGTATCATGAATTTATAAGAGAATATTCAAATGTGCTACAACGGGTTCCTCTAAGCTATATTGCCAATTTCCTGGGCATTACACAACAATCTTTAAGCAGGCTTCGCAAACAAATGCCGGTTTCCCCGGGTCGTAAGGCTTGAGCCGCAAATTATTTTGGATCTGCTCAACTTGTCTCACTGATTTCACAAATGAACACAGATTTTCTACAACTGTCTGCAAAACTTCGTGTAATCCCTCATCAATTTTTTAACAAATGTGAAATGATTACTCGTTTCATAGCCCAAGCTTTGTGCTTCATTCATTAAATAATAGAAGCTATGAAATCGAATCGTCAATCCTATTTGTTGTTAGCCATTGGGGCGTTTTTGATGTTGGTCTCAAACGGCCGCTGGATCATTCCTTATGCGACGTGGCTCTCGCCCATTTTCTTCCTTCGTTTTATGCGACTGCAAAAACCGTTGAAGGGTTTTGTGTGGGTCGCATTGGCGATGGCGATAGTAAACATGATCATCTGGTGGAAGATAATCCCAGCGCCACCTGCAGTATACTTTCTTACAACAGGTTTGATGTTGCAGGTATTTGCCTTATGTTTTCTTGCTGACCGGTTATTAGCAACCCGGGTAAAAGGAATTTTATCAACTCTTGTGTTTCCCGTTACCTGGTGCAGCATTGAATATTTGTCATCTTTGGATCCAGCTAAAGCTTCATGGACTTCACTTGCTTATACCCAGGCGGGCGATCTTCCATTGATGCAACTCACTTCCATCACCGGTATTTGCGGAATTTCATTTTTGATCACATGGTTTGCCTCCCTTGTCAACTGGATATGGGCGCAAAATTTTGAATGGCAAAAATTCAAAACGGAAGCTATCACATTTGCCTCTGTCGCTGCCGGCATATTTTTATTCGGCACAGTTCGTCTTAATCTGTCTGATTCGCCAACACGATCAATTCGGACAGCTTCAATTGTGCAGGCAAGAAACATCACCAAAGATCTGAAAACTTGTAAGTGGACAGACGCAAAAGGTCTTAACACATATCAAAATGAAGTAGAAAACAATCTTCTTGAAAAAACACAACAGGCCGCACGTGCGGGCGCCAAAATGGTCTTATGGCAGGAATGTGCAGGCATTATTCCCAAAAACGAAGAAAAGCGTTTTATTGAAAGAGCAATTGCAATTGCCGCTCAGGAAAAAATATACCTGTTGATGACACTGTGGTCAGTCCCGGACGATTTTCCAAAACATCTTGTTGAAAATAAAATGATCATCATTGACCAGGAGGGTCAAATACGATCTCTGTATGTAAAAAATAACCCGGTACCGGGCGCTGAGCCCATTATAAAGGGAACCACTCCAATGCCCTTCTTAAAGACGTCATATGGAAAAATTGCAGCCGCTATTTGTTATGATGGCGATTTCCCCAACTTTATTCGCACCGCAGGAAAGAATAAAACTGAAATAATGTTTTTGCCGGCAAATGACTGGAAAGCGATCGATCCCATTCATACACGTATGGCCATGACGCGGGCTATTGAAAACGGTTTTTCTCTTATTCATCCTGCCGGACAGGGATTGTCGGTGGCCACAGACAATCGCGGCCGGATCATTTCATCAATGGACTATTTTAAAACCGATGAGCAGATCATGTATGCTGACGTTCCCGCTCAGCATACATTCACTCTTTATCCACTGGTGGGGGATCTTTTTGCATGGCTCTGCATCGCTGGTTTTATAACCTTTCTTGTTTTTTCGACCATTTTCAAAAGATATGCTTTGCGCGTAAAGAGTTATCAGCGTAACAAGGCTAACCCAGGAATGAAAACAAGTCCTGATTTGGGATAAGCTCCGGTAAACTATCCAATAACATCTCAAACGAACATTATGAAAAAGATACTCTTCGCAATATTTTTTATAGTAGCAATGCTGCAAACCACTTACTCTCAGCCGTTGCACAAACAAAAACATAAAAAAATAAAGACCGCTTGCAAAATGTGTTCAAATGATACATGTCAATGCACGCGATCTTATGCAACATTTCAGTCCTCCAATGAAGTGAGCAAGAGAGCGGGATCGGAGTTTTTTATTGACGCACTGTTCATTTATCCAACCACCGATGATATATATAGAAGGATATTAAACACGGCACTTAGAGGAATTCAAATCACTTATTAAGCAGACAATGATATTATGGGAAGGATACAATCATTGATTTATGAGCACAGGCTTCGGTTGTGGCGGTTGTTTTAGCTGAGCGGTTTGCTTTTGTTGAGTTTCTTGTTCATGCTTTGCCTTTTTCTTAAAGAAGCCCCTGAATAAAAAATTATGTTGCAGCGCTTCCATGTCCTCGTCGAATTTTTGAGTACCCGATTGAAGGTTCTCAAGGGTGGCCCGCAGGTTGTCGGCGGTTTGCTGATCGTGCAGCAATACACCTACCGTGTTGCTGCTATCGTTGATCTTTTGTGAAACGGTTTTCAGATTATTGGTTAATTCTTTTGCATTGTCAGAAGCTTCCTGGATCTGGACGACCGACGATCTCAACGACTTGAAAATCGTAGTATCAGAAACAAGGTCATTGGCAAGAACTCCTTTCGTCTGAAGTTTGGCCGTATAGTCAGCCATATTTGATGAAAGCGCTTGAATATTTCCAGATGCCCTTTGTAGCGTAACAGCAGTTGCCTGGAGCTGGTCCATAAAACTGTCATCGGTAAGCAACCGTCCAACGGTTCCTTCTCCACTTGCCAATCGCCGGCTGATCATTTTAAAATCACTGGTAATAGCCAGCAGATTCTTATTGTTTTCCTGGAGGGAATTCATCATTTCTTCGGTACTCAGTGCCGCTTCCACCTGTAATATATCATCGGCCTTTACAGATGGTGCGGCCGGGCTGCCACCATAAAGGACAACGATCTTATTCCCGATCAAACCGTCAGAACCGATTTTTGCCTTTGCATCTTCATGGATAAATTCTTTTGATTTTTTATCAATGGTCATATCGACTATCACTTTGGCATTGCTGGTAAGCTCTATTTTTTTTACCGTCCCCACTTTTACCCCGGAAAACCAAATATTGTTCCCGGCCTGCAAACCGTTGACGTTATCAAAAACAGCTTTTACCAGGATCCCTTTTGTAAAAGTTTTTTTCTGCTTTCCAAGAGTGATCAGGGCGCCCATAAAAATGGCAGCACCGACCAAAATAAAAATGCCCACTATCACCGCCCGTTTGCTTTGTATTGCTTTCATGTTACTGAATAAAATTGTAGTCAAAAAATCCTCTTATCCTTTCATCACTTGTGTCAAACACTTCCTCAAAATCACCTTGACGAATAAATTTTCCATTTTCCATCATAAATATCCTGTCCCCTGTGTCTTTCGCGCAGGTAAGATCATGCGTAATGATGATCGAACTGGTTTTATATTTTTCCTGCACTTCGTTGATCAGGTCATTGATCTCACTGCTCGTCAACGGATCAAGGCCCGCTGTCGGTTCATCGTAAAAAATGATTTCCGGTTTCATGATCAGTGTCCTCGCAAGTCCAATTCTTTTTTGCTGCCCGCCCGACAACTCGGAAGGCAATTGATTAATTGTATCCGACAAGCCTACTGCCTCCAGCACCTCTTTTACCGAGTCATCGATCTCTTTCCCGGAAATATGTCGTTTATTTCTCACCAGGGGGAATTCGAGGTTTTCCCTTATTGTCATGCTGTCGTACAAAGCGCTGTGCTGAAATAAAAAGCCGACCTTCAATCGCAGCTCCATCAATTCTTTCTTATTTAATTTGTCAACTTCCTTATCAAAAACTTTGACCGTGCCGCTGTCGGGTTTTAATAAACCGACAATGATCTTGATCAAAACTGATTTACCGGTACCGGAGCGACCAAGGACCACGAGGTTTTCTCCCTTGCACAATTCAAGATCGATCCCCCGCAAAACATGATTTTCTTCAAATGACTTATATAATTTGCTAATGGAGATCACCACTTCGTGGCTATCGCTATGACTGATATGTTTTCGCATATTATGCCCCCGGGTTTATCCAATTCAGGAATTGTACGATGATGATCTCCTCAATAAACAATAAGAACATAATGATAACTACTGACGCATTCGCAGCACGTCCGACGCCTTCTGTACCTTGTGTCGTGGTGTAGCCTTTATAACATCCGATGATGCCAATAGTAAATCCAAAGATCAATGCCCGGACAAGTGACGACACGATCTCCGAGAAACTTATTTTCACAAAGGCTCCATGAATAAAAGTTACCAGGCTCGTTTGCTCGTTGGCGTGCACATTTAAAAAGGATCCAAACAAGCCGATGAACCCGCTGTACATTACCAACAATGGGACCATAAATGTGCTGGCCAGAACCCGGGTTACTACTAAAAATTTAAATGGATTTACGGCAGAAACTTCCATGGCATCGATTTGTTCTGTGACACGCATTGAACCCAACTCCGCTCCCATTTGTGATCCCACTTTTCCGGCACAGATCAAACCCGTTATTAATGGCGCTAAAGCCTTCATGATAGCGATCCCGATTAACGATGGCAACCATGATGTAGCGCCGAAGTCTGCTAATGCGGGTCTTGAATGTTTTGTAAAAACAATACCCGTGATAAATGCCGTGAGTGTGATCAACGAAAGAGATTTATACCCCACGTTGTAGCATTGCTTTATCACTTCCTGGTATTCAAAAGGCGGCCTAAACGCTTCTTTAAAAAACTGCAAAATAAATTTTGCCACGTCAGATATACCCGCAAAGAACTCATCCACATTCTTAGAAACAAGATATTTAGCGGGCTGAGGAGATGTTGTATCCATGCAATGTTCCTTTAAAAAGGGAACTCTGCAATTATCTGTCCAAAAGATTTTACAAATGGAAAGTTTTTTTACTAAGCTCAATGCCTACTGTTTAACCCTCGTTGTGTACGCCACTGCGTCTGGCAAAAAATTCCACAACAGGATCAGCTATACCTGCAACGATTTACCGATGAATCTACTGTACTGGTTTGCTCCTTTGGCCACTGATTTGAGTTTGCGCTTATTTAATGTTGAAAAAAGTCTTGTTGTAAGCGTAACAGAATTATTTTTAATAGCCCGTTGCCAGATCCCTTCTATTTTGCCATTGATAAGAATTGAATTTGTAAATACAGCATTTCTTTCTTTTACAATCACCGCTAAGTATTTTTTGTCAATGGCCTCTGTTCTGTCTTTATAGCTGATCACGTACTCATCATAATTCGGCAAAAGCAAAGCCGTTGGAACCATTTCATTCTTAAATGACGCCGGAATCCGGAAAAAATATTCTTTGCCATCAATGTTTTCCTTTTTGAATTTCTTCTTCACCATCGCAATGCCTTTTTTGGCGTCGGTTACCGACAGGCCTGACCACCATGCAAAATCATAAATGGTAGCAGGTCCCCTGCTGGTAAAAAAACGTTTGGTCAGCTCAGCCAATGCTTCTTCGCGTCCCATTGTTTTCGAAGATGCTCTTTCATCAAATAACGCATACCTGAATTGATTTCCTGTTTTTGCTCCACTGCAAATGATCCGATCTAATTCTGCGTGTTCAAGTAAATGCATAAACCGAAGCCCGCTGGTGTCGACTTTTGCTTTTTCAAGCACTGCTCTTACTTCCTCTCTTGTCAATTGTTTTCCTTCCAGTGCTTTTGTCAAAACATCGTTAGTTTTTTTTAAATCTCTTTTATCCAGTGAAAGATGCTTGTCATTATGGGCCAAAGAAGAAAGAATGCGGGGAGCAGTCAGATCAAGCATCCACCGGATATCCTGCGGGGTTACAAAATGCCAGGTAGGTCTCAATACGTGGGTGCGAAGAATTTTTCCTTCATTAAATGCCTTTTCAATAATTGCATCATCCGATCCTGGTAAACGCAAACCGATGGCCCATTTCGCCATGCCATAATCCTGCGCCTGGATGGCGCCCATCCATGATACCAACTCCTGCGGCTTTGTATATTTCTTTTCGGTTAATTGCTGGTTAAAGAGGCGAAGTCTGATGATCTCAGAAGGAGTCATAGATGTGATAAAATTTCACTAACTGCCCCTGGTTCCACCAGCCTTGTGTGGTCTTACAGTGAATCCACTATTCTTGCCAGCTCCTGGTTTAGGAATAAATTTAGAACCCTGGGGGTTATTTTTCTGACTCTTATTTGCCTTCTTGCCCTTTTTGGGGTTGTTTTGATTCATTAAAGACATAATCAAAATTTTTTGATGATCACAAAATTAAGCTTCCTGTTCAGCATAACTGCTCGTTGGTTCACATACACAGATCAAATTTCTGTCACCTACCGTATTATTCACCCTTGCGACCGAGGGCCAAAATTTATTTTGCCTGACATAGTCTAATGGGAATGCAGCTTTTTCGCGGCTGTAACTATGCGTCCATTGACTATTCACAACCGAAAGTTGCGTATGAGGTGCGTTCTTCAATGGGTTATCTTTTTTATCAACCTTACCTTCTTCGATCTCCCTTATTTCCTCCCGGATGCTAAGTAATGCATTACAAAAGCGATCCAGTTCAGCCTTGTCCTCGCTTTCTGTTGGCTCGATCATGATAGTGCCGGGCACTGGAAAACTCATGGTGGGTGCATGAAATCCATAGTCCATCAAACGCTTTGCAACATCTTCGGCTTCTATTCCTGCAGAATTCTTAAATGGTCTTAGGTCAACGATAAATTCATGAGCGCAGGTTCCATTGTGGCCCGTATACAAAATATCAAAGTCGTCCTCCAATCTTGCCTTCATATAGTTAGCATTGAGTATAGCATATTCTGTAGCTTTTCTTACGCCTTCAGCACCTAGCATGCGGATATATGCATAGCTGATCAGGAGAATCGAGGCGCTCCCATAAGGGGCCGCCGAAACTGCACCATGAGACGTGAATCGTGAATCGTGAAAATCTTCCTTTGATGCCTCATGTTTCACCATTGACGAATGAGAGGGCAAGTGAGCGGCCAGATGCTTCTTCACACAGATCGGTCCCATTCCAGGTCCACCTCCACCATGTGGAATGGAAAATGTTTTATGCAAATTCAAATGACAAACATCTGCACCTATAGCAGCCGGAGAGGTCAAACCTGACTGTGCATTCATGTTCGCCCCATCCATGTATACTTGCCCTCCATGCTGGTGAACAATATCGCAGATTAGCTTTATCTCTTCTTCAAAAATGCCATAAGTACTCGGGTAAGTGGTCATCGTGCCTGCAAGATTTACGCTATGTTGCTCCGCTTTTGCTTTAAAATCTTTTACATCAATGTATCCATTTTCGAGTGATTTCACTACGACGACTTTCATCCCAGCCATCACGGCAGAGGCAGGGTTAGTGCCATGAGCAGAAATTGGGATCAGCATCACATTCCGGTTGGCATCACCATTTGCCAAATGAAAATTCCGAATTGTTAGCAGGCCCGCAAATTCTCCCTGTGCCCCGCTATTCGGCTGCAGGCTACACGCATCAAAGCCTGTGATCGCATTCAAATAATCAGATAATTCCTCAAGGATCTGTTCGTATCCCTTTGCCTGCCCGGCAGGAACGAAAGGATGTACGCTGTTCCAGTGGCTCCAGCTTAAGGGAATCATCTCACTGGCTGCATTCAATTTCATTGTACAGCTTCCAAGAGAGATCATTGACGTATTGAGAGAAATATCTTTATTCTCGAGCTGTTTGATGTACCGCATCATCTGCGTCTCGCTGTGATGGGTGTTAAAAACCGGGTGGGTCAAGAAAGGAGAAGTTCGAACCGCGAATGAAGGTATATGCTCTAATTCATCATCTTCATTTATGGAAAACGCAACCGGGTCAACATCATTTTCAAAACAATTGATGAGATCGTAAAGATCGTCCAATACAACAGTTTCATCCAGTGAAATGCCGATGTGTGCATCGTCAATGTACCGCAAGTTGATCCCCTGACGTTCTGCCTTTTCTTTGAAGGGTTGTATGTCTTTAACCTTCACAACAATTGTATCAAAGAAATTTCCCGTCGCCAGTTCAAAACCCCTTTCCTGAATCCCATCCGCGACGATCTGTGTAAGCAGGGCTACACGCTTTGCAATATTTTTTAGTCCCTGCGGACCATGAAATACACTGTACATAGCTGCCATATTTGCCAGCAATGCCTGCGCTGTACAAATATTGGAAGTAGCCTTCTCCCTTTTGATATGCTGCTCTCTTGTCTGCAATGCCATACGAAGCGCCCGGTTATTTTCTGCATCAACGCTCACACCGATAATCCGTCCGGGCATAGCTCTTTTAAAATCTTCTTTTGCAGAAAAGAATGCAGCGTGAGGTCCGCCATAACCAAGAGGCACACCAAATCGCTGCGCAGACCCAACGGCTACATCAGCACCTAGTTCACCCGGTGGCGTTAAAAGGGTCAGCGCCAGAAGATCCGTTGCCATCGCCACATAACCACCTTCGTTATGAACTGCATTAATGAAATCACGATAATCTTCGATCGAACCAAGATTGTTGGGATATTGGACAATGGCACCAAAAAATGTATTGTCGATCTTTGTGTTTTTGTGATCACCAAAAACGATCCTGATCCCAAGCGGTGTTGCTCTTGTTACAATGACATCTTTTGTTTGAGGGAATATCTCATTATCAACAAAGAATTTTGAAGATTTTATTTCATCCGTTTTATTCACCTGGTGAAAGAACATATTCATCGCTTCAGCTGCGGCCGTTGCCTCGTCAAGCAAAGAAGCATTAGCAATCGGCAAGCCAGTGAGATCACTCACCATTGTTTGAAAGTTCAGCAGGCTTTCCAAACGTCCTTGTGAAATTTCTGCCTGGTAGGGTGTGTATTGTGTATACCATCCCGGGTTCTCAAAAACATTCCGGAGAATGACTGAAGGAACGATAGTTCCATAATATCCCTGGCCAATATAAGTCCGGAAAGTTTTGTTATGAAGGGAGATGTTTTTCAATTCAGAAAGTAAATCGGCTTCACCAATGGCCTCCGGTAGATCTAAATTTGAACGGGTACGGATGGAAGACGGAATTGTTTTATCAATAAGTTCTTCAAGTGTGCTTACACCGATCGTTTTCAACATTTGGGATTCCTGCCCTACGGTACCAATATGCCGGGATACGAATTCATTGGATTGCTGCTCAAATAGATTCATTGTTGTTTTTGAAATGATTTTGATCAAGGAAAAGCGCAAAGTTACGGGCTGAAAGGGAGAAAATTTATAGGCGATCCGGGCGAGTGGAAAGCGTGGATAAATTTCGTCAAACGTCAAACATGAGACGAGCAGGCAATTGGCAGTCAACAGTCACTACCCCGTTGCACTCATTACTGATTACTCATTACTCATTAATGATCACTCATTACCGAAAAGGCCACTTGTTTTTCAGTCTCATCAATCACTTCCGGTTCGCCATTCTCAATTTGGCGAAGCTCCTTGCTGGTTTTGCGACTTCCGTCGTGACTCCAGCCGGGGGGACCAAAAACGTAAAAGAGTTTCTCCTTCCAGCCAATATCCTTTCGCAAAAGATCTTTTCCAAGACTGCCCCATTCATGAAAAACAATGCTAACGGGGGTCTCTTTTTCTATTGGCCTGGTCAGACCATATTTTAATGGCTGATATTCGTCAGCCGGAAGTTCCGGTTGGAATGTTCCGAACACCTTGTCCCAGACGATCAGGAACATACCCATGTTCATATCGAGATACCTGGGATTAGAGGCATGGTGCACGCGGTGATGCGACGGAGTCACAAGAACATATTCGAGCCATCCCATTTTATTGATAAGTTCAGTATGGACAAATATTCCCCAGATCTGTGTGGCCGAATAGATGAAAACAATATCAAGAGGTTTGAAGCCAAGTAAAACAAGCGGGATAAAATAAATAAACCGGTACAGTGGTTGAAACACAGAAGAACGGAACCCAACCGAAAAATTAAGTTGTTGTGAAGAATGATGAGTGACATGTATTGCCCAGAACAATCGGATCTCATGGTCAAAGCGGTGCAGCCAGTAATAGAGAAAATCCTCCAACACCAGCAACATGATCCAATAGATAATGACATTGTTAAATGAAAAAACCTGGTAGCGGGAAAAATAAGTCAGCACAAACAAATAAGCGCCCCGCACAAAAAGATCGAGGCATGCATTCAACAACATGAGATAGACATTGGCAGCCGTATCTTTCCATGTATACGCCTTTCTATGACCGTAATTACTTAAAAGCAATTCAAGCCCAATGATAATAATGTATAATGGAGTGGAAACAAATATCAGCAGTTGTTCGTAAATGGCTTGCATATTAAATAGTAAAAATAAGGCAGCTTTTCAAATGTTATGTATCTTGCCCGGTCTTCCATTGTTAAAACTTTATGAACAAAGATTTGTTGTCCAACTGGGAGAAAAAATCCTCTGACCGGCAGAAAGTTTATAAACAATACCTGCAAAAAGCCAATAAAAATGAGGTATTGAACCAATTACCGGGTCTTCATGAAGCAGCCTTTTCGAAAATTGACTGCCTGCAATGCGCCAATTGCTGCAAAAATTACTCACCCCGCTTTAAAACACCGGATATCAAACGGATCAGCAAGCATTTGAAAATGCGGGAAAGTGACTTTATTGAAAGTTATTTAAAGGTGGATGAAGACGGAGACTTCGTAGTAAGATCGACTCCTTGCCCGTTCTTAGGGGAAGATAATTTTTGCGGTATCTATGAACAACGGCCCTCCGATTGCCAGCGATTTCCTTATACAGACGAAGATGTCTTTTTCAAGCGCCAACAGTTGACGTTAAAGAATTCGACATTCTGCCCGATCACTTATTATGTATTGGAAAAATTAATAGAGGCTGAAAAACAGAAAGCCTGATCATTTCAAGGTTAACTCCTCATACGCGGCCTGTAAAGGTCTTTGCAATCCATCTCCTTTCCACTGTGTTTCAAATGGCAGTTCAGTGGTTTTTAAAACCTCATCTTTTGTTTTGCCTGCCTTGATCTCCCCGTCAACAAAATTCAACATCTTACCCAGGTATTCACCAAATGCCTTAAGGTCATCCTTGGTCCCGGTCACTTCGTAACCATCGGCTGCGTGGCCAAAGACAAAAATGGTGTCACTACCATATTGGGCTGTCGTCTTGTCCAAAACGGAGATCCAGCTCTTTATGCTCGCCCCCGCACTTCTGTCAACAAAAGGATGGCGGCGATTAAACATAAGATCACCCATGTGAACGATATTGGCATGTTCAAAATGAATGATCGCATCTCCATCGGTATGGCCGGTGCCATGGTATTGAAGACAGATGTTTTCTTTGCCGGTCTTTTTACACCAGGTTTCGCCAAAAGTTTGATCGGGATATAGTTGTTTATCTTCTGTCTTTTGAGCCACGGCCACATTCTTTTGATTCTTTAAAGAGTTTTCATGAGCCAGCACGTGATTGACAATTCCCTTGAAAGAAATATTACCCGCTGTATGGTCGCCATGATGATGTGTGTTGATGAGAAGTTCAAAAGGCTTATCGCTTTGTTTCTTCAGCTCATCGATGAGGTGTTGCGATTGCTCGGGAAATTGTGAATCCACTACAACAATTCCTTTTTTGGAAAGCAGGAAAGCGATAGTCCCTCCCTTCTCTGTAAAAACACCAATATCGTTTCTAAGCATTTTAATTTTCCAGGGCTCATCGAACAGAGTTGCAAAGATTTTTTGTTGTGCAAGTGTCAACGCTCCAAAGGTTAACGCAGACGAACGGAGAAAGTTTCGACGGTTCATAATATTAGTTTATGGTTTGTGGT
>Ga0207645_10002183_pt1 | contig 15626 bp, 10 predicted proteins | sample KBSM53metaG_FD_184331 | JGI IMG/M metagenome (GOLD analysis project Ga0207645, IMG submission 184331) | Miscanthus rhizosphere microbial communities from Kellogg Biological Station, Michigan, USA - KBS M5-3 metaG (SPAdes) (version 2) | ecosystem: Host-associated > Plants > Roots > Rhizosphere >...
GCGACATTCCCCTCAATACAGTGCCGACGACTTTCCCATCGAAGTCTTCCAGCGCCTGAATCTTCTTCTCGACATCGCCCATGTGACCGGCTTCATCGGTCGCTTCGACATGTATGAAAACCAAATCGTTCTTGTCCAATGAGCGCACGCCGTATTCACCCTTGCCGACGTAATTGGTGTCGAGAAATCCGGTGATCCCGGGTACATCGATGCGTTCGAGCCCGGCATAAACTCCGAGTCCGTGGATGATATCGACCGCGGAAATGACGCCGCCCCTTATGCCAAAACGCTTCGTGAGCGGTGGCAGCTGCGGCGCTCTGCCCTGACCCCAGAGCCAGATCGATGTCGCCTGTCGTTTCCCTTCGGCCCGCCGTTGTTGGTTTATCGGATGATCCGCCAAAATCGGTTGCGACCTGCGCATCAATTCCACCAAACGATCGGCACCGTCGCCGCATGGCATATACGGCGCCGTTTTCTGATCAGTGATATCGTGCGGCGGGGTGGTAATCATCTTTTCTTTGCCGCCGCGCCAGACCATTAAGTGACGGTAACTCACGCCGGGAAAAAATTCGATGCCATCGCCTGCCAATTGGCGCGCGAGATCGCGAATGAGGGTAGCGGCTTCCTGCGTCGAGATGTGGCCGCTGGTGAAGTCTTCCATGTAAGTTTCAGCGCCCGCGCCGCCGAGCGTCACGAGATTACAGCGAAACGCGATATCATCGGCCCCGAGCGAAACGCCCATACTCGCGGCTTCCAGAGGTGAGCGACCGGTATGATAAACCGCCGGATCGTAACCCATAATGCTCATGTTGCCGACGTCGCTGCCGGGTGGAAATCCCTCCGGAATGACATGCGCGATGCCATAAATGCCGCGGCGCGCCAGCCAATCCATATTGGGTGTGCGCGCCGCTTCGAGCGGCGTCTTCCCGCCGAGCACGTCGAGCGGGTAATCCGCCATGCCATCGCCTTGTAAAATGATGTATTTCACCGAAGTTCCGCTCCGCTCGATATTCCAAGTTCAAGCTGCAAATTTCAACGTTGAACCGGAAAATTTGAACGCGCGCGCCGACTATGATCCCCAGATCGGAAACCAGACGGGGTCTATTACGATATAATCTCGATTGCGAATGGAATCCAGAGCCTTGCGCATCTGGCGCAGAGTCGTGCGTTCCAAGGTCATGACAAACGGCAAGACTTCCTGCGGTTTTCGCTTGAGAAGAGAGCCGGCGACCAACCCGTGAAGCTCATCCTCGACATGTCGTAACTGCCAAATCTCCGAGATATTGACGCCGATCCGGCCAAAGGTTCGACCGATATCGCCGACGATGCCAGCCCGATCTTTGACGACAAACCGCACGTAAAAAGGCATGGCGATTTGCTCCTCGGGCTGAAGCTTCAGCGCGCCCGCTCGAACCAGACTCGGTACGCCGCCAAAGCGACGCTCACCACGCGCCAACTCACAAACATCGCCGAGCACCGCAACCGCAGTCGGACCGCCTCCGGCGCCCGGACCGACGAGCACATAATCGCTATCACGCTCGCCCCGCGCAGCGCCGCTACTCTTACCCGCGAAGCAGACCGCGTTCGTTGCGCCATCAACAGCGGCAAGAAAATTGTCCTTGGGTATAAGCGCCGGGGCGACGTAGACTTGGACGGTCCGCCCATTTCGTTTCGCTACGGCGAGCTGTTTTATCGTGCTGCCGCCGATGCGTCGGGCATAGCGAAAATCCACCGCTTGAATGTCCTCGATGCCTTTACGCCAGATCTTTCCCGGCTGAAGCTCCAAGCCGAACGCAACCAGGCTCAGTAGGAGCAATTTTGCTTCGGCATCGCTGCCGTTTACATCCGACGCCGGATTCGTCTCGGCATAACCTTTCTTTTGCGCTTCTTTGAGCGCGTCGGCGTAGGGTTTTCCGGCTCGTTCCATCTGCGAAAGGATGTAATTACAAGTGCCGTTGACGATGCCGAAAACTGCTTCCGGTTCCTCCGCAGCGAAGCTCTCGGTCAGCGAGCGGATGACCGGAATGCCGCCGCCGACACAGGCCTCGAAGCGCAGCTCTCGGCCCGCTTTCTTTGCCGCGGCCCAAATTTCTTTGCCGTAGCGTGCGAGCACCGCCTTGTCCGAAGTGACGACGGACTTCTCGTTGGTAAAGGCGCGCAGAATGTAATCACGAAATTGCGCGAGCTGACCGGTGGATTGAAATCCCAGCGCCTCGACGACGATGTCGATTGCGGGATCGTCGAGCACCTCTTCAGCGCGCTGGGTAAAGAGCGTTCGATGCTTGCTGAACCATTTTTTATTCTTGGGATTGCGCGTGTAAATTTTACGGATCTCGAGCTCGATGTCATTTCCGATCTGTCCTTTCAGGTCGAGAAAGAGCAGATCCTGAATCGCTTCCCCAACTACGCCGGAGCCGAGCAGTCCCACGCCGACTCTCCGCCGTCTATTTTCTGAGCCCATGGCCGTCTTTGAAATGCTGACTGATCGCGAGGTTAGTCGAGCAGTTTTCCGAGCGCGCGCTTGATCTTGCGCACGGCTTGCTTCGTGCGATGTTCGTTTTCGATCAGCGCAAACCGGACATGCTCGTCGCCGTATTGGCCGAAACCAATGCCCGGCGAAACCGCCACCTGCGCTTCCTGAAGCAAATATTTGGAAAATTCGACAGAGCCCATTTTTTTCGCCGGCGCGGGGATTTCCGCCCAGACGAACATCGTGCCTTTGGGTTTGGGAATGTACCAACCGGCGCGGTCGAGGCCGTCGATGAGCGAATCGCGACGCTTCTGATAGAGCGAGCGGATTTCCTCGACACAATCCTGGGGACCGTTGAGGGCCTGAATCGCGGCGATTTGAATGGGCTGAAAGATGCCGTAATCGAGATAGCTCTTGATGCGCGCCAGCGCATGAATCACCTCGCGATTGCCCACGCAAAAACCAACGCGCCAACCCGGCATGTTGTAACTCTTCGACAATGAAAAAAACTCCACGCCGACATCTTTTGCGTCCCGCGCCTGGAGAAAGCTCGGCGCTTCATACCCATCGAAAGTCAAATCGGCGTAAGCCAGATCGTGAACCACGATGAAATTGTGTTCCTGGGCGGTCTGGACCACGCGCTCGAAAAATTCGCGCTCCACGACCTGGGTCGTGGGGTTATGCGGAAAACTGATGATCAGCATTTTCGGCTTGGGCCAACTTTGCCGGATCGCTTCTTCGAGATGGCCGAAAAATTCCTCGCTCGTGGTCAGCGGAACGCAGCGCAGATCACCACCAGCGAGCACTACCGCGTATTGATGAATCGGATAGGTCGGGCTCGGACAAAGAACCACGTCGCCGGGATCGATAGTTGCCCAGGCGAGATGCGAGATCCCTTCCTTGGCGCCGATGGTGACGATCGCTTCGGCATCCGGGTCGAGATCGACTGCATAGCGGCGCTTATACCAGTCGCAAATCGCCACACGCAGCTTGTAGATGCCGCGGGACACTGAGTAACGGTGATTCTGCGGCTTGCTCGCGGCTTCGACGAGCTTGGCGACGACGTGCGGCGGCGTTGCCGCATCGGGGTTGCCCATGCCGAAGTCGACGATGTCTTCGCCCCTGTGCCGGGCGGCCATTTTCATGCCATCGATGATGCTGAAAACATAGGGCGGCAGCCGTTTGATCCGCTGAAATTCCACAGATTTAACCGAATCCTTTCAAGAAAACAGGAAATTTTAGCCTTAATTTATAAGCCATCGTGGGATGGCGTGCAACTAAACGATTTTGACACCGTTCGTTTCACATACTGTAGGGGCCGACCTGCGTGTCGGCCCGGGCAATCACACAGGATCGGCCCCCTACGAGATGGTGGTATTGCCGCGAGAAATTACTATGCATCTTATCCGACTGAGCCCAATTCCAAAGCCGCGCCCCATCGATGGCGTAGTATCTGTCTCATGCCTGCCGAGGCTTTGCTCTTGAGTTCGGGATCTTTTTCCAGCCAGCCCAGTGCTTCACGACGCGCTTCGGTGAGCAGGCGCGCATCGCGGGTAAGGTTGGCAAAGTGGAAATCCGCCAGTCCGGATTGTCGCGCGCCAAGGAGCTCTCCCGGACCGCGCAGCCGCAAGTCCGCATCCGCGATTTTGAACCCGTCATGCTCTCTCTCCATCACGCTCAGCCGTTCGGCGGCCAGGGCGCTCCCGGTTCCTCGATTGACGAGCAGACAAAAGCTCTGCGCTGCGCCGCGCCCGACTCGGCCGCGCAACTGGTGCAATTGCGATAGCCCGAAGCGTTCCGCGTGCTCGACCACCATGACCGTAGCATTGGGAATATCGATCCCGACTTCGATCACCGTGGTAGCGACCAATAAGCTGAGAGCGCCATCGCGAAACGACCGCATGATGCGATCGCGCTCTGCGCTTTTTAAACGGCCATGTACGAGCCCGATGCCGAATTGCCTAAACATCGTTTGCTGCATCTTTTGCGCCATCTGGGTGGCATCACGCACTTGCGCCAGTTGCTCGGAGGGCTCGACCAGCGGCAACACGACAAAAGCTTGCCGACCCTGGCGGAGTTGATCAAGAACTAGCGAGTAAACTTCTTTGCGGTCGCACTCGGCAAAAACCTGAGTTTGAACTGGCCTTCTTCCCGGCGGCAGCTCGTCGATGAACGAGACCTCCATGTCGCCGTACAGCACCATTGCGAGACTGCGCGGAATCGGCGTTGCGCTCATAAGCAGCATATGCGGCTGCCGATTTGAAGCTGATGGAACTCCCGTTTTCTCGACGAGGCGCTGGAGCGAGAGCCGCTGCATCACGCCAAACCGGTGCTGCTCGTCGATAACCCCGAGTCCCATATGCGGCGCCCGGACTTCCTGTTGAATTACGGCATGGGTGCCGACGACGAAAGCGACATCGGAGCGCGCGATCGCTTCGAGCAACGCTTTTTTTTCCTTGGGCGGAGTCGCGGCAGTTAGCAATGCGGACGGGATTCGCAACTGGTCGGCAAAATCTTTGAGGTTGCGATAATGCTGCTCGGCAAGGATTTCGGTCGGCGCCATCCAGATCGCCTGATAGCCGTGCTCTATGGCGCGCAAAGACGCGAACCAGGCGACAATGGTCTTTCCCGATCCGACGTCGCCCTGCAACAGCCGCTGCATCGGTTGGGGCTGCGCCATATCGGCTTCGATCTCGGTCAGCGCGCGGCGCTGTGCGCCGGTAAGCTCGAAGCGCAACCGGTCGCGCATGCGCTGACTGAGCCTAGCCTTGTCAGCGCTGAAGCGGATGCTCGCGCTTTGGCTCCGCGAGCGTTTACGCTCACCCAATCCCAACTGCAAATAAAAAAGTTCCTCGAACACCACCGTGCGGTGGGCCCGAGAACTAAAGCTGTTGAAAGTATCGACGTCGATCTCGCGCGGCGGCGCGTGCAACTCGGTGATTGCCGCCGGAAGCGCCATCAGATCACGGCGTTCGGTGATCGACCGGGGAAGCGAATCGATCAGGTGGGCACCGTAATCGCCCAAGGCTTGGGCGACCCAGCGCCGCATCAGCGATAACGGCAGCGCGGCGGGATGCACGTAAACCGGCACAATGCGTTGAAGCTCCGTCTCTTGGCCGGATTCGATCAACTCGAACTCCGGGTGAACTATTCGCAATCGTCCCGGTATTCCAGGTTCCACCTTGCCGTGCGCCGAAATCGTCCGGCCGTTGGTGAGATTGTCGGCAAGATAACCGGGTGCGCGGTACCAGACCAGATCGATGCTCGCCGAATCGTCCCGGAGTGTGGCCAGCAACATTTGGCTTCGGCGCCTCGGGATGTAGCGTTTTTGTAAGGCGCTCAGTCGGCCGACAAAGGTCGCTTCGACGCCGGCTCTCGCGCTGGAAATTTTTTCGATTTGGCGCCGGTCCTGGTAACGAAACGGCAGATGACGCAGCAGATCCCAAACGGTTTGGATGCCAAAGGACTCGAGCTGCATCGCCCGTTTTGGCCCTATGCCCTTGACGTTGCGGATCGATGTACCGAGCGCGCGTAGTGAGGCGGCGACACGGGGCGGCGCCTTGGCCGCATACAATTGAGCGCCTGGAACGCTGCCGGCGACCTTCATTCGTTGTTTAGTCTAGGCTTGCGGCGGCATAGTCTTGCAGAGCTTTGACATCGAACTCCCGCTCTTTCAAATATTCGATTCCTTCTGCGGCAGCTTCGGCGCCGGCGATGGTCGTGAAGTAGGGCACCTGATAATCGAGCGCGCAGCGGCGAATGAGAAAGGAGTCCGCCTGCGAGTGTGCGTCGGTGGGCGTATTGATGACCATTGCGACTTTGCCTTCCTTGATCTGCTCGGCGATATGCGGGCTTCCTTCCTGCACCTTCCTGACGATCTCCGCAGGAATTCCGCGCTCTGCGAAATAGCGCGCGGTTCCGGAAGTCGCGACGATAATGAAACCGGCGCGGTAGAGTTTTTTCGCCGCTGGGGCAACCCCCGGCTTGTCCTCGTCACGCACGCTGATGAAAACCCGTCCGCTAAGGGGAAGGCGCATACCGGCACCGATCTGCGCTTTGGCGAAGGCCAGACCGAAAGAAGTGTCGATACCCATCACCTCCCCCGTCGATTTCATCTCGGGACCGAGGAGCGTATCGACACCGGGGAATTTATTGAAGGGAAAAACTGCTTCTTTGACGGCGATATGCGCAGGCTGAATTTCCCGCACGAAGCCTACGTCCGCGAGTTTTTGCCCAACCATGATGCGTGCGGCGATCTTCGCAAGCGGCACACCAATCGCTTTGCTCACGAAAGGCACCGTCCGGGACGCTCGGGGGTTCACCTCGAGAACGTAGACTCTCGTCCCCTGCACCGCGAATTGCACGTTCATCAGACCGCGGACGTTGAGCGCGTTTGCCAAAGCCACCGTATGGCGGCGAATCTCATCTTGAACGTCGCGGCTGATGGATTTCGGCGGCAAACTGCATGCGCTATCGCCGGAATGCACACCAGCGCGCTCGATGTGCTCCATGATGCCGCCGATGACGACCTGCTCGCCATCGCCGAGGGCGTCCACATCGATTTCAATCGCATCGTCGAGAAACTTGTCGATCAGGACCGGATGCTCCGGCGATGCGGAAACCGCATAGGTCATGTAATCCTTTAAGTTTTCATCGTCGTAGACGATCTGCATGGCTCGTCCGCCGAGCACGTAAGAAGGTCGAACGAGCACGGGATAACCGAGTCCCTCGGCGATTTTGAAAGCCTCAGCATAGGAGCGCGCAATGCCGTTGTCGGGCTGCTGAATGTCGAGCTGTTTTAATAATCGCGCGAAGCGCTCACGATCTTCAGCGAGATCGATGCTGTCAGGAGACGTCCCGATAATCGGCACGCCCGCCCGCTCCAAGGGTAAGGCCAACTTCAGCGGCGTTTGACCGCCGAATTGAACGATGACACCGTCCGGCTTTTCCCGATCGACGATGTTCATCACCTCTTCCATTGTGAGCGGCTCGAAAAACAGCTTGTCGGAAGTGTCGTAGTCGGTGCTGACAGTCTCCGGATTGCAATTAACCATGATGGTCTCGAAGCCCGCCTCTTTCAGGGCGAACGCGGCGTGCACGCAGCAATAGTCGAACTCGATTCCCTGGCCGATTCGATTGGGGCCGCCGCCGAGGATCATGATTTTCTTACGGTTGCTCGATTTCGCCTCGTCTTCCCTTTCGTAAGTCGAATACAGGTAAGGTGTAAACGCGCGGAATTCTGCGCCGCAGGTATCGACGGCATTGAACACCGCCTCGACGCCACTGGCTTTCCGTGCCGCGCGAACTTCGGCTTCGGTGGCGCCGATCAACTTTGCGATGCGCGCATCGGCGAAGCCCATCTGCTTCCACTGGCGCAAAACTGTCGCGTCACTAGCGCCGAGCGATGCCGCGCCGGCAATTTCTTCCTCGCACGCGATGAGCTGGCGAATCTTTTCCAAAAACCAGGGATCGATCGCCGAGAGCTGATAAATTTCCTCCGTGCTCATGTCGAGCCTGTAGGCGTCGCCCAAGTACCAAAGCCGCTGCGCGTTGGGTTCGCGAAGCTTGGTGCGAACGATTTCCCTGGATTCCGAGCGCTGCGCCCGCGAAAGATCGACTTTCGGCTCGAAGCCGTACGAGCCGATTTCGAGCGAACGCATGGCTTTTTGCAAAGCTTCCTTGAAAGTTCTGCCGATCGCCATCGCTTCGCCGACGGATTTCATTTGCGGCGTCAGCAAATCCTTGGCCTGGGGAAATTTTTCGAAGGTGAAGCGCGGAATTTTTACCACCACGTAGTCAATCGTCGGCTCGAAACACGCCGGCGTTTCGCGCGTAATGTCGTTACGGATTTCGTCCAGGGTGTAGCCGATCGCTAATTTTGCCGCGATCTTCGCGATGGGAAAGCCCGTGGCCTTGCTCGCCAGCGCCGAGCTGCGCGAGACGCGCGGATTCATTTCGATGACCACCATGCGTCCGTCGGTTGGGCTGACCGCGAACTGAATGTTGGACCCGCCGGTATCGACGCCGATCTCACGGATGACGCGGAGCGCGGCGTCGCGCATGATCTGGTATTCTTTATCGGTCAAAGTCTGAGCGGGGGCGACCGTGATCGAATCGCCGGTATGAACACCCATGGGATCGAAATTTTCAATCGAGCAGATGATCACCACATTATCTTTGTGGTCGCGCATCACTTCGAGCTCGAATTCCTTCCAGCCCAGCACCGACTCTTCGATCAAGACTTCATGCACTGGCGAGATGCTCAACCCCGCTTGAACCACTTCTTTGAATTCGTCCGGACCGTAGGCAAAGTTTCCGCCGCTGCCCCCCAGAGTTCGTGAGGCGCGAATGATTACCGGAAAGTTGAGGCGTTTTCGAATCCGTAGGGCGTCGCGCATGTCGCGCGCGTAGCCGCTGCGCGGCAGATCAAGACCGATCCGGCGCATCGCGCGTTTGAACAAATCACGGTCTTCGGCTTTTTTGATCGAGCCGATCTTCGCGCCGATCATTTCGACGCCGTGGCGCTCGAGGATTCCCTTGTCGGCGAGGTCGATGGCGAGATTCAGCGCGGTTTGCCCGCCCAGAGTCGGAAGAATCGCATCGGGTTTTTCTTTGGCAATGATTTTTTCGACAATGTCTGTGGTGATCGGCTCGATATACGTCCGGTCGGCGAATCCGGGGTCGGTCATGATCGTCGCCGGATTGGAGTTAACCAGTATGACCCGATAACCCTCTTCCTTCAGCGCCTTCAGCGCCTGCGTGCCCGAATAATCGAATTCGCAGGCTTGGCCAATCACGATCGGACCAGCACCGATGAGCAGAATAGATTTGAGATCGGTCCGTTTGGGCATACGCCTACTTGTCCCGATGTTTTTTCATCAGATCGGTAAAGCGTTTGAACAGGTAATCCGCATCGTGCGGCCCCGGTGAGGACTCCGGATGGTACTGCACGGAAAAGATCGGCAGCTCACGATGGGCCAACCCCTCGACCGTGTTGTCGTTCAAGTTTAAATGCGTCACTTCGACAGCGCCCTTGAGCGAATCTGCGTCCACCGCGAAGCCATGATTCTGCGCGGTGATTTCCACTTTGCGCGTTGTGAGATCCATGACCGGTTGATTGCCGCCATGATGGCCGAATTTAAGCTTGTAAGTTTTGCCGCCGAGGGCGAGCCCCATGATTTGATGGCCGAGGCAAATGCCGAAGACCGGTTTTTTGCCGATTAATTTTTTTACATTTTCCTTGGCGTAGGGTACCGCGTCGGGATCACCGGGGCCGTTGGAAAGAAAGATTCCGTCCGGGTTGAGCGCGAGCACATCTTCCGCCGGCGTCGCGGCAGGAACCACTCTGACGCGGCAGCCAGCTTCAACCAAATTGCGCAGGATGTTGTACTTGATGCCGAAATCGTACGCGACCACGGAAAAAACCGCATGAGAGCGATCCTCGGCTTTGCGCGCTCGCGCCAGCGCTGAGGACTGGCGCCGTTTGTATCCTGCGTTGAGCTGCCACCTGCCTTCATCCCAGCCGTACGGCTCGGCGCAGGAGACCTCCCGGACGAGATCGACTCCCACCAGTCCAGGTGAGTCTTTTGCTTTGGCGATGAGTTGATCGGCATCGTCGTTCACGGTCGAAATAATCGCTTGCTGCGCGCCCTCATCGCGCAAATGGCGCACCAGGGCGCGGGTATCGATCCCCTCGATACCGACGATCCGGTTCGCTTTCATATATTCGTGCAGGGCCTGGGATGATCGCCAATTGCTCGGCTGAGGCGTGTAGTTCTTCACCACGAAGCCGCGCACAAATGGCCGGCGCGACTCCACATCTTCCGGATTGACTCCGACATTGCCGATTTCCGGATAGGTCATCGCGACGATCTGACCTTCGTACGACGGATCAGTAAGAATCTCCTGATATCCGGTCATACTGGTATTGAAAACCACTTCGCCGACCGCTTCGCCTTCCGAACCGAAACCGGTGCCCTCGAAGGTTCGTGCGTCGGCCAATGCCAAAATCGCTTTCATATTTATCGCGAGGCGACTGCCCCCTCGCCGGCCGGCAATGACGCCGCTGTTCCGACAGCGTGATCGATGGAATACAACACAACCTGATCACGATTTTCGTGATCCAGTCCACGAAGTCTGACCCGCACCCGCTCGTTTTCCGCAGTAGGAATATTCTTGCCGACGTAGTTGGGCCGCACGGGGACTTCGCGATGCCCGCGATCGATTAAGACCGCCAAACGCACCGATTTCGGCCGGGCCGAGCGAAAGATGATGCTGAGCGCGCTTTTGACGGTTCTGCCCGTATAGAGCACATCATCGACAAGAATTACCTCGCGGTCTTTCAGATTGAGCGGACCGGCGTCGGGGTCCGCGAGGGACGCCCTGCGCAACTCTTCGCCCGCGCCGAAAAGCTCGATTTCGCCCAGCTCGGGGCGCCGCCCGCGCTGCTTTTCGAGCTGTTGCGCGACGCGCTGCGCCAATTGCGCGCCCACGCTGCGCACCCCCAAAATCAACAAACGATCCGGATCCTGGCAATCGCGAAGAATCTGTCCGGCGATATCGACGAGGGCCTGGTTAATTTCTGATTCGTTCAGCAAAATCCGTTGCGGGCCGCTTTTGATCGGCTCATAGCCGAGCTCTTCGGCTTCCTTGATGGTGTCGAAAATCGCCAATTCGTCCGCCTTCAACCATTCACGCAGCGTTGTAACGAGACTCGGATCGAAAGATGAATATCGTTTCGACTTGGCATTGCCGAGATACTGCACCTTGTGCCGATGATCGCAGTAAAGACAAGCAACAACCCAGGCGCCGCCTTCGTCGGGTGAAAGAATCTGGAATCTCCGCCGTGTCGATACGGGTTCATTCAAGGTCACACAGTTGGGGTTGCGGCACTGCGGGCCGATCGCCGCGGGACTTTCGTAAATAACCGATTGACGTTTCCGTGCAGTTGTAGACTTTTCGCGGCGTTCGAATAGGAACTTGAGCAGCGCCATCCGCACCGGCACGCCGTAGGCGGCTTGTTTGAAATAGATGCCGCGGCGATCCTTGTCTACTTCAGGAGACAACTCATCGACCCGCGGCAAAGGATGCATCACCACGGTGTCTTGAAAACGTTGTTCACGTAAAAAATCCGCGCCAATACTTGGATAGCTGCCGCTGGCGCCATCTTTCATGCGCTCTTTCTGCTTGCGCGTCATGTAAAACGCGTCGTATCGGAGCCCGGTCGCCATGCTGCTCAGCCGCGCCTGAATCACTTCATCGACTTGAGTAAAGAGCGCGAGTTGATGCGGCTGCTTAGGCGTCAGATAGAGCGCGTCGGTTTCGGTGACAACGGTGCTTAGATCATTGGCGGCCACCGGCGCCAAACCATAACCGTATTCCCGTTCGAGTCTCTCGATCACGTACTGCGGCAAGGCCATCCCATTCGCCGCCAGGGTAACGACATTGGCGCTGAAACGGGCCAAAGCAAACACCAGAGAATGAATCGTGCGGCCATTTTTCAGATCGCCGCATAGCACCACCGTGAGCCCTTTGAGCGCGCCTTTTTCTTTGCGCAAAGTATAAAGATCGCACAGAGTCTGTGTGGGGTGTTCATGGCCGCCGTCGCCCGCATTGATCACCGGCACGTCGGCATGCTCCGCCATTGCCTGCACCGCGCCATCCCAATGATGCCGCACCACCAGGACGTCGGCATAGCTGGAAACCACTTTCGCAGTGTCGGCGATGGTTTCTCCCTTGGCCGTGGAGGAGGATTTCATATCGGAACAGCTGATCACCGACCCGCCCAGCCGCTGCATGGCCGACTCGAACGAGAGCCGCGTGCGCGTGCTCGGCTCATAGAAAAGCGTCGCCATAATCTGTCCGGTTGCTGGCGTTTCTTTGCGCAACTCCTGCGCACCATCGGCGAGAGCGAAGATCTCCTCGATCTCGTCGTTGGTCAAATCGGCGATCGAAATGAGATGCCGCATGAATGTGCCCTAGGTTTTCCAGCCTGCCAATGTGACCTGATCGAGCCCGTCCGATTCTTCAAGCAATACATTAACTCTACGATCGTCCGTAGCCGTGACATTTTTGCCGATGATGTCCGCGCGAATCGGCAGTTCACGAGCGCCCCGGTCGATGAGGGCCGCTACCAGAATACGCTTCGGCTGGCCGAGGCGTTCGACGGCTTCCATCGCGGCGCGAATCGTCCGGCCGCGAAAAATCACGTCGTCGATCAAGACCACGGTTTTGTCGTCAACGGCGACGGGCGCTTCCAGTGCGCCAAGCGGCGAACCGTTGTCCGGCCGAGTCCGGTCATCTCGATAAGGAGTCACGTCCATAATGCCGACCGGTGGCATGATCTGACAAATTTCACTTACCTTGCGACCCAGGCGGCGCGCCAAATGGACGCCCCGCGAGCGAATGCCGATCAAAACCAGATCGCTTGGCGCGACACACTTCTCGACGATCTCGTGGGCCATGCGCGTAATGGCCTTGCCCATTTCGGTCCGCTCGAGCAAAACTTTTTTTTCTTCAGCCATAAAAAAAACCCCCCCGAGTTATCGAGAGGGCTTTGGCGTGGAAACTAAGCTTGGAATGATTTCGATCATGCTACCCTTTCTCGATCTCACAGGATCGAATTAAAAGGCTGTCGTTTTTGATATCGCGCGAACGCAGGAAAGTCAAGGAAAAGATCTCGCGTCAAAGCATACGAGGCGACGGTTCACCGATCCTGTTGTCATCCCGGAGCGCCGAACCATCAAATTTTCAATTCGATGATCGCTGCATGGAGTTTATGTTTCTGAACAGTGAGGCGGGCCACGACCACAGGCAGCTTGAAGCGCCGCGGCCCGGCGCTGCCGGGATTAAGAAATATCACACCGTCCAGGTTTGTAATGCTTGGCTTATGCGAGTGACCGCTGATGACCGCTCGAAAGCCCGCAGTGGCAGGGTCGACTTCCAGCTCGTTGACGTTGTGAATAACGTAAACACCGAAACCGTTCATTCGGAGTCTTAGAATATCGGGCAGCTTTTTTGCCCAAACTTCGCGGTCATTATTGCCGCGGATCGCGATCACCGGAGCGACGCCTGCTAGCGACGTGAGGACCTCGGGTTTGCCGATATCGCCGGCGTGGAGGATCAGCTCCGATCCTTTCAGCGCCTGGATGGCCTCGGGACGAACCAGCCCGTGGGTGTCGGAGATCACGCCGACGCGGCCGGTTTTCAGCGTCAGGCGCTTTTCGTGTACCGATAACATCTCGATCGATTTAGCTTGATTCGTTTGCTTGCGCAATTCTATAGTGGCTGGGATGGACGGAGGCTCTATGTTTCCACATTTACAAAAATTCAATTTGCAGAAATGGATCGATGAAAACCGCGCCGACTGGGGTCAGCGCCGCGTGATCTGGCGCGATTCGGACTTCATCGCCTTCGTGACCCGCGGCCCCAATCGCCGCAAGGATTACCACATCAATCCGGGCGACGAGATTTTTTATCAGCTCGAAGGCGAGCTCAAGCTCCATTACCTTAAAGATAATAAGCAGAACATCGCGCTGCTCCAACCCGGCGATATTTTTCTGCTGCCCAAGAATACTCCGCACTCGCCACGGCGCGGCGACGGCTCGTGGACTTATGTGGTGGAACGGCAGCGTGGCAAGGACGAAGTCGACAGTTTTATCTGGCCCTGTGAAAACTGCGGCCATCAGCTTTACGAGACCGAAGTTCGCTTCGATGATCCTGGTGATGCGGTAGCCAAAGCGACAGCCGCTCTCAAAAGCGATCCAAGTCTGGCGAAGTGCACGGAGTGCGGCACAGTCCTTGAGCTTTAGTAGTTTCGAGAAGTACGCGTAGTCCGGGTGGAGCGGAAGCGATACCCATGATTGGTTGTGCGGTCAGTTTCAGCCTCCCCTGTGACGTCGCCGCCGCGAAAATAATTTCGTGGGAACCAGCCGAAATCGTCTGGACTCCCACTCACGACGATTCTCTGTCCGGCTCGCTGATTAAAGCAATCGTTGAGCTAATCGCAAGCTAAGCTTTAAGTTGGTTTTTGGCCTGCAGCGCGCGCCACACCTTCGGTGGAGTGAGTGGCAGTTCCTGAATGCGCACACCGACGGCACGGGATATGGCGTTGGCGACCGCCGATGCGACCGGCAGAAGACCGCCTTCGCCGATTCCCTTGGAGCCGAATGGACCCGGACCGTTGCGGTTCTCGATCAGAATGGTTTCGAATTTTTCGGGCACATCGCCAAACCTTGGAACGCTATAGTCAACCAGATTTCCATTGAGCAATTGTCCGTCTTCATAGATCATCTCTTCGATGAGCGTATGACCGATGCCGAACAAAACCGCGCCCTCGTCTTGCCCGATACATTGCTCGGGATTGATCGCCTTGCCGGCATCACAGGCGGACACGTAGTTCAGCAGATGCACCACACCTGTATCCGGGTCGACTTCGACCTCGACACCGCCCCAACCGACCTCCCAAAAGGTCGTTGTGGATCCTAGCACCGCCTTGGGATTGCGTTTATCTTTGTAAAGACCTTTACCGATAATCTCTCCGGCCTTGCTGCCGAAATAGTCAACGATCACTTTACTGTAGGAAATCGGTGGGCCTTCGCCATAAACCACTTGACCCTTGTGGAGCTTTAAATGTTCGACTTTTTGCTGTAGCAGCTTCGATGCGCACTGCAGCAACTGCTTGCGGGCATCCTGTGCGGCGCGCTGGACCGCCGTTCCCATGACGACCATTGAGCTGCTCGCGCTGGTCGAAATATCGTAGGGGGTAACATCGGTGTCGAGCTGCGCCACGCCAATTTGATCCATCGGCAGCGAAAGCTCTTCAGCGACCACCTGGCTGAGCGCGGTGCGCGGGCCTTGCCCGATCTCGACTGTACCGGTGAGCAGCATCACACTCCCGTCCGACGACATCTTGACGGTCGCGCCGGCGACTTTGTAAGTGCCGCCGGCATCTTTGATACAGCAGCTGATGCCCTTTCCCCGATTGCGCTCGGTTGGTTGCTCTTGCCATTTGATCGCATCGGCGACCTTGAGCAGACCTTCCTTCATATCGCAATCCACGGGTGTATCGCCCGCCGTGTAAAGATCACCCTTGTGGAGCAAGTTCTTGAGCCGAAACTCCAATGGATCGACACCGAGTCGTTCGGCCATCATGTCC
>Ga0207645_10002189_pt1 | contig 15600 bp, 13 predicted proteins | sample KBSM53metaG_FD_184331 | JGI IMG/M metagenome (GOLD analysis project Ga0207645, IMG submission 184331) | Miscanthus rhizosphere microbial communities from Kellogg Biological Station, Michigan, USA - KBS M5-3 metaG (SPAdes) (version 2) | ecosystem: Host-associated > Plants > Roots > Rhizosphere >...
GGCCACCGGACGCGGCGCCACCGTACCGGGCCTTCTACGCCGGCCGGCGCGTTCTCGTCACCGGCGGGCTCGGGTTCATCGGCAGCAACCTGGCGCGCGAGCTGGTCGATCTCGGCGCGCAGGTGACGATCGTCGACGCGCTCATTCCCGACTACGGCGGCAACCTGTTCAATATCGACGGCATCGCCGACCGCGTGCGCGTCGAACTGGCCGACGTGCGGGATGCGGCAGCGGTGGCGGCGGCCGTGCGCGGGCAGGACGTCATCTTCAACCTCGCGGGGCAGGTGAGCCACATCGACAGCATGCGCGACCCGCATACCGACCTCGACATCAACTGCCACGCGCAGCTGTCGCTGCTCGAGGCATGCCGGGCGCACAACCCCGGCGTGAAGGTCGTGTTCGCGGGCACTCGCCAGGTCTACGGCCGGCCGTCGAGTCTGCCGGTCACCGAGGATCACCTCGTCAAACCGACCGACGTCAACGGCATCAACAAGGCCGCCGGCGAGTACTACCATCTGGTCTACAACAACGTCTTCGGGCTCCGCGCCTGCTCGCTGCGGCTCACCAACGTGTTCGGACCGCGGCAACTGCTGAAACACAATCGCCAGGGCTTCATCGGCTGGTTCATCCGGCTCGCGATCGAAGACCAGGAGATCCAGATCTACGGGGATGGGTCGCAGGTGCGCGATCTCGTGTTCGTGGACGACGCGGCCGACGCCTTCCTGCGCGCCGGCGCCAGTGACGACGCCAACGGGCGCGTGTTCAACGTCGGCGGAGAAGAGCCGATCACGCATCGGGCGCTGGTCGAGCGGCTGATCGACGTGTGCGGCACGGGACGCTACCGCTTCGTGGAGTGGCCGCCCGAGAAGCGCGCGATCGACATCGGCAGCTTCTACGCTGACTCGTCCCTCATCGCGCGCACGCTCGGCTGGCGGCCGGCGGTAGGGCTGCACGATGGGCTGCAGCGCACGGTGGCGTTCTACCGGGCGCACATGCCGCAGTACGTCCCCGCCGCGGCGCGGGTCGGCGCGCCGTGAACCTTCCCGACGGCGAGCGGCTGCCCTTCGCCGATCTGAGCCCGGGATCCGACGCCGCCGAGATCCGCGAGGCGATCGAGCGCGTGCTCACCCGCGGCTGGTTCGTTCTCGGCCCCGAAGTGGAGGCGTTCGAAGCCGAGTTCGCGGCGGCATCCGGCGCCAAGCACGCCGTCGGCGTGGCCAACGGCACCGATGCCATCGCCCTGGCGCTGCGCGCCGCCGGCGTCAACCCGGGCGACGAGGTGATCGTGCCGGCGATGACGGCCGCGTTCACCGCCCTCGCCGTGGTGGCGGCAGGCGCCATCCCGGTGATGGCCGACGTGGATCCCCGCACGCTGACGCTCGACGCCCGCGCCTGCGCGGAGGCGATCACGCCGCGCACGCGGGCGATCGTGCCCGTGCACCTGTACGGACAGGCCGCCGACATGCTGGAGATCATGACGGTGGCCGACCGTCACCGTCTCGTCGTGATCGAGGATTGCTGCCAGGCGCACCTGGGCACCTGCAGCGGACTGCCGGTCGGCACCATCGGCGCCGCCGGGGCCTTCAGCTTCTACCCGACCAAGAACCTGGGCGCCTTGGGGGACGGCGGGGCCGTGCTCACGAGCGACGGCGCCCTGGCCGATCGCGTGCGCCTGCTCCGCAACGGCGGCCAGACCAACCGCAACATGCACGCGGTGGCCGGCGTGAACAGCCGCCTCGACGAACTGCAGGCGGCCATCCTGCGCGTCAAACTGCCGAATCTGCCGCCGGAGACCGCCCTGCGCCGCCTCCACGCGGCGTTCTACCGGGACGCCCTGACCGGCGAGGTCACGCCGGTCGCGGAGCGCGATCCAGGTCACGTCTACCACCTGTTTCCTGTACGATCGACCAGACGCGAGGCGCTCCAGGCCCACCTGGCCCGCGCCGGCGTGGAGACGTTGATCCACTACCCCATTCCGCTGCACAAGCAGCCGGCGTTCGCGCACCTGGCCCCGCGCGAGTGTCCCGTCGCCGCCAAAGCCGCCGCGGAGCTGCTGTCGCTGCCGCTCCACGCGCGCCTGCACGCTCGGCAGGCCGCGAGGGTTGCCGACGTCATCCAGGCTTTCGAGAAAGGATCGATCGACGCGTGAGAGCTCTTTTGACCGGCGGCGCCGGGTTCATCGGATCACACCTGGCGGAGCGGCTGCTCGAGCTCGGGCACGAGGTGCAGGTGCTCGACAACCTCTCGACCGGCTCGATCGACAACATCGCGCACCTCAAGGGGCGCCCAGGGTTCTCGTACGTCATCGACACGGTGACGAACGAGCCGCTGCTCGCCGAGATGATCGACCAGTGCGACGTGGTCTACCACCTCGCCGCGGCGGTGGGCGTGAAGCTGATCGTCGAGCAGCCGGTGCACACCATCGAGACCAACGTGCACGGCACCGAAGTCGTCCTCAAGCACGCCAACAAGAAGAAGAAGCTCGTCGTCATCGCGTCGACCTCCGAGGTCTACGGCAAGAGCACGGACGTGCCGTTCCGCGAGGGCGCGGACCTGGTGCTGGGCGCCACGGTCAAGCATCGCTGGGCGTACGCGTGCAGCAAGCTGATCGACGAGTTCCTCGCGCTGGCGTACTGGAAGGAGAAGAAGCTGCCGATCGTGATCGTGCGGCTCTTCAACACCGTCGGTCCGCGTCAGACCGGTCAGTACGGCATGGTGCTGCCCACCTTCGTCCGGCAGGCGCTCGCCGGGCAGCCGATCACCGTCTTCGGCGACGGCACCCAGTCGCGCAGCTTCACCTATGTCGCCGACGTGGTGGACGCGCTCGTGAAGCTGGCGCAGGAGCCGCGCGCCATCGGCGAGGTGTTCAACATCGGCAACACCGAGGAAGTGACCATTCGCGAGCTGGCCGAACGCGTGAAGCGGCTGACGGGCAGCAGCTCGCCCGTGCAGCTCGTCCCGTATGACGAAGCGTACGAGGCCGGGTTCGAGGACATGCCGCGGCGCGTCCCCGACATCTCGAAAGTGCACAACCTGGTCGGCTACGAGCCCCGCCTTGCCCTCGAGGAGATCGTCTGCCGAGTGGTGGAGTCCTTCCAGAAGGCCTGAAAACCCCAAAGGCCCGAGGCCTGAGGTCCAAGGCCCACAAATGATGCAGTAAGGCCGAGGTTCGCCCTAGGGCACCGCGCCCGGAAGACCGATAGTAGAGGCGTATACTCCTCTCCAGGAGAGTCGACATGAGGGCTCGCATCCTTCTAGCCAGCGTGCTCGTGACGCTCGCGGCCCTGCCGGCGGCGGGGCAGTCGGTGAAGCTGTCGTTCCACGGCGGCCGAGTCGACCTGAGCGCCGAGAACGCCTCGATCCGCGCCATCCTCACCGAGTGGTCGCGTATCGGCGGCACGCGTGTGGTGAACGTCGACCGCGTCGCCGGGCCTCCGGTCACCGTCGAGTTCAAGGACGCCTACGAGCAGGTGGCGCTCGAGTCGCTGCTGCGCGGGGTCAGCGGCTACATCGTCGGGCCGCGTCTCGCGCCCGGTGCGCCGACGTCGTCGGGCTTCGATCGCATCGTCATCCTGGCCACGAGCAATGCGCCGAGACCGGCGGCCATCACGCCCGCGGTGTCGAGACCTCCGGGACCACAGCCGCTGCGGCGGCTGCCGGGACCGATCGAGGAGAACCAGGACCCGGACGACAACGATCTCAACGCCGGCGCGCCGGTGAACGTCGGGCCACGCCCCGAAACGCCGGCGGACCTGCGGCGCCGCCTCGGCCAGCTGCTCGAAGCCGACGCGGACGACAACGCCAACGAGCCGCCGCCGGCAGCGGCGCCCTCGAACCCCTTCGGCATCACGACCGGCGCCTCGCGCCCGGGCGTGATCACGCCAGTGCCCGCGCCGCGCACGGGACCGCGCCCCACAACACCGGCTCCGTCCACGCAGCCCTGACGGCGAGGCTCGCGACGTACAATAGCCATCGCGGCGTGCGCCCGGATGGCAGAAATCGATCGGTACAGACCCGAAGACCGCCGCGGCATCGAGGCGCTGACGCGCCGCACCCTGGGCGTTGACGCCGCTGAAGCCGATCGCTTGACGTGGGACTGGCGCTACCGCCGCAACCCGTCTTCCTCCGATCAGGTCAATCTGTGGGTGGCCCGGGAAGGGCCGACGATTGTCGGCTATCTTCCGACGATGCCGGTGCGTCTCTCGGTGAAGGGCCTCGAGGTGGCGGCCGCCTGGGCCTCGGAGCCGCGCGTCGCACCTGAACGCGAGCAGCAGGGGAACGACGAAGCGCTGATGCGGGCGTGGGACCGCAGCACCGGCGCCAGCCTCGCGCTCGCTCCGTCGGCGGCCACTCGCAAGACGCTGGATCGCATGCGCTTTCCCGAATCGCGCGTGCTGCCGTATCTGGTGAAGCCGCTGACCCGCCGCGCGGTGCGGCTGCCGCACTGGCCCGCGCCGCTCAACCAGGTAGTAGGCGCGATTGCCTATCCGCTGGTCCAGGTCCTGTCGCGCTCGCGGCCGTTGCGCGCGGAATGCGAGCCGGTGCGGCGTTTCGACGCCGCGTTCACCGCGCTGTGGGACAAGCTGGCCGGCCGCTTCGACCTGGCGGTACGCCGCGACGCCGCCTATCTGAACTGGCGCTACATCGAGCCGCCGCACGTCCGCTATTCAGCCGTGGCGCTCAAGCGGCAGGGCGAGGTGCACGGATACGCCGTCTACCGCCACAAGCACGAGCCGCTCGGGCGCGTCACCATGCTGGTGGATCTCCTCACCCATCCCGACGACGTGTCGGGGGTGAAGACGCTGCTGCGCTGGGTGGATCGGGCCGCCCGCGCCGAAGACTCCGACAAGGTGCGATGCTATGCGCTGCACGGCTCGTTCCGGCGGGTGCTGCGTCGCAACGGCTACTTCGGCGTGAAATCGAACGTCGAAGTGGCGGTCAAACTCAACGCCGTCCAGGTGCCCAGCGGGTTCTACGATCAGACGGAGAACTGGCACATCACGTACGGCGACTCGGATCAGGATCGCTGAGGACTATGACTCTCAACGAAAAGGTGAACGGCGAAATCGCCGCCGCGATGAAGGCGAAGGACCCGGTGCGCCTCTCGGCCCTTCGCATGCTGAAAGCCGCCATCATGAACAAGGGCGTCGAGAAGAACCGCGATCTCGACGACGCCGAAGTGCTGCAGGTGGTGGCGTCGCTCGTCAAGCAGCGCCGCGATTCGATCGAGCAGTTCGCCAAGGCGGGCCGGCAGGACCTGGTGGACAAGGAAACGAGCGAGCTGAAGATCCTCGAGGAGTACCAGCCGCCGGCGGCATCGCCCGATGAGATCGCCGCGGCCGTGGCGGCCGCCATTGCCGAGACCGGGGCCACGACGCCCAAGGACATGGGCAAGGTGATGAAAGCCGTGATGCCGAAGCTCGCGGGCAAATCCGCGGACGGGCGCGCCGTCAACGAGGCGGTGCGCCGAGCGCTTGGCGCCTGATCCCACGCCCCCCGCAAGCGTCGCCCGGTCGGCTGCGTCGGCCGGCGCGGCCACCATGACGAGCCGGATTCTCGGCGTCGTCCGCGAGCAGGTGCTCGCCTACTACTTCGGCGCCGGCACGGCGATGGACGCCCTCCAGGTGGCGTATCGCTTCCCCAACCTGCTCCGCGATCTGTTTGCCGAAGGCGCGATGAGCTCGGCCTTCGTGCCGACTTTTTCGCAGGTGCTGGCCACCAAAGGCAAGGAGTCGGCCTTCCGGCTCGGCAACTACGTCGTCAACGCGCTCATCGTGATCACCGGTGTGGCGGTGGTGCTGGGCCTGGTGTTCGCCGAGCCGCTCGTGCGGGCGTTCGCGGGCGGGTTCGAGGACGTGCCAGGCAAGCTGGCGCTGACCGTCTCGCTCACGCGGATCATGCTGCCGTTCCTCACGTTCGTGGCGCTGGCGGCCGCGTTCATGGGGATGGCCAACGCGCTGCACCACTTCTTCGTGCCGGCAGTGTCGCCGGCGATGTTCAACGTCAGCTCGATCGTGTTGACGATCGGCCTGATCGGGGTGATGTCGTCCGCCGGCCTGCCGCCGATCACCGCCGCGGCCATCGGCTTCCTCGTCGGCGGCTTCGCGCAATGGGCGGTGCAGTGGCCGCTGCTCCACCGCGAAGGGTTCCGCTACCGCCCGGTGCTCGACTGGCGCGATCCGGAGCTGCGGCGCGTGCTGCTGCTGATGGGGCCGGGCACGCTTGGCCTCGCCGCCACGCAGATCAACGTCTTCGTCAACACGGTGCTCGCCGCGAGCCAGGAAGAGGGCGCGGTGTCGTGGCTCAACCTGACCTTCCGGCTGATGTATCTGCCGATCGGTCTCTTCGGCGTGTCGATTGCCACCGCGACCACGCCGGCCATCTCGCGCCAGCTCGCCCTCGGCGACCGCACCAGCGTGCGGCGCACGATCGCCGACGGCATGGTGCTGATGATGATGCTCAACGTGCCAGCGACCGTGGGGCTCATCGTCCTGGCCGAGCCGATCATCCGCTTGATGTACGAGCGAGGCGCGTTCAAGCCGTCGGACACGATTGCCGCGGCGGCCGCGTTGAAGTTCTACGCCGTCGGCCTGCTCGGCTATTCGGTCGTGCGCATTGCGTCGCCGGCCTTTTACGCGCTCGGCCAGAGCCGCGTGCCGGTGACCATCAGCTTCATCGCCGTTCTGGCCAACGCGGCGCTCAACTACGCGCTGGTCCACGTGATGGGCTATCGGGGCCTGGCGCTCGGGACGTCGATTGCGGCGCTCCTCAACGCGTCGCTGCTGCTGGTGATGCTGAGCCGCCGGCTCGGAGGCATCGAAGGGCGAGCGATCGTCAACGCGCTCGTCCGCATCGCGGTTGCCACCACGATCATGGGCGCCGCCACGATCGGCGTCTACGGGCTCCTCGCCGCACAACTGCCGAGCGGCCGCCTGATTCCGCAAATCATCCGGATGGGCATCACGATCGGCGTCGCCCTCGGCGTGCTGGCGGTGTCGGCACACGTTCTGCGGGTGCCGCAGTTTGCGGAAGGCGTCGCCCTGGTGACCCGTCGGCTGCGCCGAAGGCCGCCCGCCCGGAGGGCGGGCAATTAAATACTGCCAGGCGAACCGAAGCCTCTGCACTCGAGGCGGAGGTTCGCCTTGCGCGGCTCTCGTGGTTGAACGAGACTGAAGACGATGCCGCCCCGAAGGTCGCCGTACTCCGGCTCCAACTTTGCCTATTCGTTCGGCCCGGGCCCGCTGACGCCCGCGATCAAGGCGATCGTGATCGCCTGCGTCGTGCTGTTCTTCGCCGAAGCACTCCGGCCGGAACTACGACTCTATCTTGGCCTCATCCCCCGGAACGTCATCGAGCAGCTGGCCATCTGGCAGCCGTTCACCTACATGTTCATGCACGGGGGCGTGGGACACATCCTGTTCAACATGCTCTCGCTCTGGATGTTCGGCACCGAGCTGGAGCGAATGTGGGGTACGTCGTTCTTCGCCCGCTTCTATGTCGTGTGCGGCTTGGGAGCGGCGCTCGCCCAGATCGCCCTGGGCGTCATGCTGCCGGGCGACCTCGGGGCCTCGTTCTACCTCGTTCCCGTAGTCGGCGCGTCGGGTGCGATCTACGGAGTGATGCTCGCCTACGCCTTGTACTTTCCGACCCGGGAAATCCTCATGAGCTTCCTGTTCCCGGTGCAGGCGAAGTACATGGTGATGATCCTGGGGTTGATCTCGCTCTACATGGCGATCACGGTGAGCGGCGTCGCGGGCGCCGCCCATCTCGGCGGCCTGGCGACCGGCTGGCTCTATCTACGCGGACGGCGGATGCGCCTCGCGGCCGAGATTCAGTATCAGTTCGCGCGGTGGCGCATCAACCGCGCGCGGCGCCGCTTCGACGTCCATCCGGGCGGACGGGACGACAAGCCGCGGTATCACTGAAGGCTTTGGGCTCTGGGCTTTCGGCATGGAAGGCTCAAAGGCTAAAGCGCTCCACGCCTAAAGCCCAAAGTCCAGAGCCGAGAGCCTACTTCGTACAACGCGCTCCGACTCCTCCCTGCGCGTCCGTTTTCTCCCGATAGACGTCGTGGCAGGCCGCGCAGGCGGTCGTCATCTTGTCGCTCACGTCGAGCATCGCGTCCTGGTTCTTCGCCTTGGCGGCCTTGACGGCCTCCATCCCGGCGGCGCGCAGCCCGGCGACGAACTTCGCCCAGTCCGCGTTGGCCACGGGGGCCGGCTTGCCGTTGGAGCAGACGCGGCCGGGAATCATCAGCAGGTTCGCGGCTTCCGCCAGCGCGTAGCCGCTGTCTTCCACCGCCGTCCAGCTGTTGTAGACGCCCTTCAGCGGATCGGTGGCGGTGGACGGATCCTTGTCCTGAGCGATTTTCGCGAAGTCCTCGCTCTGCGCGGCGAAGACGACGTTCGAGTTCGGGAACAGGATGCCGCGCATGACCTGATTCAGGTTGCCGTGCGTCCGGTACCGCGCCGCTGCAGGAGCCGACGCTGCCGGCTTCGGCGCCGCCGGCTTCGCAGGCGCCTGCGCCTGCACCACCGCCATCGCCACCACACCCGCGATCACCGCCACGCCCGCGACCACTCCAGTCTTCCGCATGTGACACCTCATGAAAGACCTCTCGGCAGAAACCCAGCGATTCTAGAGGTCTCGGGTCCCGGCCCTGTCTGAAGTTTCAATTAATTCTGCGTCAGGAGGCGGCGTATGATCCGGCCCAGATGACCACACGCCCATTCCGCCTCATCCTCGGCAGCCTGCTCTTGGCCACGGCGGCGTTCACGCTCGCAGCCACCAGGACCGATCCGAACAACGTCACGGGATCGACTGGCCTCGTGATGATCGACAAGCGCGGCAACCTCGTGCGGTTCTTCGATCCGTCGTCGATGAAGGAGACGGGCACGGTGGACATCGGCGGCCCGCCACACGAGCTCGCCATCTCGCCGGACCACAAAGAGGCCTACATTCCGATTTACGGCGACGGCGTCTACGGCGCCAACCCGCACCCCGGACACGTGATCGCGGTGGTCGATCTCGTGGCGCGGAAGATGACCGGCACCATCGACGTGTCGCCCGCCATTGCGCCGCACGGCCTCCGGGTGGACGCCAGCGGCACGCTGTACGCGGTGTGCGACCTGAGCCGGAAACTCCTCGTCATCGACCCGAAGTCGAAGACGGTGAAGGCCTCGATCGACACCGAAGGCACCGGGCACTGGCTGGCCGTCCTGCCCGACGGCAGCAAGGCGTACACCGCCAACAAGCAGGACCGGCTGTTCGTGAGCGTGATCGATCTGAAAGCACGGAAGATGACCGGCAAGATCGAGATGCCCAACGGCACCCAGGGCATCGGCATGTCGCTCGACGGGTCGCGTGTGGTGGCGGCCGACTACGCCGAGCCGAACATCCGCGTCATCGACACGGCCGCCGACAAGGTGATCGACGTCGTGAAGCTCGATCGCGTCGCCGGCGGCGGCCCCTTCCGCCTGCAGTACTCGCCCGACGGCACGCGCCTGCTGACGACGACCATCGGCGTGAACCTGCTGAACGTGTTCGACGCGACGAACCTGCACGGCAGGCAGCTCGTGGTGCCGGTGGGACGCGACCCGTTCGGCGTGGCGTTCACCAAGGACGGCAAGACCGCGCTCGTGTCGAACCACGGCGACGGGACCATTTCGGTGGTGGACGTGGCTTCGGGCACGGTGAAGTCCAGCTTCACCGCCGGCACGGGGATCGAGACGCTGGCGTATTTCTGAGTCTTAGGTCTTAGGTCTCAAGTCTCAAGTCTTGGGCAAGAGCTTCTGCCTAAGACTTAAGACTTAAGACTCTCGTCGTCGTCGTCGTTCCGCAGCCAGTCTTCGCGCGGCGGGCTGTAGATATCGAGCTGGAACGTGTCGTCGAGCGCCTCGGCCTGGTGGCGAGCGTTGGCCGGGATGTGCAGCACTTCACCTTCCCTGACGATGATCTCCTCGTCCTCGACCCGGAACTTGAGCGCCCCCTGCAGCACGTAGGTCATCTGCTCGCTCGGATGCGCATGCATGGGCACGAGCGCGCCCTGCTTCAAGTAGGTCTGGGCCAGCATCTGATGCGCGCCCGCGACGATCTTCTGGGACATCATTTCGGTGATCTTTTCAAGCGCAATCTCGTCCCAGCGGTGCAGGCGGGCAGGCATAGAAAGGGCCTCCGGATAGTGCCATAATTCCTCAAGCCATGAAGGCTTCGACCCTCGCCAACGGCGCGGCGACCCGCGCCTCTGGAGCGAAGTCGCCTGCCACCGGGCACGCCGGCCTCTCCCCCGACGATCTGCTGAAGGCGTATCGAATGATGCTCCTGTCGCGGAAGATCGACGACAAGGAGGTCCAGCTCAGGAACGGCGGCAAGATCTTCTTTCAGATCAGTGGTGCCGGACACGAGGCGGTGCTCGTGGCGGCCGGCCTGCAGCTGCGGCCGGGATACGACTGGTTCTTTCCCTACTATCGCGACCGCGCGCTGTGCCTGGCGCTGGGGGTCACGCCGCGCGACATGTTTCTGGCCGCCGCCGGCGCCGCCGAGGATCCCGCCAACGGCGGGCGGCAGATGCCGTCGCACTGGAGCAGCCGCCCGCTCAACATCCCCTCGCAGAGCAGCTGTGTGGGCACGCACTGCCTGCACGGCGTCGGGTGCGCCGAGGCGGGGCTGATCTACAGCCGCGTCGACGCGATCGAGTCGCGCGAAACGCGCTACCACGCGGACCAGGTCACCTACGTCTCGATCGGCGAGGGCGGCACCAGCGAAGGGGAGTTCTGGGAGTCGCTGAACACCGCGTGCAACGCCAAGGCGCCGGTGCTGTTCCTGGTCGAGGACAACGGCTACGCGATCTCGGTGCCGGTGGAGACGCAGACACCAGGCGGCGACATCTCGCGCATCGTGAGCGGCTTCCCGGGTCTGCAGGTCCATCGCTGCGACGGCACCGACTACGTGGACTCGTACCGCACGCTCGAGGAAGCGATCGGCCACGTCCGCGCCGGCAAGGGCCCGGCGCTCGTCCACGCCACGGTCACGCGTCCGTACTCGCACTCACACTCCGACGACGAGCGGCTCTACAAGCCGCCGGCCGAACGCGAGGCCGAGGCTCGCCGCGATCCCCTGGTACGCCTGCGCGCGCTGCTGATCGAACAGGGCATCGCCACGGAAGAGGAGCTCGCGGACATGCTCGCGGGCATCGAGCGCGACGTGAACGAGGCGGCCGACTCGGCGCTCGAGGCAGCGAAGCCGGACCCGGCCACCGCGTCGCGTTTCGTCTACTCGCCCGACGTCGATCCGGCGTCCTCGCGTTTCGACGCCGAGCCACGCACCGACGCCACGCCGGGCACGATGCTGGCGGCAATCAACCACACGCTCAAGGACGAGATGGCGCGCGACGCCCGCATCGTCGTGTTCGGCCAGGACGTGGCCGACGCCAGCCGTGCCGAGGCGCTCAGCGTCGTGGACGGCAAGGGCGGCGTGTTCGGAGTGACACACGGCCTGCAGAAGCTGTACGGCGAGCATCGGGTGTTCAACTCGCCCCTCGCCGAAGCCAATATCATCGGGCGCGCCGTCGGCATGGCGCTGCGCGGCTTGAAGCCGGTGGTCGAGATCCAGTTCTTCGACTACATCTGGCCGGGCTTCATGCAGATCCGCGACGAGCTGTCGATGATGCGCTACCGGTCGAACAACCACTGGTCGTGCCCGGTGGTGATTCGCGTGCCGATCGGCGGCTACCTCAAAGGCGGCGCGCCGTACCACAGCCAGAGCGCCGTGGCGATCTTCGCGCACTGCCCCGGTCTCCGCGTCGTGTACCCGTCGAACGCGCAGGACGCGGCGGGGCTGCTCCGCACCGCCATCCGCTGCGACGATCCGGTGCTCTTCTGCGAGCACAAGCACCTGTACCGGCAGACCTACAACAAGCGCCCCTATCCCGGAGCCGACTACACGCTGCCGTTCGGCAAGGCCGCGGTGGTGCGCGACGGCGCCGACGTGGTGGTGTTCACCTGGGGCGCGCTCGTGCAGCGCTCGCTCTTCGCGGCGCAGCAGGCGCAGGATCACGACGGGCTCAGCGTCGCGGTGATCGATCTCCGCACCATTGCCCCCCTGGACTGGGAGACGATCGCCGCCTACACGCAGCGCACGAGCCGCGTGGTGGTTGCGCACGAAGACCAGTTGACCTGCGGCTTCGGCGCCGAGATCGTGGCGCGGATCTCCGACGAGCTCTTCGATTACCTCGACGCGCCGGTCAAGCGCGTGGCCGCACTCGACACGCCGGTAGCCTACGCGCCGGTGCTCGAAGAAGCGATCCTGCCGGGATCGGCCGATGTACTCGCCGCCATCCGGTCGGTCGCGAAGTATTAAGGCCGGGGGTCTCCTTCTTCTGAGCGCCGCCACCGCGGCGCTCGTCACCGCGCAAGCACCCTCGCGGGTCGAGGGCACGGCCATCGACGTCTCGCACTACACGGTCGCACTCGAGCTCGACGTGGACCGCGGCACGATCAGCGGCAGGGAGATTCTCGAGCTGACCATGCGCGCACCCGACACCGCGATCGTCGTGAACAGCGGAGCGCTCGTCGTCGACTCGGTGCGGACATCCGGCGCGAACGGCGGCAGGATCTCCTTCAAGCAGGACGCACAGCGGCTGATCGTCACGCTGCCGGCGCCGGCGCGCGAGGGCGAGCGGCAGCGCCTCGACATCACGTACCACGGCACCCCGCGCACCGGCCTCACGCTGCTCGCCGGCGGCGGCCAGGCCTATACGACGTTCTCGACCAGCCAGTGGATGCCGGCGGTGGATGCGCCGGCGGATCGCGCGACCCTCGATCTCGAGGTGTCGATGCCCGCGGGGTGGCGCGCCGCCGGCAGTGGGCGCGAAGTGGAACAGCGCACGCGCGACAACAGGACGACGTATCGCTGGCGACACGAACGTGAGACGTCGAGCTTTCTCTACGGGTTCGTCGCCGGCACGTTCGCCGAGGCCACCGGCAAGCGCGGCAACGTCTCGCTCCGCTACCTGGGCTCGGCCTTCTCGGCCGGCGAGCTCCAGCAGATCTTCCGCGAGACGCCGGACATGCTCGCCTTCTTCGAGGAGCGCGCCGGCGTGCCGTATCCGGGCGACAGCTACACGCAGGCGCTCGTGGCGATGAGCGGCGGGCAGGAGCTGTCGGGCCTGTCACACATGTCCGAGGCGTACGGCCGTGCGGTGCTCGCGGATGCCACGGCCACCGGACTCATCGCGCACGAATTGGCGCACCAATGGTGGGGCGATCTGGTCACCAATCGCGACTGGACGCATTTCTGGCTGAACGAAGGGTTCGCCACCTTCATGGCCGCCGCCTACAAAGAACGCGCACGCGGGCACGACGCCTACCTGGCCGACGTCGAGGGCTGGCGAAAGCGTGTCGAGCGGCTCCGCGCGTCCGGAACCGACAGGCCGCTGGTCTTTCCGGATTGGAACCGTCCCACGGCCGACGATCGGGCCGTGGTGTACCAGAAAGGCGCGCTGGTGCTGCACGAGCTGCGGGAATTGCTGGGCGACCAGCCGTTCTGGACGGCGATCCGCGCCTACACTCGCGAGTACGCCGGCCATGACGTGACGTCGCCCGGCATGCAGCGCGCGTTCGAAACGTCGAGCGGGCGCAACCTGACCGCCTTCTTCGCCGAGTGGGTTTATCCGCAATGAGCGGCTTGCGCGCCGGCGTGACGCTCACCCTGACCCTGGCGATCCTGGCCGGCGCGCGCAGCCAGGCGCTGCGGGTCGAGATGCTGCGCTCGATCGGCGGCCTGCCGCCGTACATTGCCGGCAGCTTCAGCGAAGCGGTCGGCTTTCAGCAGGGGCCCGACGGCACCTTTTATGTCTTCGATCGGCGCGCGCACGCGGTGTTCGCGGTGAACGAAGCGCGCAGCGCCGTGCGCACGCTGGTGGACATCGGGCAGGAAGAGGGGCGCCTGATCCAGCCGAAGGGGTTCGACATCGCGTCCGACGGACGCCTCGTCGTCGCCGACGCCCCGCGCAACCGTCATCGCATCCAGGTGTTTGACGCCGCCGGCGTGCGGCAGGCGGGGTTCTACCTGCCAGGCCAGCCGGCGGCGCAGATCGTCGTGGACAACCTGATGCTCAACGGCACGGGCGGGGTGCACTGGGCGGGCACCCGGCTGCTCCTCAGCCATCCGGAGAGCGGCGCGCTCGTCACCGCCTACTCGCCGGGCGGGTACCCGACGCTGACCTTCGGCCGGCTGCGGGCGACCGGATTCGAGTCGGACCGCGAGCTGCACCTCGCGCACAACGCCGGGCTGCCGTTGGCCGATCCCACCGGCGGCTTCTACTTCGTGTTCCTCACCGGCCGGCCGATCTTCCGTAAGTACGACGCCAACGGCATGCTGATCTTCGAGCGCCACATCGAGGGCGCGGAGATCGACACGCTGCTGGACGCCCAGCCGACCGTGTGGCCGCGGCGGCGTGTGGACGATCGGGAGGTGCCGTTCGTGGCGCCGGTGATTCGCGCTGCCGCGGTGAGCCCGAAGGGCGAGCTGTGGATCTCGATGGCCGTGCCGTACACGTACGTCTACGACCGTCAGGGCGACAAGACCCGCACGATCCAGTTCTACGGCGCGGGCCTCGTGGGCCCGACGAGCCTGGCCTTCAGCCGCAGCGGGACGGTGCTCGTCACGCCCGGCTGCTACGAGTTCCCGGGCTGACGTCGTGAAGGTCCAGTTCATGTTCATGAGAGCTGTGCCAGCGGGACCTTCACGACGTCCCGCCCCGCCGAAGGCGGGGCCAGAAGACACTGTCTCAGCGAGGCGAAGCCGTAAGGAGATCGAGGCGGAGCCTCGCTGATGCTGCAGGCCGAGTCGCTCAGCAAGACGTTCGGGCCGCGCATGGCCGTGGACCACGTGTCGTTCGACGTGCGGGCCGGGGAGATCTTCGCACTCGTGGGACCGAACGGGGCCGGCAAGACGACCACGCTCCGCATGCTCGCCGGCCTGATCCGGCCTTCTTCGGGCGAGGTCCGGTTCCATGGGAGTGTCGGGTTTCTCACCGAGGCACCCGGCCTCTGGGATCGCCTGACCGTGCGCCAGAATCTCAAGGTCCACGCGCGGCTGCACGGGTTGCCGCAGCCCGATCGCGCGGTGGACGCGGCGATGGATCTCTTCGGCGTGAGCGATCGCGCCGCCGAGCCCGCGGCCGTGCTCTCGAAGGGGCTGCGGCAGCGGGTGGCACTGGCGCGCACGCTCCTGCACGACCCGGGCGCCGTGCTGCTCGACGAGCCGACGTCGGGGCTCGATCCGGAGAGCGCCCGCGACGTGCGGGACCTGATCGTGCGGCTGCGCGACGAACGGCGGGCTGTGCTCATCTCGACGCACAATCTCGACGAGGTCGATCGACTGGCCGATCGCGTCGCGCTGCTGAACACCCGCCTGGTCGCGCTCGACACGCCGCAGTCGCTGCGGGCGCGCGCATTTGGCGCGCGGGTTCGCGTGCGGCTGACCGGGCCGGCCGAGGCCCATGCACACACCCTGGGGGCCGCGGGGCTCACGGACATCCGCGCCGACGGCCACACGCTCTCGATCGGCATCGCTGGCGGCGCCAGCCGCACTCCGGAG
>Ga0207645_10002191_pt1 | contig 15596 bp, 12 predicted proteins | sample KBSM53metaG_FD_184331 | JGI IMG/M metagenome (GOLD analysis project Ga0207645, IMG submission 184331) | Miscanthus rhizosphere microbial communities from Kellogg Biological Station, Michigan, USA - KBS M5-3 metaG (SPAdes) (version 2) | ecosystem: Host-associated > Plants > Roots > Rhizosphere >...
GGATCTTCGTGGTCGCCGATGTAGTACCAGGGCCAGCCGTAGAACCCGCCGTCCTGCATGCGCGCCATGTAATCGGGAACCAGCTCCGGGCCGAGGTGGTCGCGCTCGTTGACCACGCACCACAGGTGGTCCGTGCCGGGCTGCATCGCGAGCCCCGAGCAGTTGCGCAGTCCGGTGGCGTAGTTGCGGAGGTTCTTTCCATCCGGATCGAACACGCGGACCACTGCGCGATTCTCTTCTTCGCCCCAGGACGCGCCGCGGCCGTGGGTGCTTTCATGCTTCCGGATGTTCTCAGGCGTCATCTCGGGCATACCACCCCCCAGATTTGACGCCGAACCGACGGCGAGGAACAGCTGCTTGCCATCCCGGGAGACCGCCAGGTCGCGCGTCCAGTGCCGCTTCGTGGGAATATAGCTGACTACCACTTCCGCCGGCCCCGCGGCCTTGACGGCCCCGCTCCGATACGGGTAGCGGACCACCTGGTTCGCCGCAGCCACATAGACGTATCGGGGATCGGCGGGCGGCAGGAAAACGATGCCGTAGGGCTGATCCAGATTTTCGGCAAAGACTTCGGGCTTCGCAGGCGCGCTGCCCCCACCTGCTCGGAAAATGAGCACGCGTCCTGCGCCGCTCTCCGACAGGAAGATGTCGCCATTCGGCGCAACGCGAAGGGTGCGCGGCTGCTTGAATCCCCCGGCGAACTCCTGCACCGCGAAGCCGTCCGGCACTTTCGGCAGCGCACCCTGCGGCGGCTCGACCACCTTCACGTTGACGCCCTTTGAGGTCTCAGCTTCCGTGGCCTCCGGCGCCGGCAGGTCCGCGGGCCTTATTTGGCGCCGAACGCCTGGGGCGTCGCTCTTCCAACTGTCAAAGGCGGCGGCTCCGGTGCGTATCTCCCGTATCTGCCCGGTTTGCGCGCATGCGAGCGAAGCCGCCAGAACAAGCGGAACATGGACGATAAACGTCGAAAGCGTTGCAGCGCGCATGCTTGTTCTCCGTGTCGACGGGATCGCTGCTTGCGGGACGCCATGCGTACTTCGAAGGCGGTGACAGCGATCGGGACAGTCTCGTAGGCGGGGTTCCGATCCGCAATCGGACGAACCCGCGAGTGACGGAGGTAGAGCGTCCTACATTCCTTGTCCTGCTTACGTGCGTCGACGCGCCATGCGAAGCGTCACAGCATGCGTCGCACTATCCGCGGCGCTTCGGCTTGGCTCACTGGATCCGTCGTTTCCCCTTGACAAACTTATGAAGGCGCAAACTAGGTTTCTTTGATGCACAGATAGGCTGGGCTAGCGATGCTTCTACGGCACCTGAGGAGTTCGCGAAGTGCGCGGGTCGTGACGCTGATCTCGGCCGTCGGGTTGCTTCCCGGAGGAGTGGCCCTCATCTGGGCATTGTTCTGGCCTGATACTGGGTGCAGTGAACCCGCATGCGCACGTAAGCGCTTTGCGATCGCCGTAGAACTCGATGCCTTCGAGCGGGTCGATCCGATCGCGCTGGACGTAACGGTGCGCGATGAACTCATCGGTCTGAGTTCGATATTTGCATCGGGCGGCGTCGACGCGGAGGTGGTAGCAGATGAGGCCGATCTGCCCTACAAAGCAGCTAGCGGTGCGTTGGATCGCGCCGACCTCTATCAGGTTGCGAAGGCTTGGCGCAATGCGCAGATGCCCGGCGACATCGACGCCGGCATCTATGCGCTGCTCGCTCCGACGCTGGTATCAGACACGGGAGAGCCGTTGTTCGGCATGATGTTCGACCTTGACGACCGCGAAGGATTCGCCATCGCTCCCTCGACGACTGCGCATCGCTTCGGTGAGCGGGAACTCGCGTCCGTTCCCCTGTTGCAATTGCGTACGTTCGCCCATGAGCTCCTGCACTCCCTCAACCGGCATCACCTCGATGCGGCGCAGGTGTCGGATGGGCGGCTGACACTGGAAGCACCGACGAGCTGCATTTCACGTGAAGCGGACGGAACCTGGTCGCTGCGCGAACCACCACTCATGGCGATCAGCCCTGCGACCATCAGTTTTTTTCAGACCGCAGCGAGAACCGACGTTTTGCCCGGCAAGGCTCATTCGCCATTTCAAGCGCCGCGCGGATCCCTGACAGAATGCGAGGACGCGCGCGCAAATGCGGCGGCAGATCCGGCGCGTACACGTTGGGAGCGGGCCCTGCGCAGGATCCGTGGACTACTGGCGATTAGAGCGGCGTCGGCGCAGGGTTCAGCGGTCGAGGATGGCATCGAGTCGGCGGACGTATCAGTTGAATTGCGTATTCAGGCCATGCCTGCTGCGTATCCGCTGGGCTATCCGGTTGCTGTGCGCCTAATAGCACGCAATACCAGTAACGAAGCGTTGCCTATCAAGGGCCGGCTGAGCCCCAGCTATGGCATGGTTCGCATAGAGCACCGTCGCGTCGGTCAACGTGAATGGTCGATTCTCGAACCGCTGGCCTGGTTCGAACCCATGAGCGATGAGGAAGCACTGCTGCAGCCCGGTGAACAAACAGAGCATACGGTGCCGATCTATTTCGGTGAGGACGGGTGGACATTCCCCGAGGCTGGTCAGTACGAAGTTCGCGCGCGTTTGCAAACCGGCAGCGACTCGCCTGATGCCTTGAGTACTGACATCTCGATTACCGTTGCTCGACCGCAGAGCGAGGCTGATCAGGCCGCACTCCGACCTCTCATCGGCGATAGCGACCGGCTTGACGACGCGTCCGGTCGCTTCCTCGTTTTTGGCAGCCGGATTGGCGCCGAGCGGGCTTGGGACGCTCTGGAGGCGGCCGTCGAGCAGCATGGTGATACGTCCCTGGGTGGCGCACTAAGGCTTACGCTCCTGACGCATCGCTTACATGCACCCATCGATCCACACACGGGGGAAAGGCCGGCACCGGATTTCAGCGAGGCTCGCCAGCTACTTGCAGATACCTGCGCTGATAGTGGCATTGCGGCGCTTAAGTGGCAGCTCCTGCAGCGTCACGCCGGTGGTGTGCCCGACAGCCTGACCAATCGGGGAGAAATCGACGCGGCGGCCTGGGATGGCACGACCTCGATGCGAGGCGGTACGATGCCAACGTATTCGGATCAGTCGTTGCAGCCGTGGGGACCCTCTCTGCACTTTTGTTTAAATGAGGCGTATTTGCGGGCGCCCGTGCGAGCTGCCATCCCTCGCCTGGTCCAGCAACTGCGACGCAAACCGCCGCTGCGCATCGTGGTTATTGGGCACGGCGATCATCAGGGACGTTGCCGCTACAACGATGGCTTGGCGCTGCGGCGGGCTCAAGCGGTCCGTCGCGCGTTACTCAGTGCGGGTTTGCCGACGCAGCGGATTGAAGTCGCAAGTCTCGGAGAGCGTCGCCCCCTCGACTTCGAGGCGACGCAGGAAGCGCACGATCTGAACCGACGCGTCGAGCTTCTGATCGAAAGCAAGGACGCCGCAGCAGACGATCAGCCTGCAATCCCGCGAATCGTGCCTCCCTGCGGATCTGCAGCGAGCGCCGTGCCGACGTCACAGCAATAGGCTTGGTGCAGGCATTCACGGATGGCCGGCAGCCCAGCCCGTTGCTCCTCGAAACCCCGAGAGATGAGCCGCGGCAAGAGTCTTGCGCTCGGAACTCTCGCCCTCTCCCTCATCGCGGGCCTTATCGCTGTTAGCGGCGGTCTGCCCTCGCTCGAAGGCCGCACGGCCTCTGCGGCTTTCCTCGACACCAGCGCGACGCGGCTCGGGAGAGCCATCGTTCCGCGTGCAGCCGCAAAGCCAGGGAAGTCCGGTATCTACCCTCTTCTTGATTCGCGGGACGCCTTCGCAGCGCGTGTGCTTCTGGCGCAGGCAGCGGAGCGTTCGCTCGACGTGCAGTACTACATCTGGCGCAATGATCTGTCGGGAACTCTGCTGTTCGACGCCTTGCGCAAAGCCGCCGACCGCGGGGTTCGCGTGCGGCTGCTGCTCGACGATAGCAACACCAGCGGTCTGGATACGACTCTCGCCGCGCTCGACTCGCACCCCAACATCGAGGTTCGACTGTTCAACCCGTTTGCCATCCGCTGGCCCCGGACGCTTGGGTATCTCACCGACTTCTTTCGCCTTAACAGACGCATGCACAACAAATCGTTTACCGCTGACAATCAGGCGACGATCGTCGGGGGGCGAAACGTCGGGGATGAGTACTTCGATGCGACGAACGGTATGGCGTTCGTCGATCTCGACGCCCTCGCCGTCGGCGCCGTCGTGAGCGAGGTGTCGCGGGACTTCGACCGGTATTGGGCCAGCGATTCTGCATATCCCACGAACGGACTGCTTCCGCAGACCGAGCCGGCTCGGATCGAGGAGATATCCTCGAAGGCGTCGCAGATCGCGCGCGACCCGACCGGTGCGAAGTACCTGGAAGCGGTGAAGAGTTCCCCCTTCGTGCGCGAGCTCACCGAGGGGCGCCTCGCCTTTGACTGGACGATCGTCCGCACGGTCAGTGACGATCCTGCGAAGGGCCTCGGACGTGCGGCACCCGATACGCTGCTCCCGAGCATGTTCCGAGCGATTGTCGGCGAACCTGCTATCCGGATGGAGTTGGTCTCCGCCTATTTCGTGCCGGGCGTCGAAGGAACCGAGTGGTTTCGATCGATGGCCAACCGTGGTGTGAAGATCCAGATTCTGACGAATTCGCTCGAAGCCACGGATGTCGCTGCCGTGCATGCGGGCTATGCAAAGCGTCGCAAGCGCTTGCTCGAAGCCGGCATCACACTTTACGAACTGCGAAGCCTGTCGGACGGCGTCGGGCCTACGCGCGGCGGCGCTGGCTTTGGCAGCTCGGGTTCCAGCCTGCACGCGAAGACCTTTGCGGTCGACGGTTCGCATGTGTTCATCGGCTCGTTCAATTTCGATCCGCGATCCGCGGAACTCAATACCGAGATGGGCTTCGTGATCGAGAGCGGAGCTCTTGCGCAGAAGGTAGATGCGGAATTCGCCGTGAGAATTCCTGCCAACTCTTACGAGGTGTGCCTTGGGGAAGGCGGGAAGCTCCATTGGCTCGAGCACCGCGGCGGAGAGTTGCTACGCCATGACATCGAACCAAGTACCAGCTTCTGGGAGAGGCTGGGCGTGTCCGTCATCTCGCTGTTGCCCGTTGATTGGCTCCTGTGAGAGCGCCGGTTCGGAATACCTTCCTGATCGCGAGGATCGTGTGCGGCGTGGCCTCTCATACCTCTGGGTCAGGGCTGGTGCGAGATACCGCGGCGCGCATCAGGAGCATCGCGGTTATGGGGGAGGTCATGACGATGAATACAGTTATCAGGATTTCGTGCACGACCGGACGGTGAGCGAGAGCGGAGGCTATCAGCATGGATGCGATCAGAACCGACGTCGTGCCGAGCGTGTTCCCCAGGGAAGGTCCGTGCATGCGCGCGTAGAAGGGGGACAACCTGAGAAGGCCGAGCGACCCGATGACGGTCAGCGTCCCACCCATGATCATCAGCAAAGCAGCTGGCAGCATGACCCAACATGGCAGTTCGTTCGCGGTCATGGCTCGATCACCTCGCCACGCAGGAGGAACTTCGCGAGCGCTACGGAGCCGACGAAACCGAATAGGGCGATCAGCAGCGCCACGTCGAAGTACACGGTGGTAGTGGTGCGGATACCGAGCATTAGAAGCATCAGCATCGCGTTCACATACAGCGTATCGAGCGCCAGTATTCTATCCTGCGCGCGCGGACCGCGCAGGAGGCGGATCGCCGCGAAGCTCATTGCCAGCGCGAAACACACCTGCGCGAACCCAACGGCGAAATCGAAGAAGGTGCTCATTCGAATATCTCCATCAGTGCGCGCTCATAGCGCTGCTTGATCGTGCGGACCCAGGCCGCTTGATCCTGGAGGTCGAGGACGTGGAGGGTGAGCGTGCTGCCGTCGCGAGCGAGATCGGCCCACACCGTGCCGGGCGTCGATGTAACGATAGCGGCCAGCACCGCAAGGCCGTGCGGGTCGCGCAGGTCGAGCGGGACTTTCACGAACCCCGAACTCACTTTGCGGTCACGGACGAGCCCGAGAATGACCCGCGCAACGGCAAAGTTCGAGCGCACGATGTCGAGGAGCACGCGTGCGAACAGCCGCATCGCGATCTGCGGTCGGCGCAGGCGCGGCTGCACTGGACGCGCCGCACGGAAGACGAGCACGAGACTTACCGCAAGGACCGTACCGACCACGATCTGCACGGGTGCGAGCGTGCCGTTCAGCAGCAACCACATCGCCAGGAGTCCACCGACGAGCAGAATGGGCAACCGCCTCATGGCGAGGCCCTCTGCGTTCTGGGAAGAACCGCCCGAATGTAGGTCTCTGGATCGTTCAATGTGCGCGCGGCAGAGTCGACGTACGTCATCATCGGACCTGCCGCCGCCGTCAGGACGATGCACAGCAAGATCAGGAACGCGACGGGGCCAGCCTCGATTATCCGCAACCGCGGGGTCGCGCGTCCCGTCACGCTCCAGAAGAGACGCATGCCGATGCGACACAGCGCGATGAGCCCGGCAAATCCACCGACGATTGTCAAAGCGATCAGAAGCCACGGACGCAGCGCATCCGTGCCGCTCGTTAGACCTTGAAACGCAGCGGACAACACGGCGAGCTTGGCGATGAATCCCGCAAGCGGTGGCATTCCGGTGACGAGGAGGGCGCAGCAGACGAAAGCGAGGCCGAGAAAGGCCATCGCGGCCGGAATTGCGATACCCACCTCGGCATCCGGCTCTTGCGGATCTGGAGGTTCTCCGACCTGGAAAGCCGTATAGGTGACCGGATGGGCGGACGGGGAATGGGCAGTCTCGGGCGCGGCGTCGCGCATGCGCCCCGTCATGCCGGTGAGCATGAAGAATGCCCCGCTCGCAAGCACGGACACCGTCATATATAGGAGCGTCGGCGCGATCAGTGCCGATGCGCCGAGCCCGACCGCTGCCAGCAGCGTTCCAGATGACAGCACGACGCTGAAGGCCACCACCCGCTGCAACTGGCGCGCGGCAAGCATCCCGCCGATGCCGAATACCATCGTGGCGACCCCGCCGAAGAACAGCCATGTTCCGCCGAGGGGCAGTGGCTCCTGGAGCAGCGATGAGAAGCGCAGAATCGCATAAACCCCCACCTTTGTCGTGATCGAGAACACTGCCGCCACGGGGGGCTCGGCGGCGGTGTACGCGCTCGGCAGCCAGAAGTTGAGCGGCCAGCACGCGGCTTTGACGAGGAAAGCAATACCGAGAATCGCGGCCCCGGCTTCGGCGATGCCGCGATCGCCGGACCGCAGCGACGGCCAGATTGCTGCGATCTGCGCCATATTCAGAGTCCCGACCACGCTGTAGATCAGGGCAACGCCGATCAGAAATGCGAACGTGGCTGTCAGGTTCACGACGATGAAGTGCAGCGCGCTCTTCACGCGCCGTGTACCGCCACCGTGGAGCAGAAGAGCGTAGGAGGCCGCGAGCAGTATCTCGAAGAACACAAACAGGTTGAAAAGATCCCCGGTGAGAAACGCCCCGTTCAGGCCCATCAGCAGAAATTGCAGCAGCGGATGGTAGTGAACGCTCAACCGGTCCCAGCGCGCCGTCGAGTAGACGAGCACAGGCAGTGCGAGTACGGCAGTCAGAGTGATCATGAGCGCCGAGAGCCGATCCACCACCAGCACGATGCCGAATGGCGCTGGCCATCCGCCGATCGAGTACGTTCCGATTCCCTCGCGCCAGATGTAGGGAGCCGAATCGGTCGTGAAGAAGAGGAGCGCGCTGGCGACCGTGATCTGCCCGAGGCACGCCGTGAGTGCGATCAGCAGTCGGGGCACACGCCGCGATTCGGCGAAGAGCAACATCGCCGCAGCCGCGACGAGCGGAATCACGATCGGAAGCACCAGCAGATGCTGCAGCCAGAAGTTCATGTATCGAACTCCTGACCATCGACATGATCGGTTCCCGTTAGCCCGCGCAGTACAAGGAGGACGACGAGAAGCAGAGCCGTGGTCGCGAAACTGATCACGATAGCGGTCAGCACCAGCGACTGCGGCACGGGATCCGCGTACAAGCCGGAGCCTGAAGCTGCGTTTGCGCCGATGATCGCCGGCCTATCGATCACCAGGCGGCCGGTCGCGAAGATAAGAAGATTGACGGCATAGGAGAGCAGTGACAGCCCGATAATGACCTCGAAGGTGCGGGGCCGCAGCAGCAGCCACGTGCCCGCGGCTACAAGTACGCCAATCGCGAGAGCACAGACGAGCTCCATCAGGGTGGTCGTCCGGATTTAGTCATCAGGCTACGCCACACCCTGGTTACCGCCTCGTCGGGCGGCTGCTGGCGGCGGCTCCGCAGCGATTGGTGCGCCAACGCGATGAGTATCAAAACCGTGCCGCCCACCACCACGAAGTAGACTCCGAAATCGAAGAGCAAGGTGCTCGACAGATGCACCTCTGTGAACGGCAGGCGCAGATGCGCGGTCATGTTCGACAGAAAGTTGCGCGACGCGAGCCATGCGCCAGCGCCCGCAGCGGAGGCGCACAACAACCCTGCAGCTATCCAGTACTGAGGGGGGACGCGGATCCGCGATTCGATCCACAGGGTCCCGTTGACCATGTACTGCACGATGAGCGCGGTTGCGATGACGAGGCCGCCGACGAATCCACCGCCCGGCGCGTCGTGCCCGCGGAGCAGGAAAAATATTGACACCATACCCGCGATTGGCAGGAGCAGCCGGCCGAGTACGGCGGGTACCTTCATGTAGCCGCCCGGCAGCGCATCATTTTCAGCGGAGAGCACGGAGTCTTCCGCGTCATGAGGATCCGGTCTCGAAACGGGGATGCTCTGCGGATCCGGACGGAATCGCCGCAAGAGCTTGTACACGGTCAGGGCGACGATACCTACGACGGTGATTTCTCCCAGCGTGTCGAAGCCGCGGAAATCGACGAGGATCACGTTAACCACATTGTGTCCGCCACCGAGCGGTAGCGCGTGCTCGAGGAAGAACGGGGCGAGAGTGGATTTCGCGGGCCGCGTGAGCATGGCGTACGCAAGGCTCGCCATTCCGGTTCCCGCGAACGCGGCGATGACGAAGTCGCGAGCGCGACGCGCGCGGGCACGGAGCGTCTGACGGGCGGACTCGACTACCTCGACCCGCTTCGGCAACCACCTTAGCCCGAGGAGCAGCAGGACCAGCGTGACGATCTCGACACTGATCTGTGTGAGCGCCACATCGGGCGCGGAGAACCATGCAAACGTCAAGCAGGTGACGAGGCCCGCGCCGCTTGCCATGGTGAGCGCGGCCAGACGGTGGAACTTTGCGTTGATCGCCGCGCCGATAGCGCACGCTGCGCCCACGGCCCACAACATGGCGAACGCCGGATTGAGGGGTGATGTGCTTCGCGGGCCCGCCAACGTCACATCCCGGATCGCCGCCATGCCAACGATGGCAACGACCGCGGCAACCAGCACGGCCAGCTGCGGCTGCAGACGGCGCGAGTGTAGCGTCCGCACGAGTCGATCCGCGACCCTGATCAGTCCGATGATGATTACCTCGAAGTTGCGCTTGCCGTCCATCCGATGTGCAAGCGGCGCCGGACGCAGCGCGCGATCCCAACGGAGATACAGCAGCCAGTACAGTGCACCGCCGCCCACGAGGGCGACAACGCTCATCATCAGAGCTGCGGTCAGGCCATGCCACACTGAGAGGCTGTAGGCGGGTACGTCCCCATCCAGAATCCCCTGCATAGCCGTTTGCAGGAAGGGACCGACGGTGACGGCCGGCAGTGTGCCGACGAGTACGCAGGCTGTGACGAGCAGGGCGCTCGGCGCGAGCATCCACCGCGGGGGATCGTGCGGGGTGCGCGGCAGATCGACTGGCCGCGGTCCCATGAACACACGATGCACGAAACGGATCGAATAGGCCACACTGAACGCACTTGCGAGCGTCGCCACGACAGGCAACCCGATGCGAAGCGGTAGCGCCTCGCCCGCGAAGATCGTTTCGGCGAAGAACATCTCCTTCGATAGAAAACCGTTGAGCAGTGGTACGCCCGCCATGGCAGCGGCTGCGACGAGAGCCAGCGTTGCGGTGATAGGCATGGCGCGGCCCAGGCCGCCGAGACGTGCGAGGTCCCGTGTGCCCGACTCGTGATCGACGATGCCCGCCGCCATGAACAGCGAGGCCTTGAAGGTCGCATGATTCATCATGTGGAAGACGGCCGCGACCAGTGCGAGCGGACTGTTCATGCCGAGCAGGAGTGTGATGAGCCCGAGATGACTGATTGTCGAATAGGCGAGAATGCCCTTCATGTCGCGCTGGAAGGTCGCCGCGCAGGCACCGAGGAGCAGCGAAGCGAGGCCGACACCGCAGACCATCCCGAACCAAAGATCGGTTCCCGCGAGCACCGGCCACAGCCGGGCGAGCAGGAAGACGCCGGCCTTCACCATCGTCGCCGAGTGCAGGTACGCGGAGACCGGAGTCGGAGCCGCCATGGCGTGCGGCAGCCAGAAATGGAACGGGAACTGTGAGCTCTTGGTGAAAGCGCCAAGGAGCACCAGGATCAAGACTGCCGGGTACCAGTGATGGCCACGGACCTGATCGCCTGAGGCGAGCACCGTATCGAGGTCGTAACTCCCCGTGATGCGCCCCAGCATCAATACGGCCGTCAGCAGGCACAGCCCGCCGAACGCCGTAATGAGCAGGGCCATGGCTGCGCCGCGCCGCGCCTCGTCGCGGTGGTACCAGTAGGCGATCAGCATGAACGACGTGAAGCTCGTCAGCTCCCAGAAGAGCACGAGCTGAATGAGGTTGCCGGAGAGCACGATGCCGAGCATCGCGCCCATGAACGCGAGAAGGAACGCGAAGAAGCGCGGCACGGGATCGGCGGGCGACATGTAATAGCGCGCGTAGAGCACGATCAGTGCGCCGATTACCGTCACGAGCGCCGCAAAGATCCATGCGTAGCCATCCATGCGCAGATGCACGGCAAGTCCGAGATGAGGAATCCAGGGGACGCTCCAGCGTACGACTCCGGAGTCCGTGACCTGCGGGTAGAGCGTCGCCACCAGGACGGCGCTCGCAACGCTTACTGCGCCCGCGAGCCACGCCTCGATGTTGCGAGCGTTCGACGGCAGGAGCGCTGCGCATATGCTGCCGAGGAAGGGAAGCAATAGGACCCAGACGAGGCTCATGCCGCGATCCTAGCAACAGCCGCCATGATGGTTCGCTGCGGCCGAAGCGACGCGCTCAACCGTCGCCTTGACTCATCGGCGGCACGGCCAGGATGTCGCATTCGATTTCGTTCAGCACCCGCTCCGCGACGCTGCCGAGCAGCAGCCGCTTGACTCCGCTATGACCGCGGGTGCCGATCACGAGCAAGTGGGGCCGCGATCGTTCGACGACCCTCTTGATCGACGGAAAGGGCAATCCGTCTTCCAGCTCGAGATTTCGTACGGTATCGGCGAGGCCATTCGATTCCAGAAACCGGTACAACTCCGTGGACGCTTCTCGCGCCCACGCCGCGGAGTACTTGGCGACCGAGTCTTCCCTGACACCGGTCCAGCTCATCATTCCCTTGTAGATCGGTTCGAAGGCATGAACGACCGATACTCGCATACCATCGAGCATCCCGAGCGCCTTCGCAACGCGCAAGGCGCGCGCGGACGCTTCGGATGCATCAAGTGCCGCCAGCACCGATTGATAATCCACGAGCGTGGCGGTGTTGACCATCAGCACTGGATGGCCACCGGTGCGGAGCACGCGCTCGATAGTCGTACCTGCGACGACATCGCGAAGCAGCCTGCGCCGGTGCGCGCCCATGACGATCAGTTCGGCATTGGAGGTCCGCGTAGCTTCCAGGATCGCAACAAACGCGGTTCCGACCCGGACTTCGACGGTGGCATCGAGCTGTCCCCACTCTCGAACATTGGCCACGCGCGCAACGAGCGCTTCGCGCGCGTCATCGCATCTGCGGTCCACCATCGGGCGTGGCTGATCGTCATCGACCGCATGCAACAGCACTAGTTCGGCGCCGAATCTACGGGCAAGCGCCGCCGCACGGTCGACCGCCAGCTCGGATCGGAGAGAGAAGTCAGTCGCACAGAGGATCTTCTTCATTTGCGCATTCCCAGAGCGATGGATCGAGGCGAGCGCTTCGGACGATCGTGCGCCCGTGCCGCCGAACCAGAACTCGACTGTACGCTGCCCAGCACTGATGCGCTCTTCGGAATCTGCGCCGGCCGCGGCCGCGGCCCGCCACCCCGTGCAGGGGCAGCTGGCGTTACGGTTTCGGGATCGTCTGCGCGAAGGGTGCGCACGTTGTGAAAGCTCACGCCGCTGCCGATGATCAGCACGCGTTCGTCACGCAGCGGCGCGGTCACTTCCGATTCCGACGGAACCTGGCATCAGGTCGGGGCCGCGCAAGAAGATCGCGAGCGCGCATGAGACCTGGGCACTCAGATCTGTGCCTTTCGGGAAGTACTGACGTGGGAACCCGTTGGTCTTTTCGTTCGTGCCGCGCTGCCATCGATGCGCATTGCCCAGAGCGCATAACCGATGACGAGTACTCCAACGACGACAGCGTTGGTCGCTGCAGCCGGCAACGCAGCCTCGGTCGCTGCAGCCGGCAACTCGACGAATCCGAGCACCCACGGTGAAGCAATCAACCATATGCCCAACAGGACGCCAAAAGCGTCTGCCGACACTGAGGGCTTGTACATGGCGAACGCAGTGAGCGTCAGCACTGCAATCCCAGCGCTCCACGAATTCCAGGCAGCAGGGCCATGGCCTGCACCTGAGGTGAGCGAGGGCGCGACGATCAGCCACAGGCCAAGGAGGACGTTGACCCAGTCTACCCAGCGACGCGTTGTCATCATTGCTCCTGTCCTGCCATTCCAAATGGCCATCGTTGTGCCCGATCCGCATTATCGGCCGGTATCCACGCAAGAAGAAGGCAGCATCTTTGACATCAAAACGTCGTGTGTAGGTTCTGGGAGTGGGATCAACACCACGAACTTCCGCATGACGAACGCCGCGCCACGGGAGACTTCGTCGGCTACGAAAGTGGAAAATCATGCAAGAAGAGCTTCGTGCCCGACGGACCAACACTGGTCGTGCAGCCGTGAACGCCGTGCCTGAGGATGATGCAAGGCGGTTGAGGCGCGCCGATACCAGCTCGTGATCGCGGAGCACCGGCCGGCGACAGCCATTTTGAGCGCCATCGATAGCCTGAAACCCGACTCGTGGTGCTGTCGACGCGCGGCCGCGGCCGAGTCCGTCGTGCTTGTCAGACAGCGTGGCAGAGTAAAGTGATAAGCGCGGTGCACTCCGCCTAGTTCCCGAGCGTGCGGGTCGGGCTTCACTTGCAGTTCACGGTACGCCGCGAATACAGCCAGCGATCCGGCCCGTGGTCGACCCGTCGGTGTGACAGCGGAGCCGCGGTTGACCCCCCGCCCTCTGTTTCCGCGCCTACGATAATCGCGTGGGGTCCATCAATGCTTCGGGCGGCTGTTCCAAGGTAGTAGCAGAGCTCTGGCGTTCGATCATACGTCGGACGCGAGGAGCGTCAGGTCCGCGGTGCAGTGCGCGAAGGCGCTCCGGAACTGTCGCATCGTGGTGCGTGATGCGGCTGTTGTGGCGAACGTATTCCAGCCACGTCGGCGTCTCGTAACGCTCGATCCAGAGTTGTGGATCTGCGAGATCACGCAGCAGCCTCCAGTTGCGTGCCCCATCACGGCGCCGGATGCGCCGCCGCCCGGCCATCGCTTCGAGAAACTTCACGATGTCGTCCTGGGGGATGAGGTATTCGATCGTGACTACCACCGGACCGGATCGTGGCTCGATGGGTAGGACCGTGCTCGGCTCCTTCCAGAGGCGCAGCAGATCGAGATTGAGTTCCTCCGTTTGCGCCAGCGGCAGCCAGCGTCCCAGCGCCGCACAAGCGAGCATGACGAATGAAGCGGCCAGCAACGCTGCCCTGGTGCTCACACTTGCTGCGACTTCACCCCACAGCCAGCTCCCTGTCGCCAGTCCACTGAACATGGCCATCTGGTAGATCGACAAGGCGCGCGCGACGACCCAGCGGGGAGCTGACATCTGCACTGCGACGTTGAACGTTGCAAGCGCCAGCATCCACCCTCCGCCGGCTACTAGCAACGCCGCCATCGTCGCCAGCAAGTGATTACTCAATCCTACAATTGCCGCAGCGACGGCAAACCCGAGGCTGGCCCAACGGACGATTGCCTCGGTGGACATCTGCTGACGCAGCCGCGCGTTCCAGATGGCGCCGGCTACCGCGCCCAAGCCAAACGCACCTAACAACAGGCCATAGGTCAGCGGTCCGCCGTTGAGCAGGACCTTTGCGACCACAGGCATCAGCGCCATGACGGCGCCTGCCGCGATACCGAAGACAGCGCTGCGGAGCAACACACTGCGAATGGCGGGCGACATCGCGACGTAGCGAACCCCCGATGCGACCGCGAGGCCGAGCGTCTCACGCGGCAGTACTCGCGGATGCGGTGGCGGGCGCCATTGCGCAAGTACGGCGATCAGCGCGATATAGCTGACCGCATTCGCCGCGAACGCGGCGGCTGCGCCCGCGGCCGCCACGATGAGGCCGCCAACGGCGGGCCCCACGCTGCGCGCAATGTTGAAGCCCATGCTGTTGAGTGCCACCGCGCCCGGCAATTCCGTTCGCGGCACCATGTCGCCGACGGACGCCTGCCACGCCGGAGCGTTGAACGCCCCGCCGCATCCAATCGCGAAGGTGAACAACAGCAGCAGCCAGGGGGTGATCCAGCCGAGTAGGGCTGTGGCCGTCAGCAGGGCCGAGACGGTCAGCATCATGCATTGTGCCGTCAGCATGACCCGGCGGCGGTCATAATTGTCGGCCAAGGCGCCCGATATCAAGGATCGCGTCCAGGAGATCGTGCTGATGGGCGGCGGCCTGTTCGAGGGCGGCAATGTCACCCCGGCGGCCGAGTTCAATATCTACGTCGATCCCGAGGCGGCGGACGTTGTCTTCCACGCCGGCATCCCGATCACCCAGGTGCCGCTCGATCTGTCGCACTTCATGCTGTCGACGAAGGCGCGGGTGCAGCGCTTCCGCGAGCTCGGCAACCGTACCGGCGTTGCCACGGCCGAGATGCTCGAATTCTTCGAGCGCTTCGACGAGCAGAAATATGGCTGGGACGGCGGGCCGCTGCACGACCCCTGCGTCATCGCCTATGTGCTCAAGCCGGAGCTGTTCAAGGGCCGGCATGTCAACGTCGCGATCGAGACCGGCAGCGAGCTGACGCGTGGCATGACCGTGGTCGACTATTGGGGCGTCACCGGCCGCGTCAAGAACGTCAACTACTTGCGCTCGGGCGATGCCGATGGGTTCTACGAGCTGCTGTTCGAGCGGCTGGGGACGCTGGCATAGGTCAGGCCTGCGCGGTCGCGACCTCTTTTTCCACCCACGCCATTCCGCCCATCGCCGCGATCATCGGTTCGAGCCACGGCTCGTACCGCGTCCAGCGCGCAACCGACGCGGTGTTGATCGGCTGACGGACCTGCCACTGGCTCGCGGTCAGCACGCTGCGGGCCGCCTTCTCCGGAGTGAGGCACGCATCGGTC
>Ga0207645_10002194_pt1 | contig 15585 bp, 19 predicted proteins | sample KBSM53metaG_FD_184331 | JGI IMG/M metagenome (GOLD analysis project Ga0207645, IMG submission 184331) | Miscanthus rhizosphere microbial communities from Kellogg Biological Station, Michigan, USA - KBS M5-3 metaG (SPAdes) (version 2) | ecosystem: Host-associated > Plants > Roots > Rhizosphere >...
GGCGAGCGTCAGCAGCACGATGCGCGACTGAAACCTCAGGCCACGCCGTCGCGTGACCGGGCGGCTGTACAGGGGCTTTCTCGGCTCGCTTTCTTCCGCCACGGCGCCCGAGTCTGCGCGTTCATTGCGAGCCGCGCCAGTTGCGGCAGCGGGTCCGGCGGAAATTCGTCAGCAGTGCTGACTACTTTTCTTGGGGATACCCTCACCCCCTCGCCTTCGTGCGAGGCGCGGCGCGCCGTTCATGAGCGGCAACGACCGCAGCCTGGTCGACATACGAGTCAACGCGTCGGTTGTGATGTCGAGCACGTTGGGCGACAGGTCGTTGGTGACTTCCAGCAGTAGCGCGCGAATCGTCGACTCCAGCACTTGCAGCGAACGTTCGCCGGTCGGCGTCAACGTTGCGACGAGCGTCCTGCGATCGGTACTACGGGGCGCAAGCTGCAACAGTCCTGAACGCTGAAGCTCAACCGCCGTCCTGTGCGCGGTCTGGCGTTTCACAGCCAGGCGGCGCGCGAGCTGCGCGACACTCGGCCCACGGCTGCTATCGTTCTCCTGCCGCAGGGCCTTGAGCAGCCGCCACTGCGCGACGCTTAGTCCGTAGGCGCCGCTGACTCTCCGTCGCGCGGCGCGCACCCAGCGGCTTCCGCGTTCCACGGCGTCAACGAATTGCAGCGCCTCGCGCGGCCATGGGCTCCGGACCGAGTAGCGCGCTTGGCGGTGAGCCACAGCAGTTCCGTGCCGCTGATGCATCAGCACCTGCGAGGCGAAGTGGTACCCGATGCGACGTGGTGGTCGGTCCGAGGGTACGGCGCGGAAGAATCGTCAGCCACGCTGACAATCGAGTGAAAACGGCCACTTGCGAGTCAGTCGTCCCATTGACAGCAGGGGCAGTACGCCGACAACTAGGTCGCGGGTCGCCGTTCGCCGAGCCAGCCGCCCAGCAATCCTGCCAGAAACGGCACTAGGCCGCCGGCGAGCATATTGGGAACGGTGAAATTGCGGGAAATCACGAGCCCGATGGCGACGGCTACGGCCGCGGCGATGGCAGGCTCGAGGATCGTTTTCGCAGTCGACTTCCTGCCGACGATGAACCCGCCGATGACGAACGCGAGGAAATTCAGCAGCGCTGCAAGCGCCATCTGACCGCCCGTCAAGCTCACATCCGCAGGATCGGTGACTCCCTCGAGCTTCGCTCCGAGAGCGACGCCGAGAATCAGTCCCGCCACGATGCTGAGAGCGAGCATGATCAACGTCCCTAGTCCGACCCATTTCCAGTCCAGATTCACGGTCGTTCCCTCCCAAGTGATAACTGGTTCTTCCGACTACGTCGTTCGGGCGCTGGCAACCCCGAGCCGCCCGCGCAGCCACTCGTGAAACTCCCACACGCCGTGCTCCTGCGGCACCAGTACGCCCTCGCGGTGACGCCGCGAGCGCAGCCCCATCTGGTTGAGCTCGCAGGCCCGGCCGTCCTGCTCGATCACCAGTCGCCCGAGCTCGAGCAGATGGGCGAGCTGTCCCTCGCCCAGCGAGGGCGCATCCGCCGAGACCATCCAGTCGATCACAAGCTCGATGCGCTCGGGACCGCAGGGCACGATACGGACGCTGCGCACGTAGTCGCTGTGTCCGACGATGAACATGCTCGCCGTGAACGAGGCGAACACCATGCCGTGCGCGCGCAGCGTCGAGTCGACACCGGGGATGTCGGGCAACACGGTGCGACCATCAGTCGTCCAGGTCTCGACTCCCGGGGCCACGCGCGGGCGTCCGGTGTCATCCGCGACCGAGGGCTGCCAGCCCGGGAGGTCGGAGGGCCGCAACACGCCCTGGCCATACACGGGCACGAGGCGACACAGCTCGGGGTGCAACCCCGGACAGTGGTAGCACTCGGAATAGTTCTCCCAGTACACCTTCCAGTTGCAGGCGAGCTGCTTGCGCTCCTGGTGGACGACCCTGAGCTCTGCAAGCGGCCAGTGCTCGAGGGCCAGAGCCTCCTCGCCCAGGAATTCCCGCAGCGTCTGGCTCGGCGACTCGTCGAGGTTCACGAACACAAATCCGCCCCAGCACTCGACGTGGGTGGCGTGCAGCGGGTAATCCTCCATCCGGAAGTCGGCCGACGGGAGCCGCTTGGGCGTTGCGACCAGCGCACCGTCGAGCGCATACGTCCAGCCGTGATACGGACACACGATCCGCCCATTCGGCCAGCATCCGCGCTGCTCGGTGCAGAGACGTGAGCCCCGGTGCCGGCAGCTGTTGCCGAAAACTCGTGGCCGACCGCCGCGGTCGCGCATCACGATCAGTGACTCGTCACCGATCTGAGCCAGCACGAAGTCGCCCGGCCTCGCGATCTCCGACTCGCGGCCGACGCAGACCCAGTCCCGGTACCAGATCGCGGCCAGCTCGCGCGTGTAGTGCTCGGGGTCGTGGTACCAAGTGCCCGGCAGGCTTGGCTCCGTCTTTGTCAGCAGGCTCATATCGCAAGGCTATCGCGGACCGAGTCCGGGTGCCCCCCGCTAGAATTCGTCCGGCTTCAATCCGAGCTTCTCGAGCCGGCGGTACATTGCGCTCCGCGAGAGGCCGAGCGCGTCCGCCGCCGCCATCACGCTGCCACCGTTGCGCCGGATCGCGGACCGGATCAGCGCGCGCTCCGCGTCCTCGAGACTCATGTCTTCGAGCGAGGGCGGCCCCACCTTCGCCGCCGAAAGCCGCAGGTCCGCCGCCCCGATCTCGTTGCCCGCCGTGAGCAAGAGGCTGCGCTCGACGACGCTATTCAACTCGCGCACGTTTCCCGGCCAGGCGTACTGCTGCAGCGCCGCGATGGCACCGGCGTCGAAGCCCTTCACCGCGCGCCCGTACTGCGCGGCTTTCCGCGCGAGCTGCGCGCTCGCGAGCTCCAGGATCTCCTCGCGCCGCTCGCGCAGCGGCGGCAGCCGGATCTCGACGGTATTGATGCGGAACAGCAGATCCTCGCGGAAGCGCCCGTCTCGAATCAGCACGGGCAGGTCCGCATTGGTCGCGGAGATGACGCGCACGTCGGCGCGTTGTGTCCGCGAGGAGCCCACGCGTTCGAACTCGCCGGTCTCGAGCGCGCGCAGCAGCCGCGCCTGCTGCGCGGGCGGAACGTTCCCGATCTCGTCGAGGAACAGCGTGCCGCCGTCCGCGAGCTCGAAGCGCCCGGTCCGGTCCGTTTTGGCGTCCGTGAACGCGCCCTTCACGTGGCCGAACATCTCGGTCTCGAACACGGTCTCCGGCAGGCCGCCGGCGTTCACCGAGATGAACGACTTCTCGGCGCGATCGGACCAGCCATGTATGAGCCTCGCCAGCAGACTCTTGCCGGTGCCGGGCTCGCCGGTGATCAGCACGCTGGCCCCGGAGCGCGCCACTTGCCGGGCCATCCGCACGACCTCCTGCATCGCGCGCGAGCTGGCCACGAGGTCCGTGCCGTCGGCACCGCGCAGGATCGCATTCTCGTCCGCAAGGCGGCGGCCCCGGCGGCGCGCCTCGGCGAGCTGCACCTGATTGCGCAGGAGGGAGGTGAGGCGCTGGTTGTTCCAGGGCTTCTCCAGGAAGTCGTTGGCGCCGTTCTGCATCGCCTTCACGGCGAGCCCGACGGTCGCCCACGCGGTCATCACGACGACGGGCAGGTCCGGGTGCTCGCGGTGCAGTTGCTCGACAAGCGCGACACCCTCCTCGCCCGATGTGGTGTCGCGCGAGTAGTTGAGGTCGACGAGCGCGACGTCCACGTCCTCGCGCCCGACGATATCGAGCACGCCCGCGGGCGAGGTAGCCGTCGCGACCTCGAAGCCCTCGCGCTTCAGCAGGAGCTTGAGCGCCGAGAGGATGTCCGCCTGGTCATCCGCAACGAGTATGCGCGGCTGCATCCGGCGAATCGTGCATGGGCCTCACCCCTAGCGCAATATGAGCCTGTGTAAACGGAGGACGGCGTGATGGTGATGTTGGACTGTGCGGCCGCCGAACGGCGCATTCGCCCGCATGTCATCGAGACACCGGTCGTACGCTCGGGCTCGCTCAGCGCGCGCTCCCGCGGCCAGGTCTATCTCAAGCTCGAGAATCTCCAGGAGACGGGCTCCTTCAAGCCGCGTGGCGCCACCCACAAGCTGCTCTCATTGACGCCGGCTCAGGCAGCGAGCGGCGTCGTCGCAGCGTCCAGCGGCGGGAATCACGCGCTGGCCGTTGCGGCGGCAGCGGCCAGGCTCGGCATCGCGGCGGAGGTCTTCGTACCATCGGCGATCGATCCGGCGCAGCGCGAGAAGATCGAGCGGCTCGGAGCGAAGGTGACGCTGGTGGGTGGAGACCCACTCCTGGCCGAGCAGACGGCGCGCCGTGAAGGTGAGCGATCCGGACGCGAGTACGCATCGCCTTACAACGATCCGGCTGTCATCGCGGGCCAGGGAACGATTGGCGTGGAGCTACTGCGGCAGCTCCTGCGCCTCGATGCCGTTTTCGTTGCAGTTGGCGGTGGAGGCCTGATCGGCGGGATCGGCACCCACCTCAAGGCGGCTTCGCCCACCACCGAGATCGTCGGCTGCTGGCCCCGCAACTCGCCCGCCCTGTACGAGTGCCTGCGCGCCGGGCGGGTCATTCAGGTGGAGGAGCAGCCAACGCTCTCGGTCAGCACCGCCGGCGGGCTGGAAGACGAGGCGATCACGCTGCCGCTCTGCCGCAAAGTGATCGATCGTTCGGTCCTCGTAAGCGAAGAAGAGATTCTCGAGGCATTACGCGGGCTGTATCGCGAGGACGGTCAGCTCGTCGAGGGCGCGGCCGGCGTGCCAGTCGCCGCTTTTCGCCAGGTTGCGACGGATTACGCCAACAAGACGGTCGCGATCGTCCTCTGTGGCGCAAACGTGAGTCCCGCGATCGCGGCAATGATCACGGCGTCTTAACCCCGGGACAGGTACGTCATGATCTCCGACTTGTGCTCGTTGTTCGCGAGCCAGGCTCTGAACTCTTCGACGCGCGCCAGGGGCTCGTCGCCTATCGTCCGGGCGAGGATCAAGCGTCGCGATTCCTCGGCGATCTCGCGGCGAATACGGCTCTGCCACTCGTCAGTGAAGATCGCCGGCATGATGTGGCTCAGCTGAAGCGCCTCGAGCAGCTCCCACTCGCCCCCGTCCAGCCAGGCTTCGTCGCACAGGCCGCAGACGTCCAGGCGATTCGACACGGTCCCGCTGACCTTGTACTTCATCATGATGCGCTCGCACTTCGGGCATGTGAGCGCCGCGGTCGTGTCGTTCGTCGCGACGGCCGTCGCGACCTTCGAATCCGAAGCCGCAGGTGACTGCACGAGCTCCTTTTGCGTCTCAGCCCAATGCCGGTAGTAGAGCAAGGACACGAGGCTGCCGTTACACGTGGTGCAGCCCATCGCGGGCAGGTGCTCCTCGATCATCGTGGGCAGCAGTTGCGGTGACTTGCATCGTGGGCATTTCATCGAGTACCTCCGCACGGGACGCGTGGGTCGGCCTCAATTCTAACTGCCCTTGAATCGCAGGCCGAGAGAGCCGACCTGGAAAATTCGTCAACTTAGTTGACGAATTTCGGCAGGACACCCTCCCCGAGTGCCCAGCGGCTCAGCCTCAGCCAAGTCACTCGTAGCGCAGCGCCGCCGCCGGATCCACTTTCAGCGCGCGCCGCGTGGGCGCCAGGGTCGCGATGACCGCGACCGCAATCATGAGCCCGATGACCATGCCGTAGATGCCGGGGTCGTAAGGACTCACGTCGCCGAGGATGTCGCCGAGGCCGCGGCCCATCAGAGGCAGCAGCGTCATGCCGATGCCCACACCGAGCAGGATCTGCACGCCGCTCGCGCGCATGATCATGCGCAGGATCCGGCCGTTGTCCGCGCCCAGCGCGCGGCGCACGCCGATCTCGCGCGTGCGCTGGCCGACGTGAAAGGCGAGCACGCCGAAGAGCCCGGCGGCGGCGAGCACCAGCGCCACACCCGCGAACGCGGCGAACATCGTGCCGATGATACGGAAGCCCGCGGTGCGGACCATCCGCGACTCGTCGAAGGTGCGCAGCCAGTAGAGCGCCAGGTCCGGGTCGGTCTGGGCAAGCGCAGTGCGCACGGCGCCGACCAGCCCGCGCGGGTCGCCCTCCCCGCGCACGGCGATGCTCATGAAGCGCTGCGGATGCTGCAGAACGGACATGTACACGCCCTCGTCGATCGTGCCGTCGTCGTCCATGACGACGTTCGGCACCACGCCAATGATCGTGTACCAGATCTTTTCTTCATCGAGATCGAAAAGGATGCGCTTGCCGATTGGCGACTCGTCCGGAAACATCGACCGCGCCATGAACTCGTTGATCACGACGACGGAAAGGCTGTCCATGGTGTCGCGTCCGTCGAACAGCCGGCCCTGAGTGGGGGCGATGCGAAATGTCTCGAAGAACGTGGGGCTGACACTCACGTGGTTGACGAACGGCTTCTTCGAGATGTCGCCGTAGTCGCGACCCTCGATTGATACCGGTCCATCCCCGGTCCCGTGCCCCGGCAGCGAGTTCGTCACGGATGCCGACCGGATGCCCGGCTCGGACTGGACGCGCGCCAGGAGCGTGTCCCAGAACCGTACCTGCTCCTCCCGCTCCATGTACGTGCCGTCCGTGAGGCCGACGCGCGCCGTCATGATGTCGTCCGTCTCCACGCCCACGTCGGACGAGGTAGCGTTGAGCACGCTCTTCGTCATCAGCGCCGCAACGCCGAGCAGCAGGCAGGCGAGCGCGACCTCGGCAACGACCAGGCCCCAGGCGATCCTGCCGATGGCGAGCCCGGTTCCCATGCGACCGCCGTCGCGCAGCAGCGAGTCGAGCGAGGGACGTGACGCACGGATCGCCGCAGGCAGGCCCGCGAACAAGGTCGAGAGGAGCGCGGCGCTCACGGCCACGATCGCCACCCGGGTGTCGATTTCGAAGCGCCACCAGTTCGGACTGTCCTCCAGGAGCCGCGTCGCCGCGAGCTGCATCCCGTCGAGCGCGATCGATGCGAGCAGGAGACCGATCGCCGTCGCGATCGCGCTGATCACGAAGCCCTCGGCGATCATGTGCAGCACGAGGCGCCCACGACTCGCGCCCAGCGCGGAGCGCAAGGTCGTCTCGCGGACGCGGTAGGCCGAGCGCGCGAGCAGGAGGTTCGAGACGTTGGCGCAGGCGATCAGCAGCACAAAGCCCACGGCGATAAGCAGCGTCCACACGAGCGTCGTGCCCTCGTCGCCGATGAACCCGGCGGCCATCGGCACGAGCTCGAAGTAGCCATTGAACGCCTGTTCCCCGATCTCCGCCTTGATGGCCGCGGCGACCGGCGCGAGCTCCTGCTGCGCCACGTCCGGGTTCGCGCCCTCACGCAGCCGGCCGAAGACCTGCACGTCGAAGCCGTCGTGCCGCGAAACGCGGGTCGCATCCTGCTGGTTCGCGATCCAGAGCTGGGCCGTGGTCGGGAAGGAGAAGTCCTTCGGCATCACGCCGATGACCTCGGAGGACTTGCCGTTCACCCGCACCGTGCGACCGATGACACGAGGGTCGGCGTCGAAGCGCTCGGTCCACAGCGCGTGGCTCAGCACCACGACCGGCGCAGCATTCTCCATGGCGTCCCGCGGCCCGATGGTGCGCCCGAGCTCGGGCGCGACACCGGCCACGTCGAAAATGTGGCCGTCCGCGAAGCCACCGTCGTAGCGCTCCGCCTGGCCGTCGCCGGTGAGGTAGGTCGTACCCACGTAGATGCCGCCGAGCGCCTCAAACTGCGTCGAAGCCCCGCGGACCTTGAGGTAGTCCTGCGGCAGCATCGTGTCGTCGTAGTCGCCCGCGATTTGCCCGTCGATGGTCGCGATCGTGTAGAGGCGGTCCGCGTTCGGATACGGCGGGGGTTCGAGCATCAGCGTGTCGGCGACGCCGTACATGAAGATCACGGCGCCGAGGCCGAGCCCGAGCACGCCGGCCGCGAGCGCCGTGAAGCCCGGCGCCCGCGCGAGACCCGTGACCGCGGCCTTGAGCTCGTCGATGAGTGCGCGCATCGGTGACTCCTCAGGCCGTGGCCGCGCGGCGCTGCGACAGGTCGATCATCTTGCTCTCGTCCATGACGCGACCGTCGAACAGCTGCACCTTGCGGTCCGCGTAGTCGGCGTAGCGCGGGTCGTGTGTCACCATGCAGATGGTCGAGCCCTCGCGATGCAGCTCGCGGAGCAGGTTCATCACGGCTTCGCCGTTGCGCGAGTCCAAGTTCCCGGTCGGTTCGTCGGCGAGCAGGATCGAGGGCCGCCCGGCGAGCGCGCGGGCCACCGCCACGCGCTGCTGCTGCCCGCCCGAGAGCTGCGACGGGTGGTGATTTACGCGGTGGGACATTCCGACGCGCTCGAGCGCGGCGACCGCGGCCTTGCGGCGCTCGTCCGCGGGCATGCTCGCGCGATAAGTGAGCGGCAGCTCGACGTTCTGCAGGACGGTGAGATCGCCGATCAGATTGAAGGCCTGGAAGATGAAGCCGATACGCTCGTTGCGCGTCCGGGCGCGCGCCGCCGGCGTGAGTCCGGTGACGTCCTGGCTGTCGAGCAGGTATTTGCCCTCGGTCGGCGTATCGAGGAGCCCGAGCAGCGCGAGCAGCGTCGACTTGCCGCAGCCGGACGGCCCGGAGATCGAGAGGAACTCGCCCTTCGCAACGTTGAGGTGGATGCCGTCGAGCGCGTGCGTCTCTAGATCGTCTGTGTAGAAGACCTTGGTCACGCCCGCGAGGCTGATCATGGCACTGTCTTGCATTTAGGCTGCTCCGTTCTCTCAGTCGATGACGAGTCGGTCCTTTCCGGACCATTGCGTAGTGTCGGCGAGGGCCACGATGTCGCCGGGCTCGAGGCCCTCGAGCACGACGATCTGGTTCACCGAGGCCTTGCCGAACTTCACCGGCACGCGCTCGGCGACGGTGTCGCCGGGCTTCGCGCGGAATACCGTGGTCGCGGTCTCGGACTGCGCGCCGACCGGGCGGCCGACGTAGCGTACGTTCGCCAGCGTCTCGATCGCGATCGTGCCGTCGACCGAGAGGTCGGCGCGCGCCTGTGTGGGTAGCGACTCGTCGAAGTCCACCTCGACGCGCACGGCGCCGGCGGCGACGGCGGGGTCCACGCGCACGACGCGGCCGCGCACGAGGCGGTCGCGCAGATCGATGACGGCCGCGAGGCCCGGCGCCAGGTCGCGGGCGTCGAGCTCGGGGATGCGGAGCTCCGCGTACAGCGTGCCGGGCTTCGCGACGCGCGCGACGTTCGCGCCCGGGGCGAGCTGCTGGCCTTCCTGCACCGGGACGCTCTGCACAACGCCTGCGATTCCGCCCTTGACCGACAGCGAGTCGGCCGCCAGGCGTTGCTCCTCGGCTGCGCGCTCGAGCTGTCGCAGGCGCGCCTGGCGCGCCTCGAGCTGCGCATTGACGGCGGAGTCGAGCGCGGTCAAACGCTGCTGCTCGATCTCGGCGCGCTCCCCGAGCTGGCCCGCCTCGATCTTCGAGCGGGAATACTGCAGCTCCGAGACCGCGCCCTTCTGAAAGGCGCGCTCCTCCGCCACCGCCTGGAGACGCGCGGACTCTGCGGTCGCGCGCGCCTCGGCGAGGGAGGATCGCCGGTCCAGGCGCTGACTTTCGAGCTCGAGCCGCGCGGCCGCGTACTCGGCGCGGGCGGCGGCGACTTCGAGCGTGGCGGCGTCGGCCGCGCGCTCGACTTCGGGATTCGAGAGCTGGACGATGACGGTGTCGGGCTCGACGGTCTCGCCGGCCCGCACCAGGACGCGATCGACGCGCGCCTCGACGCGGGTCGAGAGCCAGCGCGCCTCGCGCGGCTGCAGGACGCCGGGCCCCCGGACCTTGCGCTCGAGCGTGCCTTCCTTCACCTCGTCGAGATAGAGCTGCTCGCGCGCGACGGCGGGCGCGCCCGGCTCGAGCTTCGCGATCGCGAATGCGACACCGGAAAGCAGGAAGAGTCCGCCCGCCACCAGGACCAGCTTCCGATGCTTGAACGACTGGCGAATGCGCGGGCGGTCCATCAGATCACCACGGCTTGAAAGCTGGTGAGGGCACGGAATTCGGGGAGATTCGAGCCGGCCGTTGCACCGGTACAGGCGGCCACACGCGAGGCCCACACAACGAGCATCATGCTCACGGCTACCACGACGAATGCGCGTGTCGCATAGGTCTTCATGGCGGTCCCCTCCTTTACTGTTGCTGATGCGGCTCGCGCCGCGGCCAGCTACGTAAGAGCAAGGAGCGTGCCAAGCGAGCTTGGATCGTCTTAGATGACTGATTTGTGCCTAGTTATCCGTACCAGGCGGGCACCCGCAGCGGCTTCACTACGCGGCCAGCGGACTCGGACATCCCGCTCGTGGGACGTGCGCTCATGCGACCGTCCCGGGAGCGGGACGCGACCCAGCCAGTGCATGGTCGCCAGCGCATCACCCTTGGTGCCCTGTGCCGGGTGCCCCTGAGAAAAAGTCGTCAACTTAGTTGACGAGTTCGTGTGGAGGTCTTTCCGCCCTCGCTCCGCGCGAAGGACCTGGAACGCCTGAAGCGACAGTGACGCGAGTTGCGAGCGGATCAGGTCAGCTTCAACGCAAGCCTCGGCAATTCTCAGCGAATTCCGGAGTTTTTCGACTTCGCCAGTCGTGGCCGCGGCCCGACACTTGGCGTATTCGCGGATGCAGCGCCGACACGGCGCGTCCGGTCTTGACACCTGTATCTCTATGCGATACACATCCAAGTGATCAAGACGTTCCGGCACCGAGGGCTGGAGCGGTTTTTCCGGACCGGATCATTGGCCGGAATTCAGCCCAAGCACGCATCGCGGCTGCGATTGCAGCTTGGCAGACTGGACTCCGCCCAGGCTCCGCGAGACATGGATCTGCCAGGCTGGCGTCTGCATCGACTCAAGGGCTATCTGGCGGGCGATTGGGCCGTATGGGTGGATGAGAACTGGCGTTTGGTCTTTGGATTCGACGGTACGGATGCCGTGCGACTCGACTACGTGGACTATCACTAGACGCATCAACGATGGCCTCCATGCACAATCCACCGCATCCCGGCGAAGTGCTGGCAGACACGGTCCTCAGGGCCGGCCGACTCACAGTGAGCGAGTTTGCCCGGCGACTCGGCGTGTCCCGCGTGGCGTTGTCCCGCGTGGTGAATGGCCGCGCCGCGATTAGCGCCGATATGGCACTGCGCCTGGCCGACGCGCTCGGCGGCTCACCCGACTCGTGGTTGCACATGCAGGTTGCGTATGACCTCTGGCGCGCATCCAGGCGCCGTCGGCGGCGCAACCGGCCGGTGAGCCGACAAGATTTGTCCGGCTGAGCCTCAGTAGCGGCCGGACCGCCGGATCCCCGCCCCGGCCAGTGCGATGTAGACTCGCAGCGCTGGCGGACTCAAGGAGGATTCACCCATGACCACGCGCACCGATTTCTCTCCCGAGCAATGGCAGGCGATACGCAACGCGCCGCAGCTGGTCGCCCTGGCGACCGCAGCCGCCGGAAATAGCGGCCTGTTCGGCAGCCTGTCCGAAGGCATGGCTCTAGCCGGCACCGTGGCGACGGCAGTGAAGGGAGATCAGCCGCTGCTCCGCGAGATCTTCGCGAAGGACGAAATGCTGGCCGCGCAGGACCAGATCAAGACGTCGCTCAAGTCCGTGACCGACAGATCAGGTCTGAATGCGTACCTGGAGAACGCTGCCACCGACGCGGCAATGGCTGCTATCACCGCCCTGTCCTCGAAAGGTGCGGGCGCGGAGGCTGCTGCCTACCGCACGATGCTCACGGGCATCGGCAGCAAGGTCGCCAATGCGTCGAAAGAAGGCAGCTTCCTGGGATTCGGCGGCGAACGCATCAGTGGTGGCGAGCAAAAGTTCCTCGCCAAACTCGAATCCGTCGTGGCAGGCAAGGCCTGACGGTCGCGCATCCACGGAAGGAGACAACCATGCAGATGACGGACATTCTCGGTCAGATCGGCGGGATCCAGTCGGTGGCGCGCGAACTTGGTGTCAGCGAGGACCAGGCGGCGAGCGGCGCCGCGGCGCTGCTGCCGGCGTTGCTCGGCGGCTTCAAGAAACAGGCGCAGGCGCAACCGACGGGACTGGATGGCCTCGCCGGCATGCTGGGCGGCCTCGGCGGCGGTGGCTTGCTGGACGACGTGCTGGGACCGCAGCCTACCAGCGTAAACCGCGGCAACGACGTCCTCGGACAGATCTTCGGCTCCAAGGACGTCAGCCGCACAGTCGCGCAGACTGCCGCCACCCGGACGGGACTCGACCCGTCGCTGGTCAAGAAGATGCTGCCGATGCTCGCGATGCTGGTCGCCGGCTACATGGCGAAGCAGAGTCGCGCAACCGCTTCGCCTCAGACGGGCGGCGGACTCGGCAACATGGGCGGCGGTTTGGGAAACGTGCTGGCGGGCATGGTGGGCGGCAGCGGCCAGGGCGGGCTGCCCGGGCTCGCCTCGCTGCTCGACCTGGACCGCGACGGCAATCCGCTCGACGACATCCTCGGCATGGCTGGAAAGCTGACGCGCAGTTAGGATCGTGCCGCCCTTGGGATGTCGCTGTGCGCGTTGCGCAGCGATCCGCCTGTCCCGGGTGCCCCTGAGAAAAAGTCGTCAACTTAGTTGACGAGTTCGTGTGGACGTCCGCCCGCCCTACGCCCACGACGCGAGTCTGCAGGTACCGTCTCGTCGCTGCCATTCTTGGCGAATTCCTGCGTTTTTCGACTTGGCCTCGTGTGACCCGCGCCCCAAGACTCGCGTAATCGCGAAGGCGACCCTAACGGGACCCGTTCAGCCTCGACGCTGGACGGTCTTATACTGGTTTTGATATAAATGACTGGGACACGCAGGCCTATCGAGTTTTGTGGCGCGTCGTTATCGGCGCTGAGGAGCTTTCCCGCCGACGCACGTCGTGTCGCTGGCTTTCAACTGGATCGCGTGCAGCGTGGGCGGGATCCCCTCGATTGGAAGCCGCTGCCGTCGGTCGGGGCGGGCGTCCGCGAGATTCGTGTGCGGGAACGATCCGGCTCGTTCCGAGTGGTGTACCTCGCAGGCGTTAAAAAGACGGTCGTTGTCTTGCACTGCTTTCGGAAGACGACGCGTCGGACTTCGAGGCTGGACTTGGAAATCGCCCGGTCGAGGTACCGCGGGCTAATGAGGAACCAACAGTGAAGCGGCAGCGATTCGACTCGGTTTGGGATGCGATCGAGCTATCGCCGGATGCCGCCGAGAGTCTGAAGCTTCGTGCGGAGATCGTGCATGGCATCCTTGCCGAACTAGAGCGCCGCAAGCTCACGCAGACGCGCGCGGCCGCCATTGCCGGTATCTCGCAGCCCCGCATGTCGGATCTGATGCGCGGCCGGGTTGATCTCTTTTCGCTGGACGCGCTCGTCGATCTTGCCGCAGGCCTGGGCCTCGTGGCCAAGGTAACTCTAAGGCGCCGAAAGGCCGCCTGATTCCCTGAGCAGCCATCTGCGGTCCCCGGCGTGCGCAGGACGGGACCCGGCGCTGATAACTCAGTGTCGTCCCAGCAAGGCTCCCAGCAGCGCCGGCCGGCGCAGCACGAGTCCCGCCCACATCAGCACTGCGACGTACACCCCGAACAGGATGTGGGTGAAGAGCGGCGAGCCGATTCGGACATGCGCGGCCACCGCGCCGCCGAGGAAGGCCGTGAGGTAGATCGCGCCCAGCACGGCGGATCTCGGGAGCGAGTACAGAACGGCACCGACCAGCAGCAGCAGGCCGATGGGAACTACGGTATGGAGCGGATAGCCCAGGTCCTGCGAGCCCGCCACTACTTGTGGCACCCGCAGGATCTTGCCAAGCGCATCGACCAGGAAGAACACGATGACCAGGCCCGACAGGACCCATCCGAGCCGCTCGGGCCATCGGCGTACGCGCGCAGCGGGCGACGGTTGCGCTTCGGTGTGCGGCTCGACCATTTGCGCGTGCCTCATGTCCGTTTCCTCGCGAGCGAATGCAGTTCCCGCGGCGTCTTGCCGGTCTTGGCTTCGATGTTCCTGATGTAGGCTTCGAAAGTCATGATTCGTCCCTCGTCATTTCAATATACTATACTATATCCAATATGCCAACCCGGTCAAAGCGCCGATATACGTCCCGGCAGCGCGCCGAGGGCGCCGAGGAGACGCGCGCGCGGATCCTCGCCGCCGCGAGGGGTCTCTTCTCCAGGAAAGGGATCGACGCGACGACGATCGCCCAGATCGCGGCGCGCGCACACGTGTCGGTCCCGACGATCTACGCGACGCTCAAGTCGAAGACCGGGATACTTCGCGAGCTGATGCGGGAGGCCCTGTTCGGCCCGCGATATGCGAAAGCGGTCGAAGTCCTGGCCAAGTCTACCGACGCGGTGCAGTCGATCGCACTCAGCGCCGAGATTGCGCGAGCGATCTACGAGGGCGAGAGTGCGGAGCTCAGCCTGCTGATGAACGCCTCAGCCTTCTCCCCCGAGCTGCGCAAGCTGCAGCTCGAGTTCGAGCAGATCCGGCTCGATCTGCAGCGCGAGCGCATCGAGCAGCTCTTCAAGCACGCCAAGGCCAGGAAGGGTCTTGATCGAGAGAGCGCCCGCCACGTGCTCTGGATGCTCACCAGCCGCGACGTGTACCGCATGCTGGTGCACGAGAGCGGCTGGTCTCCGGACCGTTACCAGTCATGGCTGTCGGCTACCCTGGTGCGCGTTCTCGCGAGGGAGACGTCGGCGTAACTGTCCCGAAACGTGGCCCACGCACAGTCCGCCCTTAGTTCTTCCCGATGGGCGCTGGACACGGCGAGGGCCAGTCTTCGTCGCCGCGGATGCGCCACAGGAAAAACTCCCCGGACAGAGGGCTTCCCGTGTCGCGCGAAAAGAGCAGCGAGGCCCCGCTCGGCGAATAAACGGCTCCGATCTCGGAGCCGTTGACGTTGATTTCGGGTGGAAGCTTGACGCGCGCGGTCCATTCGGCGCCGTTCCGTCGAGCCTCGAAGAGGCCGCCTTCGGCCATGACGATCATCGAGGAGCCATCCGGCGAGATCAGTGGCTCGTACTCATGGCCCGCGCTATTGATTGACGGCCCGAGGTTGCGAACGGTCCAGCGGTCCGACCCATCGGTGCGTGCGCGCCAGATGTCAGTCTTGCCGAGGCCACCCGGCCGGTCTGATCCGAAGTAGAGCCAGCCATCGGCCGCCAGCCGTGGGAACCACTCTCTGCCGATTGAATTCACGGGTTCCGGCAATCGAGTTGGGGTCCCCCACCGGCCATCGGCAGCGCGCTCGACGTGCCAGATGTCGAGATCTTCGCGTCTCACACCATCGGTCGACCGTGTCGATATGAAGTAGAGGTGACGTCCATCGGATGTAAACCACGGATCCGCTTCGACGCCGTCCCCGGCAAATATCGGCGGCACGGGATCGGACCATCCTCGCGCCGTGCACTGACTCACAAATATCCGCCAGCCCTCGAACTTCGGCGAACTGCGCACAAAGTAGAGATCACCGTTCCGTGGGTCGAACGCGGCGTGGGACTCGAACTGTGGGCTCGAGATTCCGCGCGGTGCCCATGGTGTAACCGCAGGGGCCCGCGCGTATGC